>WBZS01000651.1_pt1 | contig 38193 bp, 32 predicted proteins | sample 5204201 | NCBI WGS metagenome assembly WBZS01 (sample SAMN12344357, study PRJNA552823) | activated sludge metagenome | biome: Activated sludge suspended growth; feature: Nitrification reactor; material: Wastewater; isolation source: activated sludge from nitrification reactor of wastewater...
AAAAAACCACTTGTCAAGAAAAATCTTGGGAAATCTTGAAAATAGTTTTGGTTGTTCAAATCAATGATTCACGGCGGCCCGCCATTGTTCTCTTGAATCCGTGAAAATCGGTGTTCATCTGTGGCCAATCAATCTTTGTTGCGAAAGAGAACAAATTTTTCTCCGGTTGCGCATGCTGCGCCAAGTCAGCCACGGATTTCACGGATTTGCACGGATGAAATCGTGCTGGGTGACGACGTAGACGTAGGATGCGTGAAACGCACCTTCGAGTTGGGGCATGACATCGTCGTCGTCCAAAGCGTCAAACGTTCATTGCAATCATCCGTGAAAATCTGCGTTCATCCGTGGCAAATCGGATATCCAGAGACCGTCTGAGAACAGCCACGAATCGTACTGAACAGTATTAAGAGACTTGAGAGCGACAAACCACATGTTAGAGTACGTAGAAACGACATCGGCACCCAAATGCGGAGAAATGGGCAATGGAAAATGAAATGCGGAGCAAAAATTCTGGCATATGGTTGCCAGCGGTGTTCCTGGTGATGGCGTTCGGGTTGCTCGGTTACGCGATCTACGATTGGCAGATGTCGCCATCAGAAAAAGTCCTTTCGAAGATCGCCTTCGAACCGTTTCCGGAATTTGTCGAGGGAGCGAAAGAGACGATCACGATTCGCTTTGAGAACACGACGAGCAAACGCTTACGGGTTGTCGGCATGGAAACGTGCTGAGGCTCGAACTGCTCGGTCCGGTCGGACCCCAGCAACGAGATCCCGTTTGAAATTGCCCCCGGAGCGACCGCTGAAATGCTATTCGAAGTCGCTGTCGGCAAGCCCGGTCCGATTGGCCAAGCGGTACATTTGTTCTTGGACGAGGAAGGCGTGCTGAAGAAGATCGATCTGGAATTTGAATCGGAGGCCTTGCCCAAAATCGGCGGCGATTCGGCGACTGAAGAGTAGTTGGTCACCTATCCGAAAAGACAATGAACATAACCCCGGAGATCCTGGATTTGCTCGGATCGAGAACGGTCACGGCGACTTGGAAGAAGCTGGTGCAATTAATTCGTGGCGATCGGTGTTCATCCGTGGTTCAAATTAATCTAAAACTTTCGACTTCTTGAAAGGATCTGCGATCAAGTGAAGTCAACAACCGTTCTCAACGATGTCATGGCTTTGATACAATCCAGTGTCGCCACTTTTTGACTGGATACAAAAAACATGGTTCGAGATCGATTCAGGCCACTTTCTACTTCGTTCGGTATTTTGTTCGGCGCATTCGTTTGGGCCTTGCTATTCTCAACCATGCCGACATTGGCGGTTCAAGTTCTGCAGGATAGGGGAAACCCGATTCAGCAATCGACGGACACAGACTCCTTTCGCCGGGAAAATTTGGTTGCCTGGTGCATCGTCCCGTTCGACTCGAAAAAAAGAAATCCGCGTGAACGAGCGGAAATGCTGACGCGACTGGGCATTCACAAACTGGCCTACGATTATCGCGCGGAGCATGTGGTCGGCTTCGAAGAAGAAATCCGCGAGTTGCAAAGCCATGGGATCGAATTGACCGCGTGGTGGTTTCCGACTTCGCTTAACGACGAAGCTCGCGTGATACTCAACCTGTTTGAAAAGCACAAAATCAAAACCCAATTGTGGGTGATGGGTGCAAGTGAACCGGCAGGATCATCGCCCGAGGCGATCGAGAAACACCTCGAGTCCGAAGTCGCCCGTATTCGCGAGATCGCCACGGCCGCAGGAAAGATCGGCTGCAACGTGGGCCTTTACAACCACGGCGGATGGTTCGGCGAACCCGAAAATCAACTGGCAATTATCGAACGATTGCAGCTGAAAAATGTTGGAATCGTTTATAACTTGCACCACGGTCATGCTCACCTCGTGAGGTTTCAGGAACTGCTGGAGAAGATGAAGCCCCATTTGCTGTGTCTTAACCTTAATGGAATGGACTGGCGGGGCGATGCTGCGAACCGAAAAATTATGCCGATCGGTGCCGGGCAATTGGACGAGGCCTGTTTGCGAATCATCAGCCGATCAGGCTATGCAGGACCTATCGGAATCTTGAACCACACGGATCACGACGCTGAAGTCCGCTTGCGCGAAAACCTCGACGGCCTCGCCTGGCTATCATCAAAAATGTCCGGACTGGCCATCACGCCGCCGAACTTTCCAACTTGGCCGGAGGGTCCTGTGGACCAAGTAGACTCTTTGCTGGAACTAACAGCGGAAGAACGTGGCACCGCGAGGACGCTGCTGAAACTCGCGAGTGAACGTGGCGATGCCGCTCGCGGCTTGACGGTCTTTGCGGGGCTGAAGACTTCGTGCTTTTCTTGCCACAAGTTCGGAAAATTTGGCGGCGATCTTGGACCGGACCTGACAACGATTGCCAAAACGAGAACGCCAGAAGAAATCGTGGCGGCAATCCTGTGGCCAAACAAATCGGTCGAAGACAAACATCGCATTACGATCGTTCAATTGCTGGATGGCACGACGATTCGCGGTTACAAAGTACGAGACGATGACCGGGCGATTACGCTGCGGGACCCAGCGACCGGTGCCGAGTCGGTGATCGCACGCGCGGATCTCGACGAAATGCGTTTGGGATTGTCGCTGATGCCTGAGGAGTTGCTCGCCGCACTTTCGCCTCGTCAGCAGGGTGATTTATTGCGGTTCTTGTTGGATGCGAATGACCGGCGAATCTTGTCTGTCGCGGAGGCGGACGAGGTCCTCGAGTTCGCGACAACGCATCGGCCGCAAAAATTCTCGTTCGTGCGCGACCCACTTCGACCGGAGGTTTGGCCCAATTGGCAAACGTTCGTCAATCGCGATCGGGTGTACGACTTTTATACGAAACAGGCGGAACATTTTCGCCAACACCCACATAGCTCGGTATTGGCTCCGGCCCCGGAGCTCGACGGCGACAAATACGGCCATTGGGGGAATCAAAACGAAGCGAGTTGGCAAGGCAACGAATGGAATCAAGTCAAACTCGGAAACCTGCAGTGCGGAGTGTTCCATGGCGACGGCATCACCGTGACGCGCGGAATCTGCGTGCGGGTTGGCGAACACTCTGTTTGCTTTAACCCCGACCGATTGCAATATGAGCTGGTCTGGAAAGGCGATCTGAAATTTTCCGATGTCCGCCACGGATTTCTGGATGGCATTCAACAAGACGGTCCAACGACGGACCGACCGGCGGCTCGGGAGCTCAACGAACCGTTTCGATTCTTGGGGTTCTTTCGACACGAGGGTGAAGTTTTTTTTGTTTATCGCATTGGCGATGAAGAATTTCTTGACACACCGCGGGTGGTTGATGGTCGACTGCAACGAAACGTGGTGCGGCGCGGGGAGCACCCGCAGGAAAAATCTTTAGTTCGGGGCGGGCGCGGCCAATGGCGACAGTCCTTGGCCACGACGATCCAATCGGGAGAACAAGTTCCATTTGCAATCGATACGATTGAATTGCCGGTGAAGAATCCTTGGAACACACCGTTATTTGGTGGGGGATTGGGGTTTTCGGCAGATGGTACCGCCTTTTATTCGACGATGACTGGCGATGTGTGGATGGTGAAGGATTACTTTGCCGCGGAAGGTCAACCACAACCGACGGAAGCGATCTGGCGCAAATTCGCTGACGGCTTGCATCAACCGCTGGGATTGCTCGTCGATGACGATGGAATCTTCGTGATGTGCCGCGATCAGCTCGTTCGCCTTCACGATTACAACCAGGATGGCGAAGCCGACTTCTACGAGTGCTTCGCCAATTGTTTTCAAACTTCTTCATCGGGACACGATTACATTTGCGGCCTGGAGCGAGACGCCGAGGGGAATTTTTATTCGGCTTCTGGCAATCAAGGGGCTTTGAAAATTTCCGCCGATGGGGCGCAGGCCACCGTCCTAGCGACTGGGTTCCGCAATCCCGATGGCATTGGACTTTACCCGGATGGAGTCGTTTCAGTTCCCTGTTCGGAAGGGGATTGGACTCCGGCCTCAATGATTTGCGCCGTGAAGCCACAACGGAAGAACAACGGCGATCCCTATTTCTTTGGTCATCGGGGACCGAAAAACAACCTTCCACCGGAATTGCCGATGGTCTACTTGCCACGACTGCTCGACAACAGTGCAGGAGGTCAGGTCTTCGTACCACCCGGGCAGTGGGGACCACTCGGGAACAAAATGCTCCACCTATCTTACGGCATGGCCTCACATTTTTTGGTTTTGCGCGATGAAGTCGCCGGGCAAGTCCAAGGTGCGGTGGTGCCGCTGGCTGGAGAATTTTTGTCCGGCGCTCATCGCGGGAGGTTTCATCCGATTGATCGACAACTCTATGTTTGCGGTATGGGTGGTTGGGGTAATTACTCGCCCGATTTGGGCTGCTTTCAACGAGTTCGCTGGAATGCGAAAGCGGCTCAAGATTTGCAAATTCCGATTGGGCATCGTGTTCATGCAAATGGCATAGCCATTCAATTCGCTCAACCTCTGGACACGGCGCAAGCCGGTCGCATTGACAACCATTTTGCCCAATGCTGGAACTACCGCTATAGCGGGGCTTATGGCTCACCTGAGTATTCGACACGTCACTTTGGGCATCCGGGGCACGATGTTCTGGAGATCGCAGCGGCTCACGTGCTGGACAACGGGCGAACTTTGTTTCTCGAATTGCCCGATCTTCAACCGGTGAATCAACTGCATTTGCGAATGAATTTGGGGGACGAGAAGGGCCACGACCTTTTCGTTACGGTTCATAAACTCGACAAACCACGAACGGACCTTCCGAATTATCAGCCGCGACTGAAAACGGTCGGCCCGCATCCGATCGTTGTGGACATGGCGGTGGCGAACGCGAGTGTGCCGAACCCATGGAATAAAGTATTGCCCGGAGCAAGAAAAGTTGAAATCGAAGCGGCCAAGAATTTGACCTATTCAACTCCGCGACTCCGCGCCAAGGCCGGAGAGGCTTTGGAATTGACCTTCAAAAACCCGGACGCTGTTCCGCACAATTGGGTGTTGGCCAAGCCGGGCTCGCTTGATCGCGTCGGCCAACTGGCTAACAAGTTTATTGCGGACCCGAGCGCGTTTCTCAAACAGTATGTGCCGGAAAGCGACGATGTGATCTGCTACACGAACATTGTCGATCCCGAACAATCGTCAACGATTTTCTTCGTTGCGCCAGCAGAACCCGGGCGTTATCCGTTCCTCTGTTCCTTCCCGGGCCATTGGATGGTAATGAACGGAGAACTCATCATCGAGTAGTTTCGGTATTAGACGCTAGGCAGTCCCATCGCGCGGCGCCAGGCACTGATTTGTCCCAAGTGTTGGTTCTCGTGCAACAACATCAAATAGGGAAGTGCGATGGCGACCTTGGGCATAATTTCCTTCCATCGAGGCAACTGCACGTCGAGTTCAAAAATTCGATCTGAAGCCGAATTGAGTTGTTCTAACACCCGTACATGTCCGCCGACAAACGTGTCGACGATCTCGGCCTTGAGCGGGTAAATGCTGTGGTCCGATTCGGGCTTCGATTGCATGCCAAACTTGTGGGTTTTAGGGTCCGGGAATTCTCGCCCCTCGATCAGATCGCTAATGATTGGCACGTAGATATTGAGGTGACACAAACACCATGCCGGATGGTTCATCACAATGTTGTTCGGCAAGGCCGGTTGGGCGGTCATTTGAGAATCGGTAAGGTCGGCCACCAAGCGTTGGCCGTAATCCAGATTTTTTCGCCAGCCAAAAATCAAGCCTTGAATCACCGTCGACATATCGCGTTTCCCCAAAAATTTGAAAGTTCGGCACCACATTAGGTGCACTTTTTACATCATATCCGGAAACCCGAGTTCTTCACGAGGGAATCTCCTCCGGCGCGCCAATGACGCGCATAAAAAAACCTCTGAAACGGTCAGAGGTTTTTTGTTTCTCAACGTACGAAGCAAAAAGCCTACTTGCCTTCGCCGCCTTCATTTTCAGTTTTTTCGCTGGCTGGACATTTACCTTCGCAAGCCGATGCATCCTTGCAGTCCGAGCATTGACTCGAGCAAGTACCGGCTGCTTTGCAAGCTGGACAAGCGGCCGCGGTACTTACAGCTTCGCTCTTTTCGGCACAGCAACCGGCACCACCTTCTGAGCAACAGGCTTTCTTTTCGCCAGTCGCCACAGCTTCCGTCTTTTCGCTACAGCAAGTGCCTGCCGAGCCTTCGCTGCAGCAGGAACCTTTGGCGGACGTGCTTACGGCTGATTCATCAGCGCAACAAGTTGCCTTTTCGGTATTGCAACACGAGCAAGTTTTTTCGGATGACGCTGGCTTAGCGGCAGCAGCGGTATCCGCATCAATCGTCTTCTGCGTATTGTTGTTGTAGACCAAGGTCCCGACGGCCGCGAACAGAGCCAACGAAACGATTGCAAATAAAACTTTGTTCATAGCTACTCCTGATTGGGAATTGAAAAACGGCTGCCGAGGCAGTTGCGAAATTTGCGAGTTGTTCTAACGTACACGTTTTGCTGCCAAAATGTTCGGCGATTTGTATTCTATCGTAGAAAAACAGACACAATTGAGCAACTATTTTTGGTTTTTGCCCGAATTTGAGTCGTTTTCTCGGTTTGTGACACATAAAAAACACGTGAAATCACTTTTTGAAGACACTGGGGAATTTGGATTCGACTTTGTCTTGTCCTTCGGTCGTGCCTTTGTAGCCGGTTCCTAACGCTCGTTTATCTCGCATTCCGCGAAGCCCCAGTTGCCCAGGATCGCGAGCGATCGAATCCGAAAACATTCGCAAATCGTTAACAAGTGGTTCCAGTTTCACAGTGAGGTCACGGACGTTGGCCACAGCCTCATTCGCGTTGTTGTAAAGAGCGGGGTCTTTAAGCAGCTTACCCAGCGTTCCTTCGCCACTTTGAATTTTGGACATCGTCTGCGAAAACGACTTGATCTGATCGGTCAACTCCCCAGCGTTTTTCAAGCTTGATTGGATTTGGGTAAGGACGTCCGGGCCGACCTCCCGCAGAGCTTCGGTAAATTTTTCAACATTGTCCAGATTGGAATTGAATTTACCGGAAACCTCCCGGAACGAATTAATTGTGTCTCGCGTTTCAACGACTGTGGTTTTGATTTCATCGAAGACTTGCGGCAGACGATCGATTGTGTTGCGCAGATTGTCTTTCATTTTCGGGTCGCCGACAACTTCGTTGACGCTTTCGAAAATCCTGTTGAAGTTATCCAAGGCAACTTGGGCTCGTTTATTGGTTTCCTGAAAGTTCTTCATCAAGGTCTTGAAGTCGCTCTCATCATCACCAAGGGCGGAGCTGACTTTGTCCATGACTTGGCGTACACCGACGCCAGCCTCCTCGACACTTTGTCCGGCCTTGCGAACCGTTTCCAGAGCGTCTGCGATTTTCGTTTCGAGATTGATAGCGACATCGACGATATCGAGCGGATTGCGTTTGACACTCACCAGTGACATCGCGCCTCCTTCGGTTAGCAAGTCCCCTCGTTTTTCGATTCCGACGGGAATGATTTCTACAACGGCGTCGCCCAAAATCGAGTCGGTACCGATCGATACGACTTCATTCGTGTAAACCTGTTCGTCGCGATCGATCCTCAGTTCGATTTCAACATTTTCGTCCTTCGTCCGGACCTTGCCGACACGACCAATGAGGATGCCGTTCTTGCGGACCGGCGTGTTTTGAGTAACTCCAGGCGCAGTTGGCGGTTTAATTTTCAACGAGTATTTTGGTTTGAAGCCTTCGCTGTTCACAAAAATCAAGATGCCCAGCACCACCATGGCCAAAACCACGAACATGCCGACGCGAATTCTCAAGAGTCTTTCGTCCATGTTGCGCTGGGTCCCTACTCCTCGATCTCGTGAACAAATTCCATCAGGCGTTGCCCAGCCTCGCCGTTAACAAATTGGCGAACACGGCGGTCGCGACATTGATCCAGTTCCGACGGTTTTCCGTCGAACACGATTTGCGGTTCATTTGCTTCCAGGCGAGAAATTGGATAGAGCATAACCACGCGATCGGGGACCTTCCGAGCCGTTTCCATGGCGTGGGTCACAATCACGCTGGTCACCGGACTGCGGCGTCGCGTCCGAATGATCAGTTGATTAATCACATCGGTCATTATCGGGTCGAGGCCGGTCGTTGGCTCATCGTAAAGAATCAGCTCTGGATTCATGATCAGTGCCCTTGCCAAACCAACGCGCTTTCGCATGCCTCCAGACAATTCTGCCGGCTTCTTGGCCAACACCAGCGAAGGTAAGCCAACTTCGTTGAGCCGTGAACCGACTAATTCCTTGATTTGTGATTCGCTAAAGCGACCATGTTGGCGTAAGGGGAACGCCATATTTTGAGCAATGGTCATACTGTCGAAGAGCGCGGCGTTTTGAAACACAAACCCGTACCGCAGACGCAGGCGACTGAGATCCTGTTCACTGAGTTGGTTGATATCGAGTCCATCGAAAATCACAGTTCCTCGAGTTGGCCGGATCAGCCCGATCAGCGTTTTCATCAGGACGGTTTTGCCGCAACCGCTTTCGCCCAGCAGAACCATCGTTTCGCCAGCGGGCACTGACAGGTTGATGTCGCGAAGAATCGGTTGGCCTTGGAAACCGATGTGAAGGCCGCTGACCCGTATCAGGGGTTCCTGCTGTTCCATCAGTTCGTCGATCATCATCATATGAGTCGCGCCCCCTCTGGATACATTGTGTAATAAACGGCGTCGAGAGCGATCCCCAAAAACAAATCGAGCACCAGAATCAAGACGAAAGAATAAACAAACGAAGCCGTCGCCGCTCTTCCGACTCCCTCCGCACCCGCCGTACAATGGAAGCCCTGGTAGCAACTCACCATAGAAATCGCCGACCCAAAAAAAATGCTTTTGAACAAGCCAACGAACAAGTCGAAGTTTGTTACCAACTGAGCGCTATTGTGCCAATAGTGGTGAGAATCAACGCTCAAAATCCACACGCTGTAAAAATAACCACCGGCAACGCCCATATAGTCGGCCATGATGGTCAGCGTTGGGATCAACATTAAACACGCGAGGAATCGTGGCACCACGAGGTATTGCACAGGATTCGCCCCCATCGCGGAGAGCGCATCAATCTGCTCAGTCACACGCATCGTTCCCAACTCCGCAGCCATCGCGCTGCCAACTCGGCCGGCCAACATCGTGGCCGCGAGCACCGGACCAAGTTCCCTAAGCAAAGTCAAATTAATGACGCCACCCAACCTTGTTTCGAGGCCCAATTGGCGGAATTGGAAATAGCTTTGAACCGCGAGCACCATCCCGATAAATGTTCCCGTCAGAGCAACTACCGGCAAACTGGAGACGCCAACCGTATGAAAATTTGGCCACAACGTGTCCCACTGCGGTGCTCGAGTGAATAGCCAAACCATTGCTCGATAGGCAAACAGGCTGAAATCGCCGATAGCATCGAGCGTATCAAGAACCAACTTCCCCCAATCCGATGTCCAGTTCGCGAAGCGACTAAACCAGCCGTCCTCAGGAAAATCATCAAATGTATTGGTGGAAGTTGACACAGCCAATCCTAAACAGGTCATCCGAAAACAGCGCGCACCGATACATAAATGCTTGCGCCGGTAACGTGATTAACAGAAGTGGCCAACAGCGTCAACTTGGACAATCTTGCTGCCAGAAAAATGATGTCGCCGTTGCGCACTGGCCTTCCGCAAATGGTAAAGGCTCATTCTGTTGCTAGCAATCCTGCAACCTTACCAAGGTCGCCCGCGACCACTGCCGAATTGGTTCAATGATTGGTAAGACTCGAAAGCCAGGAACCCGAACATGATGCCCATAAAGCGGTCCCCCTGCGACAAGCCCAAGACAGCGATAACAAGGGCCGCGACAAACGACAATATCGTGGCCTTTCGCACTCCGTCCCAAGGGTCGTTAATGATGAAGATCTGCCGCGCGATTTGTCCACCATCCAACGGAAAAACGGGAACCAGGTTGAGTGCGTTCCAAAAAATAGTGCTCCACAGGCCGACGAAAAAGAACAGCCGAATCGCCTCGTTGTCGGAAAAAGTCGTCCCCGAAAAATCGGGCACCAGCAATGGAATCAATCCATCTTTGATAACAACAATCTGTCCCCCCAGACCAATTACGGCGATCGCAAAAACTCCAGCGAGTAGAAACCCAAACACTGGGCCCGCCAGCGAGATGATGATCTGGGCTCGCGGAGTCACGGAACGGGATCTCCCTCCGCGCCACGACGAAAATTCGTCTCCGGTAATCGCCAACCCGCCCAGCCAATACAAAACAATGTGACAGTTGTTCCCAAAATGACGGATCGCGACAGCGTGTCCCAACTCGTGAACCAAAATCGAAAGGAAAAAAATAATTTCCAAAACAAGCAAACCAACCCCGGCATTGGAGCTCATTCGGATAATCGAGCTTCCCAAGATCAGCGGCATGAGAAAAAAGGCAGGGTGAACGCGCACAGGAAATCCGAACAGGTTGAACCGCAAATCATAGGCTGTCGGCTGGGGTTCAATAAACACAGGTCATTCCCATTCAAGTTCACCGTTTAGATTCATCTAGCTTCAATTCTGTTCGGTTTTTAGTGACGCATCAAGCCACTTGACGCGTGCGCTGCTCCAAATCGCCAGGTGTTTGCCCATTGCATTTCAACGGTTCGAGAATCAATCGCGCGGCTCGACCTGTCGCGCCAGCTTGGGCAAATCGATCTCTAAGCTGGCCTAACCAGTTTTGATTTTCGTTCCGCTCCTCGGCTGAAGTCAACCAACGGGAGACTCGCCTACTTACAGCAATCGAACAGTCATGGCTGGTCAGGTATTCCGGCATTGGCACGGGCTCGGCATTCAAACCGTCTGGGTCGTATGCCGCACGTCCCTTTCGCTCGATCGATTGAGCAGCCATCAAGTTGACGAGCGTAATATAACGAGCGCGGATAAGAAAATGCTGAATAAAGAACTTGAAACGCGACAGGCGATAGATAATTACTGTCGGCAACTTGTGGTACATCAGTTCCAAGGAGACCGATCCACTACAGGCGATGGCACAATCAGCCACCGACATCAACTCGGGTGTCCGTCCTACAAAAACTCGTAGTGAGTCGACAGCGCCAGATGACTGACTTTCGATTGCGGCCCGATGCTCGTTGCAAAAAGCTCCCACAACAACGTTTAGGTCGGGCACTTGCTTTCTCACCAGCCGGGCTGCGTCGCGAAGAATAGGCCAATTGCGGGCAACTTCGGAATCACGTGAACCGGGTAGCAACAACAGTACTTTGCCAGGTTTCTCGCGCAGCTCGCCGCAAAAGCTCTGATCCAGTTTTTGGTTTACGAGTTCATCATAGAAGGGATGACCGACGAATTGTGCTACCACACCACGGTCGCGAAACCACTTAGGCTCAAACGGCAATTTGCACAGAACGTGATCGACGAGCCGTTTCAGTTTCTTAACTCGCCAGGGAGCCCACGCCCACATTTGGGGCACTCCATAATAGAACACCTGTATCCCATATTTTTTTGCTCGCCGTGCGACCAGCCAATTGAAACCCGGGTAATCGATCAACACCACGGCGTCGACTCGATTGGCACGAAAGTATTCGTCCGCCTGATTGAGGTAGCGTTTGAAGGTTCGGTAATTTTTGATCACCGACCAAACGAACATCACCGCGAGTTTGGTAAGGTCAGCGATGAGGTTGCAGCCCGCTTGTTGCATTCTGGGACCGCCAAATCCAACGCATTCAACGTTGGGATTGAGCGCGCGCAACTCCCGCACCAGATTCGCGCCGTGGACGTCTCCGCTCGGCTCCCCTACCGACAAAAAGATTCTCATCCGTGTGATTTCCTGTGGATCCGTTCGATGCTGTCAGTATGTCCGAAAAGGATTCAAACGGGGTAGGGCAGTTTTTGAATTCGAAACTGCCAATCTTCCTGGAATCAGGCTCGGATTGGGCGAAGTATGGCCTTCCAAGAGATCGGCGTTCTGCAACAAACCGGCAAAATTACGGACTATTTCAACTTTTTCAAAACCACGTTGTCGAACGAGATACTTCCGGTACTGCCGAAGAGCCCCAAGCGAAGGATGGCCTCGCGAGCAGCTTTTGGCACCGAAATTTCCTTTTTGAGGGTTCGCCATTCCGTTTGAGTACCGACAAAGGGATCGAAATACTCTTCGTGGATAACCTTTCGGTCCTTGTCGTAGAAGGCGATTACAAAAGATGCAAAATCAAACTTCTCAGGACCCTTTACAACCTCCGAGAATTTCACAGATACACCAAACATCAGCTTGGAAACCAGACGCCCATCGATATCAATTCCCTGCATGAGGTGGGCATCCTGCCCCGGAATTTCGTTGTTGAATTGGATGTGATATTTGCCGCTGGGCGATGAATCGTCCGCCACGTGCTTGAGCAGGCGTTCATAGTACCAGCCTTTGATGTAGTTGTTTTCGTCGAGTTCCTCTTCGAAATCGGCGTTGAGGAGTACCGGATTCGCCGGGTCAGGTTTAATGGCGCGCTCATCTTCAGCTTTGCCGGTCATCGGCACAAACAGTGTGGGCTGCAAAGCGGTTTGGATGAGTTTGCCATTTTCTTTTTTGAATAGACACAGTGTTTGCTGATGACGTTGCCCAATCGGCACAACAATCCGTCCTCCTTCAGCCAGTTGATCGATAAGTGGTTTAGGCACGTTTTCAGGAGAACAAGTGACGATGATTTTGTCGAAGGGAGCGTGTTCTTCCCAACCCAGATAACCATCGCCGATCTTTGTGAAGATATTTTTGTAACCCAAACGATCGAGCGTCTTGCGCGCCTTCAGGCCCAGTTCCTCCACGATTTCGATGGAATAAACCTCCTTCACCAGCGGGCTGAGGATTGCCGCTTGATAACCGCTGCCGGTACCGATCTCCAGGACTTTGTCGGTTGGTTGCGGGTCAATGGATTCCGTCATATAGGCGACGATGAAAGGCGAAGAAATTGTCTGTTTTCCGCCGATGGGAAACCCACCATCCAGGTAGGCGTTGTCCCAAAGTTTGCGGGGCATAAACTCATGGCGCAGCGTATCGCGTACCGATTGGAGGACACGAGGATCTTTCACTCCGGCCCCTTCAACCGCCAATTTCACCATGTCGTCCCGCCTTCGTTTCAATTCTGCTTCCGTCAAATCGTCTTGTGCTTTCAGAACCGTCGGCGCGGAAAGAGTTAAAGCGCCAAAAGTTAGAGCGCTAAGAAACGCAAGGCAGATGAAATTTCGCGAAATCATTCAGAACCTCCTATTAATTTGGCACATCTGCCAATCGAAGTCCCCTAGTGGACTTCCAAATTATACACGTTTTTGCGAGTCTTAAAGCCTGAACTTCTTAGGTAACTCAATTCGCGCGAAGCGAGGCGGCGGAACTAACTGACTTTTGATGCTTGGGACCTATGGCAACTGCCAATAAACAACGTGAACAAGTCTGGTGGTTTTTGGTGCCATTTATGGTCTTCATGTTCTCCGCGTTCTTTGCGCCCGTGCCTCCAGATGCCAACTTCGACGATGTTGATGGACGAATTGCTTACGGTTGGCGCCAGCTAATTTTTGTTGCTGTTCAGTCAGTTGCCATGCTCGTTGCGATAGGCTCGGCCTGGAAACAAGTGGTCTTGCATCACCCGACACGAGTCAGCAACTTGGCGATCATCGTCGGAATTGTCGGAGCGGTCGCTTGGATAGGGCTTTGCCAATTGCATTGGGAATCGCGACTCATAGAAGTTTTGCATTTGGAAAAATACCTGGCGTCGCGGGCAGGATTCAACCCGTTCATGTATTTTCAGTCGTCGCTCGCGATGTCGCTTTTTTTGTTGTTCCGATTTTTCATCTTGGCGATTGCAGTACCCGTTGCTGAGGAGTGGATGCTGCGTGGTTTTTTGGCACGGTATGTTGAGGGCGGCGATCAATGGTTCGCGATCGGATTTTCGATGATTTCGTTGTCAACGTTGGCCGTGCTTGTTGGTTTCTCGGTGCTTTCGCATCCCCACGAGGCCTTAGCTGCAATCGTTTGGTTTTCGCTGATCAATTGGTTGATGAAGCGAACCGGGAACCTCTGGGACTGCGTCGCAGCTCACGCAGTCACCAACTTTCTGCTTGGCGTCTTCATCCTGAGTACAGATCAATGGCGGCTATGGTAAACTAAAAAGCGGCCGAAGAATCCAAATAGTTGCTAGATTGGAAATCTCATGTTTGCGTCAATGTTTTGTTTGGCTGTTTTCTTATTCCCCACGATTGTCGTCGACGACTGGGCTCAATTTCGCGGCAAGAATGCCACGAGGCACGCGCCGGTCGCGACCCAATTCGAATGGAATGAAGCCGACGGTGTCCAATGGACGGTGGAGTTGCCAGGCCCCGGTAGCAGCAGTCCGATCATCGTTGGCGAACACGTATTTGTGACTTGCTATACAGGATACGGAGTCGACAAGGCTGACCCTGGTACGCCGGAGTCACTCTCTAGACATTTGATTTGTTTGGATCGTCATACCGGGAAAAAGCTTTGGCAGGCCGACGCAAAATCCAAAGTGAACGAAGATCCATACAAAGGCATGGTTCCCGAGCACGGCTACTCCAGCAGCACACCAGTCTCGAATGGTCGCCTGGTAATTGCCTTTTACGGCAAGTCCGGAGTTTATTGCTACGACATGAAGGGAAAAGAACTCTGGCACAAGGATTTGGGTACTGAGTCTGACCCAATGAACTTTGGTGACGGCTCAAGTCCTGTACTATACGAAAACCTCGTTTTGGTGAACGCCGCAAATACGGGTCGGGCCATCGTTGCGCTCGACCAGGCAACCGGCGAAATCGTCTGGGCAACAAAAGACGAGCGGTACAAGAATTGTTGGGCCAGCCCCATGATTGTTCATGTCGACAATCATGACGAATTGGTTTTGGCGTTTCCTGGAATCGTGGATGGCCTCGATCCTAAAACTGGCAACCGGTTATGGCGGGCCGATTCACCGATGGTCGACAGTATCTACGGGACGATGGTGGAACACAATGGAGTTGTCTTGGCGATGGGCGGCCGCAATCAAGCCGCTGTCGCCGTTCGCTGTGGTGGCTCAGGTGATGTTACGGAATCTCACGTTGTTTGGAAGACTCGTTTACAATCCTCCATCGGTACACCTGTCGTGGTAGGTGACAACCTTTTGTGGGCGTCGCAAGGAAACGCGTATTGCATCGAATGCGCGACGGGAAATGTTGTTTTTAAGGAGGCTCTTCCAGCGGGAACAAAAGGACATGCCTTCGATTATGCGTCGCCGGTAGTGGCTGGAGACGAAATGCTGATCCTGTTCAAGTCCGGCCAAATTGCCGTGATTGCCGCCGGTCCTAATTTTAAGTTACTCCGGATGAAGCAAATGCCTGAAGAACTTGGCCGCTTCAATGCTTCACCGGCAATTGCAAACAAACAAATGATTATTCGGTCGGACAAACAAATTTACTCGATTCCGCTGAAATAGTTGGCGAAAGGCTTCGCGGAAAAAAAGCGCATTCAAAGTGCGCAGAAATTCTAAGCGTGTTCCGCCGGTGGCTTCTTGAAAAACAACCGCTTGATTGAATTTACAATCACGAGGACAACGATCCCCACTAACACGCCAAGGATTGCGTGCAGAATCATCTCGGCGATGACCGCCAACACGTCGCCGAGGGGCTCGAAACCCTCGATTCCGTGTTTCACTTCTTCAAGCCAATGATGCAGCGCTGGAATTCCGTGAGCCAAAATTCCTCCACCGACTAGGAACATGGCCGCCGTCCCAGCAATCGACAGAAACTTCATAAGTAACGGAGCGGCGACCAGCAAGGCTCGCCCGAATCGAACTCGCATTGGCGATGCCACACCATTTGCCGGCAACTTCACAAGCCGCATCCCCAAGTCATCCAACTTGACAATCGCGGCCACCAGCCCGTACACGCCAATAGTCATCAAGACCCCAATGGTTATCAATACTGCCACTTGCGTAGCGAAAGAAAATTTCGCGACCGTGCCCAAGGTGATTACGATGATCTCGGCAGATAGGATGAAGTCCGTGCGAATGGCACCGGCAATTTTTTGTTTCTCCGCCGCGACGATGTCGATTTCAGCATTGGAAACGATCTCTTCATGTTCGTGAACGTGTTTCGCTTCTTCGTCTGGATGAAAAAACTTATGGGCCAATTTCTCTACACCCTCGTAGCAAAGGTAGGCTCCGCCAGCAATCAAAAGTGGCTGAATCAACCAAGGGAGAAAAGCACTGAGCAGCAGTGCTGCCGGAACTAAGATGCATTTGTTGAGAAATGAACCTTTCGCAACCGCCCAGACCACGGGTAACTCACGGTCGGGTTGAATTCCGATAACCTGTTGGGCATTGAGCGCCAAATCGTCGCCGAGAACACCGGCGGTTTTCTTCGCAGCAACCTTTGTCAACACGGCCACATCGTCCAAAATAGCGGCGATGTCATCCATTAACATGAAAAAGCCGCTGGCCATTTTGAAAATATCCGGACTGGATTCGACTAAGAAATTATGTGACGCAAGTTTGGGCAACAGGCGACCGAAGACGCGTCGAGTAACTGCTGCATGAGACCGCATATTGTAGCAAACGATAGCAAAACAAACGAATCGCCGCGATCAATCAATGATCGGCTTACATGTTCAAGACGGCAAAAGACTATCGCCAGGTAGTTGGCCCGGTGGCTCGATCCGATCAGTTAACAGGCTCCACACTTTTTCTCTGGAAAAATTGGGCTCACCGACGGACAATTGGCCAACCAGCCCTGCGGCAAACAGCAATAGACAATTCGACATCGGAATTATCGACACATCGTGAAACAAACCATTGATTATGTAAGTCATGGTAATCGCCAATCCCACGAGTCCGAATTGCCCCAATTCGGCGCGCTGTTCGTTTCCGGCAAATCCCTTCCAAACCTGGCAACTGCGAACAATTGTGGTCACTAGGATTCCAACAAAAAACAATGTCCCTACGAAACCCGTTTCCAGCAGATAGACCAGAAAGACGTTGTGCTGTGTGTACTTGAGGACGGATTGCAGCGGCCGATTGTATTTGTCGGTGAAATGATAGGGAGCCTTGTACTTGTGATACAGACCAAAACCGACGCCGTTGATCGGATGATCTTTGAACATCTCCCAAGCCACTGCCGCCAGCATCGGTCGCAGCTTGACCGACTCGGACATCTGTTCAACAGTAACGTTTTGGTCACGCTTAAAACTGTTGATAGCTTCTATGCCAAAAATAGAGAACAAGACTGCGAAGGTGATGCCAATGCCCGCTAGTCGAATCCGCCATTTCCAGCTCGACCAAGCCAAAACAAAAATCGCGATAACTCCGGTGCCTGCCAGCCAAACGCTACGGGTGAGTGTACAGTAAAGTCCCAAAAGCAAAGCTACAGCGATGATTCCCAGCCCAACTCGCCGTGGAGTTCCGCCAGTCCTTGCCTCAAGAAATGTGGCCATCAGACCCACGGATATCAAACAGCCGTTGATCATCGGGTTCAACAAAGGCCCACGACCGCGTCCCAAAAACTCCTCAAACGTTGAATTCAAAATGTATCTCGGGAAGACCAACGAATTCCACGACTGCCACTCGGCAACTGCGATTAGAGACAACACCAGTCCAATCAATAACCAGACGCGATTGATGAGCCGAAGATCGCCAACTCGCCACGAGGTATGCTTCACGATTACAAAAGCGAGCAACGGCAAGAAATTAAAAAACAACAACCGCGATAGCGGCATGTTATTGCGAAAGTGCCAATCGTGGGTCAGTGTATTGTAACTAATTACCGTGAACCAACCGAAGACGACGTAATCCATCCAGTCGAGTTGCAAATCCGTACCGCGGGTCTGCCACAAACGGATGCCCCACATCAGGAGCAGCAATCCCATTAGGACACGATCAATGGTGGGCGGAACCGGGCCAATCTCAAGATGAAAAAACCAATAGCCAAAGAAGACTTGCGCAACAAAATAGGCTCCAATTCCCCACGCCATCATCCTGGTCCCGATCGACGGTAAATAGCGCAACAGAACCAAGCTCCATACGGCGGCCGTGACTCCGAAAATCACTACCAACACGTCCATCAACGTATTCCGTTCGACAAGAAATGGGCCAAGCCACTTACGATTAAATCGGCTGTCTCAACAATGTCGCTTGGCGTGATAAAACCGCGATCGATTTGTTTCTGCCGATTGCATGGCAAAACCTGTCGGTTCCGCAAGGTGTAACGCAGCGACGACTGCTAGCGTCTAGCGCACCGAGAATTCCAAGGGCGGATCAAGCGTCGTGGTCTTGTTCCCCTCAAGGTCCGTGACTGTCAAATAGAGCGAGTAGTTTCCGGGAGGCAAGTTGCCGATTGTGAAAGGAACGTAGAGGTAGAAATCGCGACGCGCGCTGCGCGCCACATCCTCGACCGTTGGAAAATCGATTTGCTGCATGACGACTTTGTTTGCATTGCAAATTGTCAAAGCCGTTTGCAGTCGTGTAAAGTGATTAATCTGCGAGTTTTCATTGCGGACTTTGGAAACATGATTTTCAACTTCGCAATAAATGAGCACCTGTTGCTGGGGTATGAAGGAAATCGATTTGCATTCGCGAAACTGGCCGAAACCGAGAACCTCGGTGCAGAAGTTCGCGTTTTGAATTTTCAATCCCGCCGCTGCCTGGAGCGCCGCTTCCGCCGCACGCAAATGTCCCAACGTTTCGCCAGCTTTTCTTCCAAAGGACGCCATGTCCGTCGCGCCGGAATCATTGAGCAAAGTTTCGATTGCTGAGATTTGAGGCTCAAGGTAACCGGCGACGGCGGGCACCGCTGCGTCTTTATTTTCAAGCAACACGACAATCTGCTGTGCGAGCTGTAGCGATTTCTTGCGATCGGCGGTATTCGTTTGATCAGCTAGTTCAACTTTAAGCGCGGATCGCAATTCGGACAATTTCTGACGGAAGTCTTTTGGGTTCGGGCTCCCAGTCATTGATATTGTTGGGGGCTTTTCCAGTTCGTTCGCGATTCCCTTGCCACTGCAAACTTCTGCAGCATGTAGACACATCACCGTCAGGCCCGACAATCCAACGCAGGAAGTCCGGGAACGAGACGAGTTTTCCCAGACGACTTCAGGCGTTTCAAAGTTTGCCGCACGGACCCAAGGATCGACAACGGCAGCAGTTGAAGACTCCCGGGGTTCCAGTTCTTGCGGTTCGTATTGCTGTCGCGGTGTCTGGGGAATCGCCTGCAAAACATCGTTGGCAATTTCGTGGCGCTCGGGTTCTTGTAAACGTTTTCGAGCAGGAAGCGGCTGTAATGGATTGATGACTTTTCCGTTTTCGACGCGGCGGGTGTCCGCGTCATTTATCTGGCGATAGACATCTTCCCAATAGAGTGAATCTGGCCAAGTCGGCAACGCAAAGGGCGGTTGAGTTGCTTCTGCAGTTCTGTTTGACAGGGAATGCCCTTCCAAATCAGCAACCGATTTCTGAATTCGTCTGTCGGCCTGATCGATCGAGTGTTCGTCGTCCGATTTTGGCAAATTTGAGAAACGGATTGGAGATTCTGGCTCGCGCGATTCGGCTATTGGCAACGGGCGCGACATCGTTGCAGGATTCCACGTTGTGCATCCGGTGAGCGATGCACTCGCGAGAATCAACCAATGTGTCAAAAATTTCGGCTTCATACACAGATCCTGACAGAACGTGCCGCAACTCTTTTGCGACGACTTGCGAGCCAATTGTTCGCAGGGCGGGAATATTAGCTCTTTCACGATGCCCCAACAAGACGGACTGGCAAGGGCTTTCCACCGCTAGCAGGTCCATGCGAAGAGCGCAATTGAGTGCGGAGGCAACGGGGCCCGGAATTCGCGCGTCGAGAATTCTAGTTGTGAGTCTCGGCGAAGCCTGCGGCGAGCAATTCAAGAATGAGGCGAGCACGCTCGTCGCGGGAATGGGTCCCCTTGAGCGCCAAATCCGTTTGCAACAAACGAGTCCCCAGCATTTCGGCTTTTTTCCTTCCCAGCCGTTTGAGGTTCTGTTCAGCGTTTGGGATATCGTCTCCCCATTCGCGAAATCCGGCCTTGACGGCGGCCTCGCGGAGTGAAGGCCGCGGATTGGTTTCCTTCATACGATCGTAAATCTCAACGACCTTGGGGTAGCGCCGCAACGCCCAAGACAATTGTCCAAACAAAGCCAAAGGGTGTTCACCCGATTTAAGCAAGCGATCGACGAGCACCAAAGCCTCTTTAGTTCGTCCGCCAGCAACTGCATCCGAAGCCTCCCACATGGTTTGGGTGCGCCAGCCGCCAACGTGCTTTTTTACAAGAGTGTCGGTGACACTCTCGCCGGGTTTGACATACAGCGAAAGTTTGGCAAGTTCCGAATCGATCCGCCCAAGTTCAGAATCGGTGAAGTCGCACAACATCTTGACGGCGGGCAGGCTCAAGGAAACCATGTGAACGCTTTGAGCAAAATCGATCAACCAATGATTCAATCTTTCAGAATCAATGGCAGAACCCTTGCCACGTTTAACATGCGGCAGACCGCACTCAATTTGCAGACCCTGTTTCTCTACGATTTTGTAAAGTCGCGTTGAAGCGGGCCAAGCTTCAACAACGAGCAAAAGAGTTCCGACGACACTCTTATCCTGCGCAACAGACTCCAGCTTTTCTCGGTTCTTTTTAACGAAATCATCGGCATTGTCGATGACCACTCGTTTGTCCCCACCGCCGAAAAGCGATTGGCTTTTCAATTCATCCATCAACACCGGCCACTCAACTTTTTCGTCAAAACGAGTGGTCGCGAAGTTGTCGCATTCGTCGTCGTTGCCGACTTGTTGAATTGTCTTCAAGACCAGCAATTTTAGAAAACGCTGGTTACCAAACAGGACACAGACCCCGCGCGGCAATTGCACTGAATTGGCTTTGAGAAAATCGAACGCGTGGATGGTGTTCGACGCGGGTTCCTTAGTGGCTTTGGCCATAGCTGTTTGGCTGAAAAGTGAGTTCGAGCGGTTGGGATTGGCTCACGGATCGTAACGGCGAGTTGATCATAAGGGCTGGCCATTGAAATTTCAACGATTCCTCCCTGGCTCTAATGACCGGCCACGTGTTATTCGGTATCCGACATTCGGCTGGGTCATCAAAACAAGTCGCTTTTTTGGTAAACTCATTTCGCAACGAAGGATGTCTTGGTAAACAGGAAGAATATGATTTCACTACCCCCGCTTCGATTTGATTACTCCCGTTGTTTGGATGAAAGATTCGGAATTACTGAATCTCAGCTACATGTAGTTCGCTTGCAGCTAGACGCTTGTCGCCAGGAAATGCTGACCACCGATTTGAGTCTTTTTGCCAGCGGACAGAACATTCCGCAACAGAAAGTCCCACTCGACGCAGGCTTTTTGGATTTACCCGATCGTCTGTTGGACGAATATCGTACAGTGCGCGGCACCAGCGAATTGAAGTTGATCTTGGAAACGGCCAAACGGTTGCACGAAACCGTGGATCGAGTTGTGATTTTGGGCATTGGTGGATCATACATGGGAGCACGAGCGATTTTGGAATCGTGTTGCGATCCGTTTTACAACGAATTGCCGAAAGGGGAGCGAGGCGGAAGGCCAAAAATTTACTTCGCGGGTAACAACGTCGACAATGATTACACGCAGGGTTTGTTGCACCTGCTGCGGACAACCAACATCGCGGGTGATCCGCATTCGAAATGGGCGCTGGTCGTGATCAGCAAAAGCGGTGGGACATTGGAAACGGCGGCCGCCCTTCGTCAGTTTATTCAAGAATTCGTCAATGCCTTTGGCTCCGAACAATTGCCGGAGTTGATGATTCCCGTGACAGGAACTTCGGGAAAATTAGCGGATCTGGCGTCGGCAATCGGCTGCAAAGTTCGCTTTCCGGTGCCGGAGGGAGTCGGCGGGCGTTTCTCAATCTTCTCGGCAGTCGGGCTCTTGCCGGCAGCGATCATGGGTGTCGACATGATCAGGCTTGTGGAAGGCGCTTCGCAGATGAACGATCACTTTCGACGCCAGCTAGCCCAAGAAAATCTGGTCATGAATTTTGTTGCCGTCAATCATTTAATGGAGACGCTGCGCGGCTGCCAAACGCGAGTCCTGTCGGCATGGTCGAATGCTTTGGAGTCCACGGGATTGTGGTACGACCAATTGCTCGCGGAAAGTTTGGGCAAACAGGAACTGGGAGCCCTGCCGCTGACCGTAGTGAATACTCGCGATTTGCATTCCCGCGCTCAACAACATCAGGAAGGCCGGCGAGACAAATTGATGAATAACCTGATCGTCGATCACTATCGGCACGACGCAATTAGGATTGGCAAAATCGGCTGGAATGAGGATGGTCTCGATGCCTACGCTAATTTGGCGTTGCCTCAGGTAATGAACGCAGCGATCCAAGGCACAAACGAGTCTTACACCGAAGGCTTCCGTCCGTCGACTGACTTACATTTGCCGAGAACTGATGAGGCTTCCTTGGGACAGTTCTTCCAGATGATGATGCTCGCGACGGTCTTGGAAGGTCGCTTGTTAGGAATCAATCCCTACGGGCAACCTGGGGTTGAAGGCTACAAGCTGCACATGAAGAAGTTCTTGGAACAGTCGATTCAAAAGGTCGCCAAATAAGAGGCCAAATAAGAGGCTGGAATGACGCTAACGCTGACATGGCATGGACATGCAACCTGGGCAATTGAATTCGTTGGCAAACGGATTTTGGTTGATCCTTTTTTTGACCAAAACCCCGCCGCAAAAGCCAAGGCCAGTGAAATCGATAGCGATTTGATCCTCGTGACTCACGGACATGCTGACCACATTGCCGATGCGGTGTCAATTGCCCGGCGAACCAAGGCGATGGTGGTCTGCGTATACGAAATAGCAGAGTGGCTCGGGAAACAGGGCGTTACAGAAGTGACGGGGATGAACCTCGGGGGCTCATTTCTCTTGCCCTACTGCAATGTGAAAATGGTACCGGCCTTACACAGTTCAACTCTACCCGACGGCTCTAATGGCGGAGTCCCTGCGGGATTTGTGCTCACGATAGGCGGCAAACGAATTTACATCGCGGGTGACACAGCTTTTTTTTCCGACATGTCCCTCGTGGGACAAATGGAAATTGAGGTAGCCATTCTGCCGATTGGCGACTTGTACACGATGGGTATCGACGACAGTGTCCTCGCGACGCAAGCGATCAATCCCAGATTTGTTTTACCCAGTCATTTCAATACCTGGCCGACGATTGCTCAGGACGCCAAGGCATGGGCTCATAAGATCAAAAGCGAAACACCGGCTGATCCGATTATCTTGGCACCAGGGGCCGCGCATCAATTCGCTTCGTTTAAGGCTGCGCACTAATTAATATTCGGTAGGAACAATTCATGAGACTATTTGGCATTGTGCTTTGGGGTGCAGCTTGTTTGGCCATTATTCCGTCAGCGACTGCGGAGGAAATTCGCTGGAAATTGGCCGTCGGCGATCAACTTGACGTCACCTTGAATCAAAAAAGCGAAAGCAGCGCTGTCTGCCAGACAATTGAGCGAAAGACGTCTTCGGAAGTTCGATTGGAGCTTGAATGGAAGGTCACGAAAGCACAAGACGATCAAGTCACACTCGAGCAAACCATTCGACGCATTCAGATGAAATTGCAAACTCCAACGGCTGATCGTTCAGGGCAAGTCGATCTCGACACTTTGGCTGATTCAGAAAAAAAGTCTCGTACCGGATTGGAAAAAAAGGTGTTAAAGGATTTGCAGAATCTCGTAGGAATAACGGCGATTGTTGAGATGAATACGCGGGGCGAAATCTTGAACGTTATCGTCGCGGAGGATGACCTTGAAAAACTTCGCCAGGCAGGTAGTTCCACGCCGCTTTTAAAAATGATGTCGGCTAGCGGCTTGACCGACTTGTTCCGCCAATCCAGTTTCGTACTGCCAGAGAAAGAAGTCGAGGCAGGGTTCGAATGGACCAACGAGCGCAAATCGGTCGGACCCTTTGGACCCCTGACTTTGGAAGAGACCTTTCGTTACGACGGCGAAAAAGAAGTGGATGGTCGTACGTTGCAAACGTTTTCGCTGAAATCAACTGTTGATCGATTGCCGGACTTGCCGCCGGACGCGAATCCGGTGGACCCACCTCCTGAACTGAAGCAACTGTCCGGCGACGGAGTGTTCTCGTTTGATCCTGAAACCGGAGTGTTCTTGAAATCGGCAACGTCTACGACCTTGAAGTCTTCCAAGGGATTCCGTGATTTGATGGTAGACTCCACTATTATTACGAATTCATCGATGTCGATTCAACGACGATAAAGGAATCCTCCAACAAAATGTCTTCCAGCGTATTTATTGATGTGGCCGGCGTGAATGACATCCCGAGAGGGCAGGGGAGGGCGTTTGAGGTTGGTAATCGCGTGATTGCGGTTTTTAATTGCGACGGCGTGTTTTATGCAATCGACGACCACTGCCCGCACATAGGGGCGTCGTTGTCGCCTGGGCATTTGGAAAATTGCGTCGTCGCCTGTCCGTGGCATGGGTGGCGATTCGATGTGCGCGACGGAACATGGATGGATAACCCACGCATCAAAACCGACTCGTTTCCTGTGCGAGTTGTGGGCTCACGAATTGAAGTTGTCGTACCCGTGACCGCTGGAGACCCGATCGTGCGTGAAACCAACAAGACGACCCCACTGGGGGAGAATACAGAGCAAAAGAAAACGGAACTGACTGTCGGTGACTTTCAGAAATTAATTCGACAGATGTACCACGAGAAGGATGTTGCGCGTGGTGTCGAAGGAACGTTTATGTGGCTGATGGAAGAAGTTGGCGAACTATCGACGGCGCTACGGGAGAGGGATCGGAAAAACCAATTGGAGGAATTTGCGGATGTGCTCGCATGGCTATGTACCATTGCCAACGTCTGCGAGATCGATTTAACCGAGGCGATTCAACGAAAGTATGGTTCGGGATGTCCGGGTTGTGGGCGACTCGCATGCACATGTCCGAATTCTGAGAAGCCTTGAAATTGCGAGCTCCCGGTGACTTAGCGGTTCCGAACGGTGGGCCGTTGCGACCGAGGCGGGCATGTTCGTCCAGAAGGCTTTTGATTATGCTAGGGACTCGTTTTTTGCCGAATAGGACTGAGTTAGATGCGGGCTGTATGCGGATTATCCACGCCATATTGGCACTGAGTATTTTCTGTTTCGTTTTGCCGGGTGGCTTGGGCAGCGCATTCGCTGTGCTACCACAAACTGAATCCGTGACCTCTCCACCGTCGAACGCCGACTCGATTGAGTTGATTACCGTCGGATTTGGCAACACATCGCGGCTTGGTCATTGGACGCCGATCGCGATTTCGTTCAAGGATACGATTAGTGCACAGCAGGTTGTGCGCATTGATGTAACCTGTCCGGACGGTGATGATGCTCCGATCACCTACAAAAATCCAATACCCTCGAGTGGTTCGAAAATCCTGCACTCTCAATTTCGTTTGGGTCGACCAAGAGGTGATTTGGTCATCCGATTGTTGGGAACAGGCGATCGCGAAATCGCGGTCCGTACGTTTCAAATAGGAGATTTATTAGGCCAAATCCGACCGTTGCGAGCGACCTCAAAACTAATCGTTGGTATTGGCGGTGTCGGCGAATTCCGGCGGCCAGACGAAATTAATGATGCTCCTCAAGACGACTTGGGGGTTCACTTCATTAAGGATATGCCGTTAGAGAATTTGCCTGTGGAGTGGCAAGGGTATCGCAGCGTCGACACCGTTATTTTTTCTGCGGGCAATGTCGAGCAGCTTGCAAAACTTGAGGATCGACAGCTTGCAGCTCTCAACGACTGGGTGAAGTCCGGCGGAAAATTGGTGGTTTGGACGTCCCCAGCGACTGCGAAAGAACTGCAATCCGGTGGGCGGCTTTCCGCTTTCGGTAATTTCCCGACCGCGACTGTGGCTAGGATCAAGCGCCTTTCAGTAGTTGAACGTTTTGTCGAAGCAAATGTGCCCATTCCTGGCAAGGTCGACATTCCGTTTGTCGATGTCGGCAACATGGCGCTTGCACCGCTGGTAACTCAGGATGGAGTGACTATCGTTGGTCGGTACAGTCACGGGTTTGGCTTGGTGACCTTTTCGGCAGTTGCCCTTGACGAATCGCCGTTCACAGACTGGAAGCCGACTGCAACCTTACTGGAAAAATTGGTGCTTTTGAACCGACAAGGAACGAATGCAGACGAGGTCTTTAACAGCAGCCGCTTGATCGATAATGGATATCGTGATCTGGCGGGACAACTGCGAGTTCCATTGGAAGGTTTTCGATCCGTGGAACTGGTGTCTTTTACGGCCGTGGCTGTCTTAATTACTTTGTTTGTTGTGTTGATTGGGCCGGGCGATTATTTTTTGTTGCGGGGTGCGGGACGACGAATGCACTGGACGTGGCTGACATTCCCGCTTTTTGTTGCTTTGTTTTGCGGATTGACTTGGTGGCTCAATCAATCATTGAAAGCTGATCGGGTCAAAATTAACTTGTTTGAATTAGTGGATATCGATGCGAGCAACTCGCGTGTCTCTGGCAGAATGTGGGCCGGAATCTATAGCCCCGACGCGCGAGAGGTTGAACTGGACTTGCGAGCCAACAACTCACTTTGGCGGGTTCCTGATTATCAAGAGGTCACATGGATGGGCCAACCGGGCTCAGGACTTGGGGGCATGCAGATCGCATCGCCGCCATTGACGACAACAGCGGGCTATCAAAATTCTGGAACTCGTGAAGACGAACATCAAAAGTGGCGACTCAAAGGATTTCCGTTGACTTTTTCCTCAGTCCGTACGGCGACAAGCATTTGGAATGCAGACAGTCAATTGAAGACTACTGCTCGCCTCAAGCGAACGCGTCGACTCGACCGTCTTGAAGGCCAAATCAACAATCCGTTTGAATTCACGTTGATGAACCCCCGGCTGTTTTATGGCGATTCCGTATTTACGATTGACCGAAATTTGGAACCAGGAGATGCAGTCGATGTCTTCACGGAAATGAAGGAAATAACCATCAAGAATTATTTTGCGGGGCGCACGGGCGATGCGACGAAAGAGGGTGCCAAAGCTCAAATCTGGAATCCCAAAGATACAAACGCCAACCGAATTATGCAGTTGGCGATGTTTCACGACCTGGTTGGCGGCCGCAGCTATTCGGGGCTGAGCAATGGATACCTCGATTATGTGGAAGTCTCGGATCGACTTATTGCCGACCGAGCAATTTTGATGGGAGAATCCACCGTTCCGTTCAGTGATCTGGAATTGGATGGCCAAGTCGAAACGGGGGCGGTTGAAAATCGTATGACCATTATTCGTCTGTACTTACCCGTCGAAATTGAAAAGACAAAATCGGAGTCTAAAAACTGATGATTCGCACGGAGAATTTGACGAAGAAATACGGCGATTTCTACGCCATCAAGGGAATTAACTTGTCACTGGAAGCGGGCGACCTGTTTGGCTTTATTGGTCCTAACGGTGCTGGAAAAACGACAACGATGCGGATCATTGCTACGTTGTTGGAGCCGTCGCATGGCGAAGCCTACGTTTGCGGTCATTCGATTTACCAGAACCCCCGTGAAATTCGCCGCTTGGTCGGCTTCATGCCCGACTTTTTCGGTGTCTATGACGACATGAAAGTAATCGAGTACCTTGAGTTTTTCGCGGCGGCCTACCGTATCAACGGCCCGGCGCGAAAGAAACGTTGCGATGAACTGCTCGAGGTAGTGGACCTTGAATTCAAGCGACATGCAATGGCGAACACCTTGTCCCGTGGGCAAACGCAACGCCTCGGATTGGCCAGGGTTCTGTTACACGATCCCCAAGTCCTGCTGTTGGACGAACCCTTGAGCGGGCTTGATCCGCGCGCCCGTATTGAAATGCGCAACTTGTTGCGTCGGTTGGGAAAGACTGGAAAAACAATTATTGTTTCGAGTCATATTTTACCGGAACTGGCCGACATCTGTAACAAGGTCGGGATTATCGATCGCGGCGAAATGATGTTATCCGCCGAGGTTAACGAGGTCATCAAACAGGTTCGTGGGCGAACCGTTTTGCACATCGGTGTCAAACAAGATCTCACCAAGGCCCACGATCTCATCGCGTCGCAACCGATCGTCGTTTCCACAACCCTTGGCGATGGCCATATTACCGCGACACTTGGAGATGACGTCATCGATTACTCGGGACTCGCGACGCTGCTCATTCAAAACGGACTGCAGCTGACGATGTTGCGCGAGGAAGAAATCAACCTAGAGTCCGCCTTCATGGTGCTGACCAAGGGCGTGGGAGCCAAAATCTAGAGTTTACTTGGGGCCGCTAAATCGCTTCGGAGCCACGTTCACCCGTCCGGATTCGAACGACGTCCTCGAGGGGCAAAACGAAGATTTTTCCGTCGCCGATTTCGCCTTGAGGACCCGTCCGTCCCCCCTTGATGATGGCAGCGATCGTGGGCTCAACAAATTCTTCATTGACAGCAATTTGTAACTGCACTTTGCGCCGAAGATTGGCAGTGAAATCGTCGCCGCCATAAATTTCCGACTTGCCTTTTTGACGGCCAAATCCTTGGCAATCCATAATCGTCAGGCGAAACACTTCGACGTCCGTAAGTGCTTGCTTTACCGATTCAAGATTGTGCGGCTGCACGATTGCAATGATGAGTTTCATGCCTTGATTTTAGGGCAGACTCAACCCATTCCAACAGGGGGGAGCTAATCCGTCGAAAGTCGTTTTGATCCTGACCTGCTTAGAACAGGAACACCGCGTCGATCGCTGGAATAAGCTTACCCGAGTCCAAGGCCGCGGCGCCATAATCCATCCGCATTTCGGGGCGGATCACGATGTTGGCATGCGGACGATAGTTGATGCCGCTGGTGAAGTCCCAAGTCGAGCGAGTGGAAGTGAACAATTGATCCGATTTCCACCACTCCATGCGAGTGCCGAAGGATAAACATGGGTTCACTTTGTAGAACAAATATTGCACGATTCCAAATTCGTCGTTGCTCTGAAGGTTCAAGTAGTCGCCTGACAAAACGTAGCTGAGTTTCTCGGAAACTTCATAGCGAACCACGGCCGATTGCAAAATACCGCTGCCACGGTAACCGGTATCGCCAACCGAATTTGTCACCGCAAGTGACAATTTACACGAAGGTTGATATCGGAATCCGCCAATGTAGTTGAAGCCGTGCAGGTTGTTATCAAACCCTGTATTCCAACCGGCCGTCAGACCAGAAATCATGGTCAGGTTTGGCGAGGCATCGAAATTGGCAATGACCCCAGTGTGTCCGAATGGCTCGGTGTAAAATCGAGTGTAGGTGCGGCTGTAGAAAAAGTTTTCAGCCGAGGGAACTTGTTCGACTCCGAATGGCGAAAGAAATCGACCCATTCGAATTTTTGTTTCACAGTTCGCCATCTCAACATAAGCTTGCGGAAGTGCCGAGCCGAAGCTGCCATTGTCCCATCCATTGTCCCAACCGCTTGCCGCGCCCGAAGGTGGATTTCCAATCGATTGGATTTCTTGTCCATCGAGTCCATAGATGGCATCAACCCGGTAGCCGAACGACCAAGCTGAAGTTCTATCTGCAGGTCGGTCTATGAAGCCCCAAACTTGGTGCAGGTTTACTCGATCGGATCTTGTGTTCATGTAAGGAAGATTCGAGTCGTGAATTCCCGCTTGAACGAAGCCGCCAACGTTTGCGCCGCGCCGAGTGGTTCCAAAGATTCGTTCAATCTCACCGATTTTGCACCAGCTTGAGGGACGTTGTTGGTTTCCGTAATCGGGATCGGTTGCATTGCTCGTAGTATTGAGTGCCGGACGTTGATCCAAGGGATTCGTCGGTGGATTCTTCGGGGCCTCAGGAATCTGTTTCGAGAATGCCTTAGCGGCTCCGGCTTCCTCTTGTTTCTCCTGGTTGCCGAAAAAGCGAACTGATGAATGCGATGCCTGGGATGCGGGGGGCAGCGGTGCGATGACAGCAGGCGCTTTGGAGTCCGAAATCCGCCAAGGGTAATTCGGTGCCGTTTCTTGTTGGCTCCAAGCAGTCCCGCCAACGCTGAAAACCAAAGCCCAAACGAATGTGAAAGTTGAAACGCGCATCGTTATCGCTTCCTCGAAATCAAAGGCTGAACTCGGCTGTGCGGTTGCGTTGCGAACAACGGTTGAAATCCGCAGAACCCCTTTCGTCGTCACTCGGCTTATCGGCTGCCGGTCGAAACGAGAGTTACTGATTTGGGCAAACTGACGGTTGGTAAAGATCGGAAAGAAGTATCGGCCAGCGAAATTGTCAGGCCGATTTGCCGAGAAATGGCGCCGAATAAGTAGGATGTGACTCACATCCTTTCGTCGCGGCGAGGAAAACAGCTAGCGAAGTTGGCTTTTTCAGGTAGCGTCAAAAAGCGCGTCGACGTACTGCTCGACGTTAAATTCGGCGAGCGCTTCGGGAGTTTCACCGAGACCGATAAACTTCACCGGCAAATTAAATTCCTGTCGAATTGGAATAGCGACACCGCCTTTGGCAGTCCCGTCGAGTTTCGCTAAAACGATTCCCGTACATCCCGCGGCTTTCGAAAAGCCTTTCGCTTGACTAATGGCATTTTGGCCCGCCGTTGCATCAAGGACCAATAGAACCTCATGCGGGGCGTCGGGAATTACTTTGCCAATCACCTTCTTGACTCGAGACAACTCATCCATCAAGTTGGTTTGAGTTTGCAGACGACCAGCGGTATCGATGATACATACATCAGCGTTTTGATTTTTGGCTGCTTCCGTGGCCTTGTAGGCGACACTTGCCGGGTCGCTCCCGGAGCGTCCAGTAATAATTTGGGAACCCAAACGCTCTGACCAGATCGACAACTGTTCGACGGCTGCTGCGCGGAAAGTATCACCGGCACCCAATACCACGGACTTGCCTGCTTTGCGAAACCGATGCGTTAATTTGGCAATGCTCGTTGTTTTCCCAGAGCCGTTGACTCCGACAACCATTATGACCGTCGGACCCGATGCGGCAAAGTTAATGCCAGTGGCGTCTTGCTGCATGATTTCGCGAATCGTCGACTTGGCAGACGAAATCAAGTCCACCAGGTGCACCTTACGCCCCCGGAAGTTTCGCTTGATGTCGTCGCGAATCTGCGCGGCTGGCCGATTGCCCATATCGGTTTTGACAAGGTACAAAAACAACTCGTCCAAAAATTCATCGTCGACCAACCGACCTTCCTTGACCAAGTCGCGGATGTCGGTGTTGAGAACTTGGATTGTATTCCGCAATGCCTTACGCAGTTTACCGAAAAAGCCCACGGATTCTTCTGGCTGCGCGGCATTCGGGGGAGCGGTTGGAGCAAGCTCTCGGGACGGGATCGCCGAAGGGATCGGGGAATTTGCGACTGCCGGTTCGGCGTTGGACGGTTCGGTGCGAGTGGCCTCGCCAGCTGCCGGTGGATTTTCCTGTGGCCTTTGGGAGGGAGAATCCGTGGAGGTCGATTGATCTTTTTTTCGGAATGGGTTCCAAATTGCCATGCTGCCGACTTATTAAACCGTTATTAAAGGAAAGTGAATTCGTCTATTGTTCGTTTGGTGCAGAAGCGAGCTGAGCGCGATAAACACGGTCCAGAATTCCGTTCACGAACTGAGGTGAATCATTGTCACCGTATCGTCGCGCGAGTTCAATGGCCTCGTTGATTGCCACGGGACCTGGGGTGCCAAAATGCAAAAACTCAAACGCTGCAAGGCGGATTACGTTGCGGTCAATCGCCGCCATACGGGTAAGTTTCCAGTTGTTCGAAGCGGCACTCACCAATTCGTCAATCTGCCTTCGGTTGTCACGAACACCGACAAACAGCTTCTCGCCAAACTCCACAAGGTCGGCCTTTCCAGCCAGCCGTTTCTTCAAGAACTGGCGCCAGGGAATCTCGCCCATCGGATTTAACTCATCTTGATAAAGAAGTTGCAAGACAACTTGGCGGACACGAGAGCGACGGGACATGCGGAACGACTATGGACTAAGGGTTTGCTAACTGCGAAGAAAATTTCGAGCGAAGAGCTGCCATTTCCAAAACAGCCTCGGCGGCCTCTTCGCCTTTGTTGCCGGCTTTGCCTCCAGCCCGCTCGACCGCCTGTTGCAAAGTTTTACAGGTAAGGACTCCGAGGGCAATTGGGACCCCCGAATCCAGGGAAATTTGCCCTAGACTCATGGTTACGAACCGATTGATATGTTCATCATGGGTCGTTTCACCCTTGATGACAACTCCCAGTGCGACGATGCCATTAATTTCCGGATGAAAGTCGGCCAGCCATTTTGCCGCAAGCGGAATTTCCCACGCGCCGGGTACCCGTGCGACCTCAATATCACTTCGGTCGATTTGATTTTCGGCCAGCTTTGCCAACGCACCTTGCAGCAATTTTTCCGTTATCGACTCGTTGTAGCGAGAAACAATAACCGCGTACTTCGGCGCCGTAACCGACTTCTTAATTTTTGATTCCGAGTTCATCGAGTGTTAGATACCACTGGCCTTTAGACTAAGCAGGAACTCGGCGTTGGTTTGCGTTTTGCGCAGGCGATTAGTGAGCATCTCCATGGCGTCCGGCGAATTCATCGAACTGAGCGCGCGACGGATTTGGCAAATTCGGTCGTACTCTTCGGGATCCAGCAATCGCTCCTCGCGGCGGGTTCCCGAACGATTGATGTCGATCGCAGGCCAAATACGTTTATCCACCAAACTACGATCGAGGACGATTTCCATGTTCCCAGTTCCCTTGAACTCTTCGAAAATCACTTCGTCCATTCGACTTCCCGTGTCGACCAATGCCGTAGCAATGATCGTGAGGGAACCACCCTCCTCAATTTTTCGAGCGGCGCCAAAAAAAGCCTTCGGTCGTTGCATCGCATTGGCATCAAGCCCGCCAGTCAGCGTTTTGCCGGATTGGGGAACTTCGGTATTCCAGGCCCGCCCCATACGCGTAATCGAATCGAGGAAAAGGATGACGTCAACACCCGCCTCAACCAATCGTTTTGCCTTATCGAGTACCATCTCGCTCACTTGGATATGCCGGGACGGGGCTTCGTCGAACGTGGAGCTGATCACCTCGCAGCGGTCGCCGCGGACCTCACGTTCCATATCTGTCACTTCTTCGGGACGCTCATCGACCAACAACATGATGACGTAGGCTTGCGGGTAGTTCTTCAAAACCGCTCGAGCCATGGTCTGCATCAAAATGGTTTTCCCGGCCCGTGGCGGGCTGACAATCAGCCCACGCTGCCCAAAGCCGATCGGCGTGACCATGTCGACAACGCGGGTGGACATGTCTCGAGCATCGTGTTCCATAACAATTCGCACATCCGGGTGCAACGGCGTCAGATCGTCGAAATGTTTGACGCGAAAATTCTCTTCTGGGTCCATCCCATTGATTAGTTCAACGCGCAGCAGCGCAAAATATTTTTCATTCTGTTTGGGGGGCCGGACTTGGCCGCAGACACTCGAACCGTTCCTCAAATTGAATTTACGAATCTGGCTAGGTGATACGTAAATATCGTCGGCGCAACTGAGGTATGACGATTTGGAGCTGCGGAGAAAACCAAAGCCATCTGGAAGGATCTGCAGAGTTCCTTCGCCATACATCAAACCCTGGTCTTTGATTCGTTGCTTGATAATGTCCAAAAGAATCTGCCGGCGGTTGTGTCCTTCGCCGGTTCGGACATGTTCAGTTGCTGCTTGTTGCAGCAAATCAGCGTCGGACATTTTCAGCAATTGATGGACGGGTATCTCGTCTTCCCTAACCTGACGCCGTACGTCTTCTGTTGATTCCGGCCGAACCTCATCCATTGTCGACGACTCGGAAAACGAAACGGGATCGCCTTCGTTTCTGATTGCTTGCAATTGTTCCACCGCTTCAGGGGGCAGGTCTGAGAGTTTTCGACGAGGAGATCGGCTCGTAGGGACCGGACGGCGAGGACGGCCTGTCGGGCGCGAGTCGTTGCGTGATGAGTTGGACATTCCTGACTCCCGGAAAAGATATTGGAGTTTGCGTAGCGGGAAGGTAAGTTGATAAGGTTTTGTCGATGTCACAAAAATCGTAGAGAGTTCCCGAAAGCTCGCTTCCAATTCTAGTCATACTTCAAGGGCAGTTACAAGCAAATTCTAATAGATTGTTCGGGGCAACCCTAGTTTGCCACATCAATCTATTTCGAACTTGTGTTTGGCGTCGTCCAACACAGCCAAAGATGGTGGATCTGTTCAACGATTGTGGGGCTGGGTTGATCGTTGTTCACAATGATGTCAGTTGCTCGCCGTCTTTTTTCAACGAGCGGAGTTTGATTCGCCTCACGTCGAGTCAGTTCCTCCGGATTCCATCCCCTGGAAAGCGCACGACGACGACGAATCGTATCATCGCAATCAATGAATACAATTCGGTCACACAACTTGTCCCAGCCCGACTTGAACATAACAGCGGCATCAAGAATAACGACTTGAACTCCCGATTTTCTCAAGTCCGCTAAACGACGCCGAATTTGACGCGCAATTTCCGGATGAGTAATGGCTTCTAACCGCTGGAGGCGTCGTTTGGAATCGGTATCGTTTCCAAAAACGAGTTTCGCCAATTTCTTGCGATCGATTTCATCCTCAACACCAGTCACCTCTGACCCGAATTCATTCACGATCTGAGCGCGCACCGAATCAACGGCGAGAGCCTGATGGCCAAGTAAATCCGCGTCAATGAGAGCCGCTCCGAGTTTCTGAAATTCGGCAGCAATAAAACTCTTGCCCGACGCAATTCCACCCGCTAGACCAATGATCAGCATGGCGGAAGCTCGCGACAAGGATAGTTGTTGCAAAATTCGGAAAACCGAAAGCTCTGTTTCGAATTGCCTCACTCGAATCAGAACGTCTGGGAAAGTGTTTCTAACCTATCAGGAATTTCAGCGGTCGCCAAGTGCTTAGGGTGTGTCCTCAGCGAAAAACACTTCTAAAGACCACAAGGCTCAGTTTCGTCCCAATTCGGGCCACATTCGACTGCCACTTTCAAGGGTACCGAGAGCGAGAATGCATTGCTCATTTCCTGCCGCAGCAAGCGTGCCACTTCTTCTTTCTGTGACACTTCTGCCTCGACAACCAGCTCATCATGAATCTGCAGAAGCATGCGACTTTTGGGGTATTCGGCGGCCAAACGCTGCTGCACTTCAATCATCGCCTTTTTGATGAGGTCCGCTGCCGATCCTTGAATGACTGTATTGATGGCAATCCGTTCCGGCATTGTCCGACTGCGATTAGCGCGGGTTCGATCTGGCGGTCGGACCCCCTCTACGCTGCGGCGGCGGCCCAAAATCGTGCGGACTTCACGATTTTTCCAGGCTTCTTCCAGGACTCCATTGAGAAAAGCATCAATGGCGGGGTAACGGCGGAAATAGGCATCAATGAACTCGGCCGCTGCGTCTTTGGTAATACCCAGTTCTTTTGCCAAACCAAAAGCACTTTGGCCATAAATGATTCCGAAATTAATCGCTTTCGCCTGATGCCGCATCTCCGATGTGACTGCCGACTGAGCGACTCCGTTTACTTGAGCGGCGACGACCGAGTGGATATCTTCGTCGTTTTCAAACGCTGATGTAAGCGTTTGGTCGCCGCAGAAATGCGCCAATACACGAAGTTCGATTTGCGAATAGTCTCCGGAAATCAAGACCCAATTGGAATCGGTGGCGACGAACGCCTGACGAATTCGTCGCCCTTCCTCGGTCCGAATTGGAATGTTTTGCAAATTCGGATCTTTCGAACTCAAGCGACCTGTTCGCGCAACGTCCTGTTGGAAACAAGTGTGCACCCGTTTTGTTCGAGGATTGATCTGCTCCAGCAGCGCGTCGGTGTAGGTGTTTTTAAGCTTTGCTAATTGACGATACTCGCGCATCAACCGCGGCAAAGGATGACGGTCGGCCAATTCGTCGAGGACCTCTATGTCGGTACTGCGGGCCAATTTTGTTTTCTTAACGACTGGCAACTTCAATTTTTCGAACAAAATCTCGGCCAATTGTCGGGGCGAGTCGAGATTAAAATTCTCGCCTGCCAATTCGTGAATTTGGCCTTCGAGATTGACAAGTCTTGTGCCAAATTCCTTCGACAGTGCCTGAAGGCGTTCACGATCTATTGTAATTCCATAGAACTCCATTTCCGCCAACACTGAAACGAGCTTCATTTCGATTTCTTCAAATAGGTTCCATAGGCCACCCGTTCGTAATTGCTCTTCTAAAATTGCATAGAGCCGCAACGGTACGTCAGCGTCTTCTGCTGCGTAGTCAGTGATGAGCGGCAAAGGCACGTCGCTCATCAGGCCTTGTTTCTTGCCTCGCCCAATCAACTGGGTGATTTTGATCGTCCGATGTTTGAGAAATCTCAACGCCAAATCATCCATGTTGTGGGCGGTGCGACCTGGATTGAGCAAGTAATCGGCAACCATCGTATCGAACAATTTGCCCTTAATTTCAATACCTAGCGAACGCATCACGATCAAATCGTATTTCAAATTCTGACCAATCACGAGATTGTTGGGGTTGGTGAGCAACGGCCGGAGCACATCGACCAAGTCCTGTTCGTCAATGGTCTTGGACCCAAAAGGAGCACGTACGGGGACGTAAATCGCCAGGCCAGGTTCCCAAGCGAATGAAACTCCCACCAGCTCTGCCCAGCGAGGTAAGGGGGAGGTAGTTTCTGTATCAAACGAAAAAACCCGTTTCGCTTGGATTTCGGCCACGACTTGACGAAGGCTTTCCAGGTCGTCGACCGTCCGATAGGCGGCAACCCAAGCGACCGTTTTGACCATTGGCGACAGTTTCTGCACTCGCTCGGTCAGCGACCGAAACCCGGCTTCCTCGCAAATCGCCACTGCTTGGTCTACGTCCATGCCACCCAAGCGCGCGGCCTGCCAATCGATTTCCAACGGCACGGTGTCATCGAGTCTCACCAATTGTTGACTGAGAATCGCCACATCGCGACCATCACGAATCGTCTCGCCCTTTTTTCCTTTGATCTTTTCGGCACTCGCCAAAATATTCTCTAAGGAACCGAATTCGTTGAGCAATTGCATTGCGGTCTTGGGGCCAATCGTGGGAATCCCCGGGACGTTGTCGCTCGTATCACCGACCATGGCTTGAAAATCAACCACTTGGTCAGGACGAACTCCCCAATCCGTTATTAGATCTTCGGCCCCGTACTTTTGCCCTTTCCGTAAATTCAAAAGGGCAACGTTTTCATTGATGAGCTGCCGGCAGTCTTTGTCGCTAGTGACCAACACGCATTGCCCGTTTCTTTCATTGGTCATCCGGGCGATGGTCGCCAAAATATCGTCCGCTTCGTAGCCCTCCATTTCCAGGATCGGAATCGCCAGTGCCGAGAGCAATCGCTGAATTTCTGGAATCTGAGCCCGCAAGTCGGCGGGCATCTCCTCTCGATGTGCCTTGTACTCCGGGTAGATCTCATTCCGAAAGGTCGTATCGCTAAAATCGAAAGCAGCAAACAGGAAATCCGGTTTCCACTTCGAAAAAATATCCAATAGATCACGCGTAAATCCAAACAGTGCATTTACTGCTCGTCCATCAGGTCCTGTCATCTCGCCGATCGCATGAAAGACCTGATAGATCAAGGAGTGGCTGTCCAGGACGAAGACAGTCTTTCCGGAAAGATCGCTAAAATTCGTATCTACTTCGTCATTTTTTTCGGCGGGCTGGGGCAGGTCGATGACTGGAGGCGATGGGTCGATTTCGTCCTCTGGAAACAGCGCCAAGGTCTTTTGTTGGCTTTTTTCCCGATTTTTCTTCACAGTTCCATTCCTTGCGAGCTACAACACTTTTCGGGGCTTTTGTCGGTTGAATTCTAACCGAGCGTTCAAACGGCATAATCCGACTATTGGGCTGGTTGAATCCAAAAAGTTGGGTTAATCGGTCCGATAAGCCGTTTATTGCGACGTTTCGACGAGTTCTGACTGCGAAGAAATATTCAGCCGATAAGCGGAAGATAACTCGGTTTGCGTAAACCCAAAATTTGACACTGTTTTTTGCCCTATTTACAATCGATTGCAGGGAGAAAATTGGCGAGTTCGAATAGGGAAGTCACTAGTGACCCATCCCGACCTCGGTGCATTCGTTCCTTTTCGACACTGACCCCGCCAATTTTAACAACAAAA
>WBZS01000652.1_pt1 | contig 38178 bp, 27 predicted proteins | sample 5204201 | NCBI WGS metagenome assembly WBZS01 (sample SAMN12344357, study PRJNA552823) | activated sludge metagenome | biome: Activated sludge suspended growth; feature: Nitrification reactor; material: Wastewater; isolation source: activated sludge from nitrification reactor of wastewater...
GCCGGTCGCCACCGCGCCGGCCATCACCACGCCGGAAGACACGCCGGTCAACGGCCAGGTGACCGCCTCGGATGTCGACGGCGATACGCTGACCTACACGGTCAGCACCTCGCCGAGCCACGGCACGCTGGTGGTCAACGCCGACGGCAGCTACACCTACACGCCGGCCGCCGACTACACCGGCGCCGACAGCTTCACCGTCACCGTCTCCGACGGCCATGGCGGCACGGTCGACGTCACGGTTCCCGTCACCGTGACGCCGGTCAACGACGTGGTTGTCGCGCCGCAAACGCCGCGCGACCCTGTTCCGGTCAGCACCCCGTCAACGGTGCTGCCGGTCCAGGTCACCGGCATGGTGGTCGATGCCGTGCACGACATCGGCGGCATCACGAGCATGGCGAACCGCATCGGTTCTTCAGGCATCGTGCTGGGTGTGGTCAACGACATCAGCCCGCTCGGCGGCCTGCCCACGCCGCAGTCGGGTGACGATCTGCAACCCATCTCGCCGCAGCGCGCCTCGGTTCTCGCGCGGACGCTCGACACGTACGGCTACGGGCGCGCCACGTCGACGTGGGAGCCGCAAGGGCTGACGGGCTTCTCGTTGCGCATCAGTCTCAACGAGGGAGCTGTCGGCGGCAGCGTAAGGTCTCAGATCGTCGTCGAGTCGCTTGTGCGTGACAGGACGGTAATCGTGCAGATCTCCAATACGCTGCACGGCGGCGGCCGCACGGTTCAGGAGTATCGCGTGATGCAGGCCAACGGCGAGCCGCTGCCCGGCTGGCTGGAGCAGATGTCCAACCAGGTGCTGATCGGTGAACGGCCGGCCGATGTCGATCAGATCGCCCTGCGCATCGTCGTCATCTACAGCGACGGTACGTCGGAGACGAAGAGCGTCGAGATCGAGACCATGTCGGGTGAGATCAAGCCGCTGGCGCAGAAGCGCACCGAGCATGTGCCGCCGTTCATGTCGCAGTTCGCATCTGCGGCGCCGATGGACGACGACCTTCTCGAGCGTCTCGCCGACCTGCTGCGCGACGATCTGCCGACCGCGGCGGAATGATTGCCGCTCCCGAGCGCACAGTGATGACAAAAGGGGCACCCCACCGGGTGCCCCTTTTGCTTCGATCAACGGATTGGAGCGGTGGCGGTCTCAGTGACAGCCGCAGCCGCCCTTGCCGTCGCAGCCTTCCTTGCCGCCCTTGCCTTTGGCCTGCGCGGTGGCGCCGGCCGCCACGGGATGGTGCCCGTGATCGTGCTCATGATCGTGCCCGCCGCAGCATCCGCCAGCGTGGTCGTGATGATGATCATGGTCGTGATCGTGGCCACCGCAGCATCCGCCGGCGTGATCGTGGTCGTGACCATGGTGATGATCGTCGGGATCGACGAGGGCCGCCTGCAGCGCCCGCTCGATGGCGACCGAAGCCTCGCGCGGAGCCTTGGCGTCCTCGATGGCGAGCGCCATGATCTCGGCTGCGAGGCGGATGTCGTCGACCTGGCCGAGATAATGGCGGCGCAGGCGGCCCTGGCGGTCGAACAGCAGCAGGCTGGGCGTGCCCTGCATCTCGTAGGCCTGCATCGTCTTCGGCATGCCCTTGCCGTCGGGAGCATCGACGGCGATCGGGAACGGCCAGCGGAACTCGCCCGCAAAGGCTTCCAGCGCCTTGTCGGTCATGACGTCGTGATGCTCGAACACCGTATGCAGCCCGATGACGACGACCTCGCTGTCGTCGAAGCGCTCGGCGATCTTCTTGGCCTGTGGCAGGCCGTGATTGATCGAGCCGGGGCACAGCATCTGGAATGAAGCCAGCACCACGACGCGGCCCTTGAGCGCCGCCAGCGACAACGGCGCCTTGGTGTTGATCCAGCGCGAGACGGAGAGTTCGGGCGGGCTTTCTGGATTGAACATGTGGTGATCCTTGTGCTGGTCCGTCGGGGCGCTGGGAGGAATCGGCGGAGTGCGGACGGGGATGTGCCGGCCGATTATGGCCGGGCAGCGGCTGGCTCGGCAGGTGCGCCGAAGGTCGTGCCTCCATAGCCCAGCTTGCGGTTGTGGCTCAAGTCGAGCGATGCGACGTGCGGATTACTGGCACAGCTTGAAGCGCGGGTTGGCCGGCAGAGTGCCGCACGCGAAGCGCGCCGCTGTGGTGCACGCTGCGGAAGATGTCGCGCCGGCACCGGAGGCCCTGACAGCCATGGCCGTGAATCTTACCGTGCACCCTCGCGTCACGTTGATCGTCTCCAGGCAGGCGCGCGGTGTTGCGGTGAGCCCGGCCGCGGCGGCCCGAGCGGACAGCGCGGCGGCCTGCCGGTCGTCGACAACGGCGAGGCCGGCAGCAGGCGTCCATCCGGCCGCATCCAAGTGCACGTTGGAGGCTCCGAAGGTGAACACCGTGCTCGGTTCGCGATAGCCGACGACGGCAATCGCGCCGGGATGGCAGGCGCGCAAAGGCCCGACGGCGGCGGCGATAGCCTCCGTGGTCCAGCCTTTCTCCATACGTGGCATCAGGCCACCCAGCGTTGCGGCCAGGAACAACGCGAAGCCCGCCAGCGTCGCCAGCAGCCAGCATGCCGTCGCCTCCCGCCGCGCCGCCAGGGCAGCAACGCCGAGCGGAATTGCCGACATCAGCCCGAGCAGCGCTGCCAGCATCGGCCGCTCGCCGCCGGCCAGACGATCGGCGAGCAGATAGAGTACGGGGATGGTGATCGCGAAGGCCGCGGCAGGCCAGGCCGGCATGCCGTCCGGCAGGCGCAATGGGCGGTCGGCACCATCGCGCGCCAGGACCAGGGCCACCGCGATCGTTGCCGCCGGCAGCATGATCTGCACGGTGTAGAGCGCTGGCTTCGACGAGACGAATTCCAGATAGGCGAGATAGCCCAGGAGCCAGGCGAGCAGGAAGCGGCGTGGTGCATCGTTGAGGCGCAGCTGCCAGAGATCGAGCCCGGCGCGGCGCAGGAGCCATGCGCACGGTAGCAGGCCGGCGAGCAGCCCGAGCGTGAAGGTCAGCGGCCAAGCCTTGAACTTCATCGCCTGCGAGCCGCCGAGCACGCGCAGAAGCTCGTCGAACGTCAGTCCCGCAAATGGCATGCCGCCATCGGTGGCGACGAGAGCGCCGAGCCATGGCGCTCCGAGCAGCAGCAGCACGGGCACGCCCCAGGCCGCATGCAGGCGGTGCAGCCACGCGAGCCGCCGCTCCATGGCGTAGAGCGCGATCAGGGTCGCCAGGCACAGGATCGGCACCGCCAGGGCGTTGAGGGTGATGGCGACACCTTGTGCGGCCCAGAACAGCAACGCCAAGCGGCGCGTGGGGGCGTTGTCCCCGGCTGTGTGCCCGGCTGTGTGCCCGGCCGCGTGCCCGGCCGCGTGGATGCGCATCAGCGCCAGCTGGGCTGCGACGGCGGGCGCCAGCGTCGCCGGCTCGGCCACCGCCAGGAGCGAGTGCAGACCGGCGATGGGCGAAACGGCGAACAGCCCGGCGCCGACGAGCGCGGTCCGCCCGCCGAGCAGCGGCGCCAGCAGCCAATAGGTGAGCAGCACCGCCAGGGTGACGGAGACGAGCGAGGGCATGCGATAGGGCTGCATGCGCGCTGTGACCTGCGGTCCCGCAACGATCGACGCGACCTTGGCCGAGGCCATTTGCGCCCAGAAGGTGCCGATCGGCCGGTGCTGCTCCCGCTGGCCCAGATAGCGTGGATCGATGAGGCGCCCGTCGCCCAGCATGTCACGGGAGGTCTGCGCGAACACGACCTCGGTGCGGTCGACCGGCGGCATGGCGAGGAAGCCCGGCAGGTAGGCCAGCGCGCACAGCGCCAGCAGGGCCGCCGTCGCCATCCTGAAATCCGATCCGAGACGGCTCAGTGCCGGTTGGCAGACTGCCTCGAGCTGTTCGGCCGCGCGCGCCACGTCGGCCTCCTGTCGCCAACCGCAGTGTCTGTCTTGCGCGGCCTCTTTTCCATGCCCGGCCGAGGACGGCAAGCGGCGATCGGTGTTGGTATCGAGGCGGCGCGTACTCGTGCCGCGTCTCAGCGCTCGCGGAAGGCGCGCGTGAACTGGTCGTGCACCGGTTTGAAGAAGTAGGAGAACGCCGTGCGCGGGCCGGAGGTGACGTGCACTTCCGCCGGCATGCCGGGCATCAGCGTGAGGCCGGCGAGCTTGTCCTTCTCGCTGTCGTCGATGGCGAGGCGCATGACGTAATAGGTCGGAGCGTTGGATGGCGTCATCTGCGGCCCGGCACCCGGCGCCGTTCCCTCCTTCAGCAGATCGGCCGAGATGCGCAACACCGTTGCCGTCACCTCGGGCGTGGTGCGCTGGTTGAAGGCGGTGAAGCGGACGTTGGCCTGCATGCCGACCTTGACCTGGTCGATATCCTGCGGCGCCAGCCGTGCCTCGATCACCAGCCGGTCGGCGTCGGGCACGATGAGCATGATAGGTTCGCTCGCCGTGATGACGCCGCCGATGGTGTGCACCGAGAGCTGGTGCACGATACCCGTCTGCGGCGCGCGGATTTCGATTCGCTGCAGCAGGTCCTCGGCGGCGACGCGGCGTTCCGAGAGTTCGGCCTCCTTGCCCTGCGCCTCGCGCAAATCCTTGCCGACCTCGGTCTTCAGGTCCTGGTCGAGCTGCAGGAGCTGCAACTCGATCTCGGCGATCTTGCCGCGCGTCTGCGCCACCTGAGCCGTCACCTGGGCGTGGTCGCCCTCCAGGCGCGCCACCTCGCGGCGCGAGGCCGTGATCTTGGTGGTGGCGACGAGGCGCTGCGCTTCGAGCTGCTCCAGGCCGGCCAACTCGGTGCGGGCGAACTCGTGCTCGCGCCGCTTGGCCATCTGCTGTGCCTCCAGGCCGCCGACCTCCTGCCTCAACTGGGCGATGCGCTCGCGTAGCTGGCCCTTCAGGCTTTGGCGGCCCTCGCGGCGGCTCTTGAACAGGGCGCGCTCGCTGGCAATGATCTCTCGGACCTGCGGTTCAGCTTCGCGCGCCAGCAGGGCTTCGGGGAATTTGACCTCGGCAAGCTCTTCGCGTTCGGCACGCAGGCGGGCCTGGCGCACGGCCAACTCGTCCAGCTGCTTGGTGATGACCAGCAGGTTGGCGCGGGTCACCGTCTCGTCGAGGCGGATCAACAGATCGCCCGACTTCACGTGGTCGCCTTCCTTGACGTTGATGATGCCGACGACGCCGCCGGCAGGGTGCTGGACCTTCTTCACGTTGCTGTCGACGACGACGGTGCCGCCAGCGACGACCGCGCCGGCCAGCTCGGTGAAGGCCGCCCAGCCGCCGAGGCCGAACACCAGCAGCGCTGCTGCCAGGCCGCCGATCAACAGGTAGCGCCCGACGCCCGCGTGCGGCACCGGCGAGGCGGCCGCCGGCACGGCGCCAGCGGCCCCGGCTGCCGCGGCCGGCTTCATCTGTGCGTCGCGGCGCAGGGACGATGCCGCGATGGCGACGAGAGCGGCCGTGACGGCCAGCAGAGAGAGGATGGTCCAGTCGAGGGTCGCCATGAGCGAATTCCTAACGGATGACTTGAGCTTCGGCCGATCTCGTGACGTGGGCAGCGCGCGGGTGGTGGTCGCGCCCGCGTGACCGCGGACCTGTGGGCGCGCTACTGCACCGGGCGCGGTGGCTGTGGCGCGGTGCCGCCGCCGCCCGGCTGCAGCACGGCTTTCAGCACTTCGTCCTTTGGTCCGAAGGCCTGCACCTGCCCGTGCGCCAGGGCCAGGACCTTGTCGAGCCCGACGATGGCCGACGGCCGATGCGCGACGACGATGACGATGGCGCCACGCTGGCGCGCGGTCTTGATCGCTTCCGTCAGCGCCACATCGCCCATGGCATCGAGGTTGGAGTTCGGCTCGTCGAGCACGACCAGGAATGGATCACCGTAGAGGGCACGGGCAAGGCCGACGCGCTGGCGCTGTCCGGCGGAAAGACGCAAGCCGGCCTCGCCGATGCGCGCCGTGTAGCCTTCGGGGATCTGCAGGATCATTTCGTGGATACCGGCGAGGCGCGCCGCCGCGATGACCTTCTCGCTCGTCGCGTCCGGGTCGAAGCGCGAGATGTTCTCGGCCACGGTGCCGTCGAACAGTTCGATGTCCTGCGGCAGGTAGCCGATGTCGCGGCCGAGTTCTTCCGGGCTCCATTGGTCGAGCGTGGCGCCGTCGAGGCGCACGCTGCCGCCACGCGGCATCGGCAGCCAGGCGCCGACGAGGGCGCGCACCAGCGTCGATTTCCCCGACGCGCTGGGTCCGATGACCGCCAGTCCGTCGCCAGCCTGCAGTGCGAAGGTCACGTTGAGCAGCGTGGGCGTGGCGAGGCCCGGAGGTGCAACAGTCAGGTTCTGCACCGCGAGAGACTTTTTCGGCCGCGGCAGGCCGATCACCTCGACCTTGTCCGGCACCTTCTCGAACAGGGCGTTGAGACGGCGCGAAGCCTGCCGGGCGGCCACGAAGCCCTTCCAGTTGGCGATGGCGATCTCGATCGGGGCCAGTGCGCGCGACATGGTGATGGTGGTGGCGATGATGGCGCCCGAGGATAACTCGCCCTTCACGGCGTAGTAGGCGCCGAGACCGAGCATGCCCGACTGCAGCAGCATGCGCAGCACCTTGCTCACCGAGCCGATCCCGGTCGCCGCGTCCGAGAGGGCGATCTGATCGTTGATGTGGCTCTGGCTCAGTTCGCTCCAGCGCGCGCTGATGCGGCGGTCCAGCCCCAGCGCGCGGATCACCTCGGCATTGCGCCGTGCCGCTTCGCCGTAGGCCGACCTCAGCGCGCCGCTTTGGGCGGCGGCCTTGGACGGCGGCCCCGTGCGCTTCTCGGTCAGCATGGTCAGCGCGATCAGCAGCAGCGCGCTGGCCGTGGCGAACAGGCCGAGCACCGGATGCAGCACGAACACGAGCGCCAGATAAACCGGCATCCAGGGCATGTCGAACAGAGCCGTAGGCCCCAATCCGGAGAGGAAGGCGCGCACCTGGTCGAGGTCGCGCACCGGTTGCAGGCCGTCGCCCGTGGCGCGGGCGCGCAGCGGCATCAGCAGCACGGTGCCGAATACGCGCTCGCGCAGGTCGCGGTCGACGCCGAGACCGACCCGGCTCAGGACGCGCGTGCGGGCGTAGTCGAGTACACCGTAGGCGGCGAACAGCAGAACCATCAGGACCGTCAGGCCGATCAGCGTCGGCACGCTGCGCGACGGCAAGACGCGGTCGTAGACCTGCAGCATATAGAGCGAGCCGGTCAGCGCCAGTACGTTGATAATGCCGGAAAAAATGCCGATGCCGATGAACGCGGCCCAGGACTTGCGCATCGAGCCGGCGATGGTGATCTTCTGCACGAGGAGCGCCCCCAGAAATCGGTCGCGAATATGCCTTGGTGGCGGAACGGGTGTCGGGGTACCGGACCAGTGCCAGCCGCTCGGTCGGCGCCTCGAAATGAAACGAGTGGACAGGCGCAACAGAACGCTATCCGGTTACCACGAACCGGTTAGCACAATTCATGCCGAATTCATCTAGCGCGCTGGGAGTAACTGATTGGACCGGGCCGATCCTAGCAGGGCGGCTGCGGGGCCGAGACGGCCGGCGCCATACGCTCCCGGCGCCATACGCCGCCACGGCCCCCCGGGCCATCGGCTGGCCGAAGCTCAGCAGATCCCGTTGCGGTCCCTGATCGCGACCTCGAGACCGGGGCCTCGGGCCTTGCTCAGGTTCGTGATCCCGCCTTCTGCGCGGCCGAGGCCATCATGCGGCCGAGTTCCTGGGCCTGGTCGGCGTAGGCCTGCATCTGCTTCTGGGCATAGCGGGTCTGGACTTCCAGGTACTCCTTGAGATCCCGGGCGCGGGCCAGATCGGCCGCGAAATTGAAGCCGTCGTTGACGTTGCTCTCGGCATACTTCAGCGCCTTGGACTGGATCTCCACGGCGCTGGCCGCCATCGCGCCCTGCGACTGCTGCACCATCGCCTGCGCCTGACGGGCCATGTCCAGGAATTGGTTGTAGGCCGACCGTGCCTGCTCGACGTTACGCTCGGCGAGTTCACGCACGGCTTGTGGGATTTCCATTTGCTCGGTCATTGCTGGCTCCTCCCGGTTGCGGCAACCTTTCTCAAGGGATGACGATCCGCAGGATGTCGAAGCTCCTCCTCCCCGGCCAATGTCCAGGTTTGGCCGGCGTCGGGCAGGGGGCCTCGGGTCCGAGGACGTCGCCATCGCAACGACTATAGCCCAGTCAACGATGACGGGCTTTGGCAAAATCCGTACCGGGGACAACGTGTGCGGGCGTCGCCGATGGGCTCGGCTCAGGGTCCTGGCGCGGCTGCGAACTTCAGGGGATAGCCGGTCCGGTGTCGTAGACGCCGGCAGGCCCGGCGTCTAACAAGTTGGGAAAAGCCGGAGATTCCCGCCCCATGCCGCCGCGCGACGCAGTGCCGCTCGAACTTGACGGTGCCGCCGAGGTGCTGCGCCGCTGGCTGTCCGGCGCGCGGGGCGCCGGCTGGCTCATCGATGCCGATCGTGCCCACCTCATCGCGGCCAACGCGCAGGGCGCGCGGCGCCTCGGCGTGCGGGAGGGGCGCTCCCCCTCCAGTCTCGACGCCGCCATGCCGGCGCTGCGCCGGTTGCGCGAAATGGCCGAGGCGGGCGGATCGGGCTCGGGAGTTGCAGTCGAGGTGCAGGGGGAGCGTCGCGAGGCGCTGCTGTTCTGGACCGCCAACGGGGCCGAGTGGATCGACTGCGAAATCGCGCCGGTTCCGCAACTGGCTCGCGCCCTGCTGGTGCGGGAGGTCGCGTGCAGCCCCGCCACGACAGCCAACGCATCAGCTGGAGGCGGCGCGCCGTGCACCTGCGTGCCATCCGGCGACGGCAGCGCCTTGGCCAGCGACGGCACGGCTGCCGAAGGTGACGCCGGCGCGCAGGTTCGGGACGATGCCGCCATCCTGCGCGAAATCGCCCGCCGCATTCGCGCCGGCCAGCGCGATGGACCCGCCGGCCGTACGTCGCCCAGATCTGCAACCCAGCCGGCACCCGCGCCTGTCGGAGAGGCATCGATGTCGGATCCTGCACTGGGCGTCGCACGGCAGACCCCAGCCGTGCTGGTGGCCCCCGAGGCGACGGCCGATTCCTTCGCTGGCGGACCGGGGGCGACGCCGGCGCAAGCGACGGCCCCGTGCGCGACACACGGCAGCCAGGACGCGGCGTCCGGACTGCCACCGCGGCTGCAGCAGGTCGACGTCTCGCGTCTGGCGCATGAGCTCAAGACGCCGCTCAGCGCCATCGTGGCGGCCGCCGAGATCATGCGTGACGAGCGCTTCGGCCAAATCGGCAATGAGCGCTATCGCGGCTATGCGTCGGATATCCATGACAGCGCCCGGCACGCGCTGTCGGTCATCAACGTCATGCTCGGGCAGCGCGTGGCGTCGAGCGGCGCGGCGGAGAGCGACGGCCACGCGCTGCCGGCGGGGATGGAGCAGCGGCCGCAGCAATTGCAGTTTGCGCAGATCGACCTCAACGCCCTCGTCGAGGGCTCGGTGTCGGCGATGGCGCCGCTGGCCGAGAAGGGCGGTCTGAGGTTGAGCGCGGAGCTGGCGCTGCGCTTGCCGCACGTCATCGCCGACAGCGTGTCCCTCAAGCAGATTCTGCTCAACCTGCTGACCAATTCGGTCAAGTTCACGGGTGCCGGCGGCCGCATCGCGGTCCGAACGCGCCACTGCGGCGACAATGCCGTGGAGGTGTCCGTCACCGATACCGGTGCCGGCATGAGCGACGCGGCGATCCGTCAGGTCCTGGATCCGGATGCGCAGCCGCCGCGGCCACCGGCCAAGGGTGGTGGGCTCGGCATCGGGCTGCCGCTGGTGCATCGGCTCGCCATCGCCAATGGTGCCACGGTGGCCATCTCCAGCCGCGAGGGCGAGGGCACAGACGTGGTGCTGTCGTTCCCGGCCAGCCGCGTCGTGCCCGTCTGAGGGCGCGACGGATGGCGCGGCAGGACTTTGGACTGTCGGCTGGGGCCAAAGCCCGTTCGGGGCGTGACGAGCGCATCGACGAAAGTGCCAAAAAGCATTGTAGTTTCGAGGTGTTCTAAACTGTCGTGGTTGTCGCAGGCCATTGACGGCGGGCGGGTCGCGCTGGTCTAGTCGCGGCGTGCCGGAACGATCGTTTCGGCATCATCGGCGGTGCGCGACGCATCGCGGTCCGTTCAGGGTCTTCCCATCGGGCGGCTTGGTGTCGGACCGGATGCGCAATCTGCCACGAAAGCGGGGCCCTGCGGGGATCTCGCGGTCAAAATCGCGACACGGTCGCCGATGAGGTTCAACCGATAGCGGGGCCTTGACCCCCGATTATTGGAGCAAGCGATGACGATCCACTCTCGGCGCCCGCGCGGCGCCCACAAGGTAGTGCGCGCCGCCTCTGCCACGGCGGTCGTGCTCGGCGCTCTCGCCGGCATGATGCCGCAAGCGGTCCGCGCGGCCGAGGAAGTCAACATCTACTCCTACCGCGAGCCGCAGCTCATCGAACCGATGCTGAAGGCGTTCACCGCCGAGACCGGCATCCAGGTGCGCCTGATCTTCGCCAAGGACGGTCTCGTCGAGCGTCTGGCCGCGGAAGGCCGCAACAGCCCTGCGGACCTGTTGTTGACCAACGAATTCGGTCTCCTCGTGCAGGCCAAGGCCGCCGGCGTCACTCAAGGCGTCAGCGACGACAAGCTCGGCGGCAGCATTCCCGCCGCCCTGCGCGACCCCGAGGGCCACTGGTTCGCGCTGACGCGCCGTGCCCGTGTCGTCTATGCCTCCAAGGAGCGTGTGGCGCAGCCGGCCATCACCTACGAGGAACTGGCCGAGCCGAAGTGGAAGGGCAAGATCTGCATCCGCTCGGGGCAGCATACCTACAACGTGTCGCTCGTCGCTGCGATGATCGCCACGCATGGCACCGAGAAGGCCGAGGCCTGGCTGAAGGGCCTGAAGGCCAACTTGGCGCGCAAGCCGTCGGGCGGCGACCGCGAGGCGGTGCGTGATGTCGCCGCGGGGCTGTGCGATCTGGCCATCGGCAACACTTACTACATGGCCGCGATGCTGAAGAACCCAGACCAGAAGGCTTGGGCCGACGCCGTGCGCATCGTATTCCCCAATGCCGGCGATCGTGGCACGCACGTCAATATCTCCGGCGTGGCCCTCGCCGCCAACGCGCCCAACAAGGCCAACGCCCTGCGCCTGATGCAGTACCTCGCGCAGCCGTCAGCGCAGCGGCTCTATGCCGACGTCAATGGCGAATATCCTGTGGCCAACGGCGTCGAGCCCTCAGAGATGGTCAGGGGCTGGGGCGAGCTGAAGCCAGACAGTCTGCCGATCGCGCGCATCGGCGAACTGCGCAAGCAGGCGTCCGAGCTGATCGACAAGGTCAAGTTCGACAACGGTCCGAGTTCCTGATCCCGGCGCGCGATGCCGAACTCTCTGCCCGAGTTGTCTTGCGAAAGCGCTCGCGCCCACGTCCTGTGGGCGCGAGACCCCGCTTTACAGGCAGTCGTGGCGGCGTGCGTCAGGTCTCGATGGCAAATGCGCGAAGATGTTTCCGAGACGCGACGGCGCTTGGTGAGTTGACGTTTCGGACAGGCGAAGCGTACAATCGCTCGACAAGCTCCCATCGATAGCATGCCGCTTCAGGATGCCGCGTCGCGGAGGCAGTCGTCGCCGCGTCGACAGCATCTTCATGCGAGTCGCACAGGCCGGCCTTTTTGGGGCGCCGGATCCGAGGCGCGCTTCGACCGCAGGGACGGTGAGCCCGCATCAAAAACGCCAACGAAAAACGGGACGCAACACCGGATGTCTGCCGCGCCCTTCTCCAGCCGGACCCTGTCGATCGCGGATCTGCTGTCGCAGCCGTGCCTGCTGATGGTCCCTGCCTTCCAGCGCCCGTTCGCGTGGACCGTTTCCGAGGCCGGTCAGCTGCTCGACGACCTCGCGACGGCTGCCGGGCTCGACGGGCCGGAGGGTCGGCAGGAGCACTATTTTCTCGGCACCATTCTGCTGCTTGAGCGGCGACCAGATGCTGGCCTCGCGCCCGCTTGCGACATCATCGACGGGCAGCAGCGTCTCGCCACGCTGACGATCCTGATCGCCGCCTTGCGCGACTTGCTGGAGGGCGGTCCCGACGATCTCGTCGCGCGACTCGGCCGCGCCATCCAAGCGCCGCCGGGCACCGATCCTGCTCAGGCGCGCAGTCGCCTGGCGCTGGGGCCGCGCGACCAGGGCTTCATGGCCACCTACGTGCAGGCGCCGCGGGCTTGCATGGAGATGCCGGACGGAGAGTTGACGCCGACCGAAGGCGCCATGCTCGTGGTGCGGGAGCATTTCGTCGCCGAGTTGTCCCGCTTGTCGGTCGCCGACCGGCGCCGGCTCGCCGCCTACCTGCTCGACGCCTGCCACCTCGTCGTCATCCAATCCGACGACATCGACCGCGCGCACCGCATGTTCGTGGTGCTGAACGACCGCGGCCGCCCGTTGCTGCGCGAGGACATCCTGAAAGCGGACATGGGGAGCGGCCTGACGCTGGACGAGGCCGATGCGGTGTTCCGGCGCTGGGATGCCGTGGCCGTCAAGCTCGGCGCGCACTTCGAGGACCTGTTCGCGCACATCCGGACCCTGCACGGCAAGCACCGCCCGCACATCATCACGGCAATCCGCGATATCGTCGCCGAGCGCGGCGGCGCCCTGGCGTTCATCGAGAAGGACCTCGAGCCGTTGGGCGATACGCTGGCGTCGGTCCTCGATCCGTGGAGCGAAGCGAGCGACCTGTCTCCCGCGGGGCGGCGCAGTCTGGTCTATCTCAACCGCTTGAACGGCGCCGAATGGGTGCCGGCCGTGATGCTCGCCTTGCGCCAGCGCGCGCAGGACCCCATGCGAGCAGAAGAGCTGGTTGCCGAGATCGACCGCCTGGCCCATGTCCTGCGATTGTTGTGCCAGGGTAGCGCCAAGCGTCAGCGCCGTTTCCAGCAGATCGTCGAGCTGATCGCTTCCGGAGCCGCCATCGCGCGCGACACCGGTCCCTTCGAGTTGTCACGAGACGAGCTGCGCACGCTGCACTACAACCTGCGCGACATCCATCAGCGTGCACCGTCGATGTGCAAGCTGCTCCTGATGCGGCTCGACGACGAGATCAGCGGCCTCCTCCCGTCCCACGATCCGGCCGACTTCAGCGTCGAGCACGTGCTGCCGGTGCGGCCGTCGGCGCGCAGCCTCTGGCGCGAGGTCATTCCCGATCCGGCCGAGCGCAACGCCTGCACGCACAGCCTCGGCAATCTCGTGCTGCTGACACAGAAGCAGAATGACCGGGCGCGCAACGAGGAGTTCTCGCGCAAGGTCGAGATCTACCTGACGCCGGAGACGGGACGGCCGATCCTGGCCCTGACGCGCCAGGTGGTCGCCGCCACGACCTGGACTGCCGGAGACATTCGTCGCCGCGAGGCGCAACTGCTCGGACGGTTGTTCGCGATGTGGCGCCTCGAGCCGCCGTCGGCCGCATCGGCGCCGGCTCGCGAGGCAGCGGACACGAAGTCTCGTCCTGCGGAGCCGCATCCGGTGGCGTGAGGCGGCTGGTCGAAAGTTGCGTCGCGCTGGTGGGCGTGCAGGCCATACGAGGTTTGTTCAAATGATTGTCTTGTGTCCGAACATTAGCCACTAAAAAATTGCCGGACAGACCGTGCTTCGCGTCACGCGAGCCGGTTTTGTCGCCACCTCGTCGTTTTCCTGCCAGCTCCCGGAAGATGCCAATGAAGATGCCGCCCGTCGCCGTGGAAGCGATGTCGATCGGTCAGCTGCTGTCGGGCGAGTATCGCTTCGTGCTGCCGTGGTTCCAGCGCGCCTACGCCTGGCCCAAGGAGCAGGTGATCGGCCTCGTCGAGGACATCGTCGAGGCGATGTCACGGCCCCCGGCCGAGCGGCACTACCCGCTCGGCACGCTCGTGCTGGCCCGGCCGGAGGGCAGCCTGGAGACATCGATCGTCGATGGCCATCAGCGCCTGATGACGTTGACGATCCTGTTCGCGGTTCTGCGCGATCTGGAGGTTGATATGGCGCTGAAGGCGCGCCTCGCCTCGTTCATCGCGTCGCCGGATGCCCTGGGCCGCTTCACCGCCTATCGGCTGACGGGGCTCGGCGAGGCGGCCGAGTTCCTGAGCCGCATGGTGCAGGTGCCGGGGGCCACGACCGCCGACGAGCGGCAGGGCGAGGAGGCGCACGACGAAGCCAGCGAGGCTCTCGACGATCTGTCGGCCAGCGAGCAGCACATCGTCGAGAACCGTGACACGCTGCTGGAGAAGGTGCGCGAGTCCTGCCCGGACGATGCCGCGCGGCGCGCCCTTGCCAATTTCCTGATCGAGCGCTGCTGGGTCATCGTGCATCTGGCCGACGACGAGGACGAAGCCTGGCGGCGCCTGCGCATCGACGAGGACACACGGCTCGCCTTCGTGCCCGAGGACCGGGCCCGCTCGAGCCTGTTGTCGCTCGTGCCGCGCAGCAGGCGCAGGGCCTCGTCGGCGACCTGGACGCGCTGCGAGCGGCTGATCGGCGCGGCCGCGATGTTCGACCTGCTCGGCGCGCTGCGTCTTCAGAAGGTCCGCAAGGTGCCCGCCCGGCGGCCGATCGAGGTTGATCTCGCCGAGGCCTACGATCTGCGCGGGAACGGCGCCGGGTTCGTCGACGCGGCGCTGTGGCCGGCGGCGCAACGGGTCGACGCACTCTATCGCGGCGATATCGGCAACGCCGCCGCCGGCTCCGCGATCACGCGCCTGACCTGGATCGATCGCCCGACCTGGTTGCCGGCGGCGCTCACATGGCTGGCCGTGAAGGGCGCCGGCCACGCCGAGACCGCGCGGTTCTTCACCCGTCTGGAGCGGCTCGTTTGGGCGACACGCGTCGGCGGCACCGATGCGGTCGTGCGCGACCGTCGCTTCATCAGGATCATGTCGCATATCGAGCGCGGCCGGCCGCTCGTCGAATGCCGCGAACTCGACATCGAACAGCAGCTGCGCGGCAAGCTCATGGAGCAACTTCGCTCGCCGCGCCTCGGCTCCAAGGGCTATGCCGGTGCGCTGCTGCGCCGCGTCAGCGTGGTGCTGGGTGACGATCCCGGTCCCATCGACCGCGAGCATGTCACCATCGAGCACCTGCTGCCGCGCAATCCGGAGGCCAAGAGCCAGTGGCTGAAGACCTTCAAGGGCCGGAAGCTCAAGGATAACGTCAACCGGCTCGGCAACCTGACGCTGATGACGTCGGCCCACAACGGCGAGGCCGACAGGCAGGAATGGCCGGCAAAGCGTGCCATTCTCGAGCGCAGCGCCTTCGCGCTGTCGTCGGGGCTCGCCGCCGAGGAGGACTGGAACCCGGGCACCGTTCATGCGCGCTCGGAACGGCTGATTGCGGCGCTGCTGGCGGATTGGGAACTCGCCTGAGCCGGTTCATACCGTCGAGTGACGACGGTATCAGTGGGCGGGGGGCGGCATGGCCGCCGCCTTGTCGGCCTGCAGCGCGCCGAGCCGCATCGACAGCGCCAGCCAGCCGAGCGCCAGGGGAACCGAGGCCAGCGCGATCGACTGGATGGACAGGCCGAAGCCGTCCTTGCCGAGGCCGCCCATGATCCAGCCCGAGACCGCATCGCCGCCGCGGTAGACGACGGTATCGATGAAGTTCTGCGACTTGTACTTCTCCTCGGGCTCCAGCACCGTATACATCACCTTGACGGCCGGGCTGGCGAGCGCGAACGCAATCACGCGCTCGGCGATGAGCACCGTGGCGACCACGCCGAGCACCGGCGCCACGCTCAAGCCCACTAGGCCGGCGAGCGCCACGCAGGGCAGAGCCGCGGCGGCCGGGCCGACGCCGAGGCGGGCCATGAAGCGCCCCGTGCCGAGCAACTGGATGATGATGGTCAGCACGCTCACCGCGAGGTCGAGCCGGGCCAGGAACTGCACGCGCAAGGCACGGTCCGGCATCGATTTGCCGATGATCTCCGACTGCTCGAGGTAGAAGAAGGTGCCGATGATGTTCGCGATCAGCACCCAGGCCGCGATGCGGAACAGGTAGGGTGAGCGCCACACGCTCTCGGCGCCGGCGAGAAGATCGCGCAGCGTCACGGCCGACTTCGGCGCGCCGGCCGGCGCCGCGGCATAGCGGCGGCGCAGCAGCATGGCGCTGGCCATGGCGACCAGCAGCAGCACGCCGGCAATGGCCAGCAGGTTGGTCGGCCGGATCAGCGTCGCCAGCGACTGCGCGATGAGCGGTCCGGTGAAGGCGCCGGCCGTGCCGCCGGCGGCGATGAAGCCATAGAGCCGCTTGGCCTGCTCGCTGGAATAGACCTCCGACATCAGGATCCAGAACAGCGAGATGACGAACAGGTTGAACACGCTCGCCCAAACGAAGAAGGCGGCGGCCACGGTGATGACGTTTCCCTTCCCCGACCAGCTCGGCCAGCGCATCAGGGCCACGTCCTGCTGCCCGCTGATGAGCAGGAACCAGAACAGCGCCAGCGTGGCGATGAAGAAGCCGTAGACCACCGGCAACACGCGCTCGCGGGAGACACGCGAGACCAGCCAGCCGAACAGCGGCACGGCGATCAGCATGACCACGAATACGATGCTGAAGAGCTGGTGCCGCGTCTCGCTGCTCACCGCGGCGCTGATCTCGTCGCGCACCGGGCGGATCAGGTAGTAGGCGCACAGCACGGCGAAGAAGGTGGCGAACGAGGTCAGCAGCGCGCCGAACTCGCGCCGCTCCACCGCCACGACGCGGGAAACGAGGTCGTGCAGGAGGGACGGCGGCGTCTCGGGGGCGCGGGAGGCGGTCATAGGAGTCCCTGGGCTGGGGCGGTCGAACAGGCCGGGCGGCGGCCCAGATGGCTGATCCGGGACATGGGCCGGGGCGGGCGGTTGTCGCATTCCGCGTCCGACGGAACAAGGGTGGCGCCGGGCGAGACAGTTTGGGGCCTGCTGCGAGGGGCGGGGATGGGTGAGGCTGGGACTGCCCTTGAGCGTGACCGGCCCCGGTCTCTGGCACCGACGGAGCAGCCGCGAGCCGGTTGCCCCTGGCGCGATGGCGCAGTTCAGCCCCAGGCTGTGCGGCGGATCGCGGGAGAATGCCGGGAGGATCTCCGCGAGGACCTTTCGGTGTTTTCGGCCGCTCAGCCGGCGACCTCGACGACCACGGCGCCGGCCAGGGCGATGCGGATCGGGTGGTCACGCTCGGTGTGGCGGGGCCAGCGCGGCGGGCGCTGGATGCGCACCTCGGCGGTGTCCGAGCCGGAATTCCAGGTGTCGACCAGCGAGCGGACGGGCACGTGGGCGACGAAGGTGGCCAGGGTGGCGACGGTGACGGAGACCAGGGCGCCGGCGAAGCGGATGTTGTGGATCGGCTTGGACATCGTGGCCTCCTCGGGGTGCCGCTTGAAGGATGCGGCCTTGTTGATCCGAAGATGCCGTGCCCCGCCCCGCGTCGCTGTCCCGCAGGAAACAGGTGCTGAGGTTCTGCCCCCGGAGGCGGCGGGGCCGGACCAACCAGACGAACTTGCCGACTAGACGTCCCCGGTTGCGCCATGAGGCATCCCTGACACCGTCAGTCGGGCAACAGACTTCGGTGGCGACGACGAACGAAAATGGAACTGTCTCGGCACGCCGGTTCGGGCTATAGGGAGGCGCTGCCAGCCGTCGTCGGCACCAGGGCCGCAAAATCGCCGCCGGCTCGTGCAACCTCCCGTGCCGGTGCCGTGCTATGCGCGCTCCGGACTGGCCGAGGGTTCGGCAGGCCGGCCGCATGCTGCACGAACCACGCGAAGCCTTCGCCGCACGGGAGACACCCGCCTTGTCCCGCCCCCTTCGCCGCCCCTACGCCGGCCTGCTGGCCTGCCTCGGTCTGGTTGCGGCCATCTGCGCCGGGCTCTGCGCCGGCAATGCGCCCGCGCGGGCCGCCGACGAGCGTTTCCGCGCCTTCCTGGAAACCCTGTGGCCCGACGCCAAGGCGGCCGGGGTCACACGGCCTGTGTTCGACGAGGCCTTCGCGGGCCTCGAGCCGGACCTGAAGCTGCCCGACCTCGTGCTCTCGGGACAGCCGGAGAAGGCGGATGCGCGGGGCCAGGCGGAATTCACCCGAGCGCCGTCGGAGTACCTCGATCGCGCCTACCTCGGCCGCCTCGCCGAGACCGGGCGCAGCCTTGCCACCAAGCATGCCGCCGCCTTGGCCCGTATCGAGCGCGAATACGGCGTCGACCGCTACTCGCTGCTCGCCATCTGGGGCCGCGAGACGGCCTACGGCACCTACAAGCTGCCGCACGACGCCATCCGTGTACTTGCGACCGAGGCCTGGGTCGGCCGCCGCAAGGACCTGTTTCGCGCCGAGATCATCGCTGCCCTGCGCATGTTGCAGGCGGGGGTCGCGCGCGCCGATATGCGCTCGTCCTGGGCCGGTGCCGTCGGCATGACCCAGTTCATGCCGACCGAGTATTTCGTCCACGCCGCCGACGGCGACGGTGACGGCCGGATCGACATCTTCCGCTCGGTGCCCGATGCGCTGGCCTCGGCGGCGAAGCAGCTGCACGGCAAGGGCTGGGTGGCCGGTCAGCCGTGGGGGTATGAAGTATTGGTGCCGCAGGGCTCCGATTGCTCGCTTGAGGGACCGCTGCAGGCACGACCGCTGGCCGAGTGGGCCAAGCTCGGTTTCGTTCGTGCCAACAAGCTGCGCTGGAGCGAGGCGCAGCTGGCGCTCGAGGCCTATCTGATGATGCCGGCCGGAGCCTATGGCCCGGCCTTCCTGGTGCTGGAGAACTACAAGGTCATTCGCCGCTACAACACGTCCGACCTTTACGCGGTGTTCGTCGGCAGCCTTGCCGATCGCATCGCGGGGGGGGGCGATTTCGTCGGCCCCTGGGGCGGCACGGCGGCGCAGAAGACCAGCACCATCGAGGAAATCCAGCGCCGGCTGCAGAAGCTCGGCGCCAACGTGGAAAAGATCGACGGAAAGGTCGGGTCCAACACGCGCATGGTGATCGGCGGCTACCAGCGCCAGGCGGGCCTCAAGGTCGATTGCTGGCCCTCGGACGCGCTGCTGGGCCACCTGCGCACGGTGGCGCAGAAGTAGACGTTGACATAGGCTGGGCCCGCCTGCGGAGCTTGTCGCGCAGTGTCCGGGGCGCCATGATGACGCCGAATCGCGAGGCTGATGATCGAGCCGATCAGAAGCGGCTCAGAGGAGACGGCCTGACCAGGACCATGACGTTGCTGCAACGGCCACACAGACTGCTCGCCGCGCTGGTTGCCGCTGGCGCCCTCGCTCCCGGGCTCGGCTCCGGGGCGGCGTTGCCGTTTGGTTTGGCGCTTGGTTTCCCGGCGCTGGCCGCCACGGCCGTCGCCATGTCCGGCAGCAGTCCCGCCCGGGCCGAGGACGAGGCCCTGCAGGGCAGCGGCTATCTCAATCCGTTCCCGCCGGGCGACGTCTATCCGCTGGTGTCCGTGGGCGATACCTTCGCGGAGGGGCTGGTCGAGGGCCTCGCGCCGGCGCTGGCGAGCGAGCCGCGCGTGCAGGTGGCGAAGAAGTTCCGCGAGATCGGCAGCCTGATGCGCGGCGACTTCGACGAGGTGCTGAAAGGTGTCGACGAGCAACTGACCAAGGAGCCCGTGCAGATCGCCGTCATCATGCTCGGCGCTGCCGACCGCGTGTCCTGGAAGATGCCGAACGGAAAACGGGCGCAGATCGGCTCCGACGAGTGGAAGGCGGAGTTCGCCCGCCGTGCCGAGCGTCTGATGCGGGCCTTCAAGGCGCGCGGCGTGGCGGTCTATTGGGTTGGCCTGCCGAACCTGCGCCGCTCGGACGCCAATGACGACGCCGAGATGATGAACGAGTTGATCCGCGAGCGTGCCAATCTGGCCGGCATCCGCTACATCGACAGCTTCAAGGCACTGGCCGACGAGCAGGGCGGCTACAGCGACATGGGGCCGGACATCACCGGCAAGATGCGCCGTCTGCGAGAGCCGGATGGCGTCAACTTCACGGAAGCCGGAAATCGCAAGCTCGCCTACTTCGTCGAGAAGGAGCTGCGCCGCGATCTGATGCAGGCCAAGCAGGATCGCAACATCCCGCTGGCCGGCAGCGAGGCCGAGCAGGCCAAGATCAACGCCGAGCGCAAGGCGGCGGAGGCGGCGAAAATCGCCGCCGCGCAGAGCCCGGCGGGTGGTGCCGGTCCCGGTGGCAGTGGGGGCGCCCAGCCGTCGGTCGGGGCCATGACGGCGGCGGCGCAGACCATGGCGGCCGCGGCGGGCCTCGCCGACCAGAAGGCCGATCACAGCCGCGTAGCGCTGCGCATGTCGGCGGCAGCGACCGGCGGCAAGGACGAGACCGTGACGGTCGACATCGTGCGCCCCGCGCTGCCGGCCTCCGTGATCGCGGCGGTCACGCGCAAGGAGAGCGCCGACAAGCCGTCGCAGATGGGCGAGAGCCTGCTCGACCAGATCGCCGGCGGCATCACCGTGATGAGTTCGATCACGCCGCCCAACGATGCCGGTGGTGGCGCACGACGCAAGCTGTCGCCGACACAATCGCCCTATTTCCGCGTGCTGGTGAAGGGCGAGCGGCTCGACTCGCGTCCCGGACGCGCCGACGAGTTGGTGTGGCCGCGCCCGGAGCCGCCGCCGTTCGTCGCCGAGCCGCCGAAATCGGCCAAGCCCGTGGTTGCCGCACCTCCGCCGCCGCCGGCCGCCGAGGAGCCGAAGGAGCGGTCCGAGAAGCCGGCCCGCAAGAAGCGCGGCTGAGCAAGCTGAGCAAAGGAGGGGGCCTGCTGCGTTGCCACGTGGTCCCGCCTGTGGCATCAGGCGCGGCATGCAACGATCCCAGGACAAATTCGGCTTCATGCTGCAAGGCCAGAGCGGCGCCGCTCGCCTCGGCAGCATCTCGACGCCGCGTGGCGCCATCCGTACCCCCGCCTTCATGCCGGTGGGGACCGTCGCGACCGTCAAGGCGCTGTACCCCGAGCAGGTGGCGACGAGCGGCGCCGACATCCTGCTCGGCAATACCTATCACCTGATGCTGCGGCCGGGGGCGGAACGCGTGCATCGCCTCGGTGGGCTGCATTCTTTCATGCGTTGGGACAAGCCGATCCTGACCGACTCGGGCGGCTTCCAGGTCATGAGCCTGTCGAAAATCCGCAAGATCACCGAGGAGGGCGTCGCCTTCCAGAGCCATCTCGACGGCTCGCGGCACATGCTCTCACCCGAGCGGTCGATCGAAATCCAGTGCCTGCTCGGCGCCGACATCCAGATGCAATTCGACGAATGCATCGAGCTGCCGGCCGAACGTTCCGAGATCGAGCGCGCCATGGAGCTGTCGCTGCGCTGGGCCGAGCGCTCCAGGCTCGCCTTCGAGCACCACGTCGAGGATGGACTGGCGACGCGGGGGCAGGCGCTGTTCGGTATCGTGCAGGGCGGTACGGATGCCGTCCTGCGGCGGCGGTCGGCCGAGGCGCTGGTGGCCATGGATTTTCCCGGCTACGCGGTCGGGGGCCTCGCGGTCGGTGAGGGGCACGAGGCCATGCTGGCGACGCTGGACGGCGTGCTGCCGTTCCTGCCTGCGGGCAAGCCGCGCTACCTGATGGGGGTCGGCACGCCGGAAGACCTGATCGAGGCCGTGCGGCGCGGCGTCGACATGTTCGACTGCGTGATGCCGACGCGCAACGGCCGTCACGGGCTCGCCTTCACCTGGAGTGGGCGGGTCAATCTGCGCAATGCCAAACATGCAGAGGACTTGTCGCCGCTCGATCCGCAGAGCACGTGTCCCGGCGCGCGCGACTACAGCCGCGCCTATCTGCACCATCTGGTGCGATCGGGCGAACTGCTGGGATCGATGATCCTGTCCTGGGTCAACACCTGCTTCTATCAGGAGCTGATGGCGGCCATGCGAGGGGCCATCGCGGATGGCCGCTTCGACGCCTGGGCGGACGAGGTGAAGCCGCATCTCGCTGCGAAGGCGTGACGAAGCCAAAGGTCTTATGTCTGACCAGCCCAGGCGCCGGTTGACCGGCAGGCAGGGCCGTGGTCTGAGTGGGGCCAATGCGGAGCCCAGGATCCCATGGCTGAGCCAGTCCGTGCGTCGGCCGCGACGCACCTTACAGATGCCGCGGGTGCGGACGCCGGGCGCGCCAACGCGCAGGCGTGGGCCGAGCCGGTGGCGGCGCATCTCTACCGCAAGGCCGTGGGACTTCTGCCGCCCGAGCAGGCCATTCTGGACCTTCACGCGGCCGAGATCGCCGGCACGAGCGTGCTCGACCTCGGCGTCGGTACCGGGCGAACGACGCCGCACCTCAAGGCGCGCTGCAAATCCTACATCGGCGTCGACTATGCGTCGGCGATGCTGGAGGCGGCCGCCCGGCGCCATCCCGATGCCGAGCTGTATCAGGCGGACGCTCGCAATCTCGCGCAATGGGACGACGGCAGCTTCGGCTTCGTGCTGTTTTCCTATAACGGCATCGACTACGTCGGCCACGATGACCGGCTGCGCATCCTGGCCGAGGTCAACCGCGTGCTGCGCCCCGGTGGCCTGTTCGTCTTCTCGACCCACAACCGCGACGTCGAGGTGCCGGTGGCGTGGTCGCCGCGCAATCTGCACTGGAGCAACAATCCGGCGCGGCTCGCCTACAACGGCTATCTCTACCTGGTCGGCATCGCGCATGCGCGCAAGGTGCGCGGCCTCGAGCGCGCCGAGGACGAATATGCTCTGACCAACGATCCGGGCCTGCGCTACAAGCTCGTCACGTACTACATCACGCGCCCCGCGCAGCGGGCGCAGCTGGGGCGCGCGGGCTTCTCGGATGTGGCGGCCTACGCCATGGATGCGCGTCCGCTGGCCATCGATGGGCCTCCGGTCGAGGATTTCATGATCCACTACGCGGCGCGCAAGGCGAGGTGAGCTACGGGCTGCCGGCTCCCCGGATGCGTTCGCGGGCGAACAGGTAGAGCCCCGAGGCGACCACGATCGCCGAGCCGACGACGGTGCGCAGATCGGGGACGTCGGCGAACACGAGATAGCCGAACGCCACCATGCTCAACAGCTGGAAATACAGGAACGGCGCCAGCGTCGAGGCCGGTGCCAGCCGGTAGGCGTGGATGAACAGATAGTGCCCGCTGCCGCCGAGCAGGCCGAGGGCGCCGACGGCGAGCCAGACGCCGAGCGTCGGCGGCGCCACCCAGTGGTAGAGCGCGAACGGGGCCGTGACGACGGCGCCGACCAGCATCGAATAGAACAGCGTCACGAACGGCGGATCGCGCCCGGCCACGGCGCGCGTCACCAGCATGAAGCCGGCGTATGAGAGCATGGAGCCGAACGAATAGAGGAACGCCGGATCGAAGGCATCGGCGCCGCGCCATACGGCCACGACGACCCCGAGGAAGCCGACCAGGATCGCCAGCATGCGGCGCCAGCCCACCCATTCGCCGAGCAGCGGCCCGGCCAGCAGTGCCACCGTCAGCGGTGTCAGGAAGACCACCGTGATGGTCTGATCCATGCGCAGATGCGCCAGCGCCAGGAAGTTGAACGCCGTGGTGCCGAACAGCAGCGAGGAGCGCGCCAGCTGCGGCCACACCTGCTGCGTGCGCACCAGCGCCGGCAGGTGGAAGGCCCGGTAGATGCCGACCATGTAGAGCACCTGGCCGAAGAAGCGCAGCCAGACGATCTGCAGCACCGGGATATGATGGCGCTGGGCGAGGTACTTGGCGGTGGCGTCGAGCGCCGAAAACAGCACCAGCGCCACCAGCATGAGCAGGATCGCGCGCAACCGGTCGCTCGCGTGGTCGGTGCTGAGCGATGGGTCAGCCATGCGCGCCTTGTCCGTTGCTGCTGGGGTGGGGACGGGGCTGGTGACGTGCGAGCGCTACCCGTGCGCGCGCCGAGCCGCCCGCCTTATATCAGGCCGCACCGTGTTGTCGCGCAGCCGATTGCATCGGCGCGGGCTGCGGTGTCTTGCTCGCCGTCGGGCTCGGTCAGCCTCCAGCCGGATCGCACGGCGAGGCCCTGTCTTCGCCGTCCGTTCGGGCGCAAGGGGGAGTGTTCCGCCGCGCGCGCGTCGGCTACAACGGCGGCTCGGCGGGACCTTGCGTGCCCGTTGCCGACCCAGGGGCATGGAGACGGAATGGCCAAGGCGAAACCCGGCACGGCGGACATCGCGGTCGCGGCGCTCGACGCGGCCGGGGCGCAAGCGGAGCTCGCCAGGTTGGCGGCCGAGATCGCGCGCCACGACGACCTCTACTATCGCCACGATGCGCCGGAAATCCCGGATGCCGCCTACGATGCGCTGCGCGTCCGCAACGCCGCCATCGAGGCGCGGTTTCCTGATCTCGTGCGTTCCGACAGCCCGACCCACAGGGTCGGCGCGGCCCCCGTCGCCGCCTTCGGCAAGGTGCGCCATGCGGTGCCCATGCTGTCGCTCGGCAATGCCTTCTCGGACGACGACGTGACCGAGTTCGAGGCCCGCGTGCGCCGGTTCCTCGGGCTCCCCGCCGGCGACGGCCTCGTCATCACCGCCGAGCCGAAGATCGACGGTCTGTCCATCTCGCTGCGCTACGAGGCGGGGCGGCTCGTGCAGGCAGCGACGCGCGGCGACGGCGCGGAGGGCGAGAACGTCACCGCCAACGTGATGACCATCCGGGAGGTGCCGCATCGCCTCAAGGGGCGCGACGTGCCGGATGTCATGGAGGTGCGCGGGGAAATCTACCTCGGCCACGACGACTTCCGCCGCCTGAATGAAGCCCAGCAGGCGGCGGGCGACAAGCTGTTCGCCAATCCGCGCAACGCCGCCGCCGGCTCCCTGCGCCAGCTCGACGCGAGCATCACCGCCGCGCGCCCGCTGCGCTTTTTCGCCTACACCTGGGGCGAGGCCACCCGTCTGCCGGCCGATACGCAGACCGGCGTCGTGGAAGCCTTCGCCCGCTGGGGCTTGCCGACCAATCCGCTGATGCGCCGCTGCGCCGGAATCGGCGATCTGCTCGCCTATTATCGCGACATCGAGGCGAAACGCGCGCGGCTCGGCTACGACATCGACGGCGTCGTCTACAAGGTCGACCGGCTCGACTACCAGGAGCGGCTGGGCTTCGTCGCGCGCAGCCCGCGCTGGGCGATCGCGCACAAGTTCGCCGCCGAGCAGGCGACGACCCTCCTGCGGGCGATCGAGATCCAGGTCGGCCGCACGGGCGCATTGACGCCGGTCGCCAGGCTGGAGCCGGTTCTGGTTGGCGGCGTCGTGGTATCGAACGCCTCGCTGCACAACGAGGACGAGATCGCACGCAAGGATATCCGCATCGGCGATACGGTGGTGGTGCAGCGGGCAGGCGACGTCATTCCGCAGGTCGTCGAGGTGGTGGCCGACAAGCGTCCCAAGGGCGCCGAGCCGTTCGTCTTCCCGCACGCCTGCCCCGCCTGCGGCAGCCACGCGGTGCGCGAAGCCGACGAGACCGGGGAGGCGGACGTGGTGCGCCGCTGCACGGGCGGGCTCGTCTGCCCGGCGCAGGTGAAGGAGCGCCTCAAGCATTTCGTCTCGCGCCTCGCCTTCGACATCGAGGGCCTGGGCGAGGAGCGCATCGGCCTGTTCTTCGACGAGGGGCTGATCCGATCGCCGGCCGACATCTTCACGCTGGCGGCGCGCGACGCACGGTCGGCGACGCCGCTCGCCGCGCGCGACGGCTTCGGCAAGCGCTCGGTCGAGAAGCTGTTCGCTGCCATCGACGCGCGGCGCACCATCGCGCTCGAGCGCTTCCTGTTCGCGCTTGGTATCCGTCACGTCGGCGAGACGACGGCGCGCGATCTCGCCAGGGCGTTTGGCTCGTGGCCCGCGCTGCGCACAGCGCTCGAGCGGGCGGCGGCCGATCAACCCGGCGACGACTACCGGCGCCTGACGGCGGTCAAGGGCCTCGGCGTCAAGACGGCCGAGACCATCATGCAGCACTTTGCGCAACGATTGCCCGCGCACGGAGGCGGCGGAGCGCGCCACGACACGGGCGACCTGTTCGGGCCGTCCCATGCCGCGCCGGGCATCCGCTATGACGACATCGCCGCCATCAAGGGCGTGCGGACGAGCGCGGTGGAGGCGTTGCGCGCGGTGTTCCCGGAGCCGCGCGAGCTGGCGCAGTTGGCGGCGCGCGCAGCCGGACAGTGCCCGGGAGACGGCTTCATCGAGCTGGCCTCGCTGTCCGGCATCGGCGAGGTGGTGGCCGACGCGCTGTGCGACTTCTTCGGCGAGGCGCACAACATCGCGGCCGTCGATGCGCTGCTGGCACATGTGACGGTGAGTCCTTTTGCGCGCCAGTCTGCGACGGCATCCGCCGTCACCGGCAAGACCGTGGTGTTCACCGGTACGCTGGTGCGCCTGACGCGCCAGGAGGCAAAGGCGCAGGCCGAGCGGCTCGGCGCCAAGGTGGCCGGCAGCGTATCCAGGAAGACGGACTACGTGATCGCGGGCGCCGAGGCGGGCTCCAAGCTCGCCAAGGCGGAGGAGCTAGGCGTCACGGTGCTGAGCGAGGACGCCTGGATTGCGCTCGTCGGCGGCAGCGAGCGCGGCTGAGGCGGCGGCCAAGCGGTCAGCGACGGCGCGGAATCACGCGGCCATCGGGACCGAGGTCGGATTGGTCGGCGAGGTCGCCGACATCGGGCTGCTGCGGGCGTGGCCGGGGCTGCTGCGGCAGCGGACGATTGGGGGCGGCAGGCGGCAACGGCCTGGGAGCGCGTGGGCCGTCGCCGGTCGCCAGGGTGCGTCCACGCAACCGGGCGGCGCGGCGGTTCCGGTGCGCCATCGGATACTCCCCATCGTGGCTGCTCTCGCAGCCCGGCGCTGCGCTGTCGTTCGTCTCGCAGTGGCTCATGGGTCCCGCTCGTGCTCGAAACTGCTGCCGCTCGCGCCGGGTCCGGGGGAGGGCCGGCCGATAACGCGCCGCCGCTCCCGTCTATTCCAGCCGCCCATCGCGGAGCTTGCCGCGACATAATGGCGAGCGGCGCTGTGCAAAGCCGGGATTTCCGCCGCGCACCGATCGTGACGTGCAGCCGCAACCGGGCTAGGCTCGCGCCTTCGATTCCGTCGAGGGAGCGCATGCCGCCATGGACATCATCAACACCCGCATCGCTGGCGAGCTCGGTGTCGGCGTCAACCAGGTGACGGCCGCCGTCGAGTTGCTGGGCGAGGGCGCCACGGTGCCGTTCATCGCACGATACCGCAAGGAGAAGACGGGCGGGCTTGACGACACGCAGCTGCGCAAGCTGGAGGAGCGGCTGGGCTATCTGCGCGAGCTGGAGGACCGCCGCGCTACGGTGCTGAAATCGATCGAGGAGCAGGGCAAGCTGACGCCGGAACTCGGCCGCGCCATCCGCTCGGCCGACAGCAAGGTGGAGCTGGAGGACCTCTATGCCCCCTACAAGCCCAAGCGCCGCACCAAGGCGATGATCGCGCGCGAGGCCGGCCTGGAGCCGCTGGCGGACGCGCTGCTCGCCAATCCGGCGCTGATGCCGGACGGCGAGGCGGCGAAGTTCGTCAATGCCGAGAAGGGCGTGGCGGACATCAAGGCGGCGCTCGAAGGTGCGCGCCACATCCTGATCGAGCGCATGGGCGAGGAGCCCAGGCTCGTCGGCGAACTGCGCGAGTGGCTGTGGAAATCGGGCCGTGCCGCCTCCAAGGTCTGCAAGGGCAAGGAGACCGAAGGCGCCAAGTTCTCCGACTATTTCGATTTCTCCGGCCGCATCGACGACATGCCGTCGCATCGTATTCTCGCCCTGTTGCGCGGTCGCAACGAGGGCGTGCTCGACCTCGAGCTCGATGCGCTCACCGAGGAGGGCAAGCCGCATCCCGCCGAGGGCCGGATCATGTCGGCGTTCGGCATTGCCAGCAAAGGGCGTCCGGCCGACAAGTGGCTCGCCGATACGGCGCGGCTGGCCTGGAAAGCGAAATTGCACGTCTCGCTGTCGTCCGACCTGCTGGCGCGGCTGAAGGAGAAGGCCGACGCAGAGGCCATCTCCGTGTTCTCCAAGAACCTGAAGGATCTGCTGCTCGCCGCCCCCGCCGGACCGCGTGCCACCATGGGGCTCGACCCCGGCATCCGCACCGGCGTCAAGGTCGCCGTCGTCGACCAGACCGGCAAGGTGCTCGATACCGCCACCGTCTATCCGCACGAGCCCAGGCGCGACTGGAACGGCGCGCTGGCGACGCTCGGCGCCCTGGTCCTGAAGCACAAGGTCGACCTCATCGCCATCGGTAACGGCACCGCCTCGCGCGAGACCGACAAGCTCGCCGCCGATCTCATCAAGGGCCTGCCGCAGGCGCATGTCACCAAGGTGATGGTGTCGGAGGCCGGCGCCTCGGTCTATTCGGCCTCGGAACTCGCCGCCAAGGAGTTCCCCAATCTCGACGTGTCGCTGCGCGGCGCGGTGTCGATCGCGCGGCGCCTGCAGGATCCGCTCGCCGAGCTGGTCAAGATCGAGCCCAAGGCCATTGGCGTCGGCCAGTACCAGCACGACGTCGACCAGTCGGGGCTCGCCCGCTCACTGGATGCCGTGGTCGAGGATTGCGTGAATTCGGTCGGCGTCGATGTCAACACGGCCTCCGCGCCGCTACTCGCCCGCGTGTCCGGCCTCAACACGACCATCGCCGGCAATATCGTGGAGTTCCGCAACAGCAACGGCGCGTTCAGGAACCGCAAGCAGCTCTTGAAGGTTGCGCGCATGGGGCCGAAGACGTTCGAGCAGGCGGCGGGCTTCCTGCGCATCATGAACGGCGACAACCCGCTCGACGGCTCGGCGGTGCACCCGGAGGCGTATCCGGTCGTCGAGCGCATTGCCGATGCCACAAAGCGGCCGCTGAAGGCGATGATCGGCGACCGCGCGTTCCTGAAATCGCTGCGGCCGGCGCAGTTCGCGGACACCCAGTTCGGCGTGCCGACGGTGACCGACATCCTGGCCGAGTTGGAGAAGCCCGGTCGCGATCCGCGTCCCGAGTTCAGGACCGCGACGTTCCAGGAGGGTGTCGAGAAGATCGCCGACCTGAAGCCCGGCATGGCGCTGGAAGGCGTCGTCACCAACGTCACCGCGTTCGGCGCCTTCGTCGATGTGGGCGTGCACCAGGACGGCCTCGTGCACATCTCCGAGCTGTCGGATCGGTTCGTGAAGGACCCGCGCGAGGTGGTGAAGGCCGGCGACGTGGTCAAGGTGCGCGTCAAGGAGGTCGATGCGGCCAGGAAGCGCATCGCGCTCACCATGAAGTCCGGCGCCATCGACACGCGGGGCAGCGGTCCCGCCCAGCGTTCGTCGTCGGGTCCGCAAGGCACGTCCGGACCGCGCAACGCCAGCGCCGCGCCGCCGCCGAAGCGCGGCCCCGAGCCGGCGGGTGGCGGCGAGAGCGCGCTGGCCGCCGCGCTGCGCAAGGCGCAGCAGGGCCGCTGACGGCCCCCTTGCTTCTTGCAGTCGCAAAAGGCGGGTGGTCTGGAGGGTGTCCCTCCAGCGGAGCGCGAGGCTGGCCTCGCTCGCGCCCTGAGGCGCGATCACGCGAACCGGTCGCGCGCAGCGGTGCGCCCATGCTAACGTTCCGCATCCGACGTTTGGTTCCGGCTGCGGTCGCGACGGGGTGCCCGGAGCCGGTGAGCTTCAGAAGGAGGCCAGGATGGCCTATGAGCTGCATTTTGTGCGCATGGTCGACGGCACGGAAACGCCCATCCCGGTCGACGACTGGAACGCGGCGGCCGAAGGCATCGAAGGCGTGCGGTTGAGCGAGTTGACCGAGGTGACCGCGCTCAATCCGACCACCGGCGCGGTGGTCGCATCAGATGTCGGCGGCGATGCCATCGAGGTTTATTTCGCCGACCAGCACGCCTGGGTGCCGGTGTTCCACTTCCACAACGGACGCGGCTCGTTCAATCTCCGCTTCGAGCCGGGCGACACGTCGCATCCGGTCTGGCGCGCGGCGGTCGCGCTGGCGCGGCGGCTCGATGCCACTCTCATGGGTGACGAGGGCGAGCACTACGACCTCGAGACCGGCGCCGCATCGTAGTCCGCTAGGTGCGTGGTGCGTGGTGCGTGGTGCGGGAGCGCGCGGCGGAGCGTTGAGCCTGCCCCGATCGCTGCCTTGTCTGGACATGCCCTTGACGGTGGGGGCCCGTGCGACGCATGGTCCGCGCCGACATGACGACCTCGCCTCCCGCCAGCCGGCCGCTCTCCGCCGCCGACATCCCAGCCCTGTCCGATCTGCACGCCCGCGTCTTCGGACCGGGACGCTTCGCGCGCACCGCCTACCGCGTGCGCGAGGGCGGCGGCGCGCCGGTGTCATCGTTCTGTCGCGGCGTATTCGCGGGCGGGCGGCTGATCGCCGCGCTGCGCATGAGCGAGATCGCCATCGGCGGCGTGCCGGGGGCTCTGCTGCTGGGGCCGCTCGCGGTCGACGCGGGGTTCGCCGGTCAAGGCTACGGACGGGCGCTGATCACCGAGACGCTCGATGCCGCGCGCGCCAGCGGCCGGCGCCTCGTGCTGCTGGTCGGGGACGAGCCGTACTACGGCCGCTTCGGTTTCGTGCGCGTGCCCGAGGGCCAGATCCGCCTCCCGGGGCCGGTCAATCCGGCCCGCCTGCTCGCCTGTGAGCTGCAACCCGGAGCGCTCGCCGAGAGCCGCGGCCTCGTCACCGCTGTGAGGTAGGCGACGGGTTTCAGGTATCCGGATATGGGGTCCAGGGGACAGGGACAGCTGCCGCGCCAACCGGCGCCTGCAATTCAGCCCACTGATCCCTGGTCTCTACTCCCGCCGCCGTCACAGCTCGATGGGTTTTTCGACGCCGGGTTTCGGCGGTGGCCGGTCACCGGGCGGAGCGGGCTTGTTGGGGCGCGGCTGCGATGGCTTCGGCGTCGGCGAGCCGGGAGACATGCCGCCATCGGCCTTCGGGGGGCTCGGCTTCGCGGTCCCGCCGCCCGGTTTTGGCACTGGTCCGCTCGGCGTCGCAGCGCCGCAGATGTCGCGCAGCGCCTGCCATTCCTCGCTGGTCAGCGCGGGCGTGGCATCGTAGGTCGGCTGCCGCTCAACGATGCGCAGGCGTTCCTCGGTGGCCGGATGCGTGCTCAGCACGTCCATGGCGCGGCCCGAAAGCGGCCCGCTCTTGGGAGCGCCCGGCATGTCGCCCTCGATCTTCATGACGCGGCGGAAGAAGTCGGCGAGGCCCTGCGGCGTGATGGCCGCGCCGCGCAGCAGCTCCAGCGCGCGTCGGTCGGCCTGCGTTTCCGCGTCGCGGCTGTAGCTCAGCTGGGCCAGCAGAACGCCGAGGTTGGTCAGCGTGCCGCTGCCGAACACGAGGTCGGCGACCGCCGTCATGCCGAGGGCGCGCACCATGGCCGCCTCCGGGTGCAGCTCGATGGCGTGCCCCATCTCGTGGGCGAGCACGCCGGCCACCTCGTCGGCGCTTTCGGTGCGCGCCAGCAGGCCGCGCGTCAGCACGATCTTGTCGCCCGGCACCGCGAAGGCGTTCATCAGCGACCAGTCGACGACCACAACCTTGAAGCGGCGCGCATCGGGCCGGCCAGGATCGGGGCGACCGGGGGCGAGGCGTTGCGTCAGGCGGTCGAGCGCGGCGCGGCCGGTCGCGGCATCGCACTGGCGGCGTCCGCTGGACATCGAGCGCACGGCTTCGGTCCCCATCACCTCGCGCGCCTTGTCGGGCAGCAGGCGGGCGACGGCGCGGGCCGGCGACAGGTCGAGGGCCGCGATGCCGCCGATGACCGCAGCCACGGCGGCGCCGGCCATCAGCCAGGGCCGCGCGTGCCGCCAGCGCTGGCTGCGCGTGGTGAGCGAGGGGACGACGGTGGCCAGCCGCGTCGCGAACACGGGATCGGGGACGAACAGAGACGAAGTCTCGTTGTCGTTGGTGCCGATCAGCACGTCCTGCGAGCGCGCGCCGAGCGGTTGCGCACTGCGCAGCGTCGCCAACGGCCACACGACGCGGCGGCGATCACCGAGCAGCGTGATCTCGACCCCCGAGGCCGTGAGCCGCACCTCGGCGTCGTGCGCGACCGCTGATACGCCGTCGCTGTAGCGACCGCGGAACACGGTGGTGGCGTGCGGAGCGGAGCCGAAGCCGGGTGAGCTGGAGCTAGAATGCATCGAAGTCGAACGCCTGTGCCAAGCCTTCGCCGCGCGGCAGGGCATCTGCCGGGGCCTGTCGGATCGCCGCCAGCGCCACGTCGCCTTCCAGGCTCAGATGCTCGACGAGGTAGCGCGTCGAACGGGCCTGGGCGAGCGGTCCGAGCACCCCGAGGGAGAGGACCACGATAGCGGCGTTGCTGACCGCCAGCCAGATCAGCCCGGCGGCGGTGGCCCGGCCCTTGAAGCGCGCGCCTTCCAGGTGCGTGTGGGCCGCGAAGTGGTTGATGACGCGGGCGCGATACCAGGCCGAGACGATGCCGTAGAGGACATAGCCGACGAGGCCGGTGACGAGCAGCACGCCGACGAAACGCGTCTGCTGCGCCTGGCTGAGGCGGGCCAGATTGCCGGATCGGCTGATGTCGGCGATGGTGCTGCCGACGATGGCGATGGCGGCAAGCGCGATCAGCGCGCAGCCAATCCACAGCACGATGAAGCGGCCATAGAGCGGTCCCGACGAGGCGGTGAAGCCGAGCGGGCGGTCGCCCAGGTGGGTGGCGCGCGTCATCATCGCCTGCAGCCGCGTCGTGCGCCACGGCGCGATCCAGCCCAGCGTGAGGGGCAACAGAGCGAGCGTCCAGAAGTACGTCCAGCCGTAGGTCCAGGAGCTGCCGGTCATATACATGCGGATGCCGCGCCAGCGTGTGCGCGACAGCCGGTAGCGCTGGGCGCGATAGGCGCCGATGCCGTAGAGCAGCGTGAAGGCCACATAGAGGATTCCCTGCACGGCGCCGGAGGCCTCGGGGCCGAGCATCAGCACGACGGCGCCGGAGACGAGCAGCGCCGGAAGCAGGACGATCAGGAACACGGTGATGAAGCTAACCAGCAGCTCGCGTCCGGTGCCGGTGTATTCGAGCGGCTCGCCGTCGACGCGGATGGCGTACCAGACGCGGCGGCGCACCTCGGTCTTGCCCCAGAAGCCGTAGGCGGTGAGCGTCGGGATCTTGAGCAGGAAGTTGGCGACCGACAGCCCGAGCAGTCCGTGGGGCTTTTCCCAGCTGAGACGGATCGGCTGCACGGCCGTGACCGGCGCCAAGGGCGCGGGCGGCGGCGCTGCGTCGTAGCTGCCCCAGGGGCCGACCGCCGGCTCAGCCGGGCGGGTGCCTGCGTCGGGTCCCTGCTGCTGGCCGGGGGGCGGTGCCCTCTCGGAGCGGCCCCAGGGGAAGGCGCTGATACCATCCGGATTCGGTGAAGGCTGAGACATCGGGATCGAATCTACCAGGGCCATGGCGAGGTGGGCGCGACGCGTGTAGCAGCCGGGCGACAGCCGGAGATTTGCCACCCTAATGTCGCAAGCGGTCCTTTTCGGGGCCGGAATCGTCGTTTACCAATCCGGCCGCGATGGGGATGTGCCCCGGGGAGCAGGGGGCGAAACAGGGGTGATCGTAAGCGGTCGGATCGCCGGTTCCAAGGTGATGATCGCGTGTTGCTAAATCGCCACCTGAATCAGATCGCTATGCCACTTTTGGGTCACAAACTGGGCGCCACATTGCAGACTCTAAATCGGCCGCAGGCCTTCGCGATGTCCGCGCGGGCACGTGGGCGGCGTCCGGAGCACAGCCGCCGGCAACGGCGGGTTCCGGCTGAGTGTTCAAGGGTTTGAGACGCGGCTCGGCGCCGCGCCACGGAAAGCGGCATCGACGGGCGAGGGCGCCGACAGGCGACCGCTGGCGGAAAGGCTGAAGTAGAACGCAATGACGTTGAACGAGATGACGTCGAGGCCCACGAGGCACAGGATGGCAGGCGGCCGCTTGCGTGGCGCCCTGGCCATCGCTGTGCTGTCGGCAACGCTCGCCGCGGCCACGCTGTCGGCTTGGGCCGCTCCCAAGTACCGGACCGTCGAGGATGCGCTCGATCAGGGCTTGAGTTCCTTCAATGGCGGCTATTACGAGATGGCCGAGCCGGCCCTGCAGTACGTCATCAAGCACGGTGGCGAGGACAACGCCTTTCTCGGCCGCTATTACCTCGCCCGCATGTACGCCGACAACAACGGCGCCCGCACGGATCATGCCCGCGCCTACGAGCTTTATCAGCGCATTGCCGACGACTACGCCGACATCGACCCCGAGGATGACCGGCGCGGGCCGTTCGTCGCCAAGTCGTTGATCGCGCTTGCCGGCTATCTGCGCCGCGGCCTGCCGGAGATCGGTCGAACGGCAAATGCCCACCGCGCGGCGGAGTATCTGCGCCACGCCGCCACCATCTTCGGCGACGAGGACGCGCAGTTCGAGCTGGCCAAGATGCAGCTGAAGGGCGAAGGCGTCGAGGCCGAGCCGGCTCTCGCCAAGCATTGGCTGGCGGTGCTGAGCCAGAAGGGGCACGTCGGCGCGCAGGCGTTCCTCGCCGATCTCTATTGGCGCGGCAAGCACATGGAGAGCGATCCGGTGCGCGCGCTGGCCCTGATCACCATCGCCGCCGCCAACGCGCCGCCCGGCGAGCGGGTGTGGATCGAGGACATCTACCAGAACATCTATTGTGGGGCCGGTGAAGGCATCCGCAAGCAGGCCACGGGGCTGGTTGCCGACTGGCGCACACGCTACAGCCGACGCGCGGCGGAACGCATCGGCGATACGCTGGGCTCGCTCGGCGCCGATGCCACGCGGACCTGCAAGGACGGCTCACCCGTGGCGCCGCATACCAACGGCAACTACGAGGCCTGGACCAGCACCTCGGCCATGCCGCGCGCGCCTGCGACGGCGGCGGCCGTCACCAAGTCCGAACCGGCGCCGAAGGGCGCGACGCCCGCGCTGCCGGCTCCGGCCTTCGCGCAGGGCGCCATCGGAGGCGGTCTGGGCGGCTCGGGCTCGACGACGGGCGGCCTCGGCTTCGCGCCGGCTTCTCCGGGACACTGAGCGGCACGTAACAACGCGAAACGGCGCGGCTCGCAGACAGCGAGCCGCGCCGTTTCGCGTTTCCTGTGTCCCCCATGTGCGGGGTCGAGGGGCCCAAGGCCCCTCGCCTTCACTGCCCTGTATTCTCGCTGCGCGGCTCAGCCTTCGAGCTGCCACAGGCCGCCCTCGAGACGGCAGGCGATGCCCTCGGTCTTCTTCGACACGGCGCCGCTGGTCAGCATCAGCTGAACGTGGCGGCAGACCTTGCCCGAGCCGTCCTTGAACGACGCCGTCGGCTGCACGACGCCCGACAGCCGGCCGTTGCCGCGATGCCAGACGTAGGTGGCACCGTCGCCAACTTCCGACAGCGCGAGTTGCAGGCTTTCGAGGGCTGCGATCTCGTCGCCTTCGTCGAGGTCCTGGCGCATTTCGGCGTACTTGGGCCGCGGCCACGGCGAGACGCGGTTCTCGCTCGGACAGGTGCAGGCGGCGCCGCGCTGCTCGGGCGCCTTGGGCGTGATGGCGGGAGCGCCCGGGGCGGAGGGCTGTGATTGCGGTCGGGCGGCGGCGCTGGCGCCGTCAGCCGGTTTGGTGGAGGGCTTGCCGCCGGCGACCTGCGGCAGGGCCGGCTTGGTCTGGCCCTTCTGCTCGACGGTTTTTTGCTTGGCGGTGGGCTGCTCGCTGGCTCCGGCCAGATCCGGGGCGAAGACGAGAGCCGTGACGACGACGAAACCCGTGACCGCCGTCGCGGCCAGGGGGAACAACGACTGATGAGCCGACATGACGCTTACTCTACTGACGCTGAAAACACTCGTGCGAGACCCCGTTGAACGCCGGGGTAATCCGAGTGCCAGTTTCGAGGAATTGCGTTAAAAGCCTCTGAACATCTGCCTCATGCTGGCGGCGCGCCCCCGTTTCGGAGCGCATTTTTTGTCCGGACCCTCGGGCGTCGGCCAACGATGCGGCGAGCGTGCGCCGCTGCTGCGCGTGGCCACTGTGTTTGGCGCGATACATCCAGTTTCGGAGAACGACATGAGCGGCGAGCGCGACGGGAAGGCGTCCGACAGGCAGGGCTCGGATGCGGGCGGCAAGGCGGCGGGAGCGTCCGATTTCACCGCCGCGGCCGAGCCGTTCATGCTGTTCGAGGCATGGTTCAAGGACGCCAGCGCCAACGAGCCCAACGACCCCAACGCCATGGCCCTGGCGACGGTCGACGCCAGTGGTCTGCCCAACGTGCGCATGGTGCTGATGCAGCGCCTCGACGGGCCGGGCCGCATGGATCGCGGCTTCGTCTTCTACACCAACCTGGAGAGCGCCAAGGGCCGGGAGCTGGCCGGCAACCCCAAGGCGGCCGTCGTGTTCCACTGGAAGAGCCTGCGCCGGCAGGTGCGCGTGCGCGGAACCATCGATGCCGTCGCGCCGGACGAAGCCGACGCCTATTTCGACAGCCGGCCGCGCGGCAGTCGCATCGGCGCCTGGGCGAGTGCCCAGTCGCGGCCGCTGGAGGGCCGCTTCGCGCTCGAGAAGGCGGTCGCGGTCGTGGCGGCGAAGCACCCGGTTGGGCACATTCCCCGCCCGCCGCACTGGTCCGGCTTCCGCCTGGTGCCGCTGGAGATCGAATTCTGGCACGACCGCCCGTTCCGCCTGCACGACCGCGTCGTGTTCCGCCGCGGCGGCACCGATCAGCGCTGGGAGAAGACGCGGCTTTATCCGTGATGGGTGTGGAAGGCCGGTCTGTCGCGGCCCGCAGGCGTGTCGCGAGCGCCAGCCCGACGCGGAGGGCCGGTGCTGCGCATGCGACGCCCGGCGCCGGTCGGCAAGCGGTCCCAATCCATCGGGTTTCCGTCGAGCCGCGAAGCACTTATGCTGCGTCCGCGTCGCGTCGAGAACGCAGCGGGGAGGGCAGCGCCGGTGGCAGCGGTTGGATCGACGGGCGCGGCCATCGTGGCGCTCGCCTGCAACTTCGGGCTCGCGGTCGCCACATTGGCCGCCGCCGGCTGGACCGGCTCCTCGGCGCTGCTGGCCGAGGCCATCCACACCCTCGTCGACACCTCGAGCCAGGCGCTCCTGCTGCTCGGCCTTGGCCGCGCGGCCCGTGCCGCCGACGCCCGCCATCCGTTCGGCTACGGGCGCGAAATCTATTTCTGGTCGTTCATCGTCGCCGTCCTGCTGTTCGCCATGGGGGCGGGCGTCGCGATGTTCGAGGGCATCGACCGCCTGACGCACCCGCGTGAGCTCAAGGAAGCCCACGTCGCCTATCTCGTGCTGAGCATCGCGCTGCTGCTGCAAGGCGTCGTTCTGGCGAAGGCGCTGGGCGCGGTCGGCCCCGCGCGCGGAGAGGCCGGCGCACTGGCCGCGCTGCGGGCCGCCAAGGACCCGACGCTGTTCACGGTCGTGCTCGAGACGATGGCGTCGCTGGTCGGCATCGCGGTGGCGCTTGCCGGTCTCGTGGCGGCCAACGAGGCCGGCATCGCGCCCGCCGACGGCATGGCGTCGATCGCCATCGGGCTCGTCATGGCGGCGGTGGCGGCGTTCATGGCCGTCGAGATCAAGGGCCTCATCGTCGGCGAGGCGACGCACCCGTCCGTGCTGGACGGGCTGCGGGTGCTGGTGGGCGCCGAGACCGGCGACGACAGGCCGATCCGCCGCATCCACGAGATCAGGACCATGCACCTGGGGCCCGACGACGTGCTGGTTGTCGCGAGCTGCGACTTCCACGCGGCCGAGACGGCGGCGGGCGTGGCGGCGACGGGTGTGCGCATCGAGCACGCCATCCGTGCCCGCTATCCGCAGGTGAAGCGCGTCTACATCGAGGTGCAGCCCGGTGAGCCGCCATCGGTGCCGCCGCCGCCGCCGGCTGCGGCCGAGGCCACGCCGGCCGACCTCGCACCCACGACGCCCCTCAGCCGCAAGGCGCGCAAGAAAGGTCGCCATTAGGCGGGTGGGAACGTCTGTTGCGCCAAGGCGCATCTCGGTGCCGTTGGGCCGAGCGGCATCAGTGGTTCAGCCCTGCGGCGGCGCGGTCCCCAGGCACGTCGATACCTCGCCCAAAAACTAGAGGCTTTCCGACTTTGACTGAGAGTCCGTCCCTAAAATCAGCCATTGAGATCAGGCTCGCACGAGGCGGCGCAGCATCAGGCGGATCATGGCGAGGATGATGAAGGCGGCGTGGACGCGCGTCAGGTTCTCGAAGTCCTTGGCCAGT
>WBZS01000653.1_pt1 | contig 38140 bp, 33 predicted proteins | sample 5204201 | NCBI WGS metagenome assembly WBZS01 (sample SAMN12344357, study PRJNA552823) | activated sludge metagenome | biome: Activated sludge suspended growth; feature: Nitrification reactor; material: Wastewater; isolation source: activated sludge from nitrification reactor of wastewater...
GACTGCTGCCGGATTGTGATCATCACGAACTCGGCCGGCTTCACCGGCGCGAACCCAACCTCCATGATGATCCGCCCCGAGTCGATGTCGGTTTGAGTCATGGTGTTTGGGCCGCACCGGACGAAGTAGGCGTCTTGCGGACGGGTGCCCAGGAAGGCGCCCTGGGAGTACAGGCGCAGCAGGAACGTGTCCACAGACCCCCGGAGCTGCGCCCACAACGGCTCGGCGTTGGGCTCGAACGCGGCCCAGCGGGTGCCGCGATCGAGGCTCTCCTGCAGGAAGAGCGTCAGCCGGCGCACGGAGACGTACTTGAACTCGACGGCTGAGGGTTCGGCGCGGTGGAGCGTCCGGGCGCCCCAGACCACTGTCCCCGTGCCGCGGAACGACCGGATCGCGTTGACTCCCTGGCTGGCCAGGCGTGCGGTTTCGGGCTCGGTCAGGTTCACCGTCGGGCCGCTCGTCCCGGCGAGGACCGCGCCCCGGCCGGCGGGCGGCGTCCAGACTCCGCGGGCGGCGTCGGTGCGGGCGTACAGGCCGGCCACGGCCCCGGACGCCGCCCGTTCGGCCGGCTCGCCCCGGCGCGAGGGGTCAGCCGCCTGGAGACGGGGGAAGTAGAGCGCGGCGTTGCGGGCGTCCTTGCCGGACAGGCCGACGCTCGAAGTCCAGCCGGCTACGGTCGACGCGGTGGCCGTGGGCGGCGGGTCCACGATGAGGAAGGCGCGCCGCGACCGGGCGAAGGCGAGGGCGTCCGCCCAGACGGCGTCCGGGATCTGCCCGGAGACTGTCGCCGGCGGCAGCACCAGGAGGTGGAACGGTTCGGCCTTGAGCAGCGCCCGGACGCCGAGCCGGCCGTCCCCGGCGGGGAAGTACGTCGCCGCGTCGGGGGCTTCGGCGTCGCTGCCGTCCTTCGCGATCCGGACGACGACGGCCCGCCTGCCGCCGTTGTCGAAGAAGTCGCGCACGGCGTAGCCCAGCCCCGAGTCGGGCATCGGGGCGTCGAAGGTGCTCGCGAATTCGGCGACGCTGGTCACCGTGACCGGTTCGTCGAGAGGACCTTTTAGCGCCCGGCCCACGAACGCGGTGGTGGACGTGTCGACGCCGACGATGGTCGGGGGGCCGAAGGGCACCTCCTCCACGTGCACGCCGGGCAGGTCAGGGACCATCGGCATGCCGCTATTTAGCCATGCCGAGGAACGTCATCATGAGGCGCTCCAACTCCACCAACTGCTGGCTCGAGAGCCGGCCTACTCGAGCCAGCACATTGCTGCGCCTGACCGTGGTCAACTTGTCCACCATCACGTCGCTTTCCTGGGCTAGCCCAGTCAGGCCGCCAGCGTGCACCCGCAACCGCAGCAGCGGGGCGTCCGTCAAGGTTGTCGTGAGCGGGACGACCGTGACCGACTCCGTCACGCTGAACAGGTCTTCCTGCACGATTACCGCTGGCCGGGGTTTCGACGAGTAGACCCCGCCCGCCACCGTCCATAATTCGCCGCGGTTCACGCCTCGTCCCACCCGACCGATACGGCTTCGACGAAGTCCTGGTCGTTCCCGCTTCGGTCGGACTGTGCGACGAGCGCCGCTTGGCGACACGCCTCTTGAGCGAACTGCTCGCTGCGTACATCGGGCACCCAGATCTGCACCGGGCGATAGCCCCTGGCGCGCATTCGCTGGCGATACTCGCCCACACGCTCTCTCACAGCCATGCGGACATGTTACATGTAACCGACAGCTGAGCCAAGAGTCGGGGGTCCACGGAGGGGTTCCATTCGGACAGGTGTCAGGGAGCGGGGATCTGAGAGCGCAGGGGTGTTGACTGTGAGGCATGAACGCGAACGTCGTGATTCTCTACGTCGCGGACCTGGCCCGCTCGCGCCTCTTCTACCGGACCACCCTGGGCGTCGAGCCGGTCCTCGACGTGCCCGGCATGACCGAGTTCGACCTGGGCTCCGTGTCGCTGGGGCTCATGCCCCTGGACGACATGATCGCCCTGGTCCCGGGCATCACAGCCGGACGGGGTCAGCGCTGCGAGCTGTACCTGCGGCGTGAGGACGCCGAGCAGTACCTTCGGCGCGCCTCCGTCGCCGGTGCCCGCATCCTGTCGCCGCTGCAGACTCGACCGTGGGGCGAAACGGTCGCCTACTGCCTCGATCCGGACGGCCACGTGCTTGCCTTCGCGACGACCTGAGGGCCTGAGGAGCATGACGTTTCTGGGCGCCACCACCCTCACCGGCCGACTGGTGCGGCTGGAACCACTCGCCGAAGGGCATGTCGACGGACTCGCCGACGCGGTGCGCGACGGCCGCATCCACGACCTGTGGTACACCTCTGCCCCGCAGCCCGAGGCGATGGCGTCCGATGTCGCGGACAAGCTGTCCCTGGCCCGGCAAGGGCAGATGCTGCCGTTCGCGATCCGCCGGCTCGCCGACGACCGGCTGATCGGCGTGACGACCTTCTGCAGCCCGCTGCCCGCGGTGCCGGCGGTGGAGATCGGCTACGCGTGGCAGTCGGCGTCCGCGCGCCTCTGGACGGGTGAGGTGACCGACACCGCCCAGTACTCCATCACCGACGACGACTGGCCCGCCGTCCGTCGGCACCTCGACCACCTGCTCGCGTCGTGAAGCGGTTCCGTGGCGGGCTGGGCTTCGTGAGCGTGGGCCGCGGCGACCGCCCGTTGGTCGTGTTCGACGGTCTCTGGGTGAGCGACGAGCCACAACACCTGACCGCGCGGACGTACCGGTTCCTGGGCGACGCCTGCACGGTCTACGTGGTCGGGCGCAGGCGGGGCATGCCGTCCCGCTACTCGCTGGCCGACATGGCCGACGACTACGCCGCCATGATCGCCGAGGAGTTCGAGGCGCCCGTCGATGTCCTCGGGGTCTCGACGGGCGGCTCGATCGCGCTGCACTTCGCCGCGGACCACCCGGGTCTGGTCCGCCGCCTCGTCCTGCATTCGGCGGCGGTCAGGCTGAGCGACGAGGCGCGCCGAGCGCAGCGGGAGTCGGCGCGGCTGGCCGGGCTCGGCAAGTGGCCGGACGCCGTCGCGCAGCTGATGCGCCCGGCACTTCCGGGGCCGGGGCCGATGCGAGCGCTGGGTCTGGCGTTGATCCGTCCGGTCGCGTGGCTCCTCACCCGGTGGGCGCCGCGGGACCCGTCCGACTACATCACCACCATCGAGGCCGAGGACGCGCTCGACTTCGCCGGACGCCTCGGCGAGATCACCGCTCCGACGCTCGTCGTGAGTGGGACGCGGGACCCCTTCTACAGCCCGGCGCTGTTCCGCGAGACCGCCGAGGGAATCCCGGACGCCACCCTGGTGCTCTACGAGGGTCAGGGGCATGTGCCCTCGGGCCGGGAGTTCCAGCGCGACGTGCGGGCGTTCCTGCTGACGGCGCGACTCTGAGCTGGGCGACTCGGCGTCCGACGCAGCAACCCAAACAGCTTCGTCGTTCTTGGGGCTTGGACAGGATGGAGACTGCTGGCGCACCCAGCCGGACGCCTCGGCGTCCACCACAGTGCCGCGTCACCAAGCGAACGCGGCCCAGCAACCGGCGATGAGGTTCGACAGAGCATGCAGCCCCCAGCTCGGGAGAAGCGAGCCGTCGGATAGTCGCTCGTTGAGCTCGCCGAAAAGCCAGCCGATCGCCCCGGTGAACATGGCCAAGGCGGCGGCTGGAACCCATCCGAGCGCGGGGCCGAACAGCAGCCCATGCAGGGCGCCGAAAGCCAGCGCCTGAACGGCATTGCCGACGCCGAACCCCCACCGTCGGATCAGGTTCTTGCCCAGCAAACCACGGAACACGATCTCCTCGCTCAAGGAGGTCTGGACGATGGCGTGAACGGCGACGCCTGGCACTGCCGCCCAGCCCAGCCCGCGAAAAGCCGCGACCGACAGGCCGGGTGCGTCCTTCATGGCTTCCAGGGTCACGATGCCGACCACGCTGAAGGCGATCAGCGACGAAGCCGCGATCGCCCAGAACTGTCGGGGCCTCTCGATGCGCGGACTGTGCAGGCCCAGCCACGGCAGGAACCGCTCCCGGCCACGGGTCGCGATCAGCCACCACGCCGCCGCGACGGCGAAGGCCAGGGCGGCCTGAACGAGTGCATTCACGAGGGGCACGATCAGAGCCTCTCACGCGGGACGTGTCGGGACCGGGCGCCTCGAACACTCCTCACCTCCGACAGCCGTAGATATCAACAAGCGTTGAATCCGTTGTTACCATGGTGGCGTGAACGCGACGAAGCGAGGGCGCACGGGACGGCCGAGGCGGTCCGAGGCCGAGACCTCCGGGGCGAGTCCGAACCGCGAGCGCATCCTTGACGCTGCCACCCAGGAGTTCGCGGCCAGGGGGTTTCGGGCGACGACGCTGCGGAGCATCGCGGCGTCCGCAGGGGTGGACGTGGCCCTGATCGCGCACTACTACGGCAACAAGGAGGGCCTGTTCGCGGCCACGCTGCGGCTGCCGTCCGTGGCTGCGACGCTGGTGCCGCAGGCGCTGGCCGCGCCGCCCGGCGTCCAAGGCGACCGGCTGACCCGCGCCTACCTGGGGCTCTGGGAGGACGACGAAACCGGGGCGAAGCTCCGGGCGCTCGCCCGTTCTACGTTGAGTGACGATCGGGCTCGCCAGAGCATCGAAGAAGCGCTCCTGGGGGCGTTGTCCGTTCCGGAGACTCACGCCCTGTTGGCGGGTCGGCGGGTCGGCTTTGCCCTCGCCATGGCGATCCTGTTGGGGGTGGCGCTGCAGCGGCACCTGTTGCCGGGTTCGCCTACCTCGGCCCTGAGCTTCGACGCGCTGGTCGCGCGCGTGGCGCCGGCTGTCGCGCTGCAGCTGTCCACCCCGGACGCCTGAACGCGCCGAGGGTCACACAAGACATCGAAGAGGCCGGGACCCGCCGGCCCGCGAATTGAAGGAGAACGTGGTGGCAGGTCAGGGTGTGGTCGCCGATCAGGTGTCGGTTTGGCCGCTGGATTCCGCCGAGGCGACCCTCGGGTCGTGGGGCGGCAAGGGCGTCAACCTCGCGCGGCTGGCGCGGGCGGGGTTCGCCGTGCCGCCCGGCTTCGTGCTGGGCACGGACGCCTACCGTCGCTTCGTGGTCACCCACGGGCTCGAGTCCACGATTGCGGACGCCTGCCGCGGGCTCGACCCGGCGGACGCCGCGGCGCTGGAGGCGGCCTCGGCGACGATCCGGGCGGCGTTCGCCGTCTGCGGCGTGCCGGACGCCGTCGCCGCCGCGGTCCGCTCGGCGTGGTGGGAGGCGTTCGCGCCGGACGCCGCCGTGGCCGTCCGCTCGTCGGCCACCGCCGAGGACCTGCCCGACCTGTCGTTCGCGGGCCAGCAGGACACGTTCCTCAACGTGGTCGGCGTCGACGCGACGCTCGAGGCGATCGTGGGCTGCTGGTCGTCGCTGTGGACGGCGCGGGCCATCGGCTACCGCATCCGCAACGAGGTGCCCCAGGACGACGTGAGCCTCGCGGTGGTCGTCCAGCGGCTCGTGCCGGCCGAGGTGAGCGGCGTCCTGTTCACCGCCAACCCCCTGACCGGCGCGCGGCACGAGGTCGTCATCGACGCCACGTTCGGCCTGGGCGAGGCGTTGGTGTCCGGCCAGGTCGAGCCCGACCACATGGTCGTGGACACCGCCACCGGGCGGATCACCCGCACCCTGGGCGCGAAGGCCGTCACGACCACGCGGCTGGACGGCGGGGGAGTGGCCACCTCGACCGGGTTCGCCGACGCGCGTCCGGCCTTGTCGGACGACCAGGTGCGTGAGCTGGCCGAGCTGGGCCGGGCCGTGGCCGCGGCGTTCGGCGGCCCGCAGGACCTCGAGTGGGCGATCGCCGGGGGCGCGATCCAGCTGGTGCAGTCACGTCCGATCACGTCGCTCTACCCCGTCCCCGCAGGCGACGCCAACGCGCTGTGGTTCTCGTTCGGAGCCGTGCAGGGCCTCCTGCAGCCGATCACGCCGCTGGGCCGCGACGTGCTGAACCAGTCGCTGTCCGCGGTGACCACGCTGGTCGGGCCGCGTGCCGACCTGGCTGCGTCCGGACTGCTGCAGCCTGCCGGCGAGCGGCTGTGGATCCGGTTCGACCGCATCGTGCGGCACCCGTGGGGCGGGCGCGTCCTGCCGCGGCTACTGCCGGCGGTCGAGCCCGGGTCGGCGGCCATCCTGGCCGGGTTGGTTCGCGAGAACGGGTGGGGGTCTCCCCACGGGCTGCCCGGGGTGGGAACCCTGCGCGGCGCCGGCCGGCTGGCGGCGATGGTGCTGCCTCGAGTCGCTCCCACCCTGGCCGACCCGACAAGCCGGCGGGAGTCCGCCCAGGCCAAGGTCGACGTGATCGTGGCCGACTGCGCCGCCCTGTTGGCCCCGGCGGTTGCGGTCGAGGACCCCGAGGCGCGCCTGACCGCCCGCGTCCGGCTGACCAGGCGGGCCCTCGCCGACGCGGTGCCGCGCGTGTTCCGCGCCTTCCTGCCTGTGATGGCCCCGGGCATGGGCCTGCTGGCCGCGCTGCATGGTGCGGCGTCCGAGGAGGGCGAGCGGGCGCGCGTGCTGGTGCTCGAGGTGCTGCGCGGACTGCCCGGCAACGTCACCACCGAGATGGACCTGGCCCTGTGGCGCGTGGCCGCCGGCATCCAGTCGGACGCGGACGCGCTGGCGGCCTTCGAGACCGTCGACCCCGAGACCCTGGCGGCGCGGTACGCGGCCGGCGACCTGCCGGGCGTGGCGCAGTCCGGGATGGCGGGGTTCCTGGCCGCCTACGGCATGCGTGGGGTCGGCGAGTTCGACCTCGGGCAGCCGCGCTGGCGCGAGCAGCCGGTCGACGTGGTGCGCAGCCTCCAGAGCTACGTGCGCATCACCGACCCGGACAAGGCGCCGGACGTCGTGTTCGCCCGCGGAGCGGCGGCCGGCGAGCGAGCCGCCGAGCAGCTGGTGGACCTGCTGGCCGGCCACGGTGTGCTGGCGGGCGCCCGCCGGGCGCGCCTTCGGTTCATGGTGGATAGGGTGCGCCGGCTGGTGGGCATCCGGGAGACGCCGAAGTTCACGCTCGTGCGGCTGTTCGGGCTGGTGCGCGAGCAGCTGCTGGCCAGCGGCGGCGACCTGGTCGACGCCGGCGTCCTCGACCGGGCCGACGACGTGTTCTACCTGCACCTCGACGAGTTGGAGCGGCTGGGCGGCGAGGCCGTCGAACCGTGGCGGGCCGTGGTGGCCGCCCGCCGACAGGTGGCCGCGCGCGAGCAGCGGCGCCGTCAGGTGCCCCGCATCATCGCCGGCGACGGCCGGGCGTTCTACGAGGGCCTGGGTAGCGGGGACGCCGCGATGAGCGGCAGCCCTGTGTCGCCCGGCGTGGTCGAGGGGACGGTGCGGGTCGTCTTCGACCCCCAGGCCAGCCACCTGCGGCAGGGTGAGATCCTCGTCTGCCCGGGCACCGACCCGGCCTGGACGCCGCTGTTCCTGTCCGCCGGCGGGCTGATCACCGAAGTGGGCGGCATGATGACCCACGGCTCGGTGGTGGCCCGCGAGTACGGCATCCCGGCCGTGGTCGGCGTGCACGAAGCGACGTCGCGGCTGGCGACCGGGCAACGCATCCGCCTCGACGGGACCTCCGGGGCGATCACCCTGCTCGACGTGGACGCTGACGACGCCGCCGACACCGCTGAGGAATGAAGCGGGCACGCCGATGAGCCAACCCACGATCGCCGACGGCGCGCTGCCGGGCCGCACGGTGGGCGTCCTGGCGCTGATCTCGACGATCAACGCGCTCTCCACCAGCGCGTACCTGCCCGCTCTCCCGTCCGTGGGGGCGGACCTCGCGGCGTCCACCTCCACGGTCCAGCTCACGCTGACGGCGTACCTCGTGGGCATCGCCGTCGGCCAGCTGACGTGGGGACCGCTGTCGGACGCCGTGGGTCGCCGCCGGCCGCTGCTGGTGGGGCTGACGTGCTACGTGGCGGCGTCCGTGCTGTGCGCGGTCGCGCCGTCGGTGGGGTTCCTGCTGGCCTTCCGCGCGGTGCAGGGGTGGGCGGCGTGTTCGGGCACGGTGCTGTCGCGCTCGGTGGTGGCGGACCACACCGAGGGGACGCGGCTGGCCCAGCAGCTGTCCATGCTCCTGCTGCTGGGGATCATCGCGCCGATCGCGGCGCCGCTGATCGGGTCGGGGCTGCTGCTCGCCGGCGCGTGGCGGACGGTGTTCTGGTTCCTGGCCGCGATGGGCGTTCCGATGCTGGTGGGCGCCTGGCTCGCGGTGGACGAGTCGCTGCCTGCGGCTCGGCGCCGTCGCTCCGGCGCGCGTGACTTGGCGCGCACGGTGGGCGGGTTGCTGTCCGGACGCCGCTTCGTCGGCTACGCCGTGGCGCTGGGGTCGGCGTTCGCGACCATGTTCGTGTTCATGTCCGCGGCGCCCTTCCTGTTCCAGGAGCGGCTGGGGCTGTCCGCGCAGCAGTACGGCTGGGTCAACGCCGGCATCGCCGCCTGCCTGGGCGTGGCGATGGCGCTGGTGAACGTCCACCTCGGCCGGCAGGCCAAGCGCGGGCACGCCGACCCCGCCGGCATCGCCCGGTTCGGCCTCGTCGCCCTGCTCGTGGCTACGGGCGGCGTTGTCGTGGCGGCGATCCTGGACGCCCCAGCCGCGGCCTGGATCGTGGTGCTGGCCCTGTGCGCCGCCAGCCTCGCGCCCATCGCCGGCAGCACCATGTCGCTGGCTCTCGGCGAGGCCCGCGACGCGATCGGCACCGGCACCGCCCTCGTCGGGGTGCTTCAAGCATTGCTCGGCGCGCTGGCGGCGCCCCTGGCCGGGCTGGGCGGTGACCGGTCCGCCCTGCCGATGGCGCTCACCATGATCGGCGCCGCCGCCCTGGCCACGACCGCCTTCGCCGTGGCCCGGCGGGGCTGACCGGCACACCGGCGATCCGTCGCTAGCGCCGCTCTCGGTGTGACGCGCGCCGCCGTCGGTGACGAAGCGGCGCTGAGGCGGTTCGTGGGTTGTTGACCCTCGCTGCGGACGTGGGCTCTCGGCTAGCGTGTGCGCACCGAGGCACCCAGGGAGGGCTAGTGACGACCGATTCCTCCTCCAGGGTGGGGCTCGGGGGAGTGTTCGACCTCCTGCTGGGGCTCGTGGCCAACGTGACGGTGCTGCTCGGCGTGGTGGCCTGGGGCTGGCCGCCGGGCAACGTCTGGATCGCCTTTTGGCTCGAGAGCGTCTCGGTGGGCGTGACCACGGGCCTGCGCCTTTTTCGCCTCGGGCCGAAGAGCACGCTGATGAGCCCGACCTTTTGGGCGCTGTGGTACGGGGGGTTCACCCTGGTCCAGGGGGTGTTCGTGGCGATCACCGCCTGGCTCACCGGGGTGCGCCCGGACGTGACGCTCGCCGTCCCGGTGGCGCTGGTGCTGGTGCGCGGCGCCGCCGAGGCTCTCTCCATCCTCGCCGCCCCGGCAAACGGCCGCCCGTGGCTGCTCGTCGGCCCCATCACGCGCATGCTCGTGCTCCACGTCGGGGTGATCCTCGGCTTCGGGTTGGCGCTCTCCGCCGCGGCGGACGCGAGCCTGGCCAGCCCGGTGCTGCGCATGGGACCCTGGACCCTGACCGGGGCGGCCGCCCCCCTCGCCATCCTCATGGCGGTGAAGACCCTCGCCGAACTCGGGGTGGCCGGCGCCTGGGCGGCTCGCACGGCATTGAGGGAACGCGAGCCCGGCCGCGACGCTTCGTAACGCGCCGGAACTACCCCAGGGGGATCGCCCGCACCCAGTTGGCGCCGGCGCCGGTGGGCGTCGAGGTCAGCGGGGTAAGCGAGCCGTCCGGTTCGAGGCGGGAAAGCGCGAGCTGATCCGACCGCTCGCCGACGGCAAGCACCAGGCGTCCGTCGGGGGAGAGCGCGAACCCCCGAGGCTGGCGTTCGGTGCCGGTCACGGCCAGCGGCGCCACGAGGCGTCCGTCGTCGACGCCGATCGTGGTCAGCGTGGACTCGGTGCGCTCCGAGCACAGCAGCCGCCGGCCGTCCGGGGTGAGGTGCAGGTCGGCGCCCCAGATGTAGTGGTGGACGAGCGGGTCTGCGCCGAACACGCTGTGGCCGAGCCCCCGGGTGGTGTCGTGGCCCGGGACCGACTCCTCGCGGGTCAGGACGCCGGACGCCGGGTCGCGGCTGAACCGGATCGCCTCGCCGGAGAACTCGGTGAGCAGGTAGGCGTGGCGGCCGTCGGGAGACAGCACCAGGTGACGCGGCCCCGAGCCGGCCGGGGCGGCGACGGTGGGCGGGTCGAGCGGGGTGAGGGCGCCGTCGGGGGCCAGCGCGTACTGCGCGATCAGGTCGGCGCCCAGCGAGACGAAGTAGGCGTGGGCATCGGTGGCCACGACGCAGTGCAGGTTCGGGAACTCGATGCGAGCCACTGGGGCGCCGAGGCGTCCGCTCGCGTCCACCGGCCACACGGCGCCGAAGCCGCCCCCGTAGGAGGCCCCGAGCAGCAGGCGCCCGTCTGCGGCCAGGGTGAGGTAAGCCAGGGAGGCCTCGACGTCTGCCCGGCTCAGCGGCGTGAGGACGCCGGACGCCCTGTCGAGCGCCAGGGTCTGGACGCCCGCGGGGTCGCCCTTGACGCCGGCGTACACCAGGCCGCGCCCCTCGTCGACGGCGAACGTGCCGGTGCCGGGCAGGCCGCCCGTGACGGCCAGGGGGTGCAGGGTCTCGCCGTCGAGGCGGTAGGCGGCGATGGCTGAGTCACCGGGGTTGGTGACCAGGACGAGGGCGTCGGGGCTCATGGGCGAAAGCCTAGGACCTGCCCCCGACAATCCGCGGTGGCGCAGGCCCGCGGCCCGATCGGCTAGGCTGGTTCGGCGTCGCATCCGGCAGGATGGCGTCGCAGGCGGATGTAGCTCAGTGGCAGAGCCCCAGTCTTCCAAACTGGCAACGCGGGTTCGATTCCCGTCATCCGCTCCAGGCCCAGATCCGTCCACCGATACAGGAGTAGTCAGTGCCCAGCACCGTCGAGAAGCTCGGCCCGTCCCGGGTCAAGCTCACCATCGAGATCCCCTTCGCCGACCTCAAGCCCCACCTGGACAAGGCGTATCGCGACATCGCGTCCCAGGTGAACATCCCGGGCTTCCGCAAGGGGAAGGTGCCGCCGACGGTCATCGACCGGCGGTTCGGCCGGGGCACGGTCCTGCAGGACGCCATCAACGAGGCGCTCCCGGACGCCTACTCCCAGGCGGTTGCTGAGCACGAGCTGGTGCCGCTCGGGCAGCCCGACATCGACGTCACGTCGCTGGAGGACGGCCAGCGCGTCGAGTTCACCGCCGAGCTGGACGTGCGTCCTGAGTTCGAGGTGCCCGCGTTCAGCGAGCTCAAGGGCGAGGTGCCGGTGCTCTCGCCGGCCGACGAGCAGGTCGACGAGCGCATCGAGCTGATGCGGCAGCGGTTCGCCACCCGCCTCGACAAGGACGACGCGGCGGAGTCCGGCGACGTCGTCACGATCGACCTCGTGGCGAGCGCCGACGGCGAGGAGATCCCCGACGGCACGGCGTCCGGGCTGACCTACAAGATCGGGTCCGGCGGCATGCTCGAGGGCCTGGACGACGCCGTCACCGGCCTGTCCGCGGGCGAGACCGCCACGTTCACGTCCGAGCTCGTCGGGGGCGCGGCCAAGGGGACCGCCGCCGAGGTGCAGGTGACGGTCGTCAAGGTGCAGACCGAGACCCTGCCCGAGGTGGACGACGAGTTCGCGCAGCTGATCAGCGAGTTCGACACCGTCGAGGAGATGCGCGCCGACCTCGCCGAGGCCGTCGTCCGCATGGCGCGGCTGGAGCAGGCGAGCGCCGCCCGCGACGCCGTCATCAGCGACCTCGTCGCCAAGACGCCGTTCGAGCTGCCCGAGGCGATGGTCGCCACCGAGATCGCGTCGCGCCGGCAGCAGGTGACCGAGCAGCTGGCCCGCGCCGGGTACACGATCGACCGGTACCTGGAGGAGTCCGACGACGAGACCGCCGGCACGCCCGAGGAGTTCTGGGCCCAGCTGTCCGAGTCGGCCACCACGTCGCTCAAGGCCCAGGTCATCCTCGACAAGCTCGCCGACGACCGCGAGGTCGGGGTCGAGCAGAGCGAGTTGACCGAGATGATCTTCCGCAAGGCGCGTGCCAACAACACGTCGCCCGAGCAGGAGATGCAGCACATGATGGAGCACAATCACGCCGCCGAGTGGATGTCCGAGATCCGCCGCGGCAAGGTGCTCGACCAGATCGTCGCCGAGGCGTCCGTGACGGACGCCGCCGGTGCCGTGGTCGCCGTCGGGGCCGTCCAACCCGACGGAAGCCTCGCCGAGGAGTCCGAGGGTTCCGTCGAGCCGGACGCCGAGGTGGCCGACGCTGCGGCGTCCGACGCCGGCCCCGTTGAGGAGCCCGCCAAGAAGAAGGCGTCCAAGAAGAAGGCCGCCGATCAGGAGTGAGGGACGCGACCCTCAGCCGTCAGCGAACACGGAGGCGAGGCTCTCCGTTTTGTCGGCGGCTGGGGGTAGGTTCGGCGTCGTGAACGAACAACTTCCCGGCATCCGTGCCGCCGCCACCGCCCCGGGCCTCGGCATGAGCGACTCGGTCTACCAGGCCCTACTGGCCAACCGCATCATCTTCCTGGGCTCCGAGGTGCGCGACGAGAACGCGAACGCCATCTGCGCCCAGATGCTGCTGTTGAATGCGGAGGATCCTGAGAAGGACATCTACCTCTACATCAACTCTCCGGGCGGCTCCATCAGCGCCGGCATGGCGATCTTCGACACGATGCAGTGGATCAGCAACGACGTCGCCACCGTGGCGATGGGCATGGCGGCGTCCATGGGGCAGTTCCTGCTGAGCGCCGGCACCAAGGGCAAGCGCTACGCGTTGCCGCACGCCAAGATCATGATGCACCAGCCCTCGGGCGGGCTGGGCGGCACGGCGTCCGACATCAAGATCCTCGCCGAGCAGATCATCCAGACCAAGAGGGAGATGGCCGAGCTCATCGCCGAGCACACCGGGAGGAGCGTCGAGCAGATCGAGGCCGACTCCGACCGTGACCGGTGGTTCACCGCGCCCCAGGCGCTGGAGTACGGGTTCATCGACCACGTGTATGAGCGCGCTGCGCAGATCACCGCCGACGACGCACCCAACCAGTGAGGAACGCAGCCATGACGAACACCACGCCGGGCGGCCTGGCCCCCCAGGGCCCCTCGATGGACTACTACATCCCCCAGTGGGAAGAGCGCACCAGCTACGGCATGCGGCGCGTCGACCCGTATACCAAGCTGTTCGAGGATCGCATCATCTTCCTCGGCACGCCGATCAGCGACGACATCGCCAACGCGGTGATGGCGCAGCTGTTGTGCCTGCAGTCGATGGATCCCGAGCGGCCGATCAGCATGTACATCAACAGCCCCGGCGGCTCGTTCACGGCCCTGACCGCCATCTACGACACGATGCGCTACATCAAGCCCGACGTGTCGACGGTCTGCCTCGGCCAGGCGGCGTCCGCGGCGGCCGTGCTCCTGGCGGCCGGCACCAAGGGCAAGCGGTTCGCGCTGCCCAACAGCCGCATCCTGATCCACCAGCCGGCCACCGAAGGTGGCTACGGGCAGAGCTCCGACCTGGAGATCCAGGCCCGCGAGATCCTGCGCATCCGGTCGTTGATGGAGGAGATGCTCGCCCACGACACGGGTCAGGCCTTGGAGAAGGTGAGCAAGGACATCGAGCGCGACAAGTACCTGACGGCCGCCGACGCGCTGGAGTACGGCATCATCGACGAGATCTTCACGTCGCTCAAGGACGTGGCCTGACGCCTCCGGCGTCGGCCGGCGAAGGGAGTGGGGCATGGCTCGTATCGGTGAGACCTCCGACCTGTTGAAGTGCTCGTTCTGTGGCAAGAGCCAAAAGCAGGTGAAGAAGCTGATCGCCGGCCCCGGGGTCTACATCTGTGACGAGTGCATCGATCTCTGCAACGAGATCATCGAGGAGGAGTTCTCCGAGGGCAACGACGTCGGGTTGCTGGAGGACCTGCCGAAGCCCCGCGATATCGTCGGGTTTCTCGACTCCTACGTCATCGGCCAGGAGACCGCCAAGAAGGGCCTCGCGGTCGCGGTCTACAACCACTACAAGCGGGTCCAGGCCCACGCGGCCACCCCGCGCCGGGCCAGCGAGGACGAGCTGATCGAGCTCGGCAAGTCCAACATTCTGCTGATCGGGCCCACCGGGTGCGGCAAGACCTACCTGGCCCAGACGCTGGCCCGCATGTTGAACGTGCCGTTCGCGATGGCGGACGCCACGGCGCTCACCGAGGCGGGCTACGTCGGCGAGGACGTGGAGAACATCCTGCTCAAGCTGATCCAGGCCGCCGACTTCGACGTCAAGAAGGCCGAGACCGGCATCATCTACATCGACGAGATCGACAAGGTCGCCCGCAAGTCGGAGAACCCGTCGATCACCCGCGACGTGTCGGGCGAGGGCGTCCAGCAGGCGCTGCTGAAGATCCTGGAGGGCACCACGGCGTCCGTGCCGCCTCAGGGCGGGCGCAAGCACCCGCACCAGGAGTTCATCCAGATCGACACGACCAACATCTTGTTCATCGTGGGCGGGGCGTTCTCCGGGCTCGAAGACATCATCAACGCCCGCGTCGGCAAGCGGCCGCTGGGCTTCAACAACGACATGGGCCTGCGCCGCAAGGAGCAGCCGAACCCGTTCGAGGAGGTCCGCCCTGAGGACCTGCACCGCTACGGGCTCATTCCCGAGTTCATCGGCCGGCTGCCGATGGTGTCGACGGTGAACCCGCTCGACAAGGAGGCGCTGGTCCGCATCCTGGTCGAGCCGAAGAACGCGCTGGTCAAGCAGTTCCGCAAGCTGTTCGAGCTGGACGGCGTCGAGCTGGAGTTCACGCCCGACGCCATCGAGGCCATCGCCGAGCTGGCGCTGGCCCGCGGCATCGGCGCGCGCGGCCTGCGCTCGATCCTGGAGGAGATCCTCCTCAACGTGATGTATCACGTGCCCAGCGACGAGCACGTGGGCTCGGTCACGATCACGGCGCCCGTCGTCCGCGACGGCGTCGAGCCCCAACTGCTGCCCCGCCCGCACGTGGCCCGCGCGACGCGACGCACCCGGTCCGCCTGAGGAGAGCGCCATGAGCATCGAGGTCACCCGCGCCACCCCTGAGCAGTACCCCGACATCGCCGCCTTGTGCGTCCGGGCGTACCTGCTGAGCGGGCTGCCGTCCGATCACTCGTACTATGCGCGCCTGAAGGACACCGAGCGCCGCGACGCCGAGGCCGAGGTCTGGGTGGCCGTCGAGCACGGCCGGGTCCTCGGCACGCTGACCTGGTGTCCGCCCGGCTCGGCGTGGCGCGAGATCGGGGCGCCGAACGAAGCCGAGTTCCGCATGCTGGCTGTCGACCCTACCGAGCAGGGCCGCGGCACCGGCCGAGCGCTGGTCGACGCCTGCATCGTCCGCGCCCGCGCCGAGGGCATGACCGCGCTGGTGTTGTCCAGCGCAGGCTGGATGTCGGCCGCCCATCACCTCTACGAGCGCATGGGTTTCGTCCGCACCCCCGAGCGTGACTGGTCGCCCAGCGAGGGCATCGAGCTGCGCACGTACCGGCTCGACCTGGAGTAGGCAGCCGCGCGCGTCGTCCCGGGTTGGGTCGGCGCTGTTCGTGGCAACGCTCACCACGTGGCCCCGCTGCGTCAACGCCCTTGCCGGGAGCGCCTGGCCGTCCCACCGCCGATGGGGGCGATCGCACGGTCTGCGTCGGGAGTTCGACACTCGACGGCAGTTCTTGCGTCCCGCGCGTGCCTGGGTTTGAGAGAAGTGCCGTCGAGTGTCGAGTTTCCGACCACGACGGCGCGGGCCGGCGCTCGCGCCTGTCAGTGAAGAATGCGCCAAGTCGTTCTGTCGCGTTCGTCACTGACAGGGGCGACTACGAGGAACGGGTCGGCCGCGCCGACCGCACCCAGAAGCGGGGCGTCCGGGACCGCGGCAGCACACCCGCGGCATGAAACCCGGGGCAGCAAACCGCGCGAGGTTCGGGCGCGAGACGCTCAGGCCGAAGCCAGCGCGGCGGTCACGGTCACGGCGTCCGCGACGCCCCACTCGATGGGCGCTGTGATGCGCCCCACCGCGCGCAGGTCTGCCTCAACGCCGCGGAGGCGGGCGACGGCGGCGTCCGGTCCGAGGATGGTGGCCGACGTCAGCTCCGTCTTCATCGACACCTTCGCGTTCGACTTGACCCCCCGCACGCCGACGAGCGCGGCGGCGACGTCGTCCAGCAACGCCGGGTCTCCACCGGCGGGCAGCTCGGACGCCTGCGGCCACGCCGACTGGTGCACCGAGCCCGGCTTCCACCACGACCACACCTCTTCGGTCACGAAGGGCATGAAGGGCGCGAACAGCCGCAGTTGCACGTCCAGGGCCAGCGTCAACGCCGAGCGGGCGGACGCCGCGGCGTCCGGTCCCTGGGACCCATAGGCCCGCTCCTTGACCAGCTCCAGGTGGTCGTCGCAGAACGTCCAGAAGAACCGCTCGGCGGCCTCCAACGCGCCGGAGTAGTCGTACGCCTCGAACCAGCGCGTCGCCGCGTCCACCACGGACCCCAACGCGGCCAGCATGGCGAGGTCCGCGGGGTTGGTGATGGCGGCGATGTCGCCGGCGTCGGAGTCCGCGATGCCCAGGACGAACTTGCTCGCGTTCAGGATCTTCATCGCGAGGCGGCGGCCGACCTTCATCTGGGTTTCGTCGAAGGGGGAGTCCATGCCGGGGCGGGCCATGGCGGCGCGCCAGCGCACGGCGTCCGAGCCGAAACGGTCCAGGATCTCGGTGGGCACGATCACGTTGCCCTTCGACTTGCTCATCTTCTTGCGGTCCGGGTCGACGACGAACCCCGAGATGGCGGCGCGCGCCCAGGGCAGCGCGCCCTCCTCCAGGTGCGACCGGACCACGCGGCTGAACAGCCACGTGCGGATGATGTCGTGGGCCTGCGGGGCGAGGTCCATGGGGAAGGTGAGCCGCCACAGCTCGGGGTCGGTGTCCCAGCCGCACGCGAGCTGCGGGGTCAGCGACGAGGTGGCCCAGGTGTCCATGACGTCGGGGTCGCCGACGAACCCACCCGGGACGCCGCGCTGCGACTCGTCGTACCCCGGGGCTGCCTGGCTGGACGGGTCGACCGGCAGCGAGGCCTCATCGGCCACGAGGGGATGGGCGTAGTCGGGCTCGCCGTCGGCGTCCAGCGGGTACCAAACGGGGAACGGCACGCCGAAGAACCGCTGGCGGCTGATCAACCAGTCGCCGTTGAGGCCGTTGACCCAGTTGGCGTAGCGGTGCCGCATGTGGTCGGGCACCCAGGCCAGCTCCTCGCCGCGGGCCAGCAGCTCGGACTTCAGCGCCTCGTCGCGGCCGCCGTTGGTGAGGTACCACTGGCGCGTCGACACGATCTCGAGCGGCTTGTCGCCCTTCTCGTAGAAGTTCGCCATGCGCATCGTGGGCGTCGGGTCGCCGGCCAAGTCGCCGGCCTCGCGCAGGAGGCCGACCATCGCCTCGCGGGCGCTGAACGTGGTCTTGCCGGCCAGGGCGGCGTACGGCTCGCCGTGCGTCAGCCATTCGGGCGTCTCGGCTTGCAGCCGCCCGTCCCGGTTCAGGATCGTGCGCATCGGCAGCCGCAACTCCCGCCACCACTGGACGTCGGTCAGGTCGCCGAACGTGCAACACATGGCGATGCCGGCGCCCTTGTCCTTCTCGGCCAGGGGGTGCGCCAGGACCGGGATCTCGACCCCGAACACCGGCGAGGTGACCGTGCGGCCGAACAGCGGCTGGTACCGCTCGTCGTCCGGGTGGGCGATCAGCGCGCACACGGCCGGGATCAGCTCCGGACGCGTCGTCTCGATGTACACAGGGGCTTCGACAGGCTCAAGGGCTTCGACAAGCTCAGCCGCCGTTTCGTCGACGGGCTCAGCCGCCGTCGGGTGGAAGGCCACCCGGTAGTAATGCCCCGGGTACTCGCGGGCCTCCAGCTCGGCCTGGGCGACGGCGGTGGCGAAGGTGACGTCCCACATGGTGGGGGCCTCGGACAGGTACGCCTCGCCGCGGGAGAGGTTGCGCAGGAAGGCGCGCTGGGCCACGCGCTGGGAAGCCGGCGAGATGGTCTCGTATAGGGTGTCCCAGTCGACGGACAGGCCGAGGTGCCGCCACAGGTCCTCGAACACCTGCTCGTCGACGGCCGTCAGCTGGTGACACAGCTCGACGAAGTTGCGCCGGCTGATCGGCACCTGCCGCTTCGGGTCCGGCGTGGCCGGGGGAGTGAACGCGGGGTCGTAGGGCACGCTCGGGTCGCAGCGGACGCCGTAGAAGTTCTGGACGCGGCGCTCGGTGGGCAGGCCGTTGTCGTCCCAGCCCATCGGGTAGAACACCGCCTTGCCGCGCATGCGCTGGTAGCGGGCGATCAGGTCGGTGTGCGTGTAGCTGAACACGTGGCCGACGTGCAGCGACCCCGACACCGTAGGCGGCGGGGTGTCGATGCTGAACACCAGGTCGCGGGCCTCCGGACGCACGAACGCGTACGTGCCCCGCTCGCGCCAGCGCTCCGCCCAGGTGGCCTCCAGCCCCTCCAGCACCGGACGCTCGGGTACGGCCCACCCGGTGGGGGTCGTCGGAGCGTTGGGGTCGGGGAGTTGGGTCATGCGCGCGATTCTACGAGCCGGGGCGCGACCCGGTCACATCGGTCCGCCGCTCACACGTTGGCGAGGATGAACGCCTTCAGGCCCGCGGGGCTGGCGTCGGTCAACTTGGCCAGGCTCAGGATCTTGCCGTTCACGGCCAGCGTCGGGGTGCCGGTGACGCCGTCGGTGTAGGCGGACTTGTCGACCGCCTCGACGAAGGTGCGGGTGGCGCGGTTGTCGTAGCACGCCTGGAACGCGGTCAGCGCTTCGCCCGTGATACCCACCGTCGCCGGGATGGTCACGCGCAGGACCTGGTCGGAGAACCCGACCGAGCCGACGGTCTCCTCGAGCTCCTGGTTGGCGTAGACCTCGCGGTTGTAGGCGGCGTAGTGGCCGCTGACGTCCGAGCAGGCGGCGGCATACGCCGCGCGCGACGAGCCGGTGTTGGAGAGGTTCTTGTCCATGAAGATCATGGTTTTGTGCTGGAGCGTCCAGGTGCCGGCCTGGCCCTCGGTCTCGAACATCGAGCCGTAGTTCTCCTCGAAGACACGGCAGTTGGGGCACTGGTAGTCGAGGTAGAGGGTGAGCGTCGGAGCGCCCGCCGCCGCCTTGCCGGGGTTGACCACGATGGCGTTCTTGGCGGCGTTGACGTTCGGCGGGGTGATCGCGGCGGTGCTGGGCGTGCTCTTGGCCATGCCCTGGACGAGCACCACCGCGAGCACGGCGACGAGCACGAGCGCGAGCACGCCGGCCGAGATGCCGATGATGCGGTTGGTCCGCTTCTGGCGCGCCTGCGCCTCCTGCTGCCGCCGCAGCTGCTCGCGGCGGTTGGACGCTTGGCTAGCCATGTGGTGGTGCTCCTTCGGTGGTGGGATCAGGCGCCGCGGGTGCGGGCGTTCAGGTCGTCGGCGGGGGTGTTCGGGTCGTCGTCGGCGTCGAGCTCGTCGTCGTCCAGATCGTCCAGGTCGAGCAGCTGGGCGGACGCCGCCGCGCGGGCCGCGCGCCAGGAGTCCACGGACCACGGCGTCCGCGGCCGGACGGCCAGCCACACACCGCAGGCGGCCAGGCCGATGTCGCGGGCGATCTCCCAGGGGTACGCGGCGAACGCCTCCTCGGCCGAGATGGTGCCGCCGCCGCCGAAGCAGCCGCAGTCGAGCGTCAGCCCGCGCGCCCAGGCGCTGGCGATGGCGATGGTGAACGCGACCATGAGCAGGGCGCCCAGCGCCCCGGACACCCGCGTGAACGTGCCGGTGATCAGCGCCAGCCCCAGCACGATCTCGCCGAACGGCAGGGCGTACCCCACCACGTCCGTCAACTCATAGGGCAACAATCGGTAGGCGCGCACCGCGAGCACCGACTCGCCCGGGTTGCCGACTTTGAGCGCCCCCGCGACGAGCAGCACGCCGCCCAGCAGCAGGCGCGCGGCGAGGCCGACCCAGTCGCGCCAGCCCGTTCCGGCCGGCCAGAGCCGGGTGCGGGGGGCGATCGGCGCAGTCACGGCGCCAACGATACCGGGCGGCCAAGGCCGGGGCGTCCGGCGTTCGCTACGCTGGCCAGGCCATGAGAACCCACGCTGAGACCGTCGCCGCGCTCCAGTCGCGCTGGCCCGAGCACCGCGTCGCCCCGAGCCTGGACCGCATCCGCGCCTTGACCGACCTGCTCGGCGATCCGCAGCGCGGCTACCCGGTGATCCAGGTCACGGGCACCAACGGCAAGGGCTCCACGGCGATCATCATCGAGAGCATCTTGCTTGCCCTCGGCCTGCGCGTGGGCCGGTTCAGTTCCCCGCACCTGGTCGACCTCACCGAGCGCATCTGCCTGGACGGCGAGCCGATCTCGGCCGAGCGCTTCGGCGAGCTCGTCGCCGACGTCGAGCCGCTCGTGGCGCTCGTCGACGCCCAAGCCCTGGACGGGGTGGCCATGACCTTCTTCGAGGTGATGACCGGGCTCGCCTACGAGGCGTTCGCCCAGGCTCCCGTCGATGTCGCCGTCGTCGAGGTCGGGCTCGGCGGCACCTGGGACGCCACCAGCGTCGCGGACGCCGACGTCGCCGTGATCTGCCCCATCGACCTCGACCACACGCACCTGCTCGGCGACACGATCACCGACATCACCCTCGAGAAGGCGGGCATCATCAAGGCCGGTTCGGTCGCGGTGATCGCCGCGCAGCCCCCCGAGGCGGACGCCGTCCTGGCCGCCCGCTGCCATCAACTCGGGGTGCGGGCCAGCCGCGAGGGCGTCGACTTCGGCGTCATCGACCGCACGCCGGCCGTGGGCGGGCAGGTGCTGCGGCTGCAGACGGCCGGCGGCCCGGTCGACGACCTGCTGCTGCCGCTGTTCGGCGCCCACATGGCGGCCAACGCGGCCCTGGCCGTGGCCGCCGTCGAGGCGTTCCTGGGCGGCAAGCCCGTGCCGCCGGACGTGCTGACCGAGGCGCTGGCGTCCGTCGTGGCCCCAGCGCGGCTGGAGGTCGTGCGGCGCAGTCCGGTCGTGCTGCTCGACACGTGCCACAACCCCCATGGCGCCCGCGCCGCGATGGCCGCGCTGGACGAGTCGTTCGACTTCACCACCCTGATCGGCGTGGTCGCGATCATGGCCGACAAGGACGTCGAGGGCGTCCTGGGGGTGTTCGAGCAGTCGATGACGTCGGTGGTGTGCACGCAGGCGGCGTCCACGAACCGCGGGGTGCCGGCCGCCGAGCTGGGCGAGCTGGCCGCGGGGATCTTCGGCGACGACCGGGTGGACGTGCGCGCGTCCGTGCCCGACGCCCTGGAGCGGGCGGTCGCCCTGGCCGACGAGGCCGGGCCGGGCGCCGGCGTCCTGGTGGCCGGCTCGGTGATCGCCGCCGGCGAGGCCCGGGCGCTGCTCGTGCGACCCGCGCGCGACGAGCATCCGTCGGCCCACGACGAGGGCCACGACCAGGACGAGGAGGCGTGGTGAGGCTCGCCGACGGCAACCCGATGACGCGGGCCCTGGTGGCCACGCTGTTCTCCGAGGCGGTGGTGTTCGGCCTTGCCATCGCGGGGATGATCCAGGTGTCGAACGTGCCGGTCGGCCTCGCGCTGGGGGTGGGGGGCGCGGCGGTCGTCCTCGCGGCGGTGGCGGGGTCGACGCTGCGGCGTCCGTGGGGCTGGCCGCTGGCGTGGCTGACACAGGCGGTGGCCGTGGGCCTCGGCGTCCTGACCCCGTGGATGTACGGCCTCGGCGGGCTGTTCGTGGTGATCTTCGTGATGTCGTTCGTGCTCGGGCGGCGGCTGGAGCGGCGTCCGGACGATCAGCGGTGACTGTCGGAGCACGCCGCTAGGGTGGCGCACATGAGCGAACAGACCCTCGTGTTGATCAAGCCGGACGCCGTGGCCCGCGGGCTGGTCGGTGCGATCCTGGCGCGGTACGAGGCCAAGGGGCTCGGCATCGCCGCCCTGGAGTTGCGGCACATCGACGCCGGGTTCGCCGACCTTCACTACGCCGATCACGTCGCCCAGCCCTGGTACCCCGCGCTGCGGGTCTTCGTCACGTCCGGCCCCCTGGTGGCGCTGATCGTGGAGGGTCCGCGGGCGATCGAGGCCGTGCGCTCCCTGAACGGCGCCACGGACGGCATCGCGGCGGCGCCGGGCACGATCCGGGGCGACTGGTCCACCTCCAACCGCGAGAACCTGGTGCACGCGTCCGACTCGGCGGCTTCCGCCGAGCGCGAGATCGCGCTCTGGTTCCCGGGCCACTGAGGTGCGCGCATGACCTCCACACCCCCGCCTTCCGCGTCCGGGCCGAACCCCGGGCCAGGCTCCTGGCCGGCCGCGCCCGTCCCGGACGCCGTCGACCCCCGTTCGCTCCCGGCCGCGCTGCAGCCCGCGCTGCCGGTGGTCGAGAGCGACTACTTCGCGTTCTTCCGGGCGCCGCGCTGGCGCTGGTGGAAGCCGCTGCTCGCGGCGCTGATGGGCGGGGTGCTGTTCATCCTCATCACCGGAGTCCTCGGCGTCGGTGGCATCGCGCTGGACGGCACCTTCGACGAGATGGCCCAGGGCGAGATGGTGGTCGGCCCCTGGACCTTCCTGGGCAACAACCTGGGCCTGGCCCTGTGCATCCCGCTGGCGATGTTCACCGCGTGGGCCTGCTTCCAGCAGCGGCCCAGGTGGCTGAGCTCGGTAGCGGGCGGGTTCCGCTGGCTCTGGTTCGGGCGCGTGCTCGCGTTCGTGGTGCCGCTGTGGGCTGCGTTCGTGACCTTCTCCTTCCTCGCCGAGCCGCCCGTCGACGTGCGGTGGCGGGAGTACAGCCTGCTCATGATCGCTGGCGTCATCCTCACCACGCCGCTCCAGGCGGCGGGCGAGGAGTACCTGGTCCGCGGCATCCTCGGCCGCATGGTCGCCTCGTACGTACCGCAGCCGGTGGTCGGCTTCGTGCTGTCCACGGCCGTGACGGCCTCCGTGTTCGTGCTGCTGCACGCGGCGGCCGACCCGTGGCTCAACCTCATGTACGTGGTATTCGCCCTTGTCGGCTCCTGGGTGACTTGGCGCACGGGCGGCCTGGAGGCTGCGGTCGCCATCCACATGGTGAACAACGTCCTCAGCGAGGTGTTCTTGCCGTTCACCGACTTCTCCGACATGTTCGACCGGCAGGAGGGGGCCGCCGACGCGTCGATCCTGCTCAACGTCGCCGTGCTGCTGGTCGCGGTCGTCCTGGTGGAGTTCGCCTGGCGCCGCCGGCCCGGGGTCCGGACGTCCGCGCCCGGGCGGCCGCAGCTGGACGCCACCGTGGCCGCGATCGCCGCGCAGCGCGCGCAGGGCTGGTCGTAGGGTGTCGGCGCGCCGCAGCGCGATGGTCCGGGGGAGGGGGCGGGTGTGCTGCTCACTCTGATCGCCGTCCATCTGCTGCTGGGCGCGCTGGGCTCGTTGCTGGTGCGCCTCCTGGGCCGCAACGCCTTCGCCGCCGTCGCGCTGGCCCCGGCGGCGGCGTTCGCGTGGGCGTTGTCCCAGGCCCCCGTCGTGCTCGGCGGGGGTTCGGTGGACGTGGTGCTGGACTGGATCCCGACCCTCAAGGTGCGGCTCGACTTCCACGTCGGGCTCCTGCAGTGGCTGATGGTGCTGGTCGTGACCGGCATCGGCGCGCTGGTGCTGTTCTACTGCCGCTGGTACTTCGACGACCCTCCGGGACGCACGCTCGGCCTGCTGGTCGCGTTCGCCGGCGCCATGCTCGGCCTGGTGACCGCCGACGACCTCGTCGTGCTCTACGTGTTCTGGGAGCTGACGACGGTCTTCTCCTACCTGATGATCGGCCACGACTCGACCCGCCGGGCCAACCGCGGCGCGGCCATGACCGCCCTCATCGTCACCACCACCGGCGGGCTGGCGATGCTCGTGGGCATCGTGACGCTCGGCGTGCTGGCCGGGACGACCAGCCTGCAGGCCATCCTGGCCGCACCCCCGCCGGCCGGGGTGGCGGTGACGGCGTCCGCGCTGCTCATGCTGGTCGGCGCGATCAGCAAGTCGGCGCTGGCGCCGTTCCACTTCTGGCTGCCCGGCGCGATGGCGGCGCCCACCCCCGTGTCGGCCTACCTGCACGCCGCCACGATGGTGAAGGCGGGGGTCTACTTGATCGCCGCGCTGGCGCCGGTGTTCGCCGTGGTGCCCCTGTGGCGTGAGTCGCTCACCGTGCTGGGGGCCACGACCATGGTGCTGGGCGGCTGGCGTGCGCTGCGGCAGGCCGACCTGAAGCTGCTGCTGGCCTACGGCACGGTCAGCCAGCTGGGCTTCATCGCGCTGCTGGTGGGCATCGGCACGAAGGCCACCGCGCAGGCCGGCCTGGCGTTGCTGCTGGCCCACGCGCTGTTCAAGGCCACGCTCTTTCTCGCCGTGGGCGTGATCGACCAAGCGACCGGCACGCGCGACATCGGGCGCCTCTCCGGGCTGGCCCGCCGGCTGCCGGCCCTGGCCGTCGTGACCGGGCTCGCGGCGGCGTCCATGGCCGGGCTACCGCCCCTGTTCGGCTTCGTGGCCAAGGAGTCGGCCCTCGACGCGCTGGTCATGCTGGCGTCGGGGGGCGACGGCACCGGGCTGCTGCCCGCCCCGGCGGTGCTGCTGGTCTCGGCGGTGGTGGCCGGTTCGATGCTGACGGCCGCCTATTCGCTTCGATTCTGGTGGGGGGCGTTCGGCGACAAGAAGGGCGTCGAGGGCGAGGAGGTCCGGGACCGGCCGGCGGCAGGCTTCCTGGCCGCTCCGGTGCTGCTGGGCGTGGCGTGCCTGGTGGGCGGGTTCTTCGGGGCGCAGCTCACCGATGTCCTGGCGGTGCATGTGGCGGGCGTCACCGTCGGCGCAGCGCCGCACAAGCTGGCCCTGTGGCACGGGTTCACCGTGCCGCTGGGGCTGTCCGCCCTGGCCCTGGCGGGCGGTGCGGTGCTGTTCGCGAACGCGCGCACGGTCGCCGCCGTGCAGGACACCTTCCCGGCGGTCCCGGCCGCGGACGAGGTCTACCGCGCGGCGATGCGCGGCATCGACTGGCTGGCGGTCGACATCACCGCCCGCACGCAGCGCGGGTCGCTGGCGTCCTATGTCGCCACCGTGCTCGCGGTCTTCGTCGCCGGGGTCGGCGGCACCCTCATGCTCATGCCCGCGTGGCCCTCGAACGTGCGCGCCTGGGACACGGTGGCCCAGCCGGCCGTCGGCCTGGTGATGTGCGTGGCCGCGGTCAGCCTGATGGGCGTGCGCGGACGCATGCGTGCCGTCCTGACGCTCGGGGTCACGGGGTACGGCACGGCGTTGCTGTTCCTGCTGCACGGTGCCCCCGACGTGGCGCTCACACAGGTGCTGGTCGAGACGGCCAGCCTGTTGGTGTTCTTGTTGGTGCTGCGCAACCTGCCCAAGTACTTCACCGACCGGCCGCTGCACTCGACCCGCTGGTGGCGCATCCTGCTCGCGGTCGGCGTGGGGGGCAGCGTGACGGCGTCCATCCTGGTCAACGCCGCCGCGCGGGTGCACCGTCCGGCGTCCGACGGGCTGGCGCGGGCCGCCTACGAATTCGGCTACGGCAAGAACGTGGTGAACGTGATTCTCGTCGACACCCGCGCCTGGGACACCCTGGGCGAGCTGACGGTCCTGGTGGTGGCCGCCACGGGCGTGGCCTCGCTGATCTTCCTGCGCACGCGGGTCGCGGGCGGCGCCGCGCGGGCGCGCGAGGACGCCGGTGGCGGGGCCTGGCTGCGGGGGACGGCCAGCCTCGACCCGGCGGCCCGGTCGCTGGTGTTCGAGGTGACCACCCGCCTGCTCTTCGGCGTCCTGATCGTGGCGTCGGTGTACCTCCTGATCATCGGCCACAACTGGCCGGGTGGCGGCTTCGCGGGCGGGCTGCTGGTTGGGCTGGCGCTGCTGGTCCGCTATCTGGCCGCCGGCGCCAAGGAACTCGAGGAGGCGGCCCCCATCGAGGCAGGCCCGCTGCTGGGGGCGGGGCTGTTCATCGCCGTGGGCAGCGCGCTGGTGCCGTGGGCGGTCGGCGGGCGCATCTTCCAGAGCTACGACCTGGTGATCACGATCCCCGGTTTGGACGCCGTGGCCACCCCGTGGGGGGTCGTCAACGTGTTCGGCGACCTGCACCTGGTCAGCTCGACCGTGTTCGACATCGGCGTGTACCTCGTGGTCGTCGGCGTGATCCTCGACTTCGTGCGCAGCCTCGGCGCCGGCATCGACGCCCAGGCCGCCGAGCAGCGCACCCCGGTGCCGCGGCCCGAGTCGACCACGGCGGTGCCCGCGGGCGAGCGCAGGGACCGGGCGCAATGACCGGCAACCTGACCCTGGCGGTCGTCGCGGGTGTGCTCGTGGCCGCGGGCGTCTACCTGCTCACCGAGCGATCGCTGACCCGCATCCTCGTCGGGGTCATCGTGCTGGGCAACGGCGTCAACATCCTGTTCCTCGTGGCCGCCGGACGGGCCGGCAACCCGCCGCTGATCAGCCTGTTCGACGAGTCGGGCATGACCGACCCGATCCCCCTGGCCATGGTGCTCACCGCGATCGTGATCTCGATGGCCGTGTCCGCGTTCGTGGTGACCATGGCGTACCGCAGCTTCCAGCTCAACGGCGACGACGAGGTGTCCGACGACGTCGAGGACCGCCGCATCCGCGAGCTGGCCGACCGCGACGACGTGTCCGACTCTTATGAGGAGGTCCGGTTCAGCGACACCGGCGAGGACGTGGTGAGCGAATGAACAACCTGCTCACGATCCCCGTCCTGCTGCCGATGCTGGGCGCGGCCCTCACCTTGATCCTGGGACGCCGCCCCCGCTGGCAGCGCCTCGTGTCGGTGCTGGTGCTGGCGGGTGTCGTCGTGACGGCCGGCACCTTGGCCCTGCAGGCGCAGCTGTCGGGGCCGCAGACCCTGTGGATCGGCGCCTGGGCCAAGGGGTACGGCATCGTTTTGGTGGCCGACCGGCTGAGCGCGATCATGCTCACCGTCGCCGGGCTGGTCACGCTGGCCGTCCTTGTGTACTCCACCGGCCAAGAGGACGACGAGGTGCGCCGCGAGACGCCGGTGTCGATCTTCCACCCCACCTTCCTGCTCATGTGCGCGGGCGTCTCCAACGCGTTCCTGGCCGGCGACCTGTTCAACCTGTTCGTCGGGTTCGAGATCCTCCTGTTCGCCTCCTACGTGCTGCTGACCATGGGTGGCACGGCGTCCCGCATCCGGGCCGGCTCGATCTACGTGGTGGTCAACCTGGTGTCCTCGATGCTGTTCCTGGTGGCGATCGCCAACGTGTACGCCGCGGTCGGCGCGGTGAACCTGGCGCAGGTGGCGGTCCGGCTGCGCGACGTCCCGGACGCCACGCAGGGCATCATCCAGACCATGCTGCTGGTGGTGTTCGGCCTCAAGGCCGCGGCGTTCCCGCTCTCGGCCTGGCTTCCCGACTCCTATCCGACGGCGCCCGCGCCCGTCACGGCCGTGTTCGCCGGCCTGCTCACCAAGGTCGGCGTCTACGCGATCCTGCGCACCCAGACGCTGCTGTTCCCGCACCGCCCGCTCACCGAACTGCTGCTCGCCGTCGCCTTGGCCACGATGGTGGTCGGCATCCTCGGCGCCGTGGCGCAGGCCGACCTCAAGCGGTTGCTGTCGTTCACCCTGGTCAGCCACATCGGCTACATGCTCATGGGCATCGGCCTGGCCAACCAGGTGGGCGTGGCCGGCACCATCTACTACACCGCCCACCACATCACGATCCAAGCGACGCTGTTCCTGGTGGCGGGCCTGGTTCAACGCGTCGGCGGCACCACGAACATCGACCGGCTCAGCGGGCTGGCCGCGACGTCGCCGCTCCTGGCGGCGCTGTTCCTGGTGCCGGCCATGAACCTGGCCGGCATCCCGCCCCTATCGGGGTTCATCGGAAAGCTGGGCCTGCTGAACGCCGGCGTCAGCGTCGGGACGCCGTGGGCGTGGGCCCTGGTCGCCGGCGGAGTGACGACCAGCCTGCTGACGCTCTACGCGATCGCCAAGGTCTGGAACCGCGCCTTCTGGGGCGTCCAGCGGCCGCGGGAGGAGACGTCCGAGGAGAGCGAGGACGACACCTACGGCGGACGTCCGCTACCGCCGGTCATGGTGGGCGCGACGGTGGCGCTCATCGCGTTCAGCCTGGCGCTCACCTTCGCGGCCGGACCGCTGTACGCCTACACCAGCGACGCCGCCGCGAACCTGTTGGACGGCAGCTACCTCGTCGCCGTGCTGGGGGAGGGACGATGAGCGCCAAGAGCGACGCGCGCCGGCGGCTGCGGTTCCGCCGTCAGGGCCGGCAGGTGGGGCTGCTCGCCGCCGTCTGGGTGTGCCTGGTGGGCGAGATCTCCCTGGTCACCGTGGTGGGCGGCCTGCTCATCGCCTGGTTGGTGACGATCGTCTTCCCGCTGCCGCCCCTGCGCTACCGTGGCCGGCTTCATCCCATCCGGGCCGCTTGGCTCGCGCTCGTCCTGCTGCGCGACCTGGCGGTGGCGTCGACCCGGTTGGCCGTCGTGGCGTTCGCGGGGCGGCCGCCACGATCGGGCATCATCCGGGTCGACCTGGCCTCGAACTCCGACCTCTACCAGGTCAACACCGCCGAGTTGGCCTCGGTCGTGCCGGGGTCGCTGGTCGTGGACGCCCGCCGGCGCACCCGCTCGCTGTACCTGCACATCTTCGACATGGACGACCCTGCCCAGCACGACGAGGTGATCCGCAACACGCTCGCCATCGAGCGCCGGGTCGTCCACGCGTTCGGCACGCGCGCCGAGCGCGACCAGGTCGACGCGGCCTGGCGGGCGGGGGAGGCACCATGACCGCCGTCGAAGCGCTCGTGCTGGCGTCCGGAGCGCTGCTCACCGCGAGCGCCCTGCTCGCCCTGGTCCGGATGGCCCGCGGCCCCTCCGGCCTCGACCGGGCCGTCGCCGCGGACGTCCTCGTCGCCGTCCTGACCGGCTCCGTGGCCGCCTACACGGTGGCGACCCGCACGTCCGTGGCACTGGGATTGATCCTCGTGCTTTCGCTCGTCGGCTTCACCGGCGCGGTGGCCATCGCACGGTTCGTCACCGGCGTCACCGCCCGCGAACATCGGTTCTGGGCCAGCACCGAGTCCGGTGGGGCCGATCGGCCGGACGCCGACGCCGCAGCACCCGACGCCGACGCCGATCCGGACGCCGAGCCGACCCGACAGGAGACTCCGTCGTGAACGAGTTCCTCGACCTCGTCGGCGCGGCGCTGTTGTTCGCCGGGTCGGTGTTCTGCCTGGCCGCGGCGGTCGGCATCGTACGCTTCCCGGACGTGCTGGCCCGCCTGCACGCGGCCACCAAACCGCAAGTGTTCGGGCTGGTGCTGATCCTCGGCGGCGTGGTGTTCACGGTGCGCACGTGGCAGGTGCTGGCGCTGTGCCTGCTCATGATCGTGTTGCAGATCCTGACGGCGCCGGTGTCCGGCCACATGGTCGCGCGCGCGGCGTACCGCACCGATCAATGGGACGACGGCCGGGCGGTCGTGGACGAGCTCGGACACGACCTGACCAAGGCCGGCTTCGTGAACCGCCCCGAGGACGAGGAGCCCACCCCGACGCCCGGGGCGCCGGCCCCCGAGGCGCTCAAGGAGTGAGGCCGGGCGTTCCCACCGGCGCGCCGCTCGCCTACGATGGGCCAGCCATGGACGCCGCCGCACCGACCGACCCCGCCCCGCTGTTCGAGAGGCTCGAACCGCTGCTGGCGCGCGTCAGCAAGCCGGTGCAGTACGTCGGCGGCGAGGTCAACTCGATCGCCAAACCCTGGGATGCCGCCGAGGTGCGCTGGTGCCTCATGTACCCGGACGCCTACGAGATCGGCCAGCCGAACCAGGGCATCGCGATCCTCTACGAGCTTCTCAACGAACGCGACTGGATGCTCGCCGAGCGCTCCTACTCGGTGTGGCACGACCTCGCCGCGCTGATGCGCACCCACGGCGTCCCGCAGTTCACGCTCGACTCGCACCGGCCGGTCCGGGCGTTCGACGTCCTGGGCGTCAGCTTCTCCACCGAGCTGGGCTACACCAACCTGCTCGGCGCGCTCGACCTGGCCGGCATCCCGCTGCACGCCGCCGACCGGACGCCGCACGACCCGTTCGTCGTGGCCGGCGGGCACGCCGCGTTCAACCCCGAACCGATCGCTGGCTTCATCGACGCCGCCGTGCTGGGCGACGGCGAGGAGGTCTCCGTCCGGCTGTCGGAGGAGTTGCGCGCCTGGAAGGCGTCCGGGCGCCCCGGCGGCCGCGACGGGCTGCTGCACGCGTGGGCGTCCGGCGGGCTGGCGTACGTCCCGAGGTTCTACGACGTGAGCTACCTGCCCGACGGGCGCATCCGCCGGGTCGCGCCGAACGCCCCCGGCGTGCCGGCCATCGTGAGCAAGCACACGCTGATGGACCTGGACGCCTGGCCGTACCCCGCCCGCCCCGTCGTGCCGATCGCCGAGACCGTCCACGAGCGCTACTCCGTCGAGATCTTCCGCGGCTGCACCCGCGGCTGCCGGTTCTGCCAGGCGGGCATGATCACGCGCCCGGTGCGCGAGCGCGGCATCGAGACCATCGGGGCGATGGTGGCCGGCGGGCTGGCGTCCACGGGGCTGGAGGAGGTCGGGCTACTGTCGCTCAGCTCCGCTGACCACTCGGAGATCCGCCCGATCACGTCGGAGCTCGCCGATCGGTACGAGGGCACCAACGTGTCGCTGTCGCTGCCCAGCACCCGCGTGGACGCCTTCAACGTCGACCTCGCCGACGAGCTGTCCCGCAACGGACGCCGCAGCGGGCTGACGTTCGCGCCCGAGGGCGGCTCCGAGCGGATGCGCCGCGTGATCAACAAGATGGTGACGTCCGACGACCTGATCGCCACCGTGGCTACGGCGTTCGGGCACGGGTGGCGCAGCGTGAAGCTCTACTTCATGTGCGGTCTGCCCACCGAGACCGACGAGGACGTGCTGGCCATCGCCGACCTCGCCGCCCAGGTCATCGACACCGGACGCCGCGCCTCCGGCACCCGCGACATCCGCTGCACGGTCAGCATCGGCGGCTTCGTGCCCAAGCCGCACACGCCGTTCCAGTGGGCGGCTCAGGCGTCCGCCGAAACGATCGACCGCCGGCTGCGCGCCCTGATGGACACCATCCGCGCCGACCGTCGCACCAGCCGGGCGATCGGCGTCCGGTATCACGACGGCCGGCCCGGCATCATCGAGGGGCTGCTGTCGCGAGGCGACCGGCGCGTCGGCGCGGTCATCGAGGAGGCCTACACAAGGGGCGCGTCGTTCGACGGCTGGAGCGAGCACTTCGACTACGACCGCTGGGTGGCCGCCTGCGAGACCGCCCTGGCCGGGACGGGGGTCGACCTCGACTGGTACACCACGCGCGAGCGCGACCGCGCCGAGGTACTGCCCTGGGACCACCTGGACGCCGGACTCGACCGCGAGTGGCTCTGGGACGACTGGCAGGACGCCCTGGACGGCCGCGAGGTCGAGGACTGCCGCTGGACGCCGTGTTACTCCTGCGGCGTGTGCCCGCAGCTCGGCGTCTCCACCGAGATCGGGCCCACGGGCCGGCACCTGCTGCCGATCGCGCCGACGGAGTCCCGCGGTCCTGGGCGGGGGACCCACCCCGGGCTATCCTGACGGCGTGACGACGCCGAACGCTCCAGCCACCACCTCCGCGCACCCGCTTACCCTCGGCGTCATGGGGGGCTCCCGCAAGGAGAACGAGCTGCGGCTCGCCATCCACCCGGCCCACTTCGCCCGCATCCCCGAGGAGCTGCAACGCCGCATCTTCCTCGAACACGGCTACGGGCTGCGGTTCGGGTACTCCGACGACCAGCTCGGGCCCCTCGTGGGCGGGTTCAGAAGCCACGCGCAGCTCGTCGCCGAGTGCGACGTGATCCTGCAGCCCAAGCCGCTGCTGGCCGACATCGCCGAACTGCGCGACGGCCAGGTGCTGTGGGGCTGGCCGCACTGCGTGCAGGACGCCCGCCTGACGCAGCTGGCGATCGACCGCCGGCTGACCCTGATCGCGTTCGAGGCCATGAACCACTGGCACCCGGACGGCTCGTTCAGCCTGCACGTCTTCCACCAGAACAACGAGATCGCCGGCTACTCGTCGGTGCTGCACGCCCTGCAACTGGCGGGAACCACCGGCCATTACGGGCCCCCGCTGCGCGCCGTGGTGCTCGGCTTCGGCTCCACAGCCCGGGGCGCGGTCACCGCCCTGGGCGCGCTCGGAGTGCTGGACGTCGACGTGGTCACCCACCGCGAGCCGACCGCCGTGGCCGCGCCGATCCACGACGCGCGGTTCCTGCACCTCGACTCCTCGGGCGACGCGGTGGAGGCGATCACCCCCGACGGGCCGGTCCCCCTGGCCCAGTTCCTGGCCGAGCACGACGTCATCGTGAACTGCGTGCTGCAGGACACGGATGCCCCGCTCATGTTCCTCACCGACGCCGACCTGCCCCACCTTCGCCCCGGAACGCTGGTCGTCGACGTCTCCTGCGACGAGGGCATGGGCTTCACTTGGGCGCGGCCGACGTCGTTCGAGCAGCCGACCTTCGTCGTCGGCGACGACGTCCTCTACTACGCCGTCGACCACAGCCCGTCCTACCTGTGGAACGCGGCCACCTGGGAGAACAGCGAGGCCCTGCTGCCGTTCCTGCCCACCGTGCTCGGCGGCCCGGACGCCTGGGACTCCGTCCCGACCGTCCGCCGGGCCATCGAGATCCGCGACGGTGTCATCCAGAACCCGGCCATCCTGACCTTCCAGGCCCGCGATCCACGCAGCCCGCATCGGCCCCTGGCGAGCTGATGCTCGCCGACGTGGTCCGGGGCGCCGCCCTGGCCGCCGGGACGCCGTCGCGCACCGCCAAGGCCGAGGCACTCGCGGACGTGCTGCGCGCCCTGGCCCCGGACGAGGCGCCCATCGCCGTCGGCCTGCTGCTCGGACGCCCCCGCCAGGGCCGCACAGGCGTGGGCTGGCGCACCCTGGAGGCCGGCCTCGGGCCGCCCGCCGCAGAGCCGTCGCTCACGCTGACCGACCTGGATGCCGCCCTGGATGACCTCGCGGCCCTGGTCGGCGCGGGGGAGGGGTCGGTCGGCGCCCGCCGCGAGGCCGTCGCCGCGCTGCTGGGCCGGGCCACGGCGTCCGAGCAGGAGTTCCTGGTCCGGACGCTCACCGATCAGGTGCGCACCGGCGCCCTGGCGGGCGTACTCACCGAAGCGATCGCCCGCGCCGCCGGGGTGAAGGTGGCGGTCGTCCGGCGGGCGGCGATGCTGTCCGGCGACCTGGGCGCGACGGCGGCACGGGCGCTCGCCGGCGACGACCTGGCCGGCGCGGCCGTCACGCCCGGCGTCCCGGTGTCGCCGATGTTGGCGGCGTCCGCGAAGTCGGCCACCGAGGCGATCACGGCCACCGGCCCGGCGTCCGTGGAGTACAAGCTGGACGGCGCGCGCCTCCAGGTGCACCGCGTCGACGGCGCGATCACCGCCTACACGCGATCGCTCGCCGACGTGACCGGCCGCGTCCCGGAGGTGGTCGAGGTGGTGGCCGGCTTCGGCGGCGGCGACCTGATCCTGGACGGCGAGACCCTCACCCTAGGCGAGGACGGCGCCGCCCGCCCGTTCGCCGAGACGATGAGCCGGTTCGGCGCCCGTGGCGCCCGGGACGCCCGCCTGGCCGTGTGGTTCTTCGACGTGCTGCACGCCGAGGGCCGCGAGCTGCTCGACGAGCCGCTGAGCGTCCGGCGCGAGGTGCTCGCCCGGGTGGCGGGAGACCGGGTCGTCGGGGGCGCGGTCACCAGCGACGCGGTCGAGGCGGAGCGGGTCATGGCCGAGGCGTTGGCGTCCGGCCACGAAGGCGTGGTGGTCAAGGCGCTCGACGCCCCCTACGCCGCCGGACGCCGCGGCCGCCACTGGGTGAAGGTCAAGCCGGCGCCGACGTTCGACCTGGTCGTGCTGGGTTCCGAGTGGGGGTACGGACGCCGCACCGGCCGGTTGTCGAACCTCCACCTGGGCGCGCGCGACCCCGAGGGGCGGTTCGGCGAGCCGGGCGGGTTCGTCATGGTGGGCAAGACGTTCAAGGGGCTGACCGACGCCCTGTTGGCGTGGCAGACCGAGTACTTCCCGACCATCGAGTCCCGGCGCACGGCGTCCACGGTGTTCGTCGAACCCACCACGGTGGTCGAGGTGGCCATCGACGGCGTCCAGCACTCGACGCGCTACCCGGGCGGCGTCGCGCTGCGGTTCGCGCGCGTCAAGCGCTACCGCGTGGGCACGGACGCCAAGCCGGCCGCCGAAGCCGACACCATCGACGATCTCCGCGCCCTGCTGCCCGCACCCTGACCGACGCCCTGGCGGCCGCCGCGGCGTACGGCAGAATGCGCAGGTGACCCGTCCCCTGCCGCCCCAGCCCCTGCTGCTGATCGTGCTGGCGGGGCTGGGGATGGTGGGTCCGTTCACGATCGACACGATCTTCCCGGCGTTCGGGCGCATGGGCGCCGACCTCGGCGTCAGCGAGCTGGCCCTGCAACAGCTGCTCAGCGTGTACATGCTGGCGTTCGCGTTCATGAGCCTGTTCCACGGCCCGCTCTCGGACGCCCTGGGCCGCAAGCCCGTGGTGCTGGTCGGCGTCCTGGTGTTCGCCGCCGCGTCCGCCGGGGCGGCCGTCGCCCCCGATCTACCGACGCTGTTGGTCATCCGCGCCGTGCAGGGGGCGAGCGCCGGGGCGGGCCAGATCATCAGCCGGGCGATGGTGAGCGACCTGTTCGAGCGGTCGCTCGCCCAGCGCGTGATGAGCCACATCGCCATGATCTTCGGCCTGGCGCCGGCTTTGGCCCCGATCGTGGGCGGGTGGATTCTGGCGGTGGGACATTGGCGCTCGATCTTCTGGTTCCTGTGCGGTTTCGGGCTGGTGCTCGCGCTGCTGGTGCTGGTGCTGCTGCCCGAGTCGCACCCGCCGGAGGACCGCTCGCCCCTGCGGCTGGGGCCCCTGGCGGCGGGGCTCTGGGGCGTGTGGACCGACCGCGACGGACGCCGCCTCGCCCTGGCCGGCATGTTCAACTTCGCGGGCATGTTCACCTACATCGCGTCGGCGTCGCTCTTCGTGGTCGGGCTACTGAACGGCGGCGAGCAGGACTTCTGGGTGCTCTTCGTGCCGCTCATCGGGGGGATGGTCACCGGGTCGTGGTTCACCGGGCGGATGGCCGGACGCATCGGCGGCGGACGCCTGGCCACCATCGGCTACGTGATCTCGTCGGTGGGCGCGGTCGGCAACCTGGCGCTTGCGCTGGCGCCGGGCACCCAGGGGCTGCCATGGTCGGTCCTGTTCCTGCCCGTGTACAGCTTCGGGATCGCGATCGTGTTCCCCATCCTCACCCTGGAGATGCTGGAGTTGTTCCCGCACGCGCGGGGTTCGGCCAGCTCGGTGCAGTCGTTTCTGCAGCTGTTGTTCAACTCCCTCATCGCGGGGGTGATCGCGCCGTTCGTCGCGCAGAGCCTGCCGGGGCTGGCGGTGGCGGCGCTGGTGTTCACGGCCATCGGCTGGGCCGGCTGGACTCGACACCTGGTCATGACCCACCGCGAGCCCCCGACCACGCCCGACGCCCCCGCGTACGAACCGCTCGAGGACCTGTAGCGCCTGCCCGCGCCGACGCCCGCGCGGGAGTAGCCTGCCGCAATGCCGGTCCGCGTCGCGCCGTCCGGGGGGTGGGCCGGGAACTGGGGCAGCCTGCTCCCCGGCGTCGCAGTGCTGCGCGGCTACCGGCGCTCGTGGCTGCGCGGCGACGTGCTCGCCGGGCTCACCGTCACCGCCTATCTGGTGCCGCAGGTGATGGCCTACGCAGAGATCGCCGGGCTGCCGCCCGTCGCCGGACTGTGGGGCATGTGCGCGCCCTTGGTCGTCTACTCCGTCTTCGGGGCGTCGCGTCAGCTATCCGTCGGACCCGAGGCGACCACCTCCGTCATGACCGCCGCCGCAGTGGGGGCGCTGACGGCGTCCGCGGGGCGTGAGCACTGGGCGGACGCCGCGGCGACGCTTGCGATCGTGGTCGGCCTCGTCTGCTTGATCGGCTGGGTGGCGCGGCTGGGGTTCCTCGCCACGCTGCTCAGCAAGCCGGTGCTGCAGGGCTACCTCACCGGGGTGGCGGTGCTGATGATGGCCGGGCAGTTGGGAAAGCTGACCCGCGTCGACGTCCAGGGCGACGACCCGGCCGCGCAGCTGGCGTCCCTGTGGTCTCGGCTGGCCGAGGTGCACGTGCCGACGCTGCTGCTGGCGACCGGGACGCTGGCCGTCCTCGTGGCGTTCGCCCGGTGGGCGCCGCGGTGGCCCGGACCTTTGATCGCGTTGCTGCTGGCGGGCACGGTGGCGGCGCTGCCGGCGGCGTCCGGGCTGGGGCTGAACACGATCGGGGCGGTGCCCTTGGGGTTGCCCGCCCCGCGGCTGCCCGACTTCGGGGCGATTGATCTGGCGGCCACCGTGCCGTGGGCGATCGGGATCGCGCTGGTCGGGTACTCCGACAATGTGCTGACGGGCCGGGCGTTCGCCGGGCGCCGCCGCGAGCCGCTCGACGCCGGACAGGAGATGCTCGCGCTCGGCCTGTGCAACGTCGCGGCCGGGTTCAGCAATGGATTCCCGTCCAGCTCCAGCAGTAGCCGCACCGCGCTCGGCGACGCCATGGGCAGCCGGACGCAGCTGCACTCGCTGGTCGTGCTGGCTGGGGTGCTGCTCACGCTCGCGGTGGCGGGGCCGGTCCTGGGGTCGTTCCCCACCGCGGCGATGGGGGCGGTGATCGTGTACGCGGCGTCCCGGCTGGTCGACGTCGGCGAACTGCGCCGCATCGCGCGGTTCCGGCGCAGCGAGCTGGCGCTGGTGGTGATCACGGCCGTCGGCGTCGTGGGGCTGGGGGTGCTGGCCGGCATCGGGCTGGCGGTGGGGCTGAGCTTGCTGGACCTGATCCGACGCATCGCGCAGCCCCAGGCCGCCGTGACGGGCTTCGTGCCGGGAATGGCCGGCATGCACGACGTCACCGACTACCCCGGCACCCGCCAGGTCGAGGGACTGGTCGTGTACCGCTACGACGCGCCGCTGTTCTTCGCCAACAGCACCGACTTCGTGACCCGCGCCCTGGCGGCGGTCGACGCGTCGCCCACGCCGGTGCGCTGGTTCGTGCTGAACGCCGAGGCCAACATCGAGGTCGACCTGACCGCCGTCGACGCACTGGAGGAACTACGCGCCAGCCTCGCCGACCGCGGAGTGGTGCTGGCTTTGGCCCGGGTCAAGCTGGAGACCCGAGAGTTGCTCGACGAAGCCGGGTTCACCGCCGAGGTGGGCCCACAGCTGATCTTCGCGACTTTGCCCACCGCGGTGGCGGCGTACGCGGCCGACTTCGAGCAAGCGCTCGGGCGTCGCCCCGCCGGCCTGCCGGAGTAGCCGAGCGCTCGGCTACGGCGGCGATGTCGTCGGGCGACCCGCAAGTCAGCCCGGCTCTGGGCCGGTCTGCGGGGGCGAGTGGTGCTTTTTCGGCTCTCGTTGGAAGCGCCTGCTGACCGAATCGCCCTGACTAGCCGAGATGTGCCGGCCGATCGCGTCGTCGCGAATCGAGAGCCGAAAAAGCACCACGAGGAGCTGGAGATCGGTGTCGTGCCACGGCTGACCCACGGTCCCTGAGCCTGTCGAAGGCCCGGCCGGCGCCGAGGACAGGCCGGCCAAGGCCCGCGACCATCACGCCCGCCGAAACTCACTGTGCCCGCCGAGTTCAGGGAGCGCAGTGAGTTTCGGCGGGCGCGACTGACCGGGCGACCCAATCGGTCGCCAGTCTGACGGCTCGGTTTCGCCCTGGGCGTCGACAGGCTCAGCCAACGGCTCGGTTTCGCCCTGGTCTTCGACAGGCTCAGCCAACGACTCGGTTTCGCCTCCGGGCTTCGGCGGCGAGTGGTGTTGGAATGGTTCTCGATAAGGATGGGTTCGCCTGGATCGCTCCTCAAATCGCCCTGACTAGGCCAGATGTGGAGGCCGTTCGAAGGCCCCAAG
>WBZS01000249.1_pt1 | contig 38126 bp, 31 predicted proteins | sample 5204201 | NCBI WGS metagenome assembly WBZS01 (sample SAMN12344357, study PRJNA552823) | activated sludge metagenome | biome: Activated sludge suspended growth; feature: Nitrification reactor; material: Wastewater; isolation source: activated sludge from nitrification reactor of wastewater...
AACCACCAATGACAATCTGGCCTACCAATTGTCCCGTGGGCAGGGTTTCTCGATCGATTTCAATGACAATGATTGGAATCAAGATCGCGGCATTACCTCTGAGGAACTAAAAACGCTCGACAATTGGGCAATCTATACGCAGGGTCCAACCACGCGTTCACCACCGCTTTTTCCGCTCGCCCAGGTGATCAGTCAGGGCGCTGGCAATTGGCGTAATAGAGTGACTCTCGCTGTACAGATGTTGCTAAATGCATCGGCGTTGGCAACGCTAATCGTTTTTTCAGCGAGCCAACTCGGAACCCGGTGGCTTATTCCGTTGTCTCTGTTATTCGTCGCCCTGGATCCGCTGCTATTTTGGAATTCGCAGCGCTTTGTGGTTAATGAATTATCGATTGGGATTGTTGCCCTATTGGTGGTTTCGGCCGGCGTAGCAACGGTTCGCGGCACTGTTTGGGCTTGGGCCGTGGTCGGGTTGTGGTTGGCGTTGCAAGTCCTAAACGAGGGGCAGAGTTTGCTTTGGCTCGCATGGATCTTGGTCTTTTGGCCCGTGATGCTTGTGAGTTGGGCAATCTCAGGGCGTTCACTCCGCAGGTTCCTTTGGCCCTCCTTGGCGGTAGTGACCGTTGTACTTTTGGTCTGCGGTCCGTGGTGGGTTCGAAATGCCAGCCTGACAGATGCTTGCGGCGCCTTTGGATACGATCTGCCGATTCAATTGACGGGTGGATACTGTGATGACGTGATCGCCAATCAAGGTCGACTTTTTTTTCCGGCGATTCGTAATATTGAAGGTTCCATCAACAGCGGAAAAAGGTACCGGGAATTGGATCAGCCGCACCGGGAGCAGGCGATGGCCGACCTCGCTAACAAACAGACTTTTGGCTGGCTTGGTCGGCACCTGAGTAAACTTCCGCCGCTGGTTCAGTGGAAGCTACTGGATCACCTGAATCTAACCAACCGGTCAATCCCAATGGTAATTTTCAATGCCTCGATGATTGTGCTTGCGCTCGTAGGATGTTGGTTGAGTCGTGCTCCTGTTGGCTTTTGGATCACCATGGTTTTGTTGATCAGCGCCACAACGAATGCAGTAACATGGTCCGACGGCGGGTTCAGTTCCGCTCCACTACGTCCATTGATGGCGGTGGCCGCCAGCTATGCAATTGTCCGAGCGCTCCGGATTGGGCGCGCGGGGATGCTGACTCCGAAATCGGCCGACTCGACGTCGAGAGTCTAGTCGGCGTAAACAAAGTTTGGCGTTTCCAAGCCCAACTTTCGCATCTTTTTGTACAACGTCGTGCGATTGATTCCGAGTTGGTCAGCGGTCGTGTTGCGGCACCAATTGTTTTCGCGAAGCGTTTGCAAAATGATTTGACGTTCTGGCCCCTCTAAGGCTTCTTTAAGAGTCAGTCGCTGCCCAATTGGAGTTGATGGGGCCACGAGGTTCAAGTGTTTCCCGGTCGTGAGGTTGGCTGGCAGGTCAACGACGGCAATGCGATTGCCCTTACCCAACAGAACTGCTCGTTCAATCACGTTTTGCAATTCACGAACGTTGCCTGGCCAGGCGTAGGCTTGCAAAATGCACATCGTATCTGCTTCAAATCCATCGTATTGGCGTCCCGTTTCGCGGCAAACATTTTTTAGGAAATGATCTGCCAGGGAAGGAATGTCGCCCGGCCGTTCCTTGAGTGACGGCAGTTGCAGATTGATCACGTTGATTCGGTAATAAAGATCTTGGCGGAACCTTCCAGCGGAGACTGCTTCCGCCAAGTCTTCGTTCGTGGCCAGAATGACTCTTGTATCCACCTTGATCGTCTTAGTTCCGCCAACTTGTTCGAATTCGAGTTCCTGCAAGACACGCAGCAGTTTGACTTGCATGGCGGGAGACGCGGTTCCGATTTCGTCCAGAAAAATCGTGCCCCCATCGGCCAGTTTGAATTTGCCTTCTTTGTTTCCAGTCGCGCCAGTAAAGGCCCCAGCAACATGCCCAAACAATTCGCTTTCTAACAGGTTCTCCGGAAGTGCTCCGCAGGCGACCTCGACAAAAGGGCCATTGCGCCGACTGCTGCGTCGGTGAATCGCGCGGGCCAACAAAGATTTTCCGGTGCCACTTTGGCCCGTAACTAGAATTGTGGTACGGGTGTCCGCCACGCTATCGATGACTTCGAAAGTGCGACGCATGCGGGAATCCTGCCCAACAATGTTTTCAAGCCCAAAACGGTCATCGAGCTGAGATTGCAAATTCCGGTTTTCTTCGAGGACTACGTGCTGGGAGATAGCTCGATCGATTGACATCAACAATTCATCGTCGATCAATGGCTTGGTCAATAAGTCGAAGGCGCCGACACGAATCGCTTCAACTCCCATATCGATGCTGCCATAACCCGTCATCATTATTACGGTCAGGTTTGAGTGACGAGAGCGGCAGGAATTGAGCAGGTCAAAACCGTCTTCGTTTCCCAGCCGAACATCAACTAGCGCGACGTCAATCTTCTCGCGAGCCAAAATCTTTTCGGCGGCCGCAATGCTGGTCGCCGTAAAGGTCGTAAAGTCCTGTTCACCGAGCCATTCGGCCATTGACTGCACGAGATTGCGGTCGTCATCCACCAGGAGCAACGAAGGATTTTTCGTCGGAGATTTTCGGTTCATGATTTTCAGCTTGAATCGACGAGGGTGCGTCTAGGGAACAAGTTGCCAAAAAACAACGGGCATGGTTATCTACGTTGCATTTTGGGAAGGGTCAAATGACGAAAGGCCTTTCGTGGGGTTTGTAACGGTTTTAAGGGAAGGAAAACGGAACAATTCCACCCAATGCCGGTAGATTTTGTCAATCAAAGGGTGGCGAGCCGGCATAGCGGTGGCTACCATAAGTTGTCACAGGGGACAAGTGAACGAAGATGGCGCGTACCTTTTCCTTCTACTTTTCTTGTGAAATGGCAGCATTAATTCGCAATGCGAACAACTCCAATTTCTACCCGCATCACTCTGTTGTTGGGTGAAGATCAACCTGTCGTCATTGAAGGCCTACGGTATTATTTGACCGGCAAACCTATCTCAATCGCCAGCGTATTCCGGACAGTGGCCGAATTATCGTCCGCGATCGAAAACCATCCCGGTTCCGTCATCGTGTCCGAAACAAAATTTGGCGGGCTCGATCTATTAACGGAGTTAGGTCGGCTGAGTGAATCCGCGGGCTGTCCCCCAATCATATTTTTCTCGTCGGCCATCGATCCCGTGAGTATCGCCCGCGCGTTAGCGATGTCGGCAAGCGATTTCGTTTTCAAATCGGAACCGTTGCAAGTTTTGGAAGATTCGATTGAAAAAGCAGCCCGCGGCGAACGACCCGATCTATCCCGCCCAATTGCGCAACGCCGTATTCAACTGACGGCTGCCCGACTGGAAACCCAGGGCCAATCGCCCCTCACGCAGCGGGAACTTCAGGTGCTGAAACACATTGCGATGGGATTGAGCAATCGGGAAATTGGACGTTCGCTCGGGATCAGTGTTGAGACGATCAAAGAACACGTGCAGAATATCTTGCGCAAACTGGACGTCAATGATCGAACTCAAGCGGCGGTATGGGCCATTCGCAATCAGCTCCTTTAAGGAACTTACGTTGTTACAGTTCGAAGCGAAAAGTCTGGCACAATAGCCGCCATAGACGGCGACCAACCGTTTGCGAACCGACTCGGACTTTGGCGATTCCCGTGGCCCCCGTAAGGATTGGGACTCCCTCCGTTTCAAAAGGGACATTCACCTGGTAGGTCGCGCTCGTCGGTTCTTCATATCCATCACGGTTCGGCATGGTTTGCAAATCGCCTCCTGCGCGGATCGAAAGTTGTCGAGGCGCGATTCGCATTTTTGCGGGTGAGACTTGCGCAGTTCGAGAGGTGAAACATCGACCAGGCAGCTGCCGAGACCAGATCTTGACCACTTGATCGGCTTGAATGAACTCTATTTCCGATTGGTCGATGGCCAAAACTGCTTCTACTTTGTTCTCATCGGGAATAATCTGCCCCACAAGAGTTTGAGATTCAAAGTAGGCTCCCAAATTCTGGGGATCAGTTGGTGATTTCGCCCAGCCGCCGAGATTGCCTTCGTCATCGGCTTCGCGTTCTTTGGGCGCGGCTGCCACAAAGATGCCGCTCCGAGGAGCGCGAATCATAAGGCGTTGCCGATCGATTTCCATCAGCGCCATTTTGCTCTCTGCCGCATTTTTTCGCGCATCCGCAGTTAACAGTTCGCGCGCATATTTGTCATATTTGACGGACGCCGCACTTACATTAAGGAAATGGACTTTCGCGATCGATGCTTCGCCAGACAATCGTACCAACTCGACTTCCTTCTCCGAGTTCGCCAATTGCAACAGCGGCGCGTCAGGCTCCACCCAATCACCCGAGCGAACCAGAATTTGTTTTAAATATCCCGGTGACTCAACATAAATTGACTCGGTGCCTTGCGATTGAAAATAGCATGAACAATTGACGTAATGTGGTAACGGAATTGCAAAAATTCCCAAAATTGCAGCCGCGACAATCCCACCCGCAACTCCCAAGCGAACTCGATTCACGGCTCCCCACCTTCCTGGAACGGAAAAAAACTTCTTGATGCCAAAAACCGGAATGACCACGAAGCTGACCAGCGTCAGCATCGCCAGTGTCTGACCGATGATCTTGAAACCATACGGCTCCAGAACTCGATATAGAAACCAGAAGATCGAAAACGTAATCACCCACCGATATGCCACCGAGGCAATACTGTATGCCACGAACATCCACCGTCGTCGGGTTGGCAAAAAGGGATCGGCACGTCCGGGCAATCCGAACAACCAGTGAATCACCATCCCGTTGAGCAAAGTCGCTGACTTTTGCCGCAAGTTGGGGACTTCTACCACGTCGCTCAAAATGTAATAGCCATCGTAGCGCATCAGTGGGTTGGCGTTGAAGAGTAGAGTCGTCACCGAACACACGAACATGATGTTGAGGGCCAACTGATTTACGATTCCCGGTTGGCTATACCACCAGACAAACGTCGCAAAGCTCGCCATGATGATCTCGAGATACATCCCCGCTGCGGAGATGGCAATTCGTTTCCATTTCGAGGGGAGCATCCAGGCATCGCTGACGTTGCAATACAAGCACGGAGAAAAAACGAGCAACATGAAGCCCATCTCGTGACACTGGCTGCCGAATCGTTTACAGGAAATGCCATGCCCAAACTCATGAATTATTTTGGTGACTCCGAGCACGATTGCCAGAGGCAACCAGTTTTTCCCCGCGAAGAAATCGCGAAAGGTTGGCAGTTTGTTCGCGAAGGTTTCAAAGTTGGTGAACACCAGCGATGCCGCTAACAGAACGATGATTGCTGCCACCGCACACGCCGGCCCACTAAACACCCAGCCAACGACTCGATTCAACCTCTCCAGCAGTAGATCGGGGTCAAGTCCCCGAAAACGAATCGCCATCAGGCTCAACCATGAACTCTTTTTCTGTTGCCATTCGTGTTTCAGCTTTCGTTTATGCAGCTCAACGCCTTGTCCAGGCGAGTCTGAGATCAGCAATCCGTTGCGGTGCATCATGCCAACAAATTGTTGCAATTCGGCAAAGGTAAGTCGCTGCGGTGGAAACTGGCATTCGAATTTTTCTTTGACGTCTGCGGCACTCTTCCGCCCGTCGAGCGATTGCAGGATTGAGTACTCCTCTGGCTCAAAACGAAAATATCTCAACGAAATTGGGTCCTTGATGACCACCGACTCGCGACCTTGATACGTATGCCATTCGACTTGCAGATCAGTGCGAGCCTTCAAGCGCAAGGAACGATTTGATCGCGTTTGATCCATAGAATCACGGAGATAAAGCGGGGTGATTATCGAAGCGGATTTTTAGTGAATTCTGCAGAACTGAAACAGGCTAATCGTCGCTAGCGAGAGTTTTCGCTCGCCGGACGACGGCAAAAGGTGCTAGCGAAATTGACTGGGATTGTGACCGGGCGATAGGCCAAGGTAAATTTGGCAACAGATTCAAGGATGAATTCAGTAAGGAATTTGCAATGACTATACAGGATGTCAAGTCTGTTTCGATCGTCGTTCCCGTTTATAACGAACAAGACAATGTGGGTTTGGCTGTCGAGGAAATATCGGGCGTGATGGACGCGACCCCTTACAACTGGGAACTGATTTTTGTCGATGATGGCTCGCGCGATGAAACGGTTAAGAGACTGAAGGCTCTCGCGATTCAATACCCCCGTTTGCGTCTGGTCTTGTTGCGCAGGAATTTTGGTCAAACCGCTGCGATGCACGCAGGAATTCAAGCGGCTACTGGTGAGGTGACTGTTACCATCGATGGCGACCTGCAAAATGATCCGCGCGATATTCCAATGATGCTAGAAAAACTGGCAGAGGGTTACGATTTGGTACATGGATGGCGGCGCTTGCGACAAGATGCATATCTCAATCGCAAACTACCCTCTAAAATTGCCAACTGGCTGATTTCCCGGACGACCGGTTTTCCGATTCGCGATTTGGGATGCACTCTTAAGGCCATTCGAACTGAAATTGCCCAGCAGCTAGAATTGTATGGCGAAATGCATCGTTTCATTCCAATTCTGGCCTATCGTCTCGGTGCGCGTTGTGTCGAAGTTGAAACGAACCATCGAGCACGGCAATTCGGCAAAACAAAATACGGTATTGGCCGCACAACACGTGTCGTGCTCGATTTACTGACCGTAAAATACATGCTCAAGTACTTCGACAGCCCGATGAAGCTGTTTGGAATGATTGGCATGTGGGTGGGGGCCGTAGCCTCGGTATCCTTGTTTGCTGCATTGCTCATGAAAGCCATCAGCGGCGTGGACTTGACCGGCAATCCATTAACGTTGCTGAGTACACTGGCTACGATTTTGAGCGTACAGTTTTTCAGCATTGGTTTGTTAGGTGAAGTGAATGCCCGAATTTATTTTCGTGACAACCAGCATCGAAATTATCAGGTTCGTGAATTGGTAAATTTCACGTCGCCACCCGCAACCATTGGGTTCATTGACAAGCGTGCGGCGTAAGTCGGCCATTGACATTGGTCATTTGTGAACTATCTGCGAGGAGTCGCGGACTGAATGTGGTGTGCGAATAAAGGACTTGATACCAGCGAATTCCGTTGTCAAGGCCAGAGAATGCTTTCAGCCATTTTTTTCGCCACGTTATGCAAAAAAACTTGGAAAAAATAATGTCCTTTCGGGGTTTTTGCCGAAGCAAAATTTGACATCGAGGGAGCTTTTGGGAATCATTGAATATCCGTTCGCCAGCCTCCCGCGAACCGTTTACAATTTGTCTTTGTTTCCACCTTCGACATGTATTGGCTGACCCATGGATCCTGATTTGCGAATCCTCTTGCAATTGCTGAATCATGAATCGAAATTCTCTTTAGAAGCGTTTTTGTTTGTCCGGGAGGGTTTGGCCTATGCGGCGGACCAGTTGGCTTTGGAACACTGTTCGCAAACCGTTCCCGTTTCTGAGACCTGTGAAAAAGTTCGGCCGACACGCAAGCACGTGAGCGGTCAGCAACTTTGTGAAGGAATTCGGCAATACGCCCTGAATCAATTTGGCTACATGTCCAAGACGGTTCTAAATAGTTGGGGAATTCATTCCACATCGGACATTGGCGAGGTGGTCTACAAGATGATCAATGCGGGCATCATGAAGAAATCGTCGAAGGATCGCCGGTCGCATTTTGATGATGTCTTTGATTTCGACGAGGCATTCGAAAGCCAATACGACTTTGCAACCGAATGTTCGCCAGCACGTCGTCCCTGATCACCTGTTTTTTTGGCGAAACCATGCAGGCTGCTCAACCCAAGTCGTCGCTACTGTTTTGTTGCTTTGCCACTGCCTATTTTCTTTGGCTTGGGTTTATGGCTTATCTGGCATTTTTGCCGGGTTAGAGTTATCCCCCCGTTACTTGGCAACTATTCATCGTCTCGGTTATGTTCGGGACGACGGCCTTGAGCCGACTCGCCTTTTTTGATCACGGATAAAACTTCTCCCGCGTCGATAATCAATCTTCGATGGTCTTCCATTTCAACGACCAGCTGTTGAGCCAGAATCTCCTGGGACAGAACGCGCCCGCGACCTTCTTTGGTCACCACACTCACCCCCACAGAAGGCAATTGTTTGGCGGCTTCTTCGTAATGATCGTACTCATACCGTAGGCAGCATTTTAGTCGCCCGCATCGCCCGGAAATTTTCGTTGGATCAAGCGTGGCTTTTTGCAGTTTGGCCATTTTCATTGAAACCGGCGGCATCGCCGAAAGATGCGAATTGCAGCAAACCGGTTTGCCGCAATCACCATAGTCAGCCAGCAATTTGGCTTCATCCCGAATGCCGATATGGGTCATTTCGATTCGGGTTTGGAACTCGGCCGAAAGCAACTTGACTAAATCCCGAAAATCGACCCGATCCTCGGAGACGTAGTAAACGATGACTCGTTCCCCGCCCAGCAGTTGTTCGACGTCGACCAATTTCAAATTTAGTTTTAGATCGCTGACGTTTTTTTCGACAACACGCCAACGCGACAATTTTTGCATTGCCAAGCGGGACAATTGAATGGCATCGTCGTTACTCAGCAGGCGCAACACGGTGCCAGCCTGGCTCTGGTTCATGTACTCGGTGACCTTTTCCGTCGCCTCGCAGAGAATTTGGCCGACCTCCATGCCGCGATTGCTGCGCACGACAACTTCGTCGCCCCTGCGAAACTCACCTTGGCGAGTGTTCATGACTGCCAGGTTTCGCATCGATCCAAATCGAACTACATACCGGCTCATTTACATTCCTTGTTTTGGCAATTGCTCAACGGATGAAGGACGCGTTACTGGCCCGGCACCCACAGTTTCGATCCCGCCGGACCGCTGGCTGCTTCCTCGTCTCCGCCGGTCGGTGCATCGGGAGTCCAAAGTCCGGATTTTGTTGTTGTCTCTTGCTCTGGTGGCAGCATGACGCGGCCATCCGGAGTGATCAAGCCATACTTGGCAAGAACGTAGCCGAGCCGTTCGGAAACAATGCGATCGCGCAGGTAATTCTTTTGCAACTCGACCATGATCTGTCGCATGCCTTGGAAGCGGCCGCGCATCAATCGTTGCTCGAACTCCATCACCAGAATTTGACCGAATGACGTAGTCCCAGCCGGGGCGGCCTGTTTTGCTTGGGCGATATAGTCGAAACATCGATCGTCGTCCGATTCGACTTGTGCCAAGGTCATCAGCAAATTCTCTTTCGGCAACTCCTTGGAGAATTGTCCGTCCTTCAACAGTCTTTCGGCCAAACGACGCAACAAGGAAATGTTGCCGATTCCAGAGGCCGACAAGAACAGAACTTGTAGATTTTCATTCGACAATTCATCCAAATTTGCGAAAACAGCCTGGAATGGGCTGTGAATTTCATCGATCGATTTGAACGTGATTCGCTGCAAAGGCTCTATACCCAGCGCAGCATAAGCCGCTGTTCGGAATTCCTCCTGCCAAGGTTGGCCATCCATCGAAAGAGAAATTTTCTCGATTACCGCCTGAGCTTGAATCTTTCCTTGAGTCGTTTGAGAAAGCTCTTTGAGAGATTTGAAGCCGAGGAACCCCAGCGGCATGGTCGCTAATCTTTGGGCCAATTCCATTTGATGTTCGCGTTCAAGTCGCTGAAACTCGTTTCGCTCCGTTTGCGGCGGTAAATGCCAAGACACTTGCAGTTGTTCGCTGGTGATCGAGTATTCACCCAAGCTTTCGCCCTCAAGTTGCTTCAATTGGTTTTGGAAGATGGCTTGGAATTCTTTAAGATTTAGTTCGAACGAATCGGTTTCCTTGATCACGATTTCGAACCGAGCGGGGCGATCCGTTTGTTTTCCATACAACAGAACCTGGCCGAGGACTTTTGGAATTTGTTGAGTCGACAGACCTCTGACGTTGTCAATTCGGTTGCGATCCAAATACAGGAACGCAGCTCGAGGTGGTGGTCCGTCGTCGTCCTCGAGAGTCTCATCCATTTGATCGACGACCAGCCGTTTGGAAGTCAGGGCCAATTCGTGGATTGTGTCGTAATTTTGTTCGAATTCGAACGTGACCAGTTTGATTGGCTTTAGGTCTTGCGGGGCGGAGTCAGAGAATGATTGAACAATTACATTTGCCTCCACTCGATCAACCAACTGAATCGCGGGATGTTCCGCAACGCTTTTCCATGCGGCGACAAGTTCCTCGGAATTTGGGATGTTGCTTTGGTGAATCGCCAAATTTTGAATGAGCAACGGAGAATCCGGTTCCATTTCCAGGGCCTTTTTCGCCAATTCAACTGCCTTGCGAAATTGGCCGCGCCGCGAGGCTTTGGCGGCATTTTCATATCGCTTCTTCCAGGGCGTCTCTTCAATTGGTGTAGGGGCAGGTAACAACAATCGTTTCAAAAACAAATTGTTGCAGGCCATCGAAATGTAATGAGCCATCTTTTCGATTTGCTCATCGTTCGGCTTCAGCAATTTTGCGAATTCGACGTGAGCGCGTGCAGGCCAAATCAAACCGGCTTTGTACATGGCCGTCCCCACGACGAGAAAAGCCATCGCAAATCCGACTGGAATCTGCGACCCGGGCAGATTGTCCATTGCAGTTTGGAGTGCCTCGAACGCCTCGTTCACTCGGCCCTGATTGGCCAACATCACAGCGCGTTGTTCCAGGCCTACGGAGTGATTAGGATTTGCTACGAGGAATTGTTCGTTTGCTACTCCAGCCTTTTCGTACTCGCCCAGCGATGCCAGTAATTGAACCTTCAAACTCTGCAAGCAATCTTTGGGGCCAACTTTTTCGATGAGACGATTCAATGAGTCCAGTGCAGCAGCCGGTTGCCGAGCCTCGAATTTCGAAAAAATTTGATTCAGTTCGGAGGCAATCTCTTTGCCGCAACAAAACTTAATCTTCTTTTCCGGATGAACGGGACATGGGGTATAGACGTCAAGTTCCATTAAAAAAAGCTTTCTGTTTTCTGTTAGTGGGTGCTGTGTTTCATCGGAATTTTACTTCCGCAAAAGGCATAATCAGGAGTGGCTAAAAATTCCAAACCGGCAGAAATTTGGCGGTGGGAATGTAATCTGTTTCCGCTTTCAATTTAAGTGATTTTCAGCCAAATTCCTATCAGGCGTGACGGGCATTTCGCCGAAAGCGCAGTGTTTCTCTGCCTACTTTTTGCACGATGAATTCGCTTGCCGTTCGAGGGCACTTCACGATTCCCTGTTCACGCGTCATAAACAATGACAACTAACGCACTGAGGAAGCTCCATTGAATCTGGAACGTATAACAAATATCGCTGAAAGTCTGCGGATCGCCGCTGCCGAAATTCCTGACCAGATTGCGGTGGCCGAGCCGACCTCGAGTGTCACGTCCCCGCCACTGCAGTATCGCACGATTTCCTTTCGAGAGTTGGATCGGAGATGTGATCAGGTTGCTGCGGGAGTACGCCGTCTCGGTGTGAATGCCCAAAGCAAAATTAGTTTGATGGTACCGCCCGGCGTCGAATTCGTGACTTGGGTTTTTGGTTTACTGCGGGCCGAGGCCACTGTCATTTTGATCGATCCTGGCATGGGTCGGAAGAACATGGTGCGCTGCCTGGCCGAGGCCAATCCCGATGGCCTTGCGGGAATTCTCTTGGCTCATGCCGCTCGGATTGCGTTTCGAAAAAGTTTGCCAAACTGCAAATTGAATTTTGTGGTCGGTTCGCGCCGACTTCCATTTGGACAATCGACCGCCGAGTTTTTTGAAGACAAAACTGACGAACCGCCCTTATTTCGTGGCGACGACAATTTCGATGTTGAACAACCGGCTGCAATCATCTTCACAACAGGCAGCACTGGACCTCCCAAAGGTGTGTTGTATCGGCACCGACATTTCATCCAACAGACAATTCAGATTCGTGATTACTTCAAAGTGGAACCGGGCGGCGCAGACGTGTCTGGATTTCCGCTGTTTGCCTTGTTCAATACCGGCATGGGAATGACGACAGTCTTTCCAAAGATGGACGCAACCCGACCCGCGAGCATTTTGCCAGAGAACTTTATTGACGCGGTCGAACATTTTCAAGCCAACCAGTCATTCGGCTCGCCAGCGTTATGGAATACGGTTTCCCGGTACTGCGAGAAGCACAAGCGGCAAATGCCGACATTATGTCGAGTGTTGACTGCTGGAGCGCCAGTGCCGCCTCATGTACTTCGGCGTGTGCGGGCAGCAATTAATCCAGAAGGCGAAGTTCACACGCCCTATGGAGCGACTGAGGCGTTGCCAGTGGCTTGCATTGAGTCGCGGGCCGTGCTCGGCGAAACTGCCGCTTTGTCGCGCGAAGGTCGAGGGACCTGCGTTGGTTTACGTTGGCCTCAAATCAAATGGCAAGTGATCGAGATTACTGATCAGCCTCTTGCCGATTTGTCTGCAGCAAGGCCATTGTCCACGGGTGAAATTGGCGAATTGATCGTCAAGGGCCCCGTCGTCACCGATCGCTACGTTACAAGGACAGAGGCCAACGCATTGCATAAGATCACCGATGGTACGCAGTTCTGGCATCGTCTGGGGGACCTAGGCTACCTTGACGAGCAAGGGCGTTTTTGGTTTTGCGGCCGGAAGTCGCATCGCGTGCAAACCGCAACCGGAACATTGTTCACGATTCCCCTGGAGGCGATTCTAAACAATCATCCGGCCATCTACCGCTCGGCACTTGTTGGGGTTGGCACACCGGGTCAACAAATACCGGTGCTCATCGCCGAACCTTGGCCGGAATATTGGCCCAGCCGAGCAACCGCCCACGAGCGTTTGCTAAAGGAACTGGGGCAACTCGCTGCCAGCCACGAATTGACCCGCAGCGTTCAGCACGTTTTCTTGATGAAGGCATTACCGGTCGACATTCGTCACAACGCCAAAATTTTTCGCGAGAAGTTGGCCGTTTGGGCAACGGCGAAACTTGCCGGAAGGCGCAACCCAAGAATCCGTTAGATATCGGCGACTTGAGTCATACCACGCCGCATCAACCAAACGCGTACATTCTCATTGGGCTTCCGACAATTCGCCGACCAAGTTTTTCGGCACAAGACGCCGGATTTCAGTCACATCGGAACAGTTGGTAAACAAGTACAACAATTTCGCGATCGCCGCCTCAATCGTCAGATCGCGCCCGCTCACGACGCCCGAGTCCTCCAACATTCGCCCGACTTCATATTCATGTTGCAAAACGCAGCCGTGGCGGCATTGCGTGCAATTGACAATTACAATTTGATCGCGCGCGGCACTGGCGATCGTGGTCAAGAATTCCCGATCGAGCGACGGCCCATTTCCCACCCCGTACGATTCCAGGATCAAGGCCTTCAGCGGGCGATGGAGCACATTCTTGAGGACTTCCGTGCTCATCCCGGGAAACAGCCGAAACGTGGCGATTTCAGTTGCCCTAATTTCTTGAATCTTCAATGTCGTGCTGGCGGGTTGCGCTACCTTGCGAAACCGGTCCGGAAAAACCTCGATCGAAGTTTCTGCGGCTGCCAAGGGCAAATAATTGGGAGAATCAAATGCGTCCAATCGCGACGCGCTGATTTTCGTTGCGCGGCATCCACGATATAGCGCTTCACCGAAAAACAGTCCCACCTCTGGAACGGAAAAATTCGCGGCGATCACCATTGCCGTTTTTAAGTTCTCGCGACCATCACTGCGAATTTGCCCCAGCGGCAGTTGGGAACCAGTCAACACCACCGGTTTACTCAAACTCGGCATCATGAAGGGCAAAGCCGAAGAAGTGTAAGCCATCGTGTCCGTTCCGTGCAACACGACAAAACCATCAAAATTTGCAAACCGACTGGCAATGTCATGCGCGATTTGTTGCCATTGAGCGGGAGTCATGTTGGCCGAATCAATCACCGGATCGTATTCGACAATTTCAAAATCGGGCATCAAGTCATCGGACAGCTCTTGCATTAATTTCATTTGTTCAGCGAGAAACCCCTTGACCGGGCGCAAGCCTTGCGGCGTAGGCTTCATGCCAATCGTCCCACCCGTGTTGAAGATGCAAATTCGTTTCACGCTGTCAAATTCCGTAGACTCGGGGGTTTTCGTTTGATTGTATTGACTTGCAAGAAAAAATGTGGAACCTTGAGAGTTGAGAAACAGTCTCCCAGCGGTTGAACCAGCACGTTTTTTGCTCCCTGCATCAAGTCTTTGAAAGGACCTATCTTATGGCCGAACCAGAAAAACGCAATCAAAACAAACCAATCGTCGTCGACGAGGCCAAGGCCATTTGCTCGTATGCCAACTTTTGCCGAGTCACTGGGTCGCCGGAAGAGCTGATCGTCGATTTCGGCCTGAATTCGCAGCCAATGGGCTCGAACGAAAAGCCCGTCGAGATTACCCAGAGAATCGTTTTGAACTTCTACACGGCCAAACGATTACTCCATGCCTTGCACATCTCGGTGCAACGACATGAAGAAATTTTTGGAAACATCGAAACCGATATCCAAAAACGAGTGATCCCTCGCGAGGCAGCAAAAACCTAACGAGTTCGCATGTTAATCCTTCGTCAGTTTCGTTGAACGCCAGTAGCAGTTCGTCGCGATTCGCGGACATTCTCGTTTGTGCGAACCTCAAGCTGCTGAAATCCAGAATAGCCCCAAGCGGTAAAGTTCGTTAATGCTTGGGCAATTCACTTTCTTATTTACACTCTTCGTGGCAATTTTAAACCCAGTGGCCATCAAATGCCTAAACGCACCATCGAATACGTCGAAGTCAAGAACAAAAAAGTCCTCATTCGCGTCGACTTTAATGTTCCGCAGGATGATAACGGAGCGATCACGGACGATCGGCGAATTGAGATGGCCCTACCGACCATTCGTTCCGTTTTGGATCGAGGGGGCAGCACGATTTTGATAAGCCATTTAGGACGGCCAGAGGGCGCTCCCGACCCGTTGTACTCGTTGGAACCGGTGGCCAACCGTCTCCGTGAGCTGGTGGGGCGTCCAGTGGCTTTCGCAACAGACACCGTTGGCAACGATGCGGTCTCCAAAGCCGCGAGCTTGAAGCCCGGCGAAATCCTGTTGCTTGAAAACGTTCGCTTTAACTCGGGAGAAAAAAAAGGTGAGGCGAATTACGCCAAAGTCCTGGCGAGCATGGCTGACATCTATTGCAATGACGCCTTTGGCACTTGCCACCGCACGGAAGGGTCAATGTATGCAGTGCCACTGGCAATGGAAGGGCGGCCACGCGTCGTGGGCCTGCTCGTTGAGAAGGAAATCAAATACCTCAGCGAAGTGATTCGCCAGCCCAAACGTCCTTTCGTGGCGATCCTCGGCGGTGCCAAGGTCTCCGACAAGATAAAAGTCATCGACAACCTGCTCAAGGTCTGCGACCAAGTCTTGGTTGGTGGTGCGATGGCATACACCTTTTCACTTGCCAAAGGCGAAATGGTCGGTAAAAGCCTGGTCGAACCAGACAAGGTCGAACTTGCGCGAGAGCTCATTGAGCGTGGAGGAGACAAGTTGGTGTTGCCAGTTGACACGCATTGTGGCGACAAATTCAGCGCTGATTGCCACAAAAAAATTGTCCCCAGCGGACAAATTCCCGACGACTTCCAGGGGCTGGATATCGGTCCGGAGACTGCCCAAAAATATCGCACGATAATTTTGGCGGCGAAGACCGTCGTGTGGAACGGACCCATGGGAGTCTTTGAAATGCCCCCGTTTGACGTGGGTACTCGAGCTGTTGCCCAGGCGATCGCCGACAGCCACTCCACCAGCATCATCGGCGGCGGCGACAGTGCCGCAGCGATCTCTCAATTGGGCTTCGAGGATAAGGTCACCCACGTCAGTACCGGCGGCGGCGCCAGCCTGGAAATGCTCGAAGGCAAATCGTTTCCTTCGGTTGAAATCTTGGACGATGCTTAGTGGCTCGGCTTTAAACGGTGATTCGTAGTTAGGGTCAAACATCCCAGCTCAATGATCCGCACGGCTGAGGTGCACTGATTAGGTCCACCAGAGCTGCCAGCTAAAGCGGGCGACGAGGGCAAACACGACGACGAAGAAAACCCGTCTGATGAACCGCGAACCCTTCAGAATAGCCAGCTTCGAGCCAACAAAACTTCCGACAACATTCGCCAAAACCAGGGGTATTGCGACGAGCCAAACGACGTATCCAGACCATGCCAGAACGGCAAAGGAACTTAAGTCGCCGGCAACATTTACTGCTTTCGACACCGCCGAGCTCTTCAAAAAATCGAGCCCCAACACACTCACAAAACCGAACACCAAAAACGTGCCAGTACCAGGACCGATCAAACCGTTGTAAAAGCCACAGCAGGAACCCACGAACAGTGCCGCCCAAGTCTCATTTCGGGGGGCGAACCGCCGATTCTCAACGTGCCCCAAGTCCTTTCGCACAAACATGTAAATGGCCAAGGCCACGATCGCGACGACCACGACTGCTTTGAGCTGCTCGCCATCGATCAGTGTCGCAAGTTTGGCTCCAAAAAAAGATGCAACAAACGCGCCCAGACACCCAGGCACCAACAAATGCCATTCGGGCTTGGTGAATCTAAAATAATTGCGGGCAGCAACTGACGTTCCGACTATTGACGAAGTTCGATTCGTCCCCACGATGCTCAAGATTGACCAATGCGGAAATAAATTCAGCATCGCGGGCGTGCCTATCAAGCCTCCACCGCCGACAATCGAATCCAAAAATCCGGCGGAAAACCCAATCAAACTCAGCAAACAAATCAGTTCGAGGGTCAAATCCGGGGTTTCCATTATTTTGCCAGTCGTACCGCGGAAAGTCAAAACCAAGATGGAACTGCTGCTGCCGTTATGTTAAAGAATGGCGACCAATCCGCGGTTACCGTGCTCACCATCTAGTTTTTCTACTTCGCCGCTTTCGGCGCATAAATATACAACATCCCGATCATTTTGTAGCCGAGGCCCGGGTACAACAACGCTCCGGTGTGCGAGGCCAACAATACGCTTGTCTCAACATCAAGCCGTCGATCATCGCGCAACATCTTGGCTAAAAGAGTTTGCCCGATACCGCGCCGGCGATAAGTCTCAATAACTCCCAAGGTTGAACACCAATTGGACCTTCCGGCAGGAACACTTCGAACCCAGCCGACGATTTTTTCTCCGGCTAACGCAACGTATTGTCGAAACAGCCCATGTTCACCGAAATAGGAATCGGTCAACGGTTTCATCCGCAGCGCTTGACCCAGCCTGGCAGCCAAAGAGGATTCCTCCACTAATTGAATCTTCACGGATTTGTTTTTTGGGGAAGGAATGCGTTTCATGTCATGAATGAAAAACGGTTCCGTTGCCAACAGTCGATATCCCAGGGCTTTGTACTCGCGGCGATAGGCCGTGTTGTCGACTGCGGACGGCACGATGTCGCAAATGAAAAAGCGGCCGCGTGTATTCTCCCGCGCGATCGAGTCGACTCGATGCGGTGCGATTCCACTGCAAATGTACTCTTCTTTTCGATAGTTGCGAGCGTTTTTCCGCGGAGCATCCCGCAGTTGCCAAATCGATCCAATTTGATTCGCTTCGTAACGGTGAGTCACGCTCTTACCAACACAGTGCCCATTGGCAAACACAGCAATGGCGTCCTTAAATTCCTTTTTCATGGCGGGGCCCAAGCGGTCAGGATTTAATAAATCGATTTCTAAATTACTTTAACTGGCGGAGGCCATTTTTCTCACGCAATTCAGAAATCAAGAGCCAAGCTTCTGATTCCAATCGCAGAAACTTTACAAGCTGAGTCGCAGTAATTTTGAGGTTTTTCGCGACACGAACCAAGTCCCCGTTTGCCTCAAAAACCAAGTCCAACGCATCGGCGAGAAGCGGCGGAAATTCTTCGTTGTCCACGCTGATCTTTACTTTTTCCGCAACGATATACTTTTGCCACAACGAGAGCGGATCGCTGGTCTCGGGAGAGCGGATCGCCAGTGCCAGATTTATCCGTAAGCGTTGAATCGCGACTTGGCGATTTTCCCTTTGACTGCGTCTTTCGCTGGCGGCACCCGCGACTTGAGTTGGAAGGTGCGTGAGGACGATCGCCGTTTCCACCTTGTTGCGATGCTGACCACCCGGCCCCGAGCCTCGGGTTCGGGCCTCACGACATTCGGTCAACAAGGCGCTCGTCGGACGTTTGGCGGGATGAAGCATAAACTAACAAAAAGCAAGGACAAGTTTGTCGTTGAATTGTCGTGCAGGCCGCGCAACCCGTCAATTCGATCGACGAGCCGGTCGTCACCGAGCACGCCCAAGCGACGACCAATTCACACTTGGGCAAATCCTCAGGTTACAATGATTTCGCTTCCATTTTCAATAACCAAACCGAATTACCTTGAGAGACGTCAATGGTGCCCAAAATAGTTTCTTTTGCAGGCTGTTTACTCGTAGCCTTTTTCGCGATTGCCAACTGCGGTGCTCAAGAGGACAACGTCCCACCGTCTGGATTCACCGCGCTCTTCAATGGGAAAGACCTGGAAGGGTGGACTGCGTTAGAAACTCAAGACCCCCGAAAGTTTTCCGCTCTCGATCCAGCCGCACAAAAAAAACTGATCGACGACGGCCAGGCAGCTAAGGCAAAATTCTGGCGCGTCGAAAACAAGGAAATCGTGAACGACGGCGAAGGCCCGTACCTGACGACGCTCAAAAACTATTCGGACTTCGAATTGTGGATCGACTACAAGACGGTTGCCAAGGCCGACAGCGGCATCTATCTCAAGGCCACGCCGCAAATTCAAATTTGGGACTCGACCGAGGCTGGCGGCAAATGGAACATCGGAGCCGATAAAGGCTCCGGCGGTTTGTGGAACAATAGCGAGGGAGCCTCAGGTAAAAATCCTTCGAAGCTCATGGACAAGCCGTTTGGAGAATGGAACCGATTTCGGATTTTGCAACTTGGTGCTCGAACCAGCATTTGGCTGAATGGTACCATCGTGGTCGATAATGCGATCATGGAAAACTATTGGGACCGAGCGTTGCCTCTTGCGGCAGCGGGGCCAATTCAATTGCAGACCCATGGCGGTGAAATTCGCTGGAAAAACGTGTTCATTCGGGAAATCCCAGCGGTTGAAGCGAACCAGCTTTTGCGTGAAAAAGAAAACAAAGGGTTCGCCTCGGTTTTTAATGGAAGCGACTTCACGGGCTGGACAGGCCCGCTCGACAACTACGAAATCATTGACGGAGCGGTTCGGTGCAAAAGCGGCATGGGTGGCACGATTCATACCAAAGACGAATACGCTGACTTCGCCGTTCGATTTGAATTCAAACTTCCAGAGGGCGGCAATAATGGTTTGGCCATTCGCTATCCAGGTTCTGGCGACACGGCCTATGTCGGCATGTGCGAACTGCAAGTGCTCGACAACGAACATGCGAAATACCACTCACTCGACAAACGACAGTACCATGGCTCGGCATATGGGATGTGTGCCGCACATCGAGGCTATTTGCGTCCAACGGGTGACTGGAATTACCAAGAGGTCAAGGTTGTCGGCTCAACGATTAACGTCGAGTTAAATGGGACCGTGATCCTTAATTGCGATGTGTCCAAGGTCACCGAGTACATGGCCAATTCTCCGCATCCCGGCAAGGATCGGGCCACCGGCCACTTTGGTTTTGCAGGACATAGCGATCCGGTGGAGTTTCGTAAAATCGAGATCAAAAAGATCGACAAATAGAGCATGACCAGTCGTTTTTTCTTTCGCTTGGCGGCCGCCATCGCAGGCTTGATTGCTTTGATCCTGTTGATTGGCGCCTTGTTGCCTCGGGCCTACACGTTGGATACGGAAATTGAGATTGCGGCCCCGCCGAATGAGATCTTTCCGTTTCTCAATAATCTGAACAATTGGCAACAATGGAGTTCCTACGGCAGTGCCGTCAATCCAGAAATCAACCTGAAGCCCGGCCCCAAAATGGAAGGCCTCGACGCGAGCATGACGTGGAGTGAAAAGCGCGGCAGCGGGAAATTGTGGATTAACAAGTCGGAGGAAAACCGCGAAGTGGCCTATGCCGTTGACTTCGCGAATTTTCCAAAAATGGAGAGTGCGATTGTTTTGGAACCGCAGGGCGAAAGGAAAACGAAAATCAAATGGAGCAGCAGCGGCAACTTACCCCGCGGCCCATTCTACGGCTGGTTCGGCCAGTATTTTGCCGGGGCACTTCGAGCCGATTATCAATCCAGCCTGGCTCGCTTGAAGAAACTCGTTGAACGACAACCCGGTAATTAAATTCTAGGCAACGTTGGCGAAGGAGCATTCGCCTATAGCAATGTCGACGGCTAGGACGGGATTCCAGAAACCCTGATGGAAGGTTCGAAACTATCCCGCGCCAAACTGTGGTATCGCGTGTGAATGCCCTAGTATTTTTTCGATGGCCAAGGCAATCAGAACACCCAATATTAACATGAGCGATAGCCACACGCGGTCGTGCGAATGAAAATGGACCTCAGGCAACAAGTCGCCCAATGAAATACAGAGGAACACCCCTGCAGAAAAGGCAAGCGAAAAGGCAATGACGGATTGGCCAATCAACTGCATTTGATCGAGCGACATTGAAAACAGGATTGCTCCAATCGGACAAACTAGCGCGAACACCAGGTTGACGATCGTTTGCTGCCGGAAAGAAGCGTGACGAGCCTTCATCAGGGACGTGATCGTCAAGGAGTCCAGCGGCTTATGCAAGACAATCGCCAGAAACGTACCGAGGGCTGGCAAAACCGAATGAAGTCGCTCGGCATTGAAGGCTGCCGCTAATGCCAATCCGTCAATCAGCGTGTGCAGCGCGAGTCCAACCGTCAAACCGATCCAGCTGAAATCCTTTATGCCTGACGGCGAAAGAGCCGTGTCCGCTTCGGCCGAAACAATCGGCAGGCCATTCGTTGGTGACACGTGGACGTGATCATTGGTGTGATCGTGATTGCATTGATGTGCATGCTGGTCATCGGCCGCCACTTCATGATGATGAAAATGAAACATCCGGATCAACAAAAACATAAACAGCAGTCCGCCAAGGCAGGCCGCCATCGATCCATTAATATTTTGCGGAGACAATTGAATCGCATGCGGCAACAGATGCAAAAGGGCGACGCCCAGCATGACACCAGAGACCAAACTGAGTGTCAATTGAATCCGGCGGTGGGTAAACGTCACCAGCGACGGCAATGCTCCGCCCACTGCCGATGCCAGCACAATCAATACGCAATAGAATATCAGGACTTCAGACACGAATAAGACTTCTCCAGTAAAGTTCGACAAGAGTCTAGCGGATCAGCCCGCAATCAAACGAGGGGGTGATCGCCTACAGCCCTAAACCCAAACTTGTTCGGGGCCAATTCGCTTCGTTTTAGCGAGGTGACACTCATCGTCGCCTTCCTCGGTGCCTTACTCCAAAATTTCGTCCACCACATGCCCATGCACATTTGTCAAACGGCGTTGAATGCCGTTGTGGTAATAAGTTAATCGTTTGTGGTCGATCCCGAACAGCTTCAGAACCGTGGCATGGAAGTCGTGCCAAGTCACCGGATGGTCCGTCGCCTTCCAGCCGATTTCATCGGTTTCTCCAAAGGCAGTTCCTGGCCTCAACCCAGCACCAGCCATCCACACTGAAAAACCATAACGATTGTGATCTCGACCGGGACCGACGGCATCCGCAGCCGATTGGGCAAACGGAGTTCTGCCGAATTCGGTTGTGAACAAGACGAGCGTATCATCCAGCATTCCCCGCTGTTTCAAATCGGCCAGTAAGCCAGCCACGGGCCGATCTATCAAACCGGCCTCGACCGAGTGGTTTTCCTTCACGTTTTCGTGAGCATCCCAACTGACACGAGGAGTGCCGCCGATTGGACCTCCAGAAAAAATCTGTACGAAGCGAACTCCTCTTTCCAGCAATCGCCGCGCCAGCAGACAGCGTTCGCCGGCCGGACGTGTCTTGGGCTCATCAATTCCGTACAACTGCTGGGCCTGCTCGGTTTCGTTATTCAGATCACTTACTTCGGGTACCGACAATTGCATTTTCGCGGCCAACTCATAGCTCCTCAATCGCGCAACGAGCGCCTCGTCCTGACCCGATTGGGCAAGATGCCTTTCGTTGAGGAGCTTCAGGTATTCGCGTGTCGCTTCTTCGGTCACTTGGTCGATTGTCTTCGCAGGAAACAAATCGCGGACTGGTTGAGTTGTGCCTTTGAAGGCGACGCCCTGGTGTCGTGCCGGCAAAAACCCGTTACTCCAATTGGATGGTCCGCCGTTGGGATCGCCGCGGTGATCTGGCAGCACCACATAATCCGGCAACGACTCGGATTCGCTCCCCAAACCGAAGGACAGCCAACTGCCGAGTGACGGAAAGCCGTTGAACTGAAAACCGCTGTTGGCGAAAAACAATGCGGGCGTGTGATTGGCCGAGTCCGAAACCATGGAGCGAATGATCGTCAAATCGTCGGCATGTTCCGCAATATTCGGAAACAGTTCGGAAATCCAAAGTCCACTTTCACCGCGCTGTTTAAAAGCCCAATCGCTGTCGCGAATCAAACCGACTTGGCCGAAGAAGATATCGGGTTGTTCAGTCGTTTGCAGGGTCTTGCCGTGAAAATCGCGCAATCGGGGTTTATAGTCGAACGAATCGAGATGACTCATGCCGCCGAGTAAGCAAATATGCACCGCTCGCTTCGCCCGCGGGGCCAACTGCGACAAAGACGCCGCGGCCCGTTGCGTTTCGCCGCCCAACAAAAGAGCCTGGTCACGCATCAACAGGTGCACGAAGGCCGTGGCTCCCACACCACTCAGGCCCCAATGGAAAAACTTACGTCGATCAAGTTCGCCGAACATGGATTTCTTCCTTAACGCGACATTACAAATTCGCTGCTGTTGAATAAAGCGCGGGCCAAGGCGGCCGTTCCGTGCTTTTCCACAAGCACCAATGCTCCGGACAACTCTGCGTTTGCCGGGCTTCGGCCAAGTGCCATTTCAAACATCCAATGGACTTGTTTGGTTGAATTGTCGACCGCCTGAGTTCGCGCTCTTTCCCCAAAGGCCTCTGCCATACGCAATACAAAAGGACTGTTGAGCAGGCTTAAGGCTTGCAGCGGAGTCGTCGTCACCGATCGACGCGGAGCAGCCGACGACGGGTCGGGACAGTCGAGAGTATCGAGCAGCGCGGAGCGGCCACCCCGCGGGCTAAAGCGGTAAATCGTGCGGCGATTTAACTCCGGATCTTCACGGTCAAATTCAACGTAATAAGTAGTGCCGCTGCCATTGTCGATGATATCCACGTCCTTAAAGCTTAGACCGCCCCTTTTTGAATTTAATTTGCCAGCGATTTGGAGCATTGAATCACGAATCACCTCGGCATCCAAACGAGAGGGTGAAGTCCTCCACAATAGACGGTTTTCGGAATCGATTGACGTCGCCTGTTTGTTGGGCATGATGCCTTGGCGATAGGCAGTTGAGGTGACCATCAGTCGGTGAATTGGCTTGAGGTGGAATTGCTGTCGGGAAAATTCTCCCGCCAACCAGTCGAGCAATTCGGGATGGCTTGGTAGACCGCCATTGAAGCCGAAATCGCTTGGGGTGCTGACGAGTCCGCGGCCGAAATGATATTGCCAAAGTCGATTAACGGCGACGCGTGAGAATAGTGGATTACTTGCATCGGTTACCCATTTGGAGAAATTTTGTCGGCGTTCGCCGTCTGTCGCTGTCGTTGACAATCCCCAGTCATTGGCGGCACTTGCAATTGCACGTGTGGTGCCGGGAATCATTTCTTCACCAGGTTTCATGACGTCGCCGCGCGGTAGGAAGAACGTCGGCTCGGGCTTGCTCGAAACCTGGGTATAAATCGCAACCGAGGCCTTCTGCTGGGCCAGTTTCAGTTGCTCCGTTAGCGCGCCGAGTTGAGCCAAAAGTTTGGTTCTCGTTTCAGCAGCAGGTCCAAGTGCTGCGACCAATTCCGTTTCACTCACGAAATCCTCGGCGGATTGCGCGGACTCAGCTATTTCGCCGGCAGACAGGGCCTGAGCATAGACTTGAGCTCGAAGAATTTTTGCCTTGAGAAATTTGTTTCCACCGGGAGGTGAATGTCGCAAGCCAAACAGGATTCTTGAGCCGCCCTCCGAGAATTTAGTGGCGGGGGAGGTGCGGTAGCCATGGCCATAGGGTTTTCCGTTTCGGTAGGCAACGATCTCACCATCAGCCGAATAGCTCAGTGCCAAGTGCACCGTTTCGTTGACAGCTGATAGCTCCGCCGGACCGCCGAAAGGTTGAGTCCGCACAAATCCATTGCTGCCGGCCATCCACATCTTCGGCTCGCGTTCTGCAAAGACGATCGCATCGAAGATCGTCCCATCGTTGGTTTCCACGCTCATCGCCGCCCCACCCTGCTGATCGAGGTCGGTCAGTCGTAACCACACCTCCAAGGTCTTCGCCTCTAAATTCAGCGTCAATGATTCGCTCACCGCGAAATCTCCGTCGCTATCAACCTCGAGACCGCCTGCGTCGATACGGGCGTCGCCGTGCAAATCTAATTTCAACGAGCGGACCTCGTCTGCCAAGCCGCGGCCAAATGACCATCGCAAAACGGGTTGGGGGAGATTATTGGCCTGGGGGATGCGATCGGTTTTACGGGATGACAGTACGGCCTCGCGCGCCGGACCTTCGAGCTGTCGCAGGGAAGTTTGCACCAGTTCACGATTCGCGGTGAGCTGTTCGATTATCTTTTGAACGTCAGCGTCACGAATCGTTTTGACACCATGATTCACTCCGCCAAACGCGGCAATGAGCTGGTAATATTCGTGCTGCGTTATGGGATCGAATTTGTGGTCGTGGCACCGTGCGCAATTGAACGTTAGTCCCAAGAACGTTTGCCCCACGTTTCCCACAAGGTCTTCTAACTCATCCTGTCGCGCGAGCAATTGCATACTCTTGCTGGAGCCAACTACTGTGTTGTGGACTCCCGCCACCAAAAATCCCGTTGCCGAATGTCCATCCAAGGTCTCGACTTCGGATAAATCACCTGAAATTTGTTGACGGGCAAATTTGTCATACGGCAGGTCTTTGTTGAACGCCTCGATGACCCAATCGCGGTAATGCCAAATCAGCTCGCGGGGAGCGTTGCGCTCGAAGCCGTCGCTCTCTCCATAACGCACGAGATCCAACCAGTGTCGAGCCCACCGCTCACCGTATTCGGGTGATGCAAGCAGGCGGTCAACGATCGCCGCGTAAGCCTCGTCAGATGGGTTTCGTTCAAATTCGTGAATAACCTCGGGAGAAGGTGGCAGACCAATGAGGTCAAAGTAAACTCGGCGCATCAAAGTGCGTGGATCGGCAGCTGGGGTATAGGAAAGTCCATTTGCTTCAAGATCGACCAGCAGGAATGCGTCAATTGGATTGCGAACCAAAGCTTGAGCCTTGACCTCTGGCACCAAAGGTTTCGTGAGGGGTTGCAACGACCACCAATCGCGTCCGGCTCGTTTGCTTGTCGAAGTTGCCAATGGGTCGATGCGATTGCCATTCCATTTAGCACCCTGTTTGATCCAGGATCCGAGAACTTTCCGGTCGGTTGGCGAGAGCGGTTCATTGGGAGGCATTTCCCCGGCTTCGATTCGCTGCCAAAACTCACTCTCGGCGGGGTCGGCCGTCAGGTCAGTCCCGCGTACGCTCACGTCGGGTTGCGTTAGGTCAAATTCTCCACTGGGCTGGCTACCGGAATGACATTCCAAGCAGTTTCGGGCCAATACTTTTTCAACATCCGCCAGCAGAGGATCCTGGGGTGTTTGGGAGTGTCCGTTTTCCGCTTTATGGATCATGACGCTGAACACAAGGATCAGCCAGACTATTTTCATGATTCTCCTCCGCGAATTGCGCTGAATATGAGGCTGATTCCGCTGGCGAGCAGGGTTCTTTGTCTGCGAGCCAATTCCCAGCAGTATATCCGAAACAGGCAAGCCGTTCGCCGATTAGGACCTGCAAAACAACCAGCTACTGAATGAGCCGGAACGCGTTAGCGTCCGGTTCCAGAAAAAACCTGGTGTTAATGCACTCCGGCTGATAGGGATTCCGGTAACTCAATTCAGCGCCGTGTCCTAGCCCTCCTGGCTGAGGAGTTCGCGATATACTTTTTCGATGTGTTTCCAGCGAGACCAGTCGCCTCGCATCACTTTCATGCCAGGGGCAAGGCGGCCCTGTTCCAGCCAACGATCAAGCGTTTGTTTGTTGACAGGACCAAACTCATGGTCGTTTACTTTTACGATCCATGTGTCAAACGGTGGCTTCACTGTCCAAGTGCCGTTGTCGTCGATTCGTTTGATTGCTTTGCTGACGACCTTGGGTTTGGCAATTTTCGACATCTTGTCCGGTTGAAAAACTTCCGGCGGTGGTGACGTGTCTCGGTTGTCAAGCCAGCTTAATAATCGACGTAGCGTCCGAAATTTTTCGGGATGCTTTCGATCAAGCTTGTGCAAGTCGTGTTTGGCCGACTCGATTTCTCCCGCTTGAATCCACGCCAATGCGCGGGCGTAACGGGCTTGTGCTGCTGCCCGTTCATCCGTTGCGTTAAGTATTTTGAGTGCGGCAGAGAAATCATTGATAGCGAACGCCGACAAGCCCATTTGGTAAAAAGCCTTCCCGCGTTTGAGCAAGATCTCGGCCATCGGGCGATTTTCAGGAAATCGATGCAGCGACTTAGTCAGCCATAAAACCGTTTCGTGAAATCGTTCTTGTGCGATCAACACGGAACTACGACCAAGATAAGCCTTTAAGTGTTGTGGGTTGCAAGCGATAGCCCGGTCAAACTCTCGAAAAGCCTCGTCGAAATGCTGGATACGCAGGTAAAATTGGCCACGAGCAGCGTAACCATCGGCATTTTCCGGAGCCATCTCCACGGCCCGATTGAGTTCGCTCATTGCCATGTCCAGCGCGTTGAGTTCCATTAACGCCAAACCCTTCAGACGCCGCGCCGCTGGATCTTTTGAGTCGAGAGAAATCGCTCGATCAAAGCAACGGACCGCTCGCTTCAAACGGCCCTCGCGCTGCACCATCTCGCCCCTCAGCAGATGGTAACGGGCTTCACGAGGCGACAGCTTCAAGGCCTTCAGCACGTCCGACATCGCGTGTGAATAGTTTCCGCTGAGGAAAAGGGACAACGCCCGATAATAACGAACCAAATGATGAATCTTGTCGCGATGAATAACGAACGAAAAATCCCTGACTGCCTCGGCGTGTTGCCCCAGTTTCTGCAACAGTTGTCCGCGTCGGACGCGGGTTTCCAGATCCGCGTCTACTTGATTCAAAACTGAGTTGTAATCGGCGATCGCGTTATGGGTTTCGCCGAGAAACTGATAAGCCATTCCTCGATCGCGGAGAAGTGCCGGGTCCTCGTTTCCTCGCTGGATCTGTTGCGTCAAATGCTTGACACATTTTTCAGCAACCGGCCGTCCTAGCGTCATGTATTGTTTGGCCGACCCCGGCCGACTGGCGATTGCCCGCTGCAAGGAATGGATCGCGGCTGACCATTGTTCACGGCGTGCATCCACCGCCGCCAGCCAAATCCAGTTCCCGGCGTGATGGGGCCGCAGAAGCGAAGCGGTTTCGAAATCGCTACGTGCTAAATCAAATTGGCCAATTTCGTAATAGGTAGTGCCTCGCAGGAAGAAACTTCCGGCCTTGAGTTCGGGTTGACGGGACAATTCAATGGCTTTTGAGTAATCTTCAACCGCTGATTGATAATCGTTACCCGCGTTGCGGATTTGACCGCGAACTTCGTAACCCTCATAGTTTCGTTCCTCCAACGCAATTGCTTTTTCCACTGCTGCGTTCGCGAGTTCCAGTTGGCGGCGCAGTAAGTAGGTCCGCGCCTTCCCCAAATACGCCGGAACGTAACGAGGTTGCTCTTTGAGAGCGGCCGAGAAATCGGTTAGGGCTCGTTCGGACTCATTCAGCGTGAACAGCGCGATTCCCCTCTCGGTCAAACCCACGCAGTGATTTGGAAAGGCATGCACAAATTGTGATAGGTCTTTGAGCGCCAATTTAGCATTGCCGATTCGGGATAACGCAGAACCGCGGAGCAAGCGGCATTGGATGTTGTCACCCGAGATTCTAATCAGCGTATCGCAATCAGAAACCGTCGCTGCATATAATCCCAACTTGAATTTGAGTTGCGCGATCTCCAAGATGTGCTCGCTCGAGTTACCGGCCAATTCTCCCAGTCGCTCGAGATCATCGTGACAGGCTTCCGCCCCGTCCACTTCAGCCCATGCTTTGGCGCGAATTGCCAGGGCCGCACGGACGACCTCGGGCGATTTGTCATGGATTGCTTTTGTTGCGCACTTCACCGCATCCTCGGGAAGGCCCCTGTCCAATTTCAAAATCGCCAGTCCAATCCAAGACCACCCACATTTGTCATCGAGCTTCAAGGCGCTGACGAAATCTCTTTCGGCTTTATCCAGAATCAGGGCTCGCAGGTACACCCAGCCGCGTTGCCAAAATCCATTTGCATCCTGAGGATGGTTCTTCAAGTAATCGGCGTAATAGTCGCGTGCTTGATTCAGAAACCCATTCATCATCGGCTGAAAAGTGTCCGAGTCGCCGTTCGCAAACTCAATGGCACTTGTTAGGTCGTCAAAAGCCAGATGGTATTTTTTTAACCCACATCGCGCCGCCGCTCGCCAGGCAAAAGTTCGTCCGTCGGTCCAACCAGTCTTGATCGCCTCAGTGCAATCATTTTCAGCAGCAGCGAATTCGTTTTTTTTCAAATGGGCATAACCCCGAAGCGCCAACGTCTCGCATTGCTGCTGAGCGGTTGCATTGTTCATCGCCCGCGCAATGCTGCGAAATGCGGTTTCAAAATCCCCACTTTCAATGGCATCGAAGGCCGATTGATAATGCAAGTCGTAGCCAGTCATCAGGTCGTTTTTGGGGCCGGCTGTCACCGCTTGTTGGCGGATCGCTTGGGTCAAGCTCCACCCACAGCGCTCACACGAAACAGCGAACTCCGCCAGCGATTGCTTGCATTCTGGACATGCTTGATTCATGGTTGCGCCAATAATGTATCCTGTTTCCTCCACTCTTGCGTACTGGCGGCTTGATTCAACAGCCTCAGCGAAAAGTTAACCAACGCAAAAACATTGGGTTTTTTGCATGGACGAGGATACTCTATTATCGATTGCCACGAAGAAACCGTCAACTTTCGTACAATCGGGCTTTCCGGCTGGCGTTCTGAGCAAAATGTACTTTTTCCGGCTCGGCTAGAAATCGCCAATTCTCCCAACAATTACACTAAACCGGTAAAACTATTTCCCGACCCGGAGGTTTAATGGTTGGAGACTTCTCGTTCAGGATTCTAAGAAGATGACCAAAAAGCTGATTTTTTTCCTGTCAACTATCCTATTTGCCACTTTTGTCGCCGATTCCTCAGGACAAGATCCGGATCGCGGAGGTCGTCGGCGCGGCGGAGGTCGCGGCGAATTCGATGCAGGCGAGCTTATGGCCCGTTTAGACCTTAACAAAAACGGAGTTCTGGAAGGTGCCGAGTTGTCGGATCGCACCAAAGGCTTCCTGCAACGTTTGGATATCGAAGTTGGCGATACCGTAGTCATTGCCGATGTAATGAAGAAGATCGAAGAGAAGCGATCGGGCAAAGCCCCATCGGCCGCGCCAGCTATCGCTAGCCCTACAGCTACTGCCGCGGCTGCTCCCGGGATACCTCCTAATCCATCATCGCCTTCCAGCGCCAGTGGTTATGTTCGCAAAGTACCGGGCTTCGATGCACCACTACCGCAAGCTCCTGCCTCGCCAAAATTTGGTGCCGCCGCGAGTACCTCCAAAATCTATTCGCAATATTCAGATTCGGTGCGTGAACAAGTGGACAATGCCTTACGGCGTTACGACAAAAACGTTGATGGCATTCTCGATGCCGAAGAAATTAAGGCCGGTCGTTGGGGATCTCCATCGGCCGAAGTGTCGGATACAAACCGGGACGGCAGTCTTTCCCGCGATGAATTGGCCAATCGCTACTTGCAACGCGAACAAGCCGCGAATGTAGCCACTAGTCCCGCAGTGCCGGATGCCCCAGGAAGGGATAACCGCGGGCGACGAGACGAGGGTGGCCAAGTAGCCGCAGCCCAAAGTCCGACACCAAATTCCGGAACGGTAGCCGCCAGCACGCCGCCTCCGGCTTCGAACGCCGGCCGATCCGGTACTGGCACCAGCTACCGCGATTACGCCAGTGGTCTGGTCGAGAAATATGACACGAATAAAGACGGTCAGCTCGATAAAGATGAAATGAAGAAAATGCGTCGCGCTCCACCAAATGCCGACAAGAACAACGACGGCCTGGTGACACTGGGTGAACTATCTGAAGCTTTCGAAGAACAGGACAAGAATCCAAAGTCAACTTCTACCTCCGCCGCCCCTTCCAGCAACAAACCTGTTACGGAAAAAGCCTCCGGTGGAAGTTCTCGGATCGAGAGTAGTCGAGCTGGATCGTCGAACCGCGAACGCAGCCCAAGTACCGAAAATTTTTCCGTCGGTTCCTTCGACAAAAACAACGATGGCCAGGTCCAAATGTGGGAGTTCGCTGAAGATTGGACTGAGGAAAACCTCGAAAAATTTCGCAAATTGGACAAGAACAACGACGGCATTATTTCGACCGCCGAAGCCAAAAAATAGCGTGGTCTCCAAAACTCCGCCTGCAAGTGACTTTCCAAATCCGAATTCGGAGTATCGGCGAAAGGGCAAATGGGCAGGTGTTCCGTAGTCGATTCCGATCTTTAATCAGGCTGCTGACTTGGTTATGATGATCACTGCCTTACACCTTACCTGTTCCGGAGTTCATGTATGCAACCTTTTTTGGCACGACGTGGCGGCTTTTTTGGCGACATGATTGGTTGGTTTATTCGCGTTGTCATTTATGATATTTGCATTACCGGTTTGTCTGAGATTCTAGGTGTGCCGCGCATCGTTGCACTGTTCATTTTCTTGGGAATCCTGCTCGCGCTCAGTGTTGGCGGTTACGTTCTCAAACAGAAAATGTCGCCAAACGTTGAATAACCGACATCGCTTCAGCGAACGTCAGTAGGCCAATCTTTAGAATTGAGTTGTTGATATCGGCACCGAAAACAATTTGCCGAAGGTATGCATTCGATTTTTTTCCGCCATCCTTCAACGCTCCATTCTGCACTTCGCTTGATCGAATTGGATCCCGATGAAATACTCGATTAAGCACACTGCCTCCTTCCCCACCTTGGAGATTGAGCTGGACGAGGGAGAGCGGATACTAGCGCAGCCGAATACCATGCTATCGATGACTCCAGGCATCCGTCTGATTGCCAGGGTAGGACGCCGCGGCGCAAAAAGTGGTTGGATGAGTGGTTTCAAGAACATGCTCGGCGGAGAAAGTCTCTTTACTACTGAGTACACCGCCAAACGTGCTGGCCAACGGGTGACACTCGCGCCAGATTCATTCGGGGAGATCCTTGCGATCACTTTAGACGTTCAGCACAGTTATTTCCTGACAGCAGGGTCCTACTTGGCCAATACGGGAGATTGCGAATTGGGAATCAAGTACGGCGGAGTAAAAGGTGTTATGGCAAAGAAAGGCTTGTTTCTTTTGCATGCGAAAGGCAAGGGAACTGTGTTTTGCCAAACTTACGGCGCGATCCAACAGCAAGAGCTTGGCCCTGAAGAAGTTTTCATTGTCGACAATCGCTTCGTCGTTGCCTTTTCTGACACCGTGACTTATCAACTGGTGAAAGCCACCGACAACCTCAAGGATTCTTTTGTTTCCGGAGAAGGACTTGTGAATCGGTATACTGGGCCGGGGTTGGTCTTTTATCAGACACGAGCAAAACCATCCTATGGCTTCTTCGGAACGATCTTTCGAGCAATGACTTGACCCACGGGTCTTTGAGCGCCGATTTTTTTTGGGAAACCATGGCGAACAATCTATTTGAGCGGATTCCAACGAGGGAGGCATTGCTTGCGAGATTTTCGCATGCCTATCGCTTGGATACAGCGTGGCTCGTGACGCAAGTCGGCGGACTCGTGGCTCTTGCGTTCCTCGTGGATTGGAAGGACGCGGCCACTCGCCCAATTATCTCGATCGTTGCTGCAATGTCGGTCGTGGGGCCAATCATGACCTCGGTAGCGATGGCGTTGGCTCAAAACAAACGCGAAATCGGCCAGCTCAAAGAGCAAACACGATTTGGTGAATTTGACAAACATCGTCTCCGTGCGCTGCTCGTCGACACCCTAAGTCGTTTGCGAATGCAGGAAGTTCAAGTGCCCGTCTACATTACACCCAATCGAATGTTAAATGCCAGTTCGATCAATCTGGGTTTCACCGGATATTTGCTGGGAATGAATGGCGTTTATCTGAACCGCCAAGTGTTGCACAAACTTTCATCCGCCGAAGTCCAAAACATCATGGGACACGAGCTTGGACACTTTCGCTTGTTTCGTTTGCCTTCCGAGCGATTCCTTGAGTTGACGTTTTGTGTTGGCGCTCTCTTTGGAATCTTTGTCTCCCAAATAATTAATATGCCAGGATTTGTGGGCATTCTATTGCAAGTTGTATTGGCCAGCGCCTTCTGGTGGATTGCCTCGTTCCCCCGAGCAATGGTCGGGGCTGATGTCGAACTTCTGTGCGATGACTTGGGTGCTCAAGTTCAAGGAGTCGAGACATCGATCAACTCTTTTCTGAAAATCGGACTCGAATCCGAATTGCTTTACACGGTTCATCTTCAAGCACTGTTGGCCAACAAAGAGAATCAATCGCTATCGGTTGGTAAAATCGCCGAAACAGTTGAGGCAGCGATTCCCTATGGCCATTTCACTCCAGAGGAACTGGAGCGAGCGGTCAACGAGGCGCTGAAGAACCGCAAACGAAAAGAGGAAAAGATCTCGTTACTTGGATTTCTGGATTACATTTGGAACAGCGATCAAGACGATGACGACGAGACAATTGCGGAAATCGAAGCACAGGTGAAAACACTCCATCAAATACCGCGTCTCGAATGGGAGGAATTGCTCGAGAATTCACATGAAATCAACATGAACACGACACGCATGGAGACCCTCATCGGCCAGATAACGGAAAATCCCGATCATGTTTTGTTTCAGCTGCCCGAAGAAATCGGACGGGGAGATAGCATTCATCCGCCCATCCGAATTCGTATCCTCTACCTGTGGAAGAACCGCCTCACAATCGCCTCGCAACGCCGTACTCTCGAACCGATACGCTAGAATTGGATTCAACTTTCGCGGACTAGTTGGCGTCTTTAAAATCTTTCCCGCGGGCTGAGGCCCAGATGATCGCGGTCAGACTTATCAACGTGAGGATCGCCGCGCCAACATAAGGCGCCGAAACGTCTTGAATCAGGAGCGGAATCGAAAATAATGCCCCCAAAATTCTCGCCATGGCACTAGCGCTTTGGGCGACTCCCAATGTCGTTCCCTGCCGATCCGGATCGGTCCATCGCGACATAAGCCCAAAAATGGAGGGCTGCAAACAGCCGAAACCGGCAATGATCACAAAAAAGGAAATAAACAGCCACGTCACCGAACTTGTAAACACAGCGGCTGTTACGCATATGAAACCGATCACCTCCAGCAAGCTGCCCCAGACTGCCAGGCTTCGATTCGAGACTCGCTTCGAAAGCGGTCGCACAAAGGCTCCCTGATAAACGGCTGCCAGAAATCCGAGTCCTGCAAACGTCCCGACAACTTGCGGAAAGGTAAACTCAAATGGTTTTCGAGAAAACACATCAGAACCTTTCAATAGCATACTCAAACTCGTTTCGTACAACGCAAATGCGAACGTATGTACAAAAAACGCGAGAACCAAAACACCAATTGCGGGAGATGAAAACGCCTCCTGCCAGGCCTTTTTGTTCCACCAGGGTGCGCGCTCTCTGGCGTGTCGCCTCGGCGGCTCAGGCAGTTTGAAAATCGCCAACAACAGGGCCACTGCCGAAAAACCGGCCGCTAGAAATCCGGGCCCTGCGCCGAGTTCTTGACCTCCGTCCGCAGTGATGGCGACCAAGGCGAACGCTGGACCAAGGGCAAATCCGAGACCAAAGGCCATTCCGATCAGGGCCATACCCCGCGTGCGATCTTCCGTTGAGGTCGTATCGGCAATATAAGCCTGCGCTGTCGGAATCGTCGCACCGGCGATTCCCGCACCGATGCGAGCAATCATCAATCCCCAAAAACTCTTGTAGATCGCGGCGATGCCAAACAACGTGTAAAAAATTACCGAGCCTGAAATGCCCAGGATGATTATCGGGCGACGTCCGATTTGATCAGAAATACCGCCCCAAATCGGCGCGAAGATAAATTGCATGAGTGAGTAACTGGCCATGAGAGCGCCAATTTGCCAACCATTTTCGTCCATGGAAAATTGATCGGCGTACAGCGGCAATAGGGGCAGGACAATTCCAAACCCGACGAGGTCGATGAAAATCGTTAGAAAAATTACCAGCAATGCCCCACGGCTGGCGGTGTTGCCGGGCGTCAAATTTTTCGGCGAGGCTTTGTTCATCGTTGTCGCACCAGATTCCGTTCAATGAACTGTATGATCGACTCAGCCACTTTTGCCTTGCTACCAGAAACCCGGTGCACAATCTCACCTGCAGGATTGACGATTTCAATGGAGTTCGTAATTGAATCGATGGCCGCTGGTGAATTGATGGCGACGATGTCGCAAGATTTTTTCTGTAATTTGGTAATTGCACGGAAGTGTGCATCCTCGGTTTCCAGCGCGAACCCGACAGTCCATTGACCGGGCTGCTTCAATTGGCCGAGCTTGGCCACGATATCGACGGTTTCGACCAGCTTGATTTCGAGTGGCTGTCCGGTTTTTCGAATCTTGTGATTCGCAATCTCGATCGGTCGATAATCACAAGGAGCAGCCGCCCCAATCAAGCCATCGCATGCTGGAAAATGTTCTAAACAAGCCTCGAGCATTTGGTCCGTTGTTTCGACCTCAATCACTTGAGCCGCATCGGGATACACGACTTTGACCGGGCCCGTCACTATGACAACCGAATGCCCCGCCGATAGGCTGGCCTGAGCAAGTTCTCGCCCCATCGTCCCGCTCGATGCGTTGCTAATGAAGCGTACGGGATCCAGATATTGCCGAGTAGGTCCCGAAGTAATCAGAATATTCATCGGGACTATTTCTTTAAGACTTCGATGACGGCATTGAATATCGTTGTTGGTTCGGACATTCGACCCATCCCTTTCGTTCGGCAACTCAACCAACCAGATTCAGGGCCGATCATTCGCACACCATCCGACTTTAGCTGCTCAACATTGCGTTGCACCGCAGCCTTTTGCCACATTTCAACATTCATTGCCGGACAAACTAAGACCGGGCAATTGCAACAGAGATACAAAGTGCTGAGCAGGTCGTCCGACAACCCCTGAGCGGCCTTGGCCAAAAAGCTGGCAGTTGCTGGCGCAACGCATAACAAGTCGGCGGACCGAGCCAGTTCGATATGTGCACCGAGCGAATAACGAGCATCAAACAAATCTTGGACAGGTTGTCGTCCCGTCAACGCAGCAAACGTTGCCGCGCCGATGAACTGCGTGGCAGTTCGTGAGAGGACAACGTGCACGGAAATATCTTGCTGTACAAGCTGACTTACGAGCATGGCCGACTTGTAGGCGGCAACTCCGCCGCCGACGCCGATCACAATTTCTGCTTTGGGCATAACCACCACATTCCCTGAAAATTATCCACGGAGAACGCAAGAAGCTCGCCGAATTTTAGAGATCGTCGAGATCCAGTTCCGGAGCGTCGATGAAGTCTGGAGAGTCAGTGGTGCGAACATGATTGGAGGTGTCCAGAAAAATTTTGCCTTGCTCAATTTCCTGGAGAACAATTGCCATTTTGTCCGTCAGTTTGGTGTCGATGAACGGGCGCGAGCCCCGGTTCAATTGCACTAACCGCTTTTGAATCAAGGTTGACAACTTAAAACGGCCACCAACCTTGCGAACGATCGATTCCTCTTTCAACTCTTCATACATAATGTTTTAGTCTCGATACGAAAGCAAAATTTGACAAATATCCCGCACGCACGATTGGACTTCCTGGTTGACGATGATGTGGTCGTACCAATCTGCAGCCTCTAACTCCTGGCTTGCCACCTCCAGTCGTCTGGCGATGGCACTATCGTCCTCGGTGTTTCGAGCCCGTAAGCGACGTTCCAATTCCTCGATGCTCGCCGGATGAACGAACAGAGTGATTGCATCCGGGAATTTAGCGACGGCCTGCTGAGCACCGTTAACGTCAATCTCTAAGATTATCCATTTTCCAGCTTTTAGGCCAGAGGTAACTGGGTCTAGAGGGGTCCCGTACCAGATTCCACGGCCAAAAACCTCGAAACATTCCAGGAATTTTTCTTTTTTTCGGTCGTTTTCGAAACGTTCACGGTCAACAAACCAATAGTGAACGCCCTCCTTTTCCCCCGCTCGGGGCGGGCGGGTCGTCATCGAAACACTCAATTCCAAAGGCAATTCGCAAGTGCGAATCAACTCAGAAACTACGGTGGACTTGCCGGCACCAGAAGGGCCAGAGACGATGACCAGTCTGCCCTGTTTTTTCATTTGACGCTCTCAATCTCATTCGACGTTTTGAACCATCTCACGCATGCGTTCAATGGTCGTCTTCATGTCCACAACCACGGTAGCCATATCCGCGTCGCCACATTTCGAACCAATCGTGTTTGTTTCGCGGAGCATCTCTTGGACGACAAAGTCAAGTTTTCGGCCGTTGCTTTCCCGGGCTTGCATCGTTTTCGAAAAAAGATCGCAATGGCTGCGCAAGCGGACGATTTCTTCGGCGACGTCGGCACGCTCGGCAAAAATTCCAATTTCGCGCACTACATCGCTGGTTTGTACGGACACATCATGCTTCTGCAAAAGAGAATTGATCCGTTCCGTCAATCGTTGGGAAAACTGTTCGACCACTCTCGGTGCGAGAACGTCGATTCGTTGAATGCAATCATCGAGCTGTCGCAAATTTTCCAGCAGACTGTCGGCCATCGCCGAGCCCTCATTGCGACGCATCAAATCGAGCCGATCCAGGGCCCCCGCCAAGGTCCGTTCGACAACCGGCCAAATTTTATCCGCGTCGCCAAGTCCTTTTTCTTCGGCCACGACGCCCGGCAACATCAACAGTGCGTCAGTCGAAACGGTCTCGCCCAGACCCATTTCCTCAAGCTGATTGCGGTAGGCCTCAAGAGCAGCCCCGTTCAAGCGAAATTGAGAGTTATCGAATTGCTGGGTAATCTGTATTCGTAAATTGACGGTCCCCCGAGTGACTCGCTTTCGAATCGCCTCTTCGATACGAGATTGCAATTCGGCCGGTAAATCATTGGTCATGACGACCTTGAAAAAACGATTGTTGATCGTGCGAATTTCCACGTGAACGCTGAGCGATTCGCTTTCAATCGACGATTGACCGTGACCGGTCATACTTACCAGCAAATCCCACCTCCCTTATGAGTTACGCGTCGTTCTACCAGGTTCTGAGCGAAAATGCCGACCGTCCCTGAGTCCGAAGACTTTTGAGTCCTACGGCAATCAAAAAGTCAGCGCCGCTTTCGGAGTTCTTGCGCTAAACTCGAACATGAATTTAGTTTAAGGAAAAACCGTCCGGCCATAGGACAAAAAGATTCTTACTTGCCGCCGTCCGTCTTCTTGTCAACGTCCGATTTTGGTGGCTCTTGGGCTTCATTTGCCGCGGGTGCCTTTTCGCTGCCTGCCTCGGAGGTTTTCGGCGCGTCCAATTTAGGTTCGTCCGATTTCGGAGTTTCGGGTTTCGGCGCGCCGACGATTGGTGGATCGGATTTTCCTGGTTCGTCTGTTTTAGCACCGTCGGTCTTGGTTCCGTCAGCGCCACCGGCATCCAGAGACACACCAGGCAGTGGAGCTTCGCCGTCTGCTTCTCCACCAATTTTTCCAGTTCCAGGCGCAGTCAATGTTGTTCCAGGTGGTTTGGCAACCGGATCTGGTTCTGGCGGACGGTTGAAAAAGCTGATCGTTAGGATCGAAAGCATGATCCACACAACCGCTGTGTAGACAGTTATCTTCGTAAAGACGTCCCCGGTTTTTGATCCGAAC
>WBZS01000599.1_pt1 | contig 38104 bp, 26 predicted proteins | sample 5204201 | NCBI WGS metagenome assembly WBZS01 (sample SAMN12344357, study PRJNA552823) | activated sludge metagenome | biome: Activated sludge suspended growth; feature: Nitrification reactor; material: Wastewater; isolation source: activated sludge from nitrification reactor of wastewater...
GTCACCGGCGTCGACGATTTACTTTTTGGCTCGAGCGGCAATCGTCAACCAGCGTGAAAGGGCTTTCGCCGACTTCATTCCGAATCGTCGAAAGAGTTGGCTGCTAAATTTCAAGGAACGATTCCTTCGTGGCTTCGCCAGCGTTGAAACGACATCAATGTATGTGCTTATCGCCAGCATCGTAATTGTCTTGGGGGTTGTCGCGTCGCTTAGTCGTGGTGCGATCGTAGGGCTTTTCATTTCCGTTGCGCTGGGTCTGTTGTTGATTGTTCGGGTTCGCCCGATGGGTTTGTTTTTTGCGGGTGTCATTTTTGCCTTGGCAACTGTTGTCGCGATCTGGTCAGAACAGCTGGATGCAATCCAGGGGCGAGTGGACTCATTGGTGGATATTCAAGAGGCGGCAGAACCACGGTTCGCGCATTGGCGAACTGTCTGGCCTTATGTTTGCGACAACTGGGTTTGGGGGAGCGGTCTGGGAACCTATCGATTGGCGTATCCCGAATACCATACCGAGACAGTTTTTACGCGATGGTTTCAGCATGCGGAAAACCAGTATCTGGAGGCATTGGCAGAAGGCGGCATCATCGGGTTGACGTGTTATCTCGCGATCTTTGTTGTTGGTTTCGGTTGGTGCCTGAAATTGCTTCGGCAAAAGAGTAGCACCAGTGTGGCAACGGGAGTAGCGGGTGGCGTGGTACTTACTGGTCAAATGTTGACTTCGTTTTTTGATTTTGGGTTGTTCCAGCCAGCCAATCAAATCCTGTTCGCGTCAGTGCTGGGGGCGATTTACGGTCAATTGAAATACGTTGGCCATCTCAACGATCTAAAGCACGGTTTGCCGACTGGAATGGCAACTTCACCGCATCCTTTGATCGCCACCGTCGCGATGTTGACCTTGGGAGTGGTCGGCCTCGGAGCGGCGTTCAACTACCTCCCAGTTGATTGCCGCGAGATGGCCTCGCGTTACCATTTGGGATTTGAGCCGGCTGCCAAAATGCCGGTCGAAGATTTGCATCGCGCTGAGCAACTTTTGACCTTTGCAAAATCAAGACGTTTGCAGGATCCATTTGTTTATTTCGAACTTGGAAAATTGGATGTCCTCAAGTACCGGGTTTCCGAGTTCGATCGTCTGTGGAAGCTGTTTTTAGAAAATGATGCCAATCGCGAACCAGCCACGCCCGAGGAAGCCCGTGATCGCCGAATGAACCGGCTGTTCGGGGTGGACGCCACATTGGCTGCTCCGGTGCGCGAGGTTTGGCAGGTCGCCACGATCACCAACCTGCACCGCTTGGGGCGATTCTTGTACAAGCAGCCGCAGCCGGACGAATTTCAAAAGCTTGCCGCAGAAATTCAAAACTCTCCGCTTCGCCAAGCCTACGAGAACTTTCAACAGGCGATCACCTACTGGCCAAAATTGGGACGCTTCTATTTTCCGCCAGCGGAATTGGCGGTCTTAATGGGCGAAAGTCCAGCGGTGGAACGGCAACTGGTTGACGACGCCCTGAGTCTCTGCCCGACTGATCCGGAAGTTTTGTTTAACATCGGCCTTCTGTTCCATAACTCAGGCGACGATCAACGTGCGAGCACATTGTGGAACAAATGTCTCGGCTATACCCGGAAGTATGATGAGGCGATCATCAATATCTGCCGCAATGAGATGCCCGCGGGTGTATTTCTCAAGGACGTTTTGCCGGCGGATCCGGATTATCTGTTCTGGTTGACACAAAAGTACTTTTCGCGAGACGAAGACGTTTTGCCGCGTCGAATGTTGATGGGACACACCGAACAAATCATAAAAAAATTGGCGAAAACTGACGCGTCCAATTACTATTGGATAGGAGAACTGAATCGCTTTCGCGGAAATTTGGAAACTGCCGTCGAAAACCTCACTCAGGCGGTCGACGCAGAGCCTGAACGATTTCGCTGGCGGCTCTCCCTAGTTTACGCATTACGTGAACAGGGTCGTTGGAGCGAAGCGCGCGAACAACTCAAGCGCTGCAAGCTCCTGCCGGATGCAAACCAAGAACTTGTCATACGATTATTGAATCAGATTCGGCGTCTCGAAAGCCGCGAGAAGATTCAAGGCCCGCCTGTTGAAACCCCGACCGCAACTACAGTCACTGAGAAAAAGTAACGATAGCCAACACGGCTCTCGTCGATCAACGGAGATATTTGTTAATGTCAATTGATTCTGCTAAGACGCACCCAGTCGAAAGCTACCAACTGGATATGTTTGGGATGCTTCGCCGGAAATTTTGGGCGATCTTTTTCTTCGTGCTGCTTGGCGTGGGCTTGGCGACGTTGTATTACTTCAAGATGCCCAAAACCTATCGCTCCGAATCTAAAATCGTGATTGAGGAACGTCAACAGGCTCCCTCGCTCGACGCCGCCGAGGGCAAGGCTCTCGTCGCACAAACACCGGTTGAAAAATATGTCGAGGTCATTACCAGCGAGGCGGTGCTTTTGCCCGCCATCAACAACGGCAAGTTCTTTGAACTTCCATCATTCCAAAACACAGAAGAGGACATCCTGGAGATCATCCGCGAGAACTTGCAGGTCAAAGCAAAAGATACAAAATCGAAATCTCCTGGTGTGATCAACCTCTCTTACGACAGCCCTATTCAGGAGGATTGCCAAAGAATTCTGCAGCAGATCGTAACGGAAGTCGATGTGTTCATCGAATCGTCCGCCTCCAGTCTTGGCGACAACATCATGAAGACCTCTTTGAAGCATCGAGATGAAATCGAGTCTCAGCTCAAAGTAATCGACGAGCGGATCGCAAAGATCAGCGAAATGCCGAACCTGCAATTCCGTGACGGACACGTCGTCAATCAACATCAAGAACAACAACTAAAACTGCAAACGGAATTTGACGAAATTCGCCGCCAACGCACCCGCATCGAAGCTCGCATGAACAAGATGATCGAAGCCAAAAAGGCCGGAATTGTCAATGACGAAATGGCCTTGGATGCCCTGCTGGAAATCAACGATGGCTCTCTGGGTGCCTACGTGATTACCCACCAGGAGTTTGTGAAACTGGTTATCGAAGAACAAAAGTTGATCGCGCAATTTGGCGCCGAACATCCAGAATTGGTAAACATTCGTGCGCAAATTGAACGCGTCGATCGCCTTCGCCGCCAGGAGTTGGCCGCTATCCGAGGCAATCGCGACGAAAATGTAGCACTGGTCGACGTGGTGATCTCGCACATGCAAAATCGAATCGATATCAACAGAGCAGAAGAAGCAAGCCTCCAACAGGAAATCCTCGAAGAACAGAAGAACGCGTCAGCCATCAATCAGGATGTCTTGGCACTCGAGTCCCTGCAACAAGATCGAACACGTCTCAGCAATAATTTGGGAAACGCGCTCGATCGCTTGAAGGGCTACGATGCACTCCGGGAATTCAATTGGCGTGAGTTGAAAATGCTTGATCCCCCCAGCCTGGGCGAGCAATACACGCCAAACCTGCTGATCAGCCTCGCTGTAGGACTCGTCCTGGGCGGGATGCTGGGTGTGCTGTATGCATCCGCCAAAGAGTTTGCTGAAAAGACCTTCCACAGCAGCGATCAAATCGCTCAAGTGCTAGGCACGCCAGTACTTGCTCACATTCAAAAGTTTTCGACTCGATTCAATCGTGACAGCCATCACAAAGACATCTCCACAGATGTGATTACGGTGCATCGCGCCGAGTCGCCTTGGGCAGAATCCTATCGCACCTTGCGGACCGCGATGTTTTTCCGAGCCCAAAAATCAAAAGCCAAAGTTTTGCAAATCACCAGTCCCCTGCCGGGCGATGGAAAATCTACTACGGCTGCGAACACGGCTGTCGTCATTGCACAAGCCGGCCGATCGGTAGTCCTCGTTGACTGTGACCTGCGACGACCGTCTCAGCATGTACGTTTTGGTTTGAATAATGCAAAAGGAATCACGTCCGTCATTGCCGGAGAGATGAGCCCCGATGAAGCGATGTCGCCGACCTCCGTCGAGAATCTAACGGTATTGCCCTGCGGACCTCTTTTCTCAAACCCTTCCGAATTGCTCGCGTCTGATGCATTCCAATCATTAATTCAATACTTGCGAGACCGGTTTGAGTTTGTGATTGTCGATTCGCCCCCCGTTTTGCCGGTTACCGACCCCTGCATCATTGCGAATTTTGTCGATGGAGTCTATTTGACACTTCGAATTCGCAACGGTGTGCAAGTAAATGCCCAGCACTCGATCGAAGCGCTTGAAACCGTAGGCGCTGCGGTCTGCGGGATCATTGTGAACGGGATCCAACCGAAAGATGCCAAAACCTATCGGTACGGTGAGGGCTACGGATATGGCCGTCACAAATATGGTCGAAACAGCGGCTACTATTCCAGTGACGCAAAATCAAAAGGCGTACTCAAGTCTCGGAGCCGAGAAAGAAATCCAGCCAACACCAATTAGTTCGTAAAGCCTCGATCGCGGCGATCATTTGTCGGCGTTCGAGTTTTTTACAGGCTGAGTAAGTGCGGTTTTCAAACTGTTTGCGATTTGCAAGTGGCTTTTCGCATCTCCTTGTACCGGAGCAAAAGCCAAAATCTCGACTTCGGGCGCTGAGTGGAAAAACTCTTTGGCCCACTGATTGGCGTCGTCGAACCGGCTGGCCTCTGCTTTGTTTGTGGACACGGCAGGCACCCAAATTAATCGAGCCTTGGTGCGTTTCAAGCCTCGTAACCAGTGTTCCAAATTGGCCAGGAATTTTTCGCGCGACGAATCGGCTTCGACTGGCGCAATGTTAAACACAATCACGTCCCAACCCCGACCCGCAGCCTGATAGTCGCCGAGCCAGCAACCAATGCGCTCCCAAGCACCCGAGCCCTCGGACATTTCTGGTGGATGATAGCTATTGAAGGAATCCGATAATTCGCTGCACAAGGAACGATGCCAACCAATCGAGGTTTCGTCACCAAGACTTAAAAGTCGCGGCAGACCGGGACGATCGAAGAGGCGAGAATCCAGCGTCCGCCGAAATTTCACAGTTTGAGCGACCCAACGGCCGTCGATGCGGTGTGCTTCGAGATCAATGTCCGTCTCGTGGGGCTTGAGATCTAAAATCGAAAAGCCGTCGAATGTCGCCGCGCGATCGCCGAGCCGAATCCAGGTCTTTTCACCCTTCAATTCCACAGCCACCTGGTCGCCATCTTTGGCCCCAAGGATTTTTCCTTGCACGATCAATGAATCTGCAGTTGGCGATTGAGACTCCTGCGGTGAATTCGTCAAACGGTAACGAACCAGCATCTTTCGTTTGTCGCTCCAAAGCCGCGTAAATTCTGCACGGTGCGCAAATGAACCGTCGAGGTACAGGTCGTCCGGTAGCGGCAAATCGGTTTGCAGGTTGCCACGCGGATCGCCGTCTTTCGCGGACGCCAACAGTTCCATCTTCAACACACGGTTTTCCCAATCGAATTGGGGGCGATCAAGCTGTTGTTCGACGGGTGTCGCCGACGGGAGATGAATTTCGAAATCTCCATCAACGGAATTGACCCGGATGCTGTATTTTTTTTGTTCGATTACGGCGCCGACAATTTTACGGTGTTCTACCGCTTGCGCCATAGAAATCGGCGCAGAGATGGCCGTCAACAATGTGACCGCCGTCAATGAGTACGCCGTCAATGAGTACGCCAATGCTCTTACCAATCCAACCACGCTTTTAACCTACGCCGCTCGTTATTGACAACGAAAAAAAGTGATGACCCTAACATCGTCATCGCGATCGATTCCGATACATCAACCGCGAAAATCTATCAGTTATGCGTCGTTTTCGGCCGTTTGGAACAGAATTTCCATTCTCAGCAAAACGACGCCTTTAAAGTTTAACGCCTGTGCCGAATTGGCAGCCAGCCGTGAGGAATCAAACTCCGCTGGTATCCATTCCCAACTGTTTCATCTTTCGATAAAGGTTGCTGCGGTGAAGGCCCATTTTTCGCGCGGCATCGGTCATGTTTCCTCGCGCTTCTTTTATTTGTTGTTCGATGAATTTGAGCTGGAACTGGTCGGTTGCCTCAGCCAGCGTTCCGCCTAACGGTTCGTTTCCCGAGAAGGATTCCGGGCGGGGGGAATCGATGAAGGGCAAATCGTTGGCATCAACTTTCGAGTCGGTCGAAAGGTAAGCCAAGCGTTCCATCATGTTTCGCAGTTCGCGAACGTTTCCCGGCCAGAGGTGCGACCGCAATCGTTTTTCGGCCGCGGGGGTCAGCTCTGGGGCTCTACGTCGCGCCTTGCCGGCGAAGAAATTCAAAAAATGTTTGGCCAGTGCAATGACATCGTCGCCACGATCCCTCAGCGCAGGCATCTCCAGCGACACAACGTTCAGCCGAAAGAACAAGTCCTCCCGAAATTTCTTTTCGCGAACGAGCTGAGCGAGGTTCTGGTTAGTGGCAGCGATCACGCGCGCATTGGTCGGAAGGGGCGTCGAGCCGCCAACTCGCACCACAATTTTTTCTTCCAGCACGCGCAGCAATTTCGCTTGACCACCCAAACTCATGTCGCCGATCTCGTCGAGAAACAGGGTTCCTCCGTCGGCCAATTCGAACTTGCCGATATGTGTTTGGTTGGCGTCCGTAAATGCCCCTTTTTCGTGGCCAAACAACTCACTTTCGAGCAGAGACTCGGCGATGGCCGCACAATTGACAGCCACGAGGACTTGGTCCCGCCGGCTGCTGAGATAATGAATCATTTGGGCGGCGACTTCCTTGCCGGTTCCGTTTTCACCAGTGATTAAGATCGCCAGATCGGTATCGGCGACGCGTTCGATCGTCGACTTGATCCGCTGCATGATTGGAGAATTGCCGACCCATTGGACTTGGTTTTGTGCTTGATCCGCCACGTGTTTCTTGGAAGCCACCAATTGTTCAACATGTTTGCTGTTTTGGATCGCAGTCGACGCGTGCGCTGCCAATTCCAATAGCGCCTCCTCGTCGTCGTCGTCAAAATTACCGTTGATCTTATTGATGATTTCGAAAGCCCCAATGTTGCGGCCACTGGAATCGCGAATGGGGACACAAATCAGCGAGCGGGTTTTGTAGTGCAATTGGGCATCCACGTCCCGATTTACCAACGCCTGTTCGCTTGCCACATCGGCATCGACCCTCTGCGGGGAACCAGTACGAATCGCACGCCCGACGACTCCCGCGTCGATCGGAATCAACAGTTCGCCTCCCGTGACACCCAACGCCGGCTTGCCAACCAAAAGATTTCGGGCCCGGTCAATCAAGAAAATCGTCGCCCGTTCAGCATGCAAAAGGCGGGTAGAGGTTTTTGCGATTTCATTGAGCAGCGATTCCGTATGATGCGTTTTGTTCCATTTGATCGTCACATCGAGCAGAGCTTGCAGGCGTTCCGCGCGATTCACGAGTCGTGACAACCGTCCAGACTGAGACAGCACCAATCCCAAAGCGGCGGCTGACGCATCAAATGGCTTAAGCAGATCGGAAGTTGATGAAGCCTGCTCGCTAAAACCGACCAAAACGTATCCATCATCAACCGGACTTTCCACCGGCGCTGCGAACCAGCCATCCCGCCGCCCTGCGGTTTCGGTATCGAGCACGTCGGCCAGCCATGCCGTGGGGAGTTTTGGGAGTGCGGCAGTTTGTGCAAGCGTTCGCCATTGGCCTTTGACCCCCTGCACGAATCCCACCATTAGCCCCTTTGACTGAGAAGCAATCATTGGCAACGCCAAGGGAATCCAAATTTCTGGTTCAACGGTTTTGTCTGCCAAGGCGAACAGTTGAGGCAACAGCTTCTGATTCCAGATTCCCTGGGTGGCTCGATCGACCAACTTGGATGACATATAGAATTTAGCCGGGGTGAACTGGGGAACTTGTTTCGTTAAACTAGGTTCAGCAGGAACAGGGTTCGAGCTCATGACTTTACTGAGCCCGACTCGTTTTTGATGGTCGCGAACAGAAGAAACTTTGACTGCGAGCCTTCAGCGTTCAAGCGTAGTCATTCTAATACAGCATTTAGGGGAGCCAATAACGATGGGTTTGTTTAGTGGGAAAAAAGGTCTTGTCCTCGGTGTTGCCAATGACTGGTCGATTGCTTGGGCGATTTCGGATTACATTCTAAAGGAAGGGGGCGAAATTGGTTTTACTCATTTGCCAGACCGTCCTGATGACGAAAAGCAGAAGAACCGACGCCGGGTAGAAAAATGCACAAATGGCAAGGCCGGCGCCAAGTTCCTGATTCCACTAGATGTGCAGAACGACGAACAAATCAAAGAAGTCATGAAGACCACTCAGGACAACTTCGGCAAAATCGATTTCCTGCTCCACTCGATTGCCTATGCCGATCGCGACGACCTGCAGGGCGAGACCATCCAAACAAGTCGTGCGGGCTTTAAGTTGGCGATGGACATCAGTGTCTACAGCTTTATGGCCGTGTGTCGCGAAGCGCGGGAAATCCTGAACGACGGAGCCGCGGTGGCAACGATGACCTATTTCGGCGGCGAAAAATGCGTGCCGGGTTACAATGTCATGGGTGTGTGCAAGGCCGCGCTCGAGGCCGCAATGCGCTACGCTGCCTACGAACTGGGACCGCGCGGGATTCGAGTCAACGCCCTCAGCGCTGGGCCACTTAAAACCTTGGCTGGCAGTGCGGCGGGAGTCAACGAAATGCTCGACATGTACAAACATGTTGCGCCGTTGTCGCGAAATATCACCCATGAGGAAGTGGGACGTGTGGGTGCTTTCCTGTTGTCCGACCTTTCAACCGGAATTACCGCGGAAACTCTGCACGTCGACGGCGGTTACAATTCGATGGGTTCCCCAGGTCGACTCCTGGATTTGATCCCCAAGAAGTCATGACGCCAATAAAACGTCGAAAAACGGCTAAATTTACGAGTCGATTTTTGCTGGAAACTCGCCTAAAATATAGTGCAGTCGGTCGAGGGCAATCAGCACGAGTCCGTATCAAAGCATTCGGATAGTGACCTTTCTAATTTTATTTTTTTCGGAGTGTTGAACATGGCAAGTAATTTTGCTGGAGGGCCAGCAGTACGGCTCTCGATTTTGCTGTTGTTACTTTTGGCGTTCGGTGGAGTGTGGGCTTACGACATGTATGTCACAATGCCAAACATCGAGAAAAAGGTGAACGAGTTTGCGACGTTAAACTCCGGTGCCCTCAAACGGGAAAGCAAACTCAGCGCGGAGGAAGCTAAGAAGTTGGATGAAATGTCCGATGAGGAAGCCGCTAAACTTGAAGGTTCTGTTGACATTGCCAAGGTTCGGGAAGAACAAAAGAAGCGTCAGGAGAGCAACCCGATTTCCAAAACAGCCGTCCATGAAAAGATCGGCTTGACTCCTGTCGAGACGATCAAGATGGGTGAGTACGAAGTTGAACACTATCGCCTTTCACGAACGCTCCCCTTCATGCCTGGAGGTGCTGACATCTATGCGATCTATCGCAACGATCGTTATTTGAATTACGACTCCAAGTTGCCTTCGAACAAGGATCTCGACACGCGATTCAATTTGGCCGATGGAACAGATCACAAAGTCAACAAGGAAAATCTACCAAGTTCCAGTGGTCCCGGCGGTTGATGCCTGTCGAACTGCAAAACTTGATCAAAGGGCACGTCTCTCCTTGGACGTGCCTTTTTTTTCGCCTCCACTTCGCCGTATTTTCCACTTCGCCGAATTGATTAGGATAGGATTCCCAACGGCGAATAAACTCCTCGCTGGAAATCGCCTTCGATTGATCTTGACCCTTCTGAAGATCTTGATTCGAGGGATCTTGTGACTCACCAGCCGCCTCCCGGTCCACCATTGGCAACTGACTCAATGCCAGCGGTTGTGTTTCGGCGGTATTGATTGGCGCTGCGACGTCTGTCTGTTGTTGCGGAGAATCTACCGAAGTAGTCATCGCGGTTTGCTCGTTACAACCGAGGACGCCACAAACGAAAATTGCGAACACGGAAAGCATGATTCGACATCCAAGATTTCGGAATACGTGTGGCCGCTGAGAAAAGAACGCGGAGAGTTGATTCGTCGCCTGTGGTATTCTAATTCTGAGCAAACGATGTCGAAGGTACTGCGCGGAGCGGAATGGCAGCTTTGGGACGGTCAGCATCACAAGATGATTGATTTTTCCGAGCATGATCAACTCTGCGAGACATGGCGAGTTACAAAGTTGTGACGCGAATGCCGAAAAAATGGAGCTGGCGATCGACACCGCCAAGTGAGCTAGCGCTGTTGCTAGGGCCAAAGAATGCCCCAAAAAGTAAATAAATTGACCGGATTTTTGCGTCTTTTGCTTGGTTACCTAGAATTTTCCAAGGCAAAGCAAAAAAGATTAGGGAATCCGTCCCCAACCGCGACCTTTGATTTGCAAACCACCAACAACCAGTGATTTGATGAATACGGCAACCACCATCGATTGGACAGAGGAACTGGACCGACATCGCGGTTGGATGTTGCGCGTATTGCGTTCACGGATTGGTGATTGGCATGCGGCGGATGATTTGATTCAAGATATCGCCTTGGCAGTTTTGCGGCAGGACGCAAAGCCTTCTGACCCTCAAAAGGTTGCCCCATGGCTATATCAATTGACAATTCGTCAGTCGATCAATTTCCACCGCCGTAAGGGCAGAAAGAAAAACCAACTTGTTACCAGCGAAAAGGTCGAGGCGGCTCCAAGTGATGCGCCGACGCCTTTGGAATGGCTAGTAACGATGGAAAAACAAAGTGAAATTCAAGACGCGCTCCAAAGGCTTAAGCCAAAGGATCGTGAAATCTTGGTGTTGAAGTATGCTCAGCAATGGACGTACGAACAAATTGCGCAGCACACGGGCGCGAAAATCAAGACGATTGAATACCGTCTGATGCGCGCTCGCCAACTGTTGCGGCGCCAAATTCTCAATCGACTCCCGGCGGGGGATCTTGAGGTTTTGGCGAGTACCAGTGCCCAAAAGGCGTTTTGATAGGTATTAAAAAAATGGATGAGCTGGCAATTCAACGACTCGTCGACGGACGCTTGAGCCTCGCGCAGATTCAACAAGTTCTGCGGGGCGCTGAAGCAAATCCGCAGCAGTGGCAACAAATCGCTACGGCTTTTTTGGAAGAGCAGTTGTGGCAGCAATCGTTGTCGAAAGAATCTACTGCTAACGTGAAAGCTCCTGCAACTGAAATCGAAAAATCGGTTCCGGCGCCCAAGTATCGTTGGATACCATTGGCGCTCGCGGCAAGTCTGGTGCTGGCTTTGTCATTGGTCTATACATGGCGACGTTTTGATCCAGCTTTCGAAAATCAACAAGTCACCCACTCGGCGTCGGTCCCTAACACTTCCGCCAGCGAACCATTGGCCAACAATGAGCAACGGGTTCAGCCGGTTAGTTTCCAGACGCCCTACTCCATCGGAATTCGCAATAACGACCATTACGAATCCGTTCCGGTAATGCCGCAATCAGTTGCCCAAGAATTGGGATATCAACCGTCCAAGTCACACATTCCGGTGGAAGTACAAGCCAAACTACGTCGCGAGGGCTATCAACTCGATTCTAGCATCCACTACCTCAAAGGAAGCACAGGAGATGGGCGCGAGATTATCGTTCCTGTCGAGTCCGTCCGGATGCAGCCTTACGGTCAGTAAACGTACAACCAAATTTTTCTTGCAACAACCAAACGAAACCCCAAAATAAGGAATGAGATTATGAAAACTAGTTGGCTGAACAAATTGGCAATGGCGACGATTATTTCTACAGCTTCTTGGGGATTTGCCCAGGACAAAGTGGAAGGAAAAAAGGGCGAATCGGCGCATCATCAAACGGAATCGACAACCATGCAACTCGATGGTGGAAAACTGATTATTGTCGATAAGGACGGCAAAAAATCAGAAATTGATGTCGGCAACGCCAAGAGCATCATTGTTGAGAAAGAAAGAAAATCCAAAATCGTAGACGGCCAGCAGGTCGAGAATAAAGGCATGGCCAAAGCAATTATCATGGGGCCAGATGGCGAGGTCCGCGAAATTGAATTGGCGATGCCAGGCGATGGGTTCAAATTTGAAGTGAATCCTGATTTGTTCGGTGGCGAAGGCCAGCATGGCCATGCCATCCAAGGCCATCTGCTTACCGGGGGAAAATACTTCATCGGCATCCAATGTCAGCCCATTAGTGATGCCTTGCGGGTGCACCTGAATATTGAAGGCAATAAAGGACTGTTGGTCGAGGCCATAACCGCCGATTCTCCGGCTGAAAAGGCGGGGTTGAAGGCGAACGATATTCTGGTCGTCGCCGGCGATAAAGAACTCACCTCGATTGAAGATGTCGTCAAGGTCGTAAATGACGCTGGCGAAGCCAGTCAGGTTGTTGAGTTCGGGATTATTCGCGGCGGAAAAGAAACTTCCGTACAAGTCAAGCCGATGGAACGCAAGGAAGGTTTTGCCCTGGGCTCCTTGGATTTGAATGCTGCCTTGAACGTCACAGGCGACGACAATGGCGACGACAATGGCGACGACATTGGCGCCGCACGATTGCGTTTCATGCCTGGCGTGATTCGCTCCCAAGACCATGAGGACTTCCAAAAGGCAATTGAGAAATTCAAAGCGGAAATGAGCAAGTTGGGCAACGCCGCGGCCTTCGGTCATGCGGTTCAAACCGATCTTGATCGAGCCCGCGAAGAACTCAAGAAAGCCCGTGAAGAAATGGATAAGGCTCGGGACGAAATGTTGCGTGCTGTCGAGGAATTGAAGAAGCGAAAGTCGTCGGAGGGAGACGACAAATCGCCAAATCCCGCGACATAAGATAGGTCCAAATTCGTGAATGCTGCCGCGGATTCCTCTGCGGCGGTTTCTCCTCGCCCGTTCCCCTGTTGGTTGTTAGGGGAGCGGGTTTTTTCGTTTTTCTCGCAGCTTTGTATTCAACGAATCCATTCTTGCTGCTCCCCGCGCCGGAAGGACGTGCCGGTTTGGGGGCAATGATCACTTCGCGGCTTTGAATTGACCCATCCAGAAACTAAGATGGAGAGAACTCAAACAATTCTGGAGAATTTCAGCGGTGCCTGCCAAGTACAACGTCCAAGCCAACCTCAATCCATACGCACCACCGACGATTTCAAAAATTGTAAGTGGCAATGTGTCCAATGCCATCCCCAACGCGGACAAGATTCGGAAAGAACATTTGGCGACGGAATCGGCAATTGCCGCCTTCGGCTGGTTTCATCTCGTCTTGGCGGGCTTCGAATTGATCGGTTTGATTGTGGGCCTAGTGTTGACCGTTCTCTTCGCAATCAATCCGCCCGAAGAACTGAATTGGGTAACTCACCTGATGAGCGTATTTTTCACCGGAGTGATCGGGCTGTGGCAATTTCAAACTGGACAAGGTTTACGGAAGCTTAGTCATTCGGCACGCCTCAATGCCACTTTCTTGAATATTTTCAATATCCCGATTGGTGTAGGCGTTTGGTTTTTCATATTGGCTTGGTCTTCGAAAGCCAACCTCATTTTTTCCGATCACTACAAACAAATTGTTGCTCAAACCCCTCAATTTCGCCGGCACATTACTTTGACTACTTGGATTCTGATTTTCTTGCCGATGATCATGACCGGCTTGATTGTGGTCCTGCTCATCGCTTTTGTCTTTGTCGCGGTTTCAGCGTCTTTAGACGCTCCCGTCTGATCAATGCTACGAGTTGGCCACATTGGGGGCCCACAGTTTTTGGAATTCGGCCTACTCAATCCCGTATTTTTCGAGCAACCGATAGAGCGACCGTCGGCCAACGCCTAATGCCTGTGCCGTGCGAGTCTTATTTCGGTCGTATTTTTTGTAGACTTCTTCCACGTGCATACGATTGAGCGATTCGAGGTCTACTTTGGCGCCCACGAGCGCGTTACTGGTTTGTTGAGAACCGGAAATGATTTCGGCGGGAAGATTGTCCAAAAGAATCTCATCCCCTTCTGCCAAGATTTTTGCGCGCTCCAGTGCATTCTGTAACTGGCGAACGTTGCCAGGCCAACTGTAGCTGGACAATACCTTTAGGACTTCGTCGGAGATTTTCCATTCATCGCCCAAGAAGTGCCTGATCAATAACTCCGTGTCTCCATCCCGCATACGCAAGGGTGGGAGTCGAATACTCAACACATTGATGCGGTAGTACAAATCCTCGCGAAATCTGCCGGCCGCAACTTCCTTCGCCAAATCACGGTTGGTCGCTGCGATCAGCCGCACCTTAACGCGTCGTTCTTTTACGGAACCAACCCGCCGCATCGATCCATCCTCAAGGACGCGCAGCAATTTGGCCTGCAGAGAACCGGCGAGATCCCCGAACTCATCAATAAACAAAGTCCCGCCATCGGCGATTTCGAACAGACCTGGTTTGGCGCTCGAAGCGCCGGTAAATGAGCCTTTTTCGTGGCCAAACAATTCGCTTTCCAACAAGGGTTCTGGGAGGGCCGCACAATTGATCACGACCAGCGGACAATTTGCCAAACTGGACCGCTCATGAATTTCGCGAGCGACCAACTCTTTGCCCGTCCCACTTTCGCCTTCGATCAACACCGGCTTGTCCGTTTGTGCTGTTTTCTCGATCAGGCGCATGACCTGATGCATCGCAGGTGAGTCGCCAATCATTTGTATCGTGCGTTGCGACTGTTTGATCGCGGCCCGCAACTGTTGATTTTCCTTGACAAGATTGCGCGCCCGAAAAGCCTTTTGAATCAAGACGTCGAGTTCGTTCAACTTGGCGGGTTTGGTCAGAAAGTCAAAGGCACCCCGCTTCATCGACTCCACCGCATTTTCGACTGTTCCGCCACCCGTCAACATGATTACTTGCAAATTCGATTCCTGTTCTTGCAATTGATGCAAGAGATCGATTCCGGTCAGATGCGGCATGTGCAAGTCTATGACGGCAACATGAAAATCTCGGGTGCCTAGCATCGACAGGGCTTCGCGACCATCCTCGGCAGTCGCCACTTGATAGCCTAATTTGCGGAAGTAGGAATTAGCAGCTTCCCGAAAACCAGGTTCGTCATCGACGATCAACAGGCTGATGTTACCTCGATCAGAAAAATTCATGGGGTCAACATTTATCGGTGCGCGAGAGGATACTATGGACATGATCTTAATCGAGGGTTAGGTCAGGATGCAAAATTTTTCGTAGGGCAATCGGAGTTCAGGTTTTGTCGGGAGTTTTGACGACCAAAACGGGACAAGTTGACAGGCGGACGACTTTCTCAGCGACGCTCCCCATCAGTAAACGAGCCAATCCTGTGCGGCCATGCGTGGGCATTACGATCAAGTCAACGTCTTGTTTTTCAACCGTGTCCAAAATGACTTCTACCGGTTCCCCTCGGACGAATAGATGCTCGCAGTCGATTCCCCCATCGCAGGGCCTGACTTGGAGAAATTTTTCTTTCTCCAGGACCAACGCGTGGTTTACCTCAGGGATAGCGGTACTTGCGGACAGAGGAAGTTCTGGCATCGCCACATGCAGAAACAGCAACTTGGCCGCGTCAGCCTTGGCAATCGAACTCGCCACTCGAATCGCCTGGTCGGAATTCGGAGACAAATCGACGGGACAGAGGACTCGCTTAAAGGACATATTCGTTCTCCCAAAAATCTCACTCAACCTTGAAAGTTACTTTGCACTAGTGCACTTGCCATACCCGGAAAAAAACTCACTTTCGTCTTCCAGGATCAGCTCAAAATAAAAGTAAATTTGGCTCCTCCCAATTCACTCTGGGACAAATGAATTTTGCCATGATGCGCCTCGACAATTCGTTGGGCGATTGCGAGGCCCAACCCGGTTCCTCTGGTTTTGGTCGTATAGAAAGGAGCGAAGATTTTGGGGGCTAATTCGGCCGGTACACCGGACCCGTTGTCTTCGATGGAAACTTCTACGTGATTTCCGCCCATGCAACTTGCAGTACAGCGAACTTTGCCCTGTATCCCTGCCGCCTCGATTGCGTTTTGAAATAGATTCGTCAAAACTTGATCCATGCGGTAACGGTCAATGTGAACAATACACGGGGCCACACCACGATAACGAAACTCGATTTGGGTTTGGAAATTCGACCAAGACTGCTTGAGATTTTCCCAAACCAGCGAAATGAGTTTTTCGAGGTCCATGTCTTCCCGGTCGAGCACGACCGGCGCGGCATAATTGCGAACCTGTTCATACAGCATATGCAAATGGTCGAGGGCTCCCTGAATTTGATTGGCTTGTCGCATGGCATCCGGACGATCCTGAATGTCGAGAAGCAAGGTCTCCAGACAGGCGTGACTTCGCTGCAACGCATTCCGACTTTCGTGTGCCAAACCGGTTACCATTTGACCAATTGAAGCCAATCGTTCGCTTTGCTGGAGTTTTTCCGCAGTGGCATGCTCTAGTTGCTCTCCCGCACTCTGTTGATAGGCCAAATCGATCAATGCCAAATCGATATCCAACACTTTGTTGATTGAAACCAACGTCTGCGCCGAGTCTTTGTCCAATCGACCATCTTTAGTAGTCAACGCCTGATTAATAATCGAACGCAACCGGGCCAACGCGGCAATTGCGTAACCCTGACGCAAACCAATTTCCACATGCCGAATTCCGACTTGCCAGCGAGAAAGCGCGAACTCCGCATCATAGGGCCCGTGAAACAGGGTCCTCAGCCATTCCGCCAGCGTCCCCCGCAATCGTTGAATTTGCGATTCTCCGCCCGTCAAGACTTTTCGTGTAAAGTCGTAACGCAAGATCGCTAGATAGAAGTCGTCAACCAAATCATCCAACCGCAATTCAACAAGCGGCCAAGCCCCGATGACCCGCTGTCGGTCTTCCTCGCTCCAATTCACATAGTCCTTGAGTTTTTCGTAAAACTCGGCGATTTCGTGGACGCGTCGAGTCATGGGACCAACCAATCGGCAAATTCAAAACATCTAAACTGCAAAACAAAGAAAATCGGCGACTAGCTGCCTCGCAAAACCAAAACCGGACAACTGGCATAACGAATTACTCGTTCAGCCACCGAGCCGAGCAACAAACGAGAGATGCCCGTGCGGCCATGAGATGGAATCACAATGAGCTCTGCCCCAATATCTTTGGCGTAATCGGTCACAACCAGGCCAGGATCGCCGATCAGGGCTTTAAACTCGACACCCTTCAAAAAAGGATGTGCGTCGACCGCTTTCGCAAATTGTTCATTCGCACCGCGGAGAATATCGTCGGCAGTAATCGACGCCCAAACACTGCCGAATTCGCCTCCGGCTGGAATTGGGCTCACATGCAAAACTTTGACCAACGCCCGATCGCTCACCATGTCCAAGGCCCGACCTATGGCCTTTAGTGATACGTCCGAAAAGTCAGTTGGAACCACGACCGGTTTTCCGCTGAGAAATTTGTTCATCGATTTGCCTTTTTGCAAAACCAACTCTGAGTTAATACCCCTCGCCGCCGGTAGCGAAGTGTGCGGTCAATCCGAGCAAACGCTGTGCCCGAATTGTTTTGTCGTAAAGATGGAATTGGTTGCCTATTTTGCTGACAACTTGACCAAAGTTGCGAAAGCACCCTGAATTCGCCCGCAATCACTGCCCGAAACCGCACACTTACTGTATTCAATCCGCACGTTTTTGACGAGCCGAGCCCTTGTGCGCGCCATAACCGACGAAAATTTGCACGCGGCAGCGGAATTCAAACGCGGCATTCGATTTGCAACGATATCGCGAGCCAAAATTCTAAAACAACGGGAGGTGTGCGATGAGACGTTTTGGAGAATACGTTGTTTCGGACATCATGACCGTGGACCCATTTGTCGTCGGACAAGACGAAACCTTGCATAATGCGCTGGAGATCTTTGCGGACAGTCGAGTGTCTGCGATTCCGGTCGTAGACAAACACAATGAGGTGATTGGCATTCTCTCGATTACCGATCTCGTGAATCTTCTCCGAGAAGTTCAAACGGATTTGTCGGCGCTCTGGACTGCCCGGCAAAACGACCGGGCTTATCTTTTGGACTCACTCAAAGAGGAGAGTGGTCAAATGTTGATTTCCGAAATCATGACCACGCCCGTTGAGACAGTCAAAGCCACCCACAATGTGATCGTCGCCGCACAAATCATGGCTCGTGAGCAATTTCGGCACTTGCCAGTCGTCGATGGCCAACGACACCCAGTCGGCATGCTTTCGGCGACGGATTTTATACGGGCCATCGCCGATATCGGTGCCTTGATGGCTGGTTAACTTCGTTCTTCATTCATAGGAAAGCAAATATTATGCAGCGTTTTTGGTTGGCAATTTGCGTTGTGTTTGTAGCTTTGACTCTTGGGGCAAATTTTTCTTGGCACTTCCAAGCCCAAGAGAAAGAGAAACAGGATGACATCATTATCCGCGACTTAATGCGCTCGAAGCTGATGTATTCGCAAAACATAGTGGAGGGTCTGAGCATTGGTCGCTTTGACTTGATCGAAGCCGCGGCTACGGAAATCGAACGTGTCGCGAACGCGCGCGATTGGGTGACGCCCGACGATCCCAAATTGTCAGAGATTCGTGCGGACATGAAGTCGATCGCCTTGCGCCTGAAAAAGACAGCCCAGAAGAAAAATTTGGAGGGCGCTGCGGTGCGATATTTCGAACTTACGATGAAATGTATCGACTGCCATCAGGCCTTGCGCAAGACTGATTTCTAAACTTGGTTTTCCGATCGTCCCGCGGCAATCTCAGCCAATTCGTCGAGCGGAAGGATGGCTTTCCCGATCGCTTCGAGGGTTGCGTTCAATACGATTCGCGCGGCCTCACATTGGCGCTCAACGCGATGTTTCGCGCTCAATGTTAGTTGCCGAGCGACCACCAGTCGGCATTCCAAATCAATTCTCCGCGCAATGGCCATGAAGATAATTCCGTCCCGTTCGTCCGGTGCATTCGGCCCCAGATGGCCCGTGACGGCGGCGGCCCATTGTGCTTCAGGTGTCCGTTCCAGCACATTCAATGCCATCGATTCCGCCACGATCATTGACTCGGCGGAAAATTGTTCCAGTAGGCCAGCGGAAATTCCCAGCCATTGTTCTTTCGTCGCCGAACGGTACGTCACGGCAGAGCCGCATAGGAAACGACTGATTCCCGGTACGCTGGCCAATGAAGCAGCCACGAGGCCTGCGGTGCAGCTTTCGGCAAAAACCACCGGCACTGGCGCGGACTCCAACAGGAATGCTCCAAGTTCTCGAGCCGCTTGCTCCAGCTCACTACGAATATCCCCGTCCTCAGTCATCCGATTTGTTGTCCATTTTGCAAATCTGCCCGTCCTCCCCCTCTTTGGCCCCCAGGCGCAAAAAAATTGACCCGTGTTTCGGCGGGTCAATTCGTGCAGCGGAGGACACGGGGCTCGAACCCGCAACCCTTACGGGCAACTGATTTCGAATCAGCCTGCTAGCCATTCGCTTATCCTCCGAAATGGGCGAACCAATTATAGATCGACGGTTCGATTTTCGGAAGGCGAGATGCCGATTTTGGCCGAGTTTGTCAATGTGAACACTGCTTTCAATGCGACACCGGCGGGGGATGGCATGCTACCATAGAGATTCCATTTTGTGCTGATCGTCGCGATCCCCGACGATTGACTTCGCGAAAATCGAAAACCAATCGAACATCGAACCGCACCGAATTCTTCCACGTGGCAAGGGAGCGAGAATTGACCGATGTGTGAAGCCTTCGGCTTTCTAGTTGTTTTGCTCCTGGTCTTGTTCCTGATCGTCGGATTCGTCCAGTCGATCACATTCCTAGTCCGGCTATTTTCCAAACCAATGGAAAAAACGAAGCCAGCAATGCACAGCCCCGCAGCGGCAGTGCATCTCATTGATGCCCTGTTTGAACAAGGAAAGATTTCGAAGGCCAATTACGACGAGACAAGAAGTGCCTTGGAAAGGCAATTTAGTGCCTACTTCGAATTGCCTCCGCGGGTGAAGGATGCGGCCATACAACCGCCACCAAGCCAACCGTTAGATTCCGAGGTTGAAATTGTAACAGCCCATTTACCGACCCGCTTTCCTATTCCAACTGGCGCTCGGCCGCCAAGCGTAGGGAGGCAATTCGTAACGCCGGATAACGTAACGCCGGATAACGCATTGGCGGATAACGATGCGGTCATCGCCGGCTCGATGCCGAATCGCAGCGCCGCGCAAACAACAACGGACCTACCATGGGCTCAGCCTGATCCTGAACCTCGAGCGCCTCGAGCCAACTGGAAAGAACTGCTCAAGGGGTTCATGGAAGAACGAAATATTCGTTGGGGCGAATTGGCGAGCGGAATACTCATCATTGGCAGTGCCGTTGGACTAGTAATCAGTCTGCGGCGCGAGTTGCAAAATACGATTCCCTATTTTCCTGCGTTGTTGTTTTTGTTGCTGAGTTTGGCCATCCATGGGGCCGGTGCATACACGCTGAAACGTTGGAAATTGCGAAATACCAGTCGAGGTCTGCTACTGATTGGGATGTTGATCATTCCCCTTAACTTCTTGGCGGGGGTCCTGTTGAGTTCAGGGGGAACGGATCAACGTCCCCTAAGTGATCCAATAGTTTGGTTGGCGATCATCGTCGGTCTCGCTGGCTTCGGGTGGATGAGTTGGTCGTCCAGTACTCTCTTGTTCCGCCGCGGGGCATGGACATTATGGCTGCCCGTGATGACGGCCGGGCTATCAATAATCGTCGTCAATCGCGTGTCGCTCGAGTGGTTTGGGCCGACACGTGTGGTTTGGGCGAGTCCCATGCTGTTGGCTAGCGTGGCGACAATGTTAATTGGAGGACGCGGGTTAATCCACCGACGCGCGATGACATCGAAGACCTTGAATCGAGCGCTGATCGTCTTGGGTGTCGTAACGTTTTCCTTCTTGTCGGGCCTATCCATCTTTCTGTTTAAGGTCGCTGATTTAGGGCCCGCGCTGGCTTCGTTGTCGACAGTTGTAAGTGTCTTTAGTTTGACTGGGATTTGGGCTGCGGGCATCGTGTTCGGCCGTGTGGAGAGTCGAGAGCAGGTCCTGTTTCGAATTATCGCCGCCGCACTGATAGGCGTTTTTTCATGCGCGATCTTGATTTCGTTCATTTGGACAAATTGTTTTCCTCGCGAGTTGTTGATTTACACGAGCACGATGGGATTGATGTCGGGATTCTTGGGTTGGATCCGGCGACAATACGCCTTTGTGCTCTTCGCCGTTGTACTGTTGGTATTTGGCGCGAACGCAGCGCTGCTGATTTCGCGAGTGTTTCTGCCGCCCGATGGAAAGATCGGAGGGGAAGAGTTCGTCAGCAGTTTGATCAGCGGTCGCTCGGCGATAACCTGGATGATGGCAGGCGTCGTTCTGGCGACGTTGACACCCTTGATCAAGCGGCGTTTTGTTCGCGCGCCGCAGTCTTTTGTAGCGCACAATCAGCGCTGGTGGACAGCTCTGTGGTATCACAAAACCGATACCGTTAACTTAGCTTCTAGCGCTTTGTGCAGTGCGATTGGCAGCGTCGTGGGGCTAATTGCGGCGCGAGTCAATGCCAATGACTGGTTTGATGCGACTGTAGGAACGACTCTCCTGTCGCTGTTTTCTATGGCATTGATCGTCCTGTCGCTGTCTCGACGATTTGCGTTGGGCCCATTTCGGTTTTTGCCATTAGCCGCACTGATCGCACTGTTGTTGGCCGCGATGGAGGGCTTGCTGGCGAACAAGTTCGTCATCGAATGGCTTGCTACTGCATTGGATTTGCGCCTGCTGCATCGGTTGGAATTGGTTTTCGTCGTTGTCGCAGTTGTAAGTGCCATGGCGGCGGCGGACATGCGGTGGCGGCTCAACTACCCAGCCGAATCGCAATGTTGGAAATGGCAGCGGCTGGTTGTCTTTGCCCAGGCTGGCGTGTGGGTTGGATTGTTGGGATTGGTCACCGCGCTGTTGTCATTGCGGTTCCAAAACATCGTTTCCCAAGTTTGGATTTCTAGTGGATTAATTGCGGCGGTTGTAGTTGCAGCCTGGAGTTGGAGAGAACGTGTCGGTGGAGCGATTGAGGTGGCTACTGGATTAGCGTTCTTTTGGGCAATCGGCAGCCAATTTCAAGCGACAAAAGAAGCTGCGGAGCAAATTACGACGCCAGGGCATTGGCTAGCCCAAGCAAATGGCGTTGCAATTTGGTCGTTGATTTGGCTTTGGCTTCCTGCCTGGGTAGGTAAACCTGCAGGCAGCAGGCTAACAAATTGGCGAATTGGCGGAAGTCAAATTGCCTTTTACGCTTCGATAATTGGGACAGCCATGATGTTGGTTTGGGTGGGATTGGGATTGCTCAATCCAATTACGAATGAGATCGCAAAACCCTGGTTCATAGGAATGATTCGAGAGTGGGAAGTCCCCCAATTGATTCAGCCACTATCAATGACTCTCGGCGCGTATTTGATTGTCGCGATCGTTGGTTTGATTCAAAATCGCCGGCGTAAAGATGAACTTCCGGTCGACGCCACACCGGATGTTGATCGCGCGGTCACCACTGCTGCGCCGTTCCCGCTCATCCCGCTTACCATCGCGAACAGTTGGTTCGGTAACTCTGCGGTCCTGTTGATTCTGGCGTTGTTTGCTATTCAAGCTGGCCGATGGGAGTTCGACGTGGCAACCGCGTCGGCCTTGCGTTGGTTGATGGCGATTGGAGGAGCTGCGTTTGCGAGTCTGATGTGGTTGATTCCGAGGAAGTCAACAAAAGGTCTGGAAGGCCCCTTTGACTCGGGTTGGCTGGCAAATGATTTGCGCCTCGATTTGACTCGCATTGCCTTGATCGCCAGCGTCGCGATAGGAGTTGCGTCGGCGATGATCGCGATCGCCAATTTCCTGTTGATCGGTCCTGAAATGATTGGAGGGCCGTTGGGTAAATCGGCATTGGGCGCGCTGCGAAAGGACGCCTCGTATGGAATTCCAGTGGCGATTATTCTGGCAACATTTCTGAGTCTGGCAATTTCAGAAAGGCGATATTTGCTGGCGGTATCGGGTTCCTATGTGCTACGGCTTTTGGTTGTGTTCCAGCTGGTCCTGCTAGTGCTGTCGCCTCATCCCAAACTGGCCACCGAGTGGTTTGTCAGCATTGTACAAATGGTTTCGTTGGGGATGACGATGTACGGTCTCATTTGGTTTGCGATGCACGTCCGAACGGGAACGGCATTCGATCGAGCTCGCTGGATGGGGCCCTTGCAGTCGCATACGTACTTTAATGGTGCGATGTTGGTAGGGCTTGCGGCCTTGATCGCGGTCAGGGTTTTCATCACACCTGGAACGAGCGTTGGTTGGGTCAGCTCTGCTGCAGGCCCGCTGGGGATTCTGACATTGGCCCTGTTTGTGCCGTTGTGGTGGCTGGTGTTATGGAATGGCCGGGGAGCATTCCTGTCTTGGCCGGTTTTGCTATTTGGTTTCTGCGCCGTGAGTCTGACGGCTGCAGCGATTGATCGCAGTAATCGTTTTGATACCTTGTTGCCATATTGGGTGATGACTTGGGGATTGGTCGTCGTAGCAGCGAGCACTTTAGTGCTGACGTTGTTCCAAAACTCTCGAATCGTCCGAATCGAAGCACCTTCGAGTCAAATCAGAAATCGTCCCCGGAATTTGCCGCGATGGCATAGCGCGGAAATTTTCCCAATGGTGATTTCGCTCTCGGTCGCCTTTGCCTTTGCCTGCAATGGAATAGCATTTGCACCGAACTTATTTTGGTGGTTCTTCACAGTTCTGGTGGTGGTTGCTTTCCTCGGAATGCTCAGCGGTTGCTTGCTACAACGTGGTGAATTTGCGTTCGGCTTGGCCGGCCTTGTCGGCGTCATGGCGCTTGAGATGTGGTGGTTCGATCCCCAAGGTTGGTTTGGTAACGATCTGTTCTATCTCACAAAACTTGCATTTATTGGCTGGTCAAGTTTGAGTCTGGTTTGGTTGGGTCACTATTTGGTTGTTCACCGACTTCGCAAGTTACCAATGCGTCGGTCTTTTTTGATGTTTCCCAACGTCTGGGCCGTGATTGCACCTTTTTGGCTGTTGGCGTTCATTGCCGCGGCGCGCATTTGGTGGTTTTTTCCGAGTCGGTTGTATGTTTGGGATTTCGCTTCAGCCATGCTGATCATGAGCATCTTATTGTCGGCTGGTTTGTGGAATGATCGAGAGAGATTTCGCCTTGTTGGTCGAGTTGCATTTGCCATGGGCTTGATTGGTTGGATCGCAATTTGGCTGGAAACGCAAAAAATATGCCCAGAGAAATTCACAAACGTTGTCTGGATAATGGGCGTGGCAATTGGGCTGTGCAGTGCGGCGGCCCTATTGGCAAATTGGCGTTCTTGTCGGCGAATCAGTGCAGCACTTTCAATTCCTCGTTTCGCTGCTTGGAATTTTTTGAGTCGTCGGTGGTTGCCGGTTGCAAGCGGGTTTATGGGTCTGTTCATGGTGCTCTACGCGCACTTCGTTGTTCTGTTTGCTGATGATTCTGTGCTCCGAGCATGGGCAGGACTTTCGATTCCAATACTGGCAGGAGCCTTTGTTTTGTTTGCTCAAGCGACGGGCGCGCGTTGGCAGCAATATATGGCGATCGGGTTATTTGTGATCGGATCGGTCTTGCTTTCGTGGGCGCCTCCCGGGCCGGAAGGTCAACGCGTGAACTATTTGCAACTGATGCAGCGAGCATACATGGTTTTTGGGGGGGCGGTGTTTTTGTACGGGTTTTTCCTGGTGCGCTGGGTGCGAGTCGGTGACTCGTGGATTTCTGCACTGAAGACTTCGTCAGCCGCCCTGTTGTTTTTTGCAGTGACGTCGCTGACGATTTTCGTAATCTTGGAATGGGAGGCCACCCAAGGTCTTTATGAATCGTTGCCGCTGTCATCCGCCGAAGGAATCGCCGTGGCCGTCATGGCGATTGCAATTGCCGTCGCGTTGGTTGCAGTGGCGGTATTGCCGCGACATGACCCGTTGTCGCTCAGAATCGCCGGTCGCCAAGCCTATGTTTACATTGCCCAATTCATATTGGCGTTGATGGTCGCTCATGTCGTGGTTGCTTTGCCTTGGCTTTTGCGTTTGGGAATTCGGGAGTTCTGGCCTTACATTGCGATGGCGGTTGCATTCGGAGGAGTGGGGCTAAGCGATCTCCTCAGGCGACGACAGTTGACCGTCTTGAGCGAGCCGCTGCAAAACACGATGATCGTTTTGCCATTGGCGGCGGCGATCGCAACGATGGGGGTATCGTCGAAGGCTGATGCCGCGTTCGTCATGTTGCTGGCTGGACTGGTTTATGGCTCGTTGACGCTTGCGCGCCCTTCGATCGGGACAGGACTGTTGGCTTTGTTATTTGGAAATGTCGCACTTTGGTTCTATTTCAATAGGTTTCCCAACTTTTCGATTTTCCATCATCCGCAATTGTGGTTGATTCCTCCGGCACTCAGCGTGCTTGCCGTCAGCCGATTCGAGAGAGAAAGACTGGGGCCCGCGAATTTCAAATACCTGCAATTTTTGTCGTTGGTCGCAATCTATGTTTCGTCGACCAGTGAAGTTTTTATTTACGGGGTGGGCGAGACGTTGTGGTCGCCAATGATCCTCACGGTCTTGGCCCTCAGCGGAATGGTGGCCGGGATGATGTTTAAGTCTCGGGAGCATTTAGGCTTGGGCGTCCTGTTTCTCTTGATTGCCGTTGCTGCAATGGTTGCCAATGCTCATCGCCGACTGAATCACGTGTGGCCATGGTGGGTCTTTGGAATCACGCTGGGGATCATCATTTTGGTAATTTTCGGACTCATCGAAAAAAGACGCAATCAGCAAAGGAAGGCAGAAGTTGATGCCTCCGACGGCTAACGAGAACCACACCGGCGTTTTGGAGTTGGTATATTGAATTGGTACTGGGCGACGAAAATCGATGCGATTTCAAAGCATCTCGTTGACCGCATCCGATCCAAAGGAAACCCGTCATGTCAAAACAGAACCGCTTTTCGCGTCGAAAATTTTTGGGTGGAATTGCCGGGGTTGCAGGTACCAGTCTGGCGGTTCCCTATTTTGTCCGTGCAGAAACGCTAGGGCTGCAAGGTGCCACGCCTCCTAGCGATCGGATTGTCATGGGTGCGATCGGTTCAGGTGGAAAGGGCCGACACAATACCGGGGAGTTGCTCAAGCTCCCCGAGGTTCAATTTGTCGCCGTTTGTGATGTCGATCAAAAGCATTCCGCTGAAGACAAAAAACAAATTGATGCCCATAACAAGAATGAAGACTGTCGGGTTTACGGTGATCTTCGGGAGTTGCTGGGGAAGGAAAAACTCGATGCCGTGCACGTGTCCACTCCTGATCACTGGCACGCGTTAGCGTCGATTGCGGCGATCAATGCAGGCTGCGATGTCTACTGCGAAAAGCCATTGGCGAATTCTGTACACGAAGCGATCGCTATTCGCGATGCGGCCAAATCAAAAAATCGAATCGTTCAAACCGGAAGCCATGAACGTTCGAATGACAAAGTTCGTCGTGCCGCAGAAGTAGTGCGCAGCGGACGATTGGGCAAGGTCTCAATGGTGGAAGTCAACATGCCGTGTGGAGATGAATGGCATCACAAAGAAGTCATTGCCTACAAAGGCATACCTCAGCCAACGCCGATTCCCGAAGGCTTGAATTGGGATCTCTGGCTCGGTCATACGCCCATAGTTCCTTACCACGAAAAACGGGCTCATTTTTGGTGGCGATTTATTCTGGCGTTTGGCGGTGGGGAAATGTCTGATCGCGGTGCCCACATTCTCGATGTCGCGCAATTAGCCTTGGATATGGATGACTCCGGCCCAGTGGAGTTCAAGGCCCAAGGAAAACGGAACGTCGAAAACCTTTACGATGCATTTATGGACTACAACTTTGAGTGCACGTACGGTAATGGAGTCAAGCTCGTGGGGGCGAATCGAGAGCCACGCGGATTGAAGTTCATTGGCAGCGAGGGTTCGCTGTTTGTACATATTCATGGTGGCGAGACCGTAGCTGAACCCGCGTCGTTGTTGGACGCCCAGGACTTGAAGGTCGATTTGGGCCGCAGTCCCGGCCATCATCGTAACTTCGTCGACTGCATCAAGTCGCGACAACAGCCGATTGCACATGCCGAAATTGGCTGCCGAACGGCAACGGTTTGTCATTTGTTGAACGTTGCGATGCTTACCGGTCGCCCCCTGCGCTGGGACCCCAAAACGGAAACGATTTTGGGTGACGATGAGGCGGCAAAATTGCTTGCTCCAACAATGCGTACGCCTTGGAAACTGAGCTAGTCGCCTGAAGCTTTGTAGAGCCGGAACTGTTCCCGCTCGTACTTTTACCATTTGCGTCGGAGAGAAAAAATGCCTTTGTGCAGGAATCGAAATTGGTCTGGTGTCGCGCTAGCGATGAGTTGCGTTGTGGGCTTTGGACTATCGTGGCAAGAACCTGCCCAATCTTCCGGCAGTAAATCGCCTGTGACGAGCTCAGCGGATTTGAAGTCCCCAGGAACATTTGAGCCGGTGGACGATATGCATCACTTCATGGAACTAGTTTCACAACCCAGTTATCGAGCTCTGAAAGATGCGTTAAAGGAGGAGCCAAAAGACCGCCGGGTTTGGCGGGGGGTTAAAACTCATGCCATGATTTTGGCCGAAACAAGCGCGTTGGTCGCCGAGCGGCCGTTCGCCAAATTGGATGAGGCACAAAAGAAGCGCTGGTCCGAAATTTCGGTCGAAGTCTATGCGGCGGGCAAAGAACTATATAAGGCAACCGGGAAATACGACGTTGCCAAGGCTAGTTACGAGAAGATGATTGACGCTTGTAATCGTTGTCATCAAGAATTCGATGACGGAAAACATCAATTGGAAAAATAGCCAACAGCAATTGGCATCGGGCGAGGCTCGCCGCCGCGTGTCACCCCCGGCTAACCCATGGGAGGCGCGTCTTGGCCTGCGAAAACGGCCGCCCGAATGGGCTTGGAAAGCACCCTCCGCCCCCGTGGACGACCAAACAAAAAAACAAAGGTTCCTGGTGCCGTTTGCCGTCGGGAGATGCGAATTGGGTAGACTCAACAGCCAAGCGGTTGAACTTGGAATCATCACTTCGTCCGCGAGGTCGCCCCCGCATCCACTTTGCGACGATAACGAAAACAATGAGTCCTGACCCATTTGATTTGCTCCTGACCCATTTGAGATGCTCCGGCGTACGTTTCATTTGGATAGGAGGGAATATCGTTCGGGAGTTTTCTCTCCTTTGACAATTCCCACCATTCGGCTCGGGACTTAAAGCCAAGGCCATGGGCGAATGCTCGAGCCGTTTCGAAAGACCGAAACTCGCGATTAAAAAGTGCGATTGCCCCAGTACCGAGAAAATCGCCCCAGCCTTTATCCGCGTAAGTTCCTTGCGGGGCCGAAGGGATACCCTTCGGCAACTTTCCTGACTTGGTAAACTGCTTCCATTCATTCCCCGACTTGAGTTTAAGACCATGCGCATAGGCTCGGGCCTTTTCGAATGGTCGGTATTGCCGAAGACGAGTAGGCATTGTCTTACTTCACCTTCCTCATTTCCTTCGTCGCCTTCTTCGCATTGAAGGCCGAAGGATCGTACGCCCCTCGCCATTCCAGCATTTCTTCGTGCTGCTCGTGCTTCGGGTCAGCAATGGCGTCGATCAAATCAAATGGGTCAGCGACGGTCTTAGTTCAGGTCAATAGGCGATTCGAAAAAAGATTTTCGAATTCCGTTTTTTGTTGGGTTTGAGTTTTGTGGCGGGGTTGCGGTTGGGTTTTTTGAGGCATGGGTTTCAGTGCATTGTGATTGAGAATAATCGGTAGATTGGCAGAATTGATGGAGCTGGAGAATCGGAGTCGGGCTCTGCAGGGGTGCAACCTGATGAGGGTTATCCGGTCGTTTCGGTGCATTGATGATTTTGGTTATTCGAAAACGAATTGCGTTTTTCGCAACGCGGTATTCGGCAACAGGGTCGTTGATATTTGGGCGTTGCGACGGGCTGTCGTTTGCGATGCCGCTTTTGTTTCGCTGTGGTCTTGCCAGAGCTGATCGGTGCGGAGGTCGTCGAGCCGTGCTTAAGTTACTCTTTGTTATCGTTGTACAACGGCAGAAGTCGGTAATCGACCTCGAGTGACAATAGATTCATCGTCGTGACATACAGACGCCCGGCGGACTTGCCCCAGCGGTCGGGGATCGGTTCGTAGGGGTGCCAGCTGCCAGCAAGGTCTCCGGTTTTGACTTGAGATTCCACGAGCAGCGGATGCAATTGCGAATTCCAAGCGTCCCAGCGTTCACCGCCCACATGCCGCAGAACTTGCGTGGCATAGTACCAGTAGTACGTGTCTCGGCGGTCGATCGAATCTTGGTTCGGCGGGTATTTGAGCAGGTAGTCGGCGCCGGCAAGCATCCGCGAATCGTTCTTCTTCCAACCCATGTAAAGCCTCATCAACAGCCCGACCCCTGTCATCGCAGGAGAGACTTGGCGCTGTGCGATTTGGGCTTCGGCCGCAAACGGATCATAGCGGTAGATGCCTGGGCTAACGGGGTCTTGCGCCAAGTCCAACCAGCCCTCGATCCGCTGCCAGGTTTCCGACTTCGAATTAAGTCGCGCGAGTCGGCCGCTTTGGAGCGCCATCAGCATCCAGCCGGTCACGGAGGTATCGGTGCGACGATCCTTCACGCTTGAATAATATCGCCAGCCGCCATTTTTCGGGTCTTGCGTGGCTTCGATATAGGCCAAGGCTCGCTCGCAAGGTTCTCGCAACAACGGGTCTTGGGTCATCCCAAAGGCCTCGGTCAAAACCAGCGTGGCGATGGCGTGCGAATAAAGCCGCGCGGATTTGTTGGATTCGAGATCGCTATCAACGTAGAGGCAGCCATCTGCGGCTTGATGTTCGACTAACCAATTGATTCCGCGTTGCATTTGTCCGGCGTATTTGAATTCGCGATGAGTGTAGCCCGCGCCTTGAAACGCAAGTAATGCAAGTCCAGTCGCGGCTGCATCACTATTGAATTGTTGGGCAACCCGCGAGGAATTGGCGTCGAACTCACCCAGCGTCCAACTTCCATCGGCGTGTTGATAACGAGCCAAAAACTGTAAACCTAACTCGATTGACGGCTCTGTCGTCGGACCACCCGCCGCGGAGGCACTGCGATTGCGAAACGCTTCGGCGGAGGCGACCGCATCAGTTCTCGTCGCAGGCCGAGCTCCCGACATGTCTCGCTTAAATCGCGACTCAGAATCCGTTTGTAAAGTCATTGACTCGCGCGAGGCCGGACGATCGGGGGTACCCGACTCCAAACTTGGGCTGTTTGCCAAACCACTCGGGCCTACCGTTTCGCTCGACTCCATTTGTGCAGAAGTTGCTATGCGGTCAGAGTCCAAGTTCGCAGTTGGCGCGAGGGTGCCATTGCCTCGCCCCCGCGTGGTGGTCGATTCGGTGTTGACTTCAGTCGATTGCGATGGACCCACGGTGGTGCTTCGTGCCGTGCGACCTTGAGTGGCAATTGGATTTTCAGCGGCTCCGCTCCCTTTATTTGTCGTTGCTGTGGATGAAGGATTCTTGGCCAAATCGGTGGTGAATGAACCTGGTGTCTCGGTCGCAGGCCCACTCGTATCAGCATTGGCTGAGCGGATATCGGCGGCGACCGATCGAGCGGAACCATTGGCGGCGGGCTCGACAGCAGATGTTTCGGATTCATTTCCCCGCGAGTTTCCGGTACCACGGTTATCGGCCAATTTGATCTGCGAATCGATTGTTGGAGCGCGGGACAAATTCGAGCGTGTATTTCCCGATTGGGCTTCAATGCCTTGTTCCAAATTGGCCAAGTTGGCGGAGTCCGCCTGTTGGTCCGATCGTCGCGCGGCTTGTGCCTCGCCTGTTGCCGATTCCCCTTTGGTTTCTGGCATGGCCGAATCGTTTTCGCTGAGGCGGCTTGCCTGGTTGTTAGCGGTGGCTCCATTGGCGCGTGCGCGCTCCGCAGAATTTTCGCTGGGATTTGCTAAATTGGCTGCTGCGGCGTTGGCCGACCCGCGCGGGGCCTGCGTCGCGGCGACCTGATCAGCAGCCAGTGACGGCAACTGGCCGCTAGATTCTCGGTCTGTCGCGCGCGAATCTTCAGTCTGCATTGGCCCCAATTTGTCGAGGCCCCCGCCGCTGACTGTTTTCTTCAAGGGATTCGAGTCAGCAACAGTTTTTGTCGCGCCTTTGTCCAAGACGCTTTCGCCCTGTTCGGTGGCCATTCGTTTTGCGTCGTGTGCCATGGAAGAAGATTGGCTGGCTGCCGAAGCCTCTGACGACAGAGGATCCGGATTTCGTTTGCCGCTCAGCGACGAGGCAGTTGTCGTGTTGGTTGTGAGCGTCGAAGCCGGCGTGATTTCATTCGCAACTGAACGGCGTTCTGGCGACGCCTGTTGCGAGGTCAACGACTCTGCCAATTCGGAATTTTGAGATGCCTCGCGACGGATCGCTGCTGAAGAGGTCTGAGGTGCTGCTCCGTCCGAGGTCAAATTTTCGGGGCTAAGGTTTGAATTTCGCTGGGCCAGAGCGCCCGAATTTTCGGCGCGGGTGACGCTGGTTTCGGCAGCTTGTGGTTGCGGCGAGGCAGACCCGCGTGTTGTGGTTGCAACGGAAGGCGATTCAACGGGTTTCGGCGAACTGACTGATGGGGACTCCGATTTCGACCGAACAGGCTGTGGCTGACGATCGAGCGCTGCAAGGCTGGAGGCGTCGGCGCGTTGTTCGCGTCGCGATGCCGTTGGCGACGGGGCCGAAGTCGAATTCTTTTGCGGAGTCGGGTTGCCTTGTGCCGACTGGGTGGCAGCCTTCGTTTCGGCTCTTCGCCCGGGCGAAGTAGCAGACTCCGTTGGTGAACTTTCTGAGCGGGGCGCTTTTGGTGCAGAAACTTTTGCGGTCGCGAGTTTGGCTGAAGCCGAGATTTCGGCGATTCGGCTGTTTAAGCGAGCTTGAGAGGTGTCAGGAGTCGCGGATTTCGTTTCCGATTTCGCGGTGCTACGTTTCGCCGGTTGGGATGTTTCAGCCGACGTAGATTTCGATTCAGGTGCGCCGGAACTAGCGGCGGTGGCAACGGATTTCGAAGCCTCCCGTACGGGCTGTAGTTTGCTGGCCGATTCGGCCGTGGGCCTTGCGGTGGATGTCTTGGGAGAAGTCTCCGTTGACTTAAGGCTGCCACCAGAAGCTGGAGCGGATGTCGATTCACTTCGCCGTCGTTCTGAGGGTGAGTCTGCCAACATCGGAACAGTTTCATTGGAGCGGTCACGACGTAAGGCGGCATCGGAGAAGGCTGCACTCTCCGCGGCAGACGGCTGCGGGTTGGCCGTACTTTTCGCAGCGGACTCTGCGCTGGGTGTGGATACTTTCTCCAAAGCGTTTTCGGAAGGCAACGTCGCCTCCATTTTCTGCCACGGCATGAGCTCTTTTCGCCGCTGCACAAAGAGAACACGTTCCGTACGGCTCGGTGCCGTCGCAACTTTCTTCTCCGTTGGCACGGAAGGAAAAATTTGCGAACAGGCTGCAAAGATCACGAGCAACAGGTGAATCCCCAAACTACAGAACGTGGCGAATTGTAAACTCCGACGGATTTTTTGGTTGGGAATTTTTTGGATCACGTAGACAGCGACGGCGACCAGCAGTGGCAATGAAAGAATCAGGCCCCACATCCAGGGGCCTTTGAGTGTCACCACGATTGCGCCGGCGGCCAACGAGGCAGTCAGACAAAGCGCAGCGAACAGCGGCCACAATTGATCGTCGTAGAACTCGCCTAGGGTTGCTGGCGGAAGTTTCTGAATGGCGGTACGAGTGCGTTTCAACGCTTGGCCTCTTCGGTTTGCGATGTCACTCTTGATCCATGGTGGCAGAGTATTGTTGAATCCCGACTTTTTTGCATAACGACAACGCAATGGCCACATATTCCCAATTCGCGCGACGATCCCCGCGAATCACAACAGATTGTGTCAGCGGATTATTGGTGTGCGCCTGGCGCATAATTTGTTCGACCTGTTCCAGTTCATGGAATTGTCCCTTGATGAAAAAGCGGCCCTCAGCATTGATGTTCACAATCAATTCCTGCGGTTGAAACATCGCCGGCAAGGCTTCGCTGACGTTGGGAAGATCTAAATCGAGCTGCGGTTCTTCGTCAGCGATGCTGCTCGCAACCAGGAAAAAAATCAACAGTAGGAACACGCAGTCAATCAGCGGCGTCAAGTTGATTACCGCAAGGGCGGAATTTTTGGGAAGTCGAACGGCCATGACATAGTCCTCTAAGCTGTGTTACTCAACGGGTTGTTTGCGAGTCGACCGCGCCGGCGACCGGGGACCAGGAAGATCGAAATCACGTTGATCGCGTGTACCTTCAAAATCTTCCGTGACGCCAAAACGCAATTGCCCCTCGTACCGCTCCAGTTGTGGCAAAAGATTGAGGACCATTTCTTCCACTTCGTTCATGATTGCAACGATCCGGTTTTCGAAAAAGTGAGCCCCGATCGTCGCCGGAATCGCTATCATCAACCCGCAAATTGTTGTAACAAGCGCCACGTAAATGCCGTGCGAAAGGGCTTCGGCGCGATTCTGTCCCACCTCCAACTGAGTCGTATCGTAAAACGACTCCGTAATCCCCCAAACCGTTCCGAGCAAACCGATCAACGGAGCAATCGCCGCAGCGAGGCTCAGCCAACTAACGAGTTGCTGGTAGTTGATCGCCTTCCGTTGGGCCGCTTCGTGTAGCGTTGCCTCCAGTTCTGCATGGGGCCGTCCGACTTTCAATAACACGCTTCGCAAAACGTCGCTGGCGGCACAAGGTGTACTTTGGCAAATACGATAGGCCTCACGCGGATCGAGTCCACCGGGGATATCAGCCAATTGCGAGAGACGACGAACAAAGCGTTCCGGCAACAGTCGCTCTCGTCGCAGGTTGATTGCCCGTTCGACAATCAAGGCCACCACGACCAAGCTCAACAGAGACAGAGGAATCATGAACCAACCGCCGAGGACCAGCAAGGAAAGGACATTTATGCCTTCCTTCTCTTTTGGTTTTTCTGTCGACGATGCGGGCGTTGTGGGCTGATTTATTTGCGTTTCCGTCGCGGCCGATGGCGACGACTCCTGACGGGCCGGGGAGGCTAGACTAGGTCCCGCGATCATTAATAAGATCAAGACACTGGCCAACGCTCGTCGCGCAAACGGGACCGAGAAAAAGCAATGATTCATTATGGAGTCGCCTTCAAAAAATTCAGTTCTGTTCCATACATGCCCCAGCAAACTAATCACTGAATCGGTTGTGAAGCGATTAGCAGGTTTGTTGCCGAACTTCCCAAGGCGTGAGAAAGATCACCTCGGGGCACTTGTCTACAATAGTCGAGACGTCGTTATTTGGTTTCCGTTTTTTTCAAAAAGTCTTCAAGTTTCGCGATCTCTTTTTTTGCCTCTTCAGCCAAGTTGTCATTCGGGAAATCGGTCATCAGTTCGCGCAGGTATTGAATCGCCTCGTTGACCAGTTGTCGGGAAAGGGCTCGGTCGTTGTTTTTCGCGGCTTCTTGAGCAAGGCAGTTTTTGCATCGAGCAATTTCGAAAACCGAAAGGGCCTGCCATGGATCAATTTCAGAATCTGCATCGCGACCGCCATACCCATTGGCAGCCAAGGCAAATTGAAGTGTCGCGTCCTTGAATTTTTTCTCGGCGAACAACGTTGCCCCGAGGAGGTATCGGGCATGCACGCCCGTTTTCCCCAAGTCCTCGGCGGCTCTGGCCCATGCGGCAACGGCGGCTTCGGCATTGTTGAGGCCTTGACAGGCCAAGCCCAACTCAAGCTCGGCGTCCATCCGCAGGCCTTCGTCGGCCCCGGTATCGTTCGCCAATTTCTGGGCAATGTCACGGGCTTCGGCAAATTTTTTCAACTGGTTTGCGCTTTGAGCCGCGTGCAGCGCGCTCAACCATAAATTCGTCGGAGAAACGGATTTCGAAGCCTCCATCACAGGCCTCGCGACGGTGTAATGCTGGTATGCCGTTTCGTATTTTTTTTGCTGAAAAGCCGACTCGCTTAACATGTACAAACCATCGGCGTACAACTTGCCATTCACGAATTCTTTCGTCTGCCGTTCGAAGTGGCTATAGCTATTGGCGAAGTCCTTCAGATTGAAGTGAGCCCAGCCCAAGCGATATAGAATTCGCTCTCGGAGGTCAGCGGGCGCCGCCGCGAGGCATTCGTTGTAGGCCTTGATGGCGTTATCAAATTCGCGTTTTCCGTAAACCGATTCGGCTACCTGGAATTGAGCGTCGGCACCGAGTACCGAGTTGGGATTCGTGGCGGCAATTTTTTTAAATTCTGCGAGTGCTGGTTCGGTTTGATTATTGCTTTGGAGAGCCCACGCATATTCGTAACGTACGTTCGGTTCAATTTCTTTTGCCGCGTCATTGCTGAGTAAACTCTCAAATTGTTTGATTGCATCCGGCCAGTTTTTTGCAGCGACTTGAGCCAGGCCCAATTCATAGGTGGCATCGACTGCGATCGTCGGCGTGGGTGAATTGGATAAAACGTTGGTGAGCCCAGCGACGGCCGCGGGGATTTCGTCCAGGTTTCGAGCAGCGGTGGCCAAACCGATTTGTGATTTGTGCCGGAGATCTTTGTCGTCGCCGCTGGCGGCAATGGCTCGCTCGAAATCGACTTTTGCGCCGCTCCAATTTCGCGCTTCGATTTTCAGCCAACCCCGTTTCATGTCGGCATAGGAACCGAATTCACCGGCCGAATCCATTTTCGAGAGGCGTTCGTAGAGCGCGTTGGCCTTGTTCGTTTCTTTTGCGGCCTTGAAGTGTTCGGCGAGTAAATAAAGCCCGCGGGGAGCCTGTTCGGATTTCGGGAATTCAGTCTCCAAACGTTCTGCCACCTTTTCCGCATTTGGCCAGTCGTTTGCGGCTCCATGAGCTTCGGCCAAAGCTAACAGGGTTTCCGGCGTGCGGTTCCAAGTCCCTGCAGCGAGCGATTTTTGCAAGGCTTCGATGGCCGGAGCGTGATCTTTCTTCTTGGCGTGAGCCAATCCCAGCCAATGCAGGGACTCGGTTTGAAGTTTCGGTTCTTTTACAGTGTCTGCAGCATTTTTCAATGTCGAGATGGCCGCGTCCAAGTTGTCGGCCAGATAGCTGCCCAGGCCTTGTCGGATTTGCCAATGGGAAATTTTGGGATTGTTGGGGTAGCCCGTTACCAGTTTTTGGAATCGCTGAACAGCGTTCGTGTAATCTTTCTTCGCAATCAGCGCTTCGGCTTCAATCTCGATAGCATCAGGCAAAAAATCATGAGTCGCGTGACGCGTCTGAAATTCTTGAGACAGCTTGATCGATTCGTCGATTCGTTTTAGTGCCAAGGCGGCGTATGCGGCGTTGTAGAGGGCAATCGAGTTCTTGGGCCAATCCTTTTCGGCCAATTGCCGATAAAGATCGAAAGCTTCCGAACGTTTGTCTTCAATCTGGAATGCAGCATCGGCTTGGTCGAGCAGCAACTCAAATTTGGCTGGCGGCTCGGCCTTGGTTGTCCAATCTCTCGCGAGCGTCAACGCCCCAGGGAAATCGCCCTTGGCGATCAAGGTCTGGGCCAGCCAATGAGCCGCGTCGATAGAGTTCGAATCCTTTTGGTCCAGAGCCCTTTGCAACCATAGGCTGGCCTGATCGAGTTTTTTCTGGTCCAAATACTGTCGCCCCAAATTGATTGCGGCCAGCCCGGCGAGGCGTGGATTGGTACTTTTGGCAGCGATTTCGAAGTTGCCGATCGATCTGGCCGAATCGTTATTTTGAAATTGCAAGAGGGCCAAGTTAAAAACCGCATCGTCTCGCTGAGGCGAAGTACCGGCAGCCAATTGCTCGAACAGCTTTTGAGCTTCCACCAGCAGGGATTTTTCGCGAGCAGCGTCCCCTTTCTCTTTCGCATCGCGGGCAAGTTGCCAGTTGACCATCGCGGCACGAAACCGGACTTCATTGACTGGCGGGAGATCACCGCCCGTATTGAGGTATTCGGTTAAGTAGTCTCGGGCCGCCGCGAAATTTTTTCGGCGAGCATTTAAATCGCCGAGGGCCCAAAGCGCGTCGAACTTGAATTTCGAGTTGTCGAACTTGAGAACTTTTTCATAGGAAGCAATGGCCTGATCAAGGTTCTCAAGTTGCTCATAGGCCGAGCCTTGGAAGTAGGCCGCCTCGTGAGCCCCCTCGAAGTCGGGATGTTTTCCCAGCACTACCGCGAGTGCTTCTGCGGAGGAAGTGAGCCATTGGTTTGCTTCGTTGGTTTTATTGTCTGCGAGAGCGATCTCCCCAAGTTTGAGTCGACTAAAGCCCAGAAACAATTGAGCGCGGGCCAACGTCTGAACTTCCGCGAGGTTCGTCGATTTGATGGCCTCCTTCAAGTGGCCTTCCGCAGACAAATAATCGCCCAATTGAATTTCGCAAATTCCGATTTGATGCAGGGCTTTATTTCGCAAGGTCGTTTGCGGAAAATCTTGAAGCAATTTATTCCAGGCATCGGCAGCCTCGCGAAACTTGTTGCCGTTTTGTGCTCCGACTGCCGCGCTCTCTAACAATGCTTCGCCTTTAGAGATTTTTGGTTTGTCGTCTTGAGGCAGACTTGCCCCGCAGCACAGTGGGCGGTGACAATGGACGGACATAAGCAACGCGAGGATCGCAAACATTTGGGGACGTATCAAATTCCAGTTCATCTTTGTTCCTTGTTGAGATCACTTCCAGCGAAAACTGGCGCAGTCCATCCTGCTACAAAAACGCCCGCCAAGTTTCACTGTTTTGCAATTCCCGTTAGTTTATCCGGCCCAAGTGGAGAAGACACGCAAAACACTCGCTGAGTCGGGCTAAATCAACTTGAAATCCGATAATTTGCGTAAAGACTGCGGGCCGCGCCGGCATGTCTCAATGTTTCTGGACGGTTTCAAAACGCAATCCAATCCGCTTTGGTTCGTTTGCAGGGAAAGTCGTCGTCCTTTTCAGATTCCCGAGGACAAAGCTTGCTTCGTGGTCATTTCTTGGGCAAATGTCGCGCGCAACCGTTTAGGCCGGGTTCCAAGTCCCATTAAATAGAACACGTTCGCGAGGCGAAAGTTTTTCAGCGGCACTTTCGGCAAAATCATTAGGGGACGCCTGGATGACTCAATCTCCGCGAAAAACCGGGCTCGTGACAGGT
>WBZS01000654.1_pt1 | contig 38082 bp, 39 predicted proteins | sample 5204201 | NCBI WGS metagenome assembly WBZS01 (sample SAMN12344357, study PRJNA552823) | activated sludge metagenome | biome: Activated sludge suspended growth; feature: Nitrification reactor; material: Wastewater; isolation source: activated sludge from nitrification reactor of wastewater...
GGAATCTCATCAGGTCGAGGTCAGTGCCAATCTTTACGTTTCGACAGAGGCGTTAGATTCCCCGCCAGTGCCAAACTTCGGGATCACAGTGCCAAACTTCAGGAAAACCTACATCATCCGAAGCGCGTCCCGATGGCCTGACCCGTAGGCCATCCTCGGTAGCATTTGTATGACACGCCTGTATAATACTTGCGTGTCATACAAAAAGGACCCTCTCCCCGCTCTGGTCGATCGCGAACAGGAACTGGCGGCCCTCAATGCCCAACTGGCCGGCAGCAGCTCGCGCCGGCAGTCCGCCTTCATCCTGCTCTACGGGCGGCGACGGGTAGGCAAGTCGACGCTGCTCAAGGCCTGGGCGGCCGGGAGCGGGTTGCCCTACACCTACTGGGCTGCGGACAAGGACCTGGCCGAAGTTCAACGTCGGCGCTTCTACGACCGCTTCTCGCAGACTCAGTCGCCCGGGGAATCTCGGTTCGGGTCCTGGTCGGCGGTCTTCGAGCAGATCGCCCTGGTGGTGGGAGACAAGCGCCACATCCTGATCCTGGACGAGGTCACCTACGCGGCCCAGTCCGACCCGAACTTCTATGTCGCCCTGCAGCATGCCTGGGATCAGCACTTCCTGCACAGTCACGTCATCCTGGTGTTGTGCGGCTCGCATGTGCGCATGATGTCCCAGCTGTTTGGGGAAGGCCATCCGCTCTTCGGGCGTTTCACCTTGCCCCTGTATCTCGAGCCCCTGGCCTTCGCCCACCTGCGCAAGTTCTTCCCGCGTTGGAGCGCCGAGGAGCGCGTGGCCGCCTACGCCATGGTCGGCGGCATCCCGGAATACTACGAGTGGCTGGAGCCCAGCCTGTCGCTGCGCGACAACCTGCGCCAACGCGTGATCCAGAAGCCCAGCCCCTTCCTGACCGAAGCGCGCTTCCTGCTCTACGACAACCTCGAGCAGCCGGCCGCGCACCTCTCGGTCATCCGCGCCATCGGCGAAGGCCGGCACACTTTCGACGCGATCCGGCTGGCCAGTGAGGGCGCCAGCCACAAACTCACGCCGTACCTGGACCGATTGCGCGATCTGCGCCTGATCGAGCGCACGGTCTCGGCCCTGATCCGGCCGCAGAAGCGCAAGGACTCCAAGAACAGCCGCTGGGTATTGAGCGACCCATTCCTGCGCTTCTACTTCCGCTTTGTCGCGCCCGCGCTCGAGGTTGAGCCCTATGACGCCGGCGAACTCACCGACCTCATCTGGGGCCAGCTGCGCGCCTTTGTCGGGCAGACGGCCTTCGAGGAGATCTGCCGGGATTGGGTCCGCCAGGCCAGTCTGTCCAAGGGCGTCCTGCCGTTCCGCCCCACCACCGTCGGCCGCCACTGGAGCAAGACCGTCGAGACCGACGTGGTCGGCATCCACTGGGAGACGCGCCAGATTCTGATCGGCGAGTGCAAATGGGACGACAGCCCGGTCTCGCGCGAGCAGGTGCGCCGTCTGGTCGACGTGACGGCGCCCCAGACGCTGACCGACCTGGCCCGCCAGGCGGGTGGGGGGGAGGACGAGATTCGGCACTGGCAGGTCCACCTGGCCTTCTTCTCCCGCAAGGGCTTTACGCCCGACGCCCAGCGCTATCTTAAGATCAGCGACATCCTGGCGGTGGATTTGAAACGGATCGACGCGGACCTGCGCTGAGCGCCGGGCGCCGGCGGGCCTCGCGATCCGAGACGCCCCGAGTGGAGGAGCAGCCGCGTGGTTTTCTTCGGCCGAGACCGTGAGTTGGCGCTCCTGGACCAGGCGCTGGCCGCCGTCCGACGGCACGGACAGTTGGTGGTCCTCAGCGGTCGACGCGGCGCCGGCAAAACCGCCCTGGTCCAACACTGGCTGGCCTCGCGCCGGAAACGAGCGTTCGTGTGGACGGCGCAACCCGACACCACGGAACTGGACCAGGCGACGAGCTTCACCCGGGCGTTGCAGAACGATTGGGGTTTGGCGGGCGGCGCGGTCCGGCCGTTTGCCCTGGACGCCTGGCGGGAGGCGTTCTTTCAGGTGGCTGCGGCAGCTGAGACCCAGCGCCGGATCGTCGTCATCGATCAGGCCAGCGAGCTGCTGGCGGAAGGTTCCCTGTCTTCCAGCGCCCTGCAACAGGCATGGGACCAACGGCTGCAGCATCGGCCTGTCATGTTTATCTTGAACGCCCATCACGCGTCGCGCGTGCACGAGCATCTGCGGTCGTACACGCGAGCCCCGTTGTACGGGCGCCTGACCGGATTCTGGCAGGGGCGGCCGATCGCCTGGCTGGACTTTGCGAAGGCGTTTCACCGGTGGCCCTTACAGGATCAATTCCTGGCCTACGCCGTCACCGGGGGCTGGCCCGCCTTTGTGAGCCGGCTCAAGCCGGAGCAACCGGCCCAGGAGACTCTGGCTCAGCTCTTGATCTCGGACGAGTACGCGCACAGCGCGCGAGCCCTGCTGACCGATTTCGATCTGGCTGCCCGGCCGGACATCTTGAAGGTGCTGCGGGCTCTGGCCCACAGCGCTGCCAATCAGCACACGCTGGGCGGCCAAACCCGGCTCTCCCGCAAGGTGCTGAACGTAGCTCTGGTCGACCTCGAAACGGTGGGCTTGGTGGACACGCAGGAGGAGCCCTTCGATCGGCCCTTGCCGCCGTCCCAAAGACTCGTCTATCGCCTGACCGATCAGCAACTGCGGTTCTTCTTTCGCTTCCTTGAGCGACAGCCTCAACCGTGCAGCGCTCGGGAGGCCCGGCGACACCTGTCCTTCCAGCGGCCCGATTTGCGCGCCCACCTGGCCGAGGTCGTCGCCCAGGAGATCGTGCTGCCCTGGCTGATGCATGGCGGAGACCGAGGCGAATGGGCTGAGCGAATTGAGCGGGTGGGCCCGCTCACCCAGCCGGAGATCGGCCCAGCCCAGCTAATAGGCCTCGATCCTCACCAACAGCGCTTGTTGCTCTGCGGTATGGTCACCGCCGCGCGACCCTTCGGAGCGCGCCGAGCGACCGCCTGGGCAAAGACGGTTGAAGCCGCCGTCCACGCAGCAGGGCCGGGCTGGATCGGCCGGGGCGTGCTGATTTCATGGTCGGGATATACCCGGCGCGCCCAGGAGCAGGCCCGGCAGACAGGGATGTGGCTGCTCGATGTGGAGGCGGTGGGCCGCGCTCTGCGGAAGTGGCTGGTTGAGAAATCCCACGCGACCGCGCTTAAATCGCACCGGCTTCGTAGGTAACAGACAGCACACCCCGTCGACGCCCGCAGAGTCGAAGCAGGTTGCGAAACTGCGGATGAGGCAGGCCGATATACCCGCGCGGATTGGCGACTCGCTCGCCGCGCGTCCGAGGCGTCGCTTTGGCGTGCCCCTCAGCCGGATCCTGCTGGCGGGTTGGCTGCGCAAGGGCCACCTGAAGCGGGCGGGGAGCTCCACCCCGGGGCGGCCCTCGGTCGTCTAGGAGGCCGACCTGACCTACTGCGCCGAGGTCCACGCTTGGCGCCTGGCGGTCGGGATACCCAAGACGGTACCGCTCCTGGCCAAAGATGGCTCCCCGGACGAACCGGCCCACAAGACTCCGGCCGAGGTGGCGGCCGACTACCGCAAGCGCAAGGCCAAAGGCATCCGCCTGCGCCCGCGACGCCCCAAGTAAGGCTAGCGGGCGCTTCAGAATGCCCGCAAAAAAACCTTGAATTCCAGGGCTATTTCGTTGTTCTCAGCGAGCATGCCAACAGAACGTACAGTATCTGGACCTGGCAATACGCTGATGCCAGGTCGGCTTGGGGCATTTAACGAGAGAGGGCCTTCCAGGCTTCCGCCGCCGCAATCGGGACTCACGACAGTCCCCACCTTCGTAGTCTCGAACGACGACACCCGCGAATCGGGTCGAGTTGTGGTCTGGGTCCAGCGCCCCCGGTGCCACAGGCCGGCATCTACCGTCGACAGCCTCCTCCGTTAATTCACGGCATCTCCACCGGACCTCCACAGGCCTCCGCCATAGTCAAAGGTACTCGGAGGCACATCGTATATGTCAAAACCGCGTTCAAAACGCCCCTGGCTGATTGGTCTGACCGCCATACTGGTCGCGGGGGGCGGCTATTTCGCGTACACCCAATTCGGGCAGACCGCCCCGACCCAGACCGAGCCCGCGCTGCAGACGGCGCGGGTGCGGACCGGGGACCTCGTCATCACAGCCTCGGGCGCCGGAAACCTGATGCCGGCCGCCGAGCTCGATCTGGGCTTTCGCACGCCTGGTGTCCTGACCGAGGTCTCGGTCACGGTTGGCGACAGGGTCGCGGTCGGGCAGGTCCTCGCCCGGCTGGATGATCGCTCGCTGCAACTCCAACTCCAACAGGCCGAGCTCAACCTGGCCACAGCCGAGCAGTCCCTGGCGAAGCTGAGCTCGGCCGGCGCCCTGGCGGAGGCCCAGCTGGCCGTCGTCACCCGGCAGGCCGCGCTCGACGACGCGCGGGGCGCGTTGTCGTCGCTCAACCAGCCCGATGTCGACTACTACGCCGGCGCCGTGACCGACGCCCAGCGGGCTTACGACACGGCCCAGGCCAACGCGCAACTGGTGACGACCGGCTCGCGGTCGCAAGAACAGGCGGTCGCCAACGCCGAGTACGCGCTCGAGCTGGCGCAAGGCAAGCTGAACGACGCGATCCGCTGGTACGGCGCCGACTCGGAAAAGGCGGCCGCGGCCCAGGTCGCACTCGAGCTGGCTCAGTCCGACCTCGAGGCCGCGCGCCTCGCGCTCCAGGTGGCGACCGCCAATCAGGAGAAGTCGGTGACGGACGCCGCAGCGGCACTCGAGACGGCTCAGGCCAATTACGCCTACGTGACCGACTATCAACCGCCTACAGCCGATGTCGCCCTGGCGGAGGCGCAGGTGCAGGTGGCCCAGGCCGATCTGGCCGACGCGCAGGCCTGGCTGGCCGAGTTGCAGGGCGAGGCGCTGCCCGCAGGCGCGAACTCCAACCTCGCGGCGGCCCGGGCGCAAGTGGCGCAGGCGGCCCTCGCGGTCGAGAGCGCCCGACTGGCGCTCGACAACGCCGTGCTGACGGCGCCCCTGGCGGGCACGATCACGGCCCTCTCTGCCTCGGCCGGTGAGGCCGTGGGCACGGGCGCGATCCTGACCCTGGCCGCGCTGGATGAGCCGCTGGTGCGCTTCTACGTCGAAGAAAGTGATCTCGGAAAACTGGGCGTCGGGTATCCCGTGCAGGTGGTGTTCGACGCCGCGCCGGATGTGCCGGTGGCCGGCGTCGTGACCCGGATCGATCCGGCGCTCGTCTCCGTCGACGGCTCCCCGGCCGTGCAGGCCTGGGCGCGCCTCGAGGCACCGACCGGTGTGCTGTCGCTCGCCTCCGGTCTGACGGCCGAGGTCGAAATCGTGGCGGGCGAATCCAGGGGCGTCTTGCTGGTGCCGGTTCAGGCGCTGCGCGAACTGGCGCCCGGCAGCTACGCGGTCTTCGTCGTGCAGGCCGATGGCCAGCTCAAGCTGACGCCGGTGACTGTTGGCTTGAAGGACTTTGCCAACGCCGAGATCGTGTCGGGGCTGCAGGCCGGTGACGTCGTCAGCACCGGTACGGTTGAGACGAAATGAGCGAGGCCGCGATGGATCACAGCCTGCTCATCGAAGTTCGCGGCCTGCAGAAGGTCTACGGCGAAGCCGAGTCCGAGGTGCGCGCGCTCGACGGCCTGGACGCGGGCGTGGCCCGCGGCGAGTTCGTGGCGATCATGGGCCCGTCGGGCTCGGGCAAGTCGACGCTGATGAACATCCTGGGCTGCCTCGATCGCCCGACCGGCGGGGCCTACATCCTCGACGGCCGCGACGTCAGCGGGCTTAGCAAGAACGAATTGGCCGAGGTCCGCAACCAGAAGATCGGCTTCGTCTTCCAGTCCTTCAACCTGCTTCCGCGCCTGACCGCGCTGCGCAACGTCACGCTGCCGCTGCTTTACAACAGCGCCGAGGAACTGACCGACGCAGAGGCCGAAGCCCGCGCCCGGGCCGCGCTCGAGTCGGTCGGGCTCGGCCAACGCCTGCAGCATCGCCCCAATCAACTCTCCGGCGGTCAGCAGCAACGGGTGGCGATCGCGCGCGCGCTGGTCAATCGCCCGCCGCTGCTCCTGGCCGATGAGCCGACCGGCAATCTCGACTCGCGCGCGAGCGTGGAGATCATGGACCTGATCCATGCACTCCATCGCCAGGGCGTCACGATCGTGATGGTGACGCACGAGCCCGACATCGCCGCCCACGCCGAGCGCGTGATCTGCGTCAAGGACGGGCGCGTGCTCGCCTCAAGCGCGGCCGGCGAGAGCCCGTGTCTCGAGCGCGCGCTGCAGGGAGTCGAGCTCGCATGAAATCCAAACGCATCTTCGCCACGGCCTGGGAAGGCCTGACCCTCAACAAGGTCCGCTCATTTCTGACGACCCTGGGTGTGATCATCGGCGTGGCCTCGGTCATCATCATGCTGGCCATCAGCGCCGGCACCGAGGCGGCCATCGCCGCGCAGATCAATGCCCTCGGCGCTAACTTGATCATCGTCTCGCCGATGCGCGGCGTGCCGGGCGCCTCGCGCACGTTGCTCCTGGAGGACGCGTTTGCGCTCGAGGCAGCCGTGGCCGGCGTCGACGGGGTCTCGGCCGAGCAGGCCCCGGCCGCGCAGACGGTCAAGGCCGGCGGCGTGACGCTCGACGCCATCGACGTGATCGGCACGACGGCGGACTTCCCCGACGTGCGTGACTACGCCGTGGGGGCAGGGCGCTACTTCACCGAAGAGGAGAACGATCGCAACGCCAAGGTGGCCGTGCTCGGCGCCGGGGTGGCCAGCGACCTATTTGGGGCGGAGAGCCCGATCGGCCAGACGGTCAGCGTCGGCAGCGTCAAGGCGACCGTCGTCGGCGTGATGGCCGCCAAAGGCATGGTGGCCGACGTCGACTACGACGGCCGGATCTACCTGCCGATCAGCATCGTGCTCGATCGGCTCATGCCGACCACATCGCTCGGCGGCGATCGGGTCCGCACGATCTATGTCAAAGCCGAGAGCCAGGACCGGATCGACAGCGTCATCACGCAGATCACGGCCATCCTGGCCGAGCGCCACGATGTCGACCCCGCCAAGCCGGACTTCTCGGTGCAGACCCAGCAAGACATCATCGCCACGCAGGAGGCCACGACCGCGGCATTCCGCGACCTGTTGGCCTGGGTCGCCGGGGTCTCGCTCATCGTCGGCGGGATCGGGATCATGAACATCATGCTGGTCTCGGTCACCGAGCGCACGCGCGAGATCGGCCTGCGCCAGGCGCTCGGGGCGCGGCCGGCCGATGTGCTGCTGCAATTCCTGATCGAGGCCGTCATCCTCAGCCTGGTCGGCGGTCTGGTGGGCGTGGCCCTTGGGGTGGGCGGGGCTTATCTCATGGGCGAGTTCGGCACGATGCAGACCGAGATCGTGCCGGCCTCGATCCCGCTGGCCTTCGGCGCGGCTGCCGTGGTCGGCATCTTCTTCGGCTATTACCCGGCGACGCGCGCTGCGCAACTCGACCCGATTGAGGCGCTACGGCGGGAATAATCAACTTCAAACTTCAAATCTCAAATTTCAGGCTAATGGAGCTACACAATGAAACACTGGACACTCATCACTCTAGCTCTAACGCTTGCACTTACCTTGGCCGCCTGCGGCGGAGGCGCGACTCCGGCCCCAGCGTCGGCCCCGGATACCTACGTGAGTCCGAATCTCGACACTTCTTACGAAGGTGCGTTGTCCGCCCGCAACCAGTTGCTGCTGGGTGCCCTGGAACTAGACGGCACACCAGACGCCATCACCGCCGAACAGGCGGCGACCTTAGTCCCGCTGTGGCAGGCTGTGAAGAGCACCACGCAAAGCGGCGCGGCGGCGCAGGCTGAAGTGAGCGCGCTGCTGAGCCAGATTGAAAGCGCGATGACCGTCGAGCAACTGGCCGCTGTCCGCGAGATGCAATTGACCCAGACCGATTTGCAGGAATGGGCCGCCGCCAACGGCATCACGCTGGGCGGTGGCACAGGACAGCCAGGCAGTGGCCAGGGTCTCTCGCCCGAAGCCCGCGCCACGCGGCAGGCCGAGGAGGGGCGCGCGCCCGGCAGCAGCGGCAATGGCGCGTCCACCGCGATGCTGGATGCGGTCATCGCGTATTTGGAATCACTGAGCCGCTGAATCTCCAATCTTCAATCTCAAATCTCAAACTTCAACCCACAGGAAACCCGGCCATGAAACGCCTCGCACTCTTCACACTTACTCTCACTCTGCTTCTCGCCGCGTGCGCCGCGCCGACGCCGGTTGCGCCGGCGGGCGAAGCGACCGCGCCGGTTGTGGTTGCGCCGTCGGATTCGACGCCGACGCCTTTCGCCGCCGCGTACCTGAGCATCGAGTATGCCGATGCGGCCAGCCTGCGCAATCAACTCGCCTTCGGCGCGCTGAAGCTGGAAGGCACGGCCAACGCTATCACGCCCGAACAGGCCAAGACCCTGCTCCCGCTGTGGCAGGCCATCGCCGCGCTAAGCGGCACGGAAACGACCGCCGAGGCCGAACTGACGGCCGTGCAGAATCAAATTACAGAGGCGATGACGCCGGAACAATTGCAGGCCATCGCCGCGCTGCAGATCACCAACGCCGACCTCAACGCTTTCTATGTCGAGCGTGGCGTGATATTCCCCACCCCAGTGCCGGGGGTGACCAAAGAGCCGGGCAGCGGTAGCGACCTGTCGCAGGCCGACAAGGAAGCCACGCGCGCGGCGGCAGAAGCGCTGGGCACGCCGGTGGGCGTAGGCAGCAGTACCGGCCAGGCGGCCAAGACCCTGTTGTTCGATACAGTGATTGAACTGCTCGCCGCGCGGAGCGCGGAATAAATCGCACCTAACGAGGATGCAAACATGACCAAGTTTCTTAACAAATGGCTGCGCCAGTTTCACCGCTGGCTGGCGTTGCCCTTCATCGCCCTCCTGCTGACCGTCATCTTCACGCGTGGGACAACCCTAGGCGACCTCGCCCAGCGTATCCAGGCGCCGCTCATGATCATCATGGCAATTACCGGCGCGTATCTGTGGCTGTTGCCGTACTGGGCCAAATGGCAACGACAGCGAGCGCGGGCCAAAGCGTGACCAAGGCGCAGGGCCAGGGCCAAAGCCGCTCGCCGGCTGACAAGGAAGCCACGCGCCCCCCGGCCCAGCGCCGGGCACGCCGGTGGGCACGGGCGGCAGCACCGGACAAGCGGCCAAGACTCTCTTGTTTGATACGGTGATTGAACTGCTGACCGCGCGCGCCGGAGAGTAAGAAGTCACAGGCTTTGATGAGCGGCGAATTTGCGTACACTGTTTATGTCGGAGTTCCCTGGTCAGCCACACTGGGAGTTTGAGTATTGGATCGCTCAAGGATCAACTATGGCCCATGCGACAAAACCCTCGTCTACGATGCCGAAAAGAGAGCGGCTGTTGATCGGCGGGCTGATTGTGTTCGGCCTGATCCTGGCCGGCTTTTTCGGGGTGCGCGCTGTCGTTTCCTTTATCCGCATCCAGCAGACGGGCTTGCAGCCAGGCGTCACCGACGTTGAAGCCATTCGCGGCTGGATGACCATTCCCTATATCGCCAAAGCCTATGGGGCGCCGGAAGAGTATCTCTTTGAGCACATCGGCGTTCAGGCCGAAGGCAATCGCCACAAAAGCCTGGGTCAGTTGAACCTGGAATATGCCTTTGGACAACCCACCGCCATTCTCGATGCGGTGAAAGAGGCCATTCGCCAATATCACGGTGAACAGCCTCCCCCGGCCACGGCTTCCCCATGAGCGACCTCGGCCTGACCGACTTTTTCCTGACCGGGCTGGTCACTTACGGCGCGCCGATGCTTGGCCTGGCCCTGCTGTTCGCCGGCCTCGGCCTGCCTCTGCCGGCCACATTATTTCTGCTGGCCACCGGCGCCTTCATCCGGCAGGGAATGATGGATTGGACGAGCACGCTGGGCCTGGGCCTGTTGGGGGTTATCGTCGGCGACAGCGCCAGTTACGTGATGGGGCGCTTTGCCGGAGACTGGGCGCAGCGCCGCTTCAATCGCTCAACCGCCTGGCAGTTGGCGCAGGATACTTTTGCCCGGCGCGGCGGAACCGCCATCTATCTGACCCGGTTTTTGCTCACCCCGCTGGCGATACCCACCAATCTCATCGCCGGGGGGAGCCGTTACGCCTTCTGGCGATTTCTCGGCTACGATGTGGCCGGTGAAGTTACGTGGATCGTGCTCTACGTCGGGTTGGGTTACGCGGTGGGCAGCCAATGGGAAATGATCAGCCAGCTTGTCGGCGACTTCAGCGGCCTGCTGGTGGGGCTGGCCGCTCTGGGTGCAGGCGTTTACCTGTTCATTCGTCGCCAACGCGGGGCGGTTACTTCGGCAGCGGAACCTGCGGCTGGCGGGTGAGTCGTTCAACGCTGCAACACAGCGGAGTACAATCGCCGTATGGCCAATCAAATTCGGACTCTGACTCTCCCCGTTCAACCCGCCGCGCCCGAAGCGGCTGACACTCCCGAGTGGCGTCACCAATGGCGCTTCCATGCCGAGGCGGTCACACAGACGCTTGGCCCCCGGCAGGGCGTGTCTCGCGTTCAACTCGACCGCGCTGCCGGCACGCTGACGGTGGAATATGATCCCGACCGCTTCTCGCTCGATCAACTCAAGGCCCTCGGCAAGGAAGTGGGCTGGATCATCGGCAACGCCGTCCACCACACGGTGCTTGATCTTTCGCAGGTCAGCCGCACCGCGCCCGCTCGGGAACTGGAAGCGCGGCTGAAAGCCATGCCGGGTGTGGCACATGCCGCCGTCAATCCGTTGGCGCGCACGCTCACCGTGGAATATCTCGACGGCGCACCGACCACGCCCGCCGACGTGGAGCGGCGGTTGCGTGAGTGGGGCTACCGTGTGCGCGACTGGCAACTGCCCGCCGGCTGGTGGGAACGCAACCAACTCAGCGTGTACACCGCGCTGGCCGGGACGACGCTGCTCGCCGGCTGGTTGGCGGAAAGCGCGGGCGCATCGCCGTGGCTGTGGGGGGCGCTGTTCGTCATTGCCTATCTTTCCGGAGGCGGCTTCGCGGCGGTCAACGGCTTCACCGCGCTGCGCCAGCGGCAGATTGACGTGGACTTTTTGATGGTGGCCGCCGCCCTCGGCGCGGCCCTCATCGGGCAGTATGTGGAGGGCGGCATCCTGCTCTTCCTGTTCGCTCTGAGCAACGCGCTCGAATATTACGCGATGGATCGCACGCGCCAGGCCATCCGCGCGCTGATGGATTTGCGCCCGGCCACGGCGCGCGTGCAGCGGGACGGCAGCGAAATGGATGTGCCGGTGGAGCAGTTGGTGATTGGCGACTCAATCATCGTGCGACCCGGCGAGCGTCTCCCGGCGGATGGCGCGGTCATCGCCGGGCAATCGGCCGTGGATCAATCCCCCATCACCGGTGAGTCAATCCCCGTGCCGCGCGCGCCGGGCGACCCGGTGTTCGCCGGCAGCATTAACGGCGGCGGCGCGCTGGAGATCCGTGTGACCAAACGCGCGCAGGATTCCACGCTAGCGCGCATCATCCTGCTCGTCGAGGAAGCGCAGAGCGAACGCGCGCCGACGCAACGCCGGCTCGACGAACTTGAGCAGAAGTATGCCGTCGGCGTCATCGGCTTCGCCGCGCTCGTGGCGGTGTTGCCGCCGCTGCTGCTCGGCTGGTCGTGGGCGGATGCGTTCTACAAATCCATGACCCTGCTGGTGGTGGCCTCACCGTGCGCGCTCGTCATCTCCACACCGGCCTCTATTCTCTCGGCCATTGCCGCCGGAGCGCGGCACGGCGTGCTGTTCAAAGGCGGCGCGCACGTGGAGAGCCTGGCCGGAGTACGCGTCGTCGCCTTCGACAAGACTGGCACGCTCACCCTCGGCAAGCCGCGTGTCACGAACGTCGAGCCGACCGAGTGCTGTTCGGAGAGCGACTTGCTCGCGCTGGCCGCCGCCGTCGAAGCCCGCTCCGAACACCCGCTGGCGCGGGCGGTGGTGACGGCGGCGCGTGAACGCAATTTGGCGCTGCCCGAAGCCGCCGGCCTGCAAGCCGTCTCCGGCAAAGGCGTGACCGCGCAAGTGGATGGGCGCGTCATCCACATCGGCACCGCGGCCCATCTGGGCGAACAGGGCGTGCGCCTCCCGGCCGAGTCCCTCCACCGCCTCGAAGAACTCGAAGCGCAGGGCCGGACGGTGATGCTCATTGGCGACGAACGGCTGTTGGGCCTGATCGCCGTGGCCGACACGGTGCGGCCCGAGGCGCACGCGGCGGTGGCGGCGTTGAAAGCCGCCGGCATCCAACGGGTGATCATGCTCACCGGCGACAACGCGCGCGCGGCGCAAGCCATCGGCGCAGCCGCCGGGGTGGACGAAGTGCGCGCCGAACTTCTGCCCGAGGATAAAGTTGCCGAAGTGAAACGCTTGATGAAAGAGTACGGCGCGCTGGCGATGGTGGGCGACGGAGTGAACGATGCGCCCGCGCTGGCCTCGGCGACCGTCGGCATCGCCATGGGCGCGGGTGGCACCGACGTGGCGCTCGAAACCGCCGACGTGGTCTTGATGGCCAGTGAATTGAGCAAACTCCCTTACGCCGTCGGCCTCAGCCGCCGGGCGATGCGCATCGTGCAGCAGAATCTAGCGTTTGCCGGACTGGTGATTGTCGCGCTGATCGCCACCGCTTTGCTCAACGTCGTCTCACTGCCGCTGGGCGTGGTGGGGCACGAGGGCAGCACTGTCATCGTGGTGTTGAACGGATTACGGTTGCTGGGTTACAAACCGTCAACGGCCAGCGAAACGGCCAGGCCGTTGCAGGCGGCGCGGGCGCGGGGCGGTTGAAACGGCGGTGTGTCAATAAGTGATGCTGACCTGAAAATAACCCCGCGGCTGGCAAGGCTCAGGCACTCGCAACCGCCGCGGTCGAGGCGGGCTGCAGGACGACCTGGAATCCAAGCTGGGCCAGGCGATTGACGCAGCGGCGTGTGATGGCCTGGGTGTCGAGCCGATTGAAGAAGTCGGCGCCGGCTTCACGATAGGGTTCCTGGCGGGAGAGCATGTGGTAGGCGATGACCAGGATCGAATGAGCGACTGCCCCGATCGCGCGTTTCTTGCCGCGTCGGCCGGCCAAACGCCGATACTGGGCTGCCAAATAGGATTCCTTGACCTTGACCGCCGCGTGGGCTGCCTGGACCAGCATCGTGCGCAAGACCTTGTTGCCTTTGCGGATTTTGCCGGAAAACCGTTCGCCTACGCTTTCGTGGTTGCCGGGGGCGACCCCCGCCCAGGCAGCCAAATAATCCGCGGTTGGGAAGCGGCTCATGTCGTTGCCCATCTCTGCCACGATGAATTCGGCGCCTTGCCGCGAAACGCCGGGGATCGTGTCCAGGAGTTCCACCGCCTGCTCGAAGGGGGCACCGGCCTGGTCGATCTGCTGATCAAAGTGCGCCAGGGTCTCATCCAGGCCATCAATTTGGCACAGCAACTCGGTGAGCACAAAGCGCTGATGCTCCTTGAACACGCCCACCAGCGCCTTTTGTAGTTGGTCGCGCTTGCTGCGCAAGGGGCCTTTGGCCAGTTCCGCCAGGTCTTCTACATCCGACGAGCCATTCAACAGACCGGCCAACATCGCCCGAGCGGACTTGCCCATGATGTCCGTCACCACAGAGGCCAACTGGATGTTGGTGACTTCCAGCAGCTTCTGAACCCGGTTCACCCAATTGACGCGTTCGCGCACAAAGCCACTTCGATAGCGGGTCAAGTCGCGCAACTCTCGCTGCGGCGCGGGCGGGATGAAGCTGGCGCGCAAGAGCCCGTGCTCCAAGAGTTGCGCGATCCATTCGGCATCTTGGACATCGGTCTTTCGACCGGGAACGGCCTTGAGATGTTGGGCGTTGACCACCCACACTTCGAAGGTCGGCTCGAGTACGTTGAAAACGGGCTTCCAGTAGTCACCCGTGCTCTCCATGGCCACGTGGGTCACCGCTTGACTGTCGAGCCAGTCCGAGAGCGCCAGCGGATCTTATTCAGGGCTGTGTTCATTTTTTCTCCTTTGGCTGAGTGGTGGAAAAACGTGCTTGCATTTCCCTCAGGATTTTGCAGAGCGCAACTTGTACAACTCAATGCTCACAGCTGGCAACAGGGACGCCACCAAGACAACTGCCCACTCCGTTGGCGACGGTGGCACAGTTTTCAGTATCATCTGCGGGATGGGAAGATAGACGGCGGCGAGTTGCAGGGTGATGGTCAATCCCAGCGCGGCCCAAATGGCGCGGTTGCTGAACAATCCCTGCTTGAACGCGGAGCCAGTCTCGAAGCGGCTGTTGAAGACGTGGAAGAGTTGCGCCAGTCCCAGGGTCAGGAAGGCGACGGTGCTTGCATGGCGCAAATCGCCCGAAGTGTTGAGCGTCCAGACAAAAGCGGCGAGGGTAGACACAGCCAGTAATATTCCCTGAACCACGATGCTGCGAATAAACCGCGCAGGCGGGTATTGGGCGCGCGCTTCGGCGGGTGGCGGACGGCGCATGATGCCTGCCTCGGCGGGTTCGCCTGCCAGCGCCAGGGCGGGAAAGACATCCGTAATCAGGTTGAGCCACAGTATTTGCAGGGGCAGAAGCGGCGCGGGCAAGCCCGCCAGGATCGCCACGAACATGGTCAGAATCTCGCTCAGGTTGCACGAGAAAAGATAGTGGACGAATTTCTTTACGTTGGCGAAGACGGTTCTGCCTTCCTCGACCGCCGCGACGATGGTGGCGAAGTTGTCGTCGGCCAAAACCATGTCGGCGGCTTCGCGCGCCACGTCGGTGCCCATCTTGCCCATTGCCACGCCGATGTCCGCAGTTTTGAGCGCGGGTGCGTCGTTCACGCCGTCGCCTGTCATCGCGACGATTTGACCATCAGCCTGCAAGGCATTCACGATGCGAAGTTTATGCTCTGGTGACACGCGCGCGTAGACGGACGTTTCATTAACGATGACGCGCAGTCCCGCCTCATCAGCCGCGTCCAATGCCTGACCGTCCAGCACCTGTTGCTGTCGGTCCGTTCTGGCTATGCCGATCTCACGCGCGATGGCTTGCGCGGTGGCTTTCTGGTCGCCGGTAATCATGACGACGCGCACGCCCGCCTGCCCGCAAAGACGAATCGCCTCCTGCGCCTCGGGGCGGGGCGGGTCCATCATGCCGACCATGCCCAACAGGGTGAGACCGTCGAACAGCTCTTCGTCCGCGCTTTGCGTTTGTTTGTAAGCCAGCGCCAGCACACGCAAGGCGCGCCCAGCCATTTCGTTGTTCGCTTCCCACAACCGTGCGCGGTCAGATTCGGTGAGTTCAGCCACAGCGTCCCCGCGCTGTTCGTGCGAGCAGGCAGGCAGGATGGACTCCGGCGCGCCCTTCGCGAACACGATGAACTCCCCCTGGCCTTCCTTTGGAGTTTGGGATTTGGATTTTGGGGTTTCGTGCACTGTCGCCATGCGGCGGCCGCGGGCGTCGAAGGGGATTTCTTTCAGGGTGGGAAATGCCTCTCGTTCTGAATCCGCCTCCAGTCCCGATTTGGAAGCGGCAACCACCAGCGCGCCCTCGGTGGGATCGCCCGCAATCGTCCACGCATCCGCTTCGTTTTGGAGCGCGGCATTGTTACACAACAGTCCCGCGCGCAAAGTCAGCGCGAGTGAATTATCCGCCTGCGCGTTGATCCGTTCGCCCGCTTCGCTAAATTCGCCTTTCGGTTCATAACCGACACCGCTAACATGAATGGTTCGCTCTGCCAGATGTATCTCGCGCACGGTCATCTGATTTTGGGTCAGCGTGCCAGTCTTGTCGGTGCAGATGACATTGGTGGAGCCAAGTGTCTCGACTGCCGCCAGCCGCCGCACGATGGCGCGGCGTTTCGCCATGCGCCGCATTCCGAGCGCCAGTGCGATGGTGGCAACGGCGGCCAACCCCTCGGGCACCGCCGCGATGGCCAGCGCCAGGCTGGTCTCTAGCATGACCAGGAACGTCTCGCCGCGCCAGAGACCGACCCCGATCATCACTGCGGCAATCAACACAGCCACCAGCGCCAAATATTGGCCCAGCCGATCCAAGCGTTTTTGCAGGGGAGTCTGCTCCTCCTCCACCCCTGCCAGGAGCGTCGAAATTTTACCCATCTCGGTCGCCGCGCCGCTGGCTGTGACAATTGCCCGCCCGCGTCCCTGCGCCACAGCGGTGCCGGTGTAGATCATCGTTGTTCGTTCAGCCAGGGGCGACTCAGCGAGGAGCGCGGCTTGGGCATCCTTGTCGGCGGGCAGAGATTCGCCCGTCAACGCGGCTTCGTCCAGGCGCAGGCTCCAGGCTTCAGTCAGGCGCGCGTCGGCGGGGATGCGGTCACCCGCCTCGAAGGCGATGATGTCGCCAGGCACCAGGTCGGCGGCGGGCGACTCGCGGCTCGCACCGTCCCGCACCACTTTTGCCAGCGGCACGGTCAGCGCCTTGAGCGCCTGCACCGATTTTTCAGCGCGGTATTCGTTGACAAAGCCGAGCAGGGCGTTTAGCAGTAGCACAACCAGAATCGAAAAGCCCTCCAACTCGTCGCCGAGGACGAAGGCGATGCCCGCCGCCGCGACGAGCAGGATGGTCATCACGCTTTTGAATTGATCGAAGAAGATGCGCCAGAGGGAGGTGGCCTGTGGTTCGGGAAGTTTGTTCGCGCCATATTGCGCCAGGCGCGCCTGGGCTTCGGCGGTTGACAGGCCGTTTTCGATGTCGGATGTTAATTCAGCCGCCGTTTGCGTTGAGGTGAGAGAGTGCCAGATGTTCATCTTCTTAATCTTCCAGAAAAACGCGGCCACAAAAACGGCGTCCGCTTTTTGTATGCCAGGTATTCCTCACCGAATCGCTCGCTCAATTCGCGCGTCTCATGGAAATAGATAAACGTCAGCAACGCGCTGAACACAATCACGGTCAGGAGCATGACTACGCCCGACCCCATCCACACCCCGATGCCCAGGTATAGCAACAACGCGCCCAGCGTCATCGGGTTGCGGGAATAAGCGTATGGCCCCTGCGTCACCAATTTTTGCGTGGCGACTTTCGGCGCGGGCGTGCCTATGCCGAGGACATATTGGATGCGCACCGACCAGCCGACGAGGGCGAATCCGCCCACGGTCAGCGCGGGACCGAGGGCCTGATTCAGCCACCCGAGACGGAGCCTGCCCCAGTCCGCGCAGACGCGGTTAATCCCCAGCGCGAGAATCGCCATGGACAGCAGTCCCAAAAAGAAAAGAACGATCACCCTTCGCCTGAGTCCATCCGAGTGTCCGCGCGCTTCGTTCATGTTATCCGCCAATTCCTTTCAACAACGCGCCGACCGCGTAGGCCACGCCCGCCGCCAGCCCGCCGACAATCAGCATTTCAAAACCGCTGCGAATCGGGTTAAGTTTCGTCACCGCCACTTTCGCCGCGCCCAGCCCAAAGAGCGCCAGTCCCGAAAGTGCGATGGCCACTGGGAAGGCCGCTTCCGGCGGGATGGGAAACACTTGGCCAAGCAGATAGATGAGTAACGGCACCGCGCCCGCAACGACGAACGCGGCAAACGTCACGAGCCCGTTGACGAGCGGATTGCGCTCATCTTCCATCATGCCCAATTCATCTAGCATCATGGCCTTCACCCAGCGGGTTGGCTTGCGGCTCTGGATTTCAACCAACTGCCGCGCTTCGTCGTCTGCATAACCACGCTTGCGATAGACCTCGAATAACTCGGCGCGCTCGCCATCGGGAAAGTGTTCTACTTCCCAGGCCTCGCGCTCCCATTCCTTGCGATAGTATTCCTGCTCGCTTTTGGTTGAGAGGTACGCGCCCGTCGCCATCGAAAACCCATCTGCAAAGAGGTTGGCGAGGCCGAGGATGAGAATGACGGGCGTGCCAAGCTGCGCGCCCGCCACGCCGCTGACGACGGCGAAGGTGGTAATGATGCCGTCCAGCCCACCATAGACCATCTCGCCGAGGTACTGGCTACCCGCGCCGCCGTGTTGTTCGGCGGCTTCGGCGATGCGCGCAGGGTCGTGCACCAGCGCCGAAGCCTGCGTATCGTGCCGGGTAAAAGCCTGGCGCGCTTCTTCGAGTCGTTTCGACATGCTCATGTTCAGCCCCCGTGCTCCGCAGTCGAGGCACGCTTTGATGCGACAGCCTGCCGCAGGATTTGCAGGAACTCGTCCAGCGGCACGCGATGGATGCGCGCCGCCCATTCCACCGTGAGGGCTTTGGCGAGAAACATCCGTAGGGAATAGCGCCCGACGCGCTGGACGCCGAACACTTCCATCACTTCGGCGATGTCGCCATGCTTTTCGAGAATGTCCGAGACGCGGGTATCTTTGGTGATTTGCATTGTGATCCTCCACAGACTAACCGGCCAGCGCGGCCAGTTTCGGGCTGACTGAGAGCAGGCGGTAGGCCTCGTTGATGTCGTCGGCGGTCAGCAGGCCAACGAGTTGACCCGTGGCGTCTATCACCGGAACGGCCCGCACCCGGCCGGCCAACATCGCCTGTTGTGCTTTGAAGAGGGGATCGTCAGGCCTGGCCGTTGGGAACGTGGCGCGCATCACTTCGCGCACGGGCGCTGTCTCGCCATACGCTTTCAACCCCCGGAGCACATCCGCCTCGGCGAGCAGACCCGTGACCTTGTTGCCACCCCACTCCATCACCGGGAAATCGGATTGTGAGGTCGAGAGAGTCAGTTCAACAGCCTTGGATAACAAGTCGTTTGCCCGCAGGGCTTGGGGCGAGCGAGTCATGGCCCGTCCCACCGTCATCTCGCGCAGCACGCTCTTAACCTCGACGTGCTTGCCTTCCTCGCCCGCACCCATCCAGATAAAGATGGCGATGAGCACGAGGGTGTAACTGCCGCTGGTGAAGCCCCACAACCCCATTAGCAGAGCCAAGCCTTGCCCGACTTTGGCCGCAATCGCCGTCGCCTTGCCGTAGTCTAGTTTCATCGCCAACAAGGCGCGCAGTACCCGGCCCCCGTCCATCGGGAAGGCCGGGATCAGATTGAACAGACCCAGCATCAGGTTAGCCGACGTCAAATAGGCCAGCAGGCCGGCCCAATTGGCCTCGCCCAGCGAGCGATAGAGTTCAGGCAGAGTGAGCACCGCCTGAATTTGCAAGAGGACGCCGAGGCCGATGAGGAGGGCGGCGATGGCAAAGTTCACCAGCGGCCCGGCGAGGGCAATCGCCAGTTCCTGCTTCGGCTTCTCCGGCATCTCTTCCATCCGCGCCAACCCGCCCATCGGCAACAGGGTGATGTCGCGCACCTTCACCCCGTATTTGAGCGCCTGAAAACTGTGGCCGAGTTCATGCAGGGTGACAGCGGCGAACAGCAACAGCGTGGCGACGACGCCGAACAACGCGCCCTGTATCCCTGCGCCGGTGTCGCCGCTCCAGCGATACGCTGCCCAGATCAGAATCAGCACGAACGTCAGATGAACCTTAACATCAATGCCTCTGACGCGGAAGAGTTTGATTGACCAACTCATAGGATTTACCTCCATTCGATAAATGCAAAATCGCTCAAGTGCAATTGAAGCGTAGCACTTGGGCGACGGTTTGTCTCCGATTTTTATCGGGTCGGCGGGAGGAGAATTTCCCGGTGGACCGAGATTGTTTTCGTCCGATTAAAGCAGGCCCCGGTCTGCTTCCGCCGACGGCTCGGGGCTATCCGGTTCGAGGCGGGTCAGGCCCGCCCGCGCGATGCGCCAGAGTTGAGACACGACCGGGATCATCGAAACAACCCAGGAGGCGTAGGCCATTCCGTATAGCAGCGCCTGATAGTCTCCGGCGAAGATGCTGGCCCACAGCAAAGCCCCGCCGAGGTGAGCGGTGATGAGGCTGAGCCAATTGCCGCCGAGGTGAGCCGGCTGCTCCGGGGATAAAAAGCGACTGAACAGATACGGCATAATGGCGTAACCGAACTGCAACACCCAGCCGTAGATGAGGGCTTGCGGCGCGTTCTGCTCGATGCCCGCGCCGGGGAAGCCCGGCACTTTTAGAATGATCAGCGGCGCGACCAGCACCGGCGCGATGATCCACGCATAAGACGTGACCAGATGCCAGAAGCCTGGCGTCTTCGTTATGCCGTCGCCGCGGAGGGGCTTGATCACATTGAGTAGAAGCCAGCCCGTTGCGCTCAGGCGCAAAATGATGCCCGGCACGGAGAATAGTTCGTTCTTCATCCACGGCCCCAGCACCAGTAGTAATGCGCCAGCGTTCATCATCCAGAAAATGGGCGTGATGGAGCGCGGCCAGGCCAGTTGGCGTTTGGCGAAACCGGTGTACAGGTCAACGAGCAACCCGGCAAAGACGAGCGACATGAAGCCCCAGTTGTTGGCGTGGATGTGGACTTCGATGGGCACTTTGATGCCCAACGCCGGCCCCCAGCCCAGCCACAACCCCGTGCCGACGATGATGCCCAACAGCAGGTAGCCCAGCCCAGCCCGGCAAGGTAGAAGATGCGCCCGGTCAGAGCCGGGGCCGGCGTCGTTCCGCGCAGTTCATTCAACTGCTTCATCAACAGCGTAGCGGCGATGAAGACGAGGGTGCCGCCGGTGAAGATGAGCGCCGCGTAGACCACCGGAATGCCGACGAGCAGGGTGAGCAAACCGGCGTTGAGCATCAGCCAGATGTCCCAGCGCGTTGGGGGCCGGGGCCGCCCGGCGCGCGCCGCCGCCAAAACCGGAATCAACCCGAAGACGATTTCGGTGAGGGTGCCGAGGGTGATGAGATGCACCCTCAGCCAGCGCAGGCCGTTGAACCAGGGCAGGAGGCTGAAGCTGGAGAGCGACGAATCCAGCGCGGCCAAGATCACCAGCGAGACATACAACAGGGTCATCAGAAAATTGGGTTGGTCATCATCATTTCCCTTCGGGCGTGAGTCTCATCTGCACGACGGCCACGCCCAGCAAAATCGTCGCGGCCAGGATGGAGAGGCCGCCGACAAGCACAAAGTAGAACGGCAGGCCCAGATATACTTCGCCCAGAATACCGGGTGGCATCAGCAATCCGGCCAGCGCCAGCCACGAGACCCATCTGGCCTGGCTTTCTTTCACCGGCAGTTTGACCAGCAAGAAGCCGAAGACGATGTTGAGGAACGAGAAGAGGTTGCCGTGCACGTGGGCCAGCCGGGCCTCGAAGTGCGGGCTGACGTTGTAAGCGGCGATCCACGCTTCCTTGCCCGGCGCGAAGTCGCGCAGGTAGATCAGGATGAAGCCGTAGATCATGAAGGCCGCCATCAGCCACAGCCCGACGCCGATGTTCCATTTGCCGACAGTTTGATTTTGCATGATTCTTTTTCCTTTCACTAAGCCGTCGCCTTATTTTTTCGCGATTGGACAAACATCAGCGCCAGAATGATCAGCCACACAGCCAGTCTGAGGCTCATCGCGACGATGCTGTCTGGAGCAACCACCTGGCGATAAGCGGTCTGCAAGATCAGCATCACGATGGCGTGGGTGCTGAAAGTTCCAATGGCGGCTGGCATCGCCCATTTGCTGTTTTTCCAGATGAGGAGGGCGATGAGGAAATCCGTCAGGAGGCCCATCGTGAAATTGTAGACTGGAAGCCAATTGATTACATAGCAATCGGGGGCTTTGCCAAGCAGAACCTGCCCACCGGCGACGATAGCCATCGCCCCGATGATAAAAGCGAGAATGGCCGCGATTCTGGTCAAGGTTCTGTTCATATTTTTCTCCTCGCGTGATTGCCTGCGCCGTGAGGCGCTATTTCTGTTTCACTTGCCGCTGATAGCCGATGATCAGCAGGGCCACAGTGATGGCGCCGGCCACCACGTGCAGGAACGCGGTCACTGTGCTCGCCAGCAGCGTCTTGCTCGCATCGGGGAGGGCGTAATCCGGGATGATGCTGACGAGCAGGATGACCGTCGCGAGGGTGATGAAATCGCGGATGGGCCGCTCGCGGCGGCTCACCAGCCAGGCGAACACGGCAGTCGCGCCAAGGACGGGTACAAAAACGAAAAGGGCCGAACGCGCATAATTGTCCAGCGGTTTGAAGATGGCAATCTCCGGCCAGATGGCGAGGGCTAGCGCCTGCACGACCAGCACGGCGGCGATACTGACGACAGCCGTGCCGATGCCGATGTAGGCCCAGGTTTTCGTTTCAATGTGGGCAGTCGGTTGTCGACGAATAGTGGATGGGATGGTCATGGGTTACTCCTGTGTGTGCTGAAAGGCGGATCAGGATGTTGCCCGCCGGGGCAACCGGCTTACGTCTGGACTGGAAATCCGCAGCTGGACGGCGTCCGCGTCCACCCGCTCGATCAGGGTGAGGGGCACGAGGCGATACTCAAGCTTTGGATGGAGACGGCCGAGCAGGATGTGAGTGACCGCCTGAGTGGCCTGATCCACCACCACGGCCGCCACAATGCCTATCGCCACACCGTCATTGCCACAGAGGGTCATTTCGCGGCGCACTTCGACCGGGGCGCAGTCAGGCGGCCCCAAGTGAATCCGGCCGCTGACCAGCAGCCTGGGGGGCGAGTTTGCTTTGTCGGCGTCAGGGGCCGGAACCGCTATTGGAGTGTCCATAAATTGATTTCCCGGTAGCACAATCGCCGGAGCTAAGATTGAACAACGTCTAACTTGCCATCAACTGAGCCATCAGCCAGACCTCTACTAAAGCGCCTCCGACAATGAGCACAGCACCGCTCAGGGCATAGGCGGATTCGGCGGAGATGAAACCGGGCAGAATGCGGTGAAGCCACACGAGCAGCGGCTTACCAGCGATGAACAGCCCGACGACGGCCAGCGGCACACCGAAGAGGATCAGAAACAGATATAGGGTGCGCAAATTCAACTGCATCAGTTCGGCCGGCGGGAATGTTTGGCCCCCAGTGCTGAACGCGAGTTGCAACGTCAAATAGATCACCGCTAACGCACCCGACAACGCGAGCACGACCACACTCCACTCGTAGGCGTGCTGCGGCGAGAGGCGCTTGAAGAGGCGATGGGGCAGCGCCAGCACCGGTCGCCCGATTATGGCGACGACGATGACGGCCAATGGGATGAGGCCCCACACCGACAGAAGATAAAGGGCGTTGTTCATGGCGACGCATTCCTTTCAGAATGCGATTGACGTGACGCCTCGGCCTCACCCGACGCGCGCGGCCAAGAACGCCAACCGCGTTTCGGCTTCGATGCCGCGGCTGGCGCCGGCCGGCGTGATCACCGTCGCCCCCGGCCCGACGGCGAAACGCTCGCTGTCCACAGTCATCCAGCCAGCGCCTTCGAGAAAGTGATACATCGCCATTCCTTCGGGATGCGGGGGGATTTTCTGGCCCGGCTCCAATCCGGCGACGATGACTTTGAGTTGCTCGCTCTCGGCCAGGACCTGCGGTTGAGGGCCGGCGGCGGAGAATACGATGTTCTCTTTCCAGTTGGGATACAGCATGGGGTTCATCCTAGCTATCCTTTCCAAAAAACAAATCGCTCAAGTGATGGCCACACCATAGCACTTGAGCGATTGCGTGTCTCCGACTTGAGTCGGGTAGGAGGGATGAGTTTTACGCCGCCAGTTTTTCCAGCGCTGCCCGGTCGCGGATGCGGATTTCGTGCCGCTGCACTTCAATCGCGCCTTCGCTTTCGAGGCCGCGCAGCGCCCGCTGCACCACATCGGGCACGATGCCGAGCCGGGCGGCTAGTTCGGCCTGGGTGTGCCAGCGCGGGTGGTGGAGCACGTCGCCGCTGGCCTCGTCGAGCAGCAACCGCGCCAGCCGCCCGGTGACGGGGCGGAGTGACAGGTCGGCCACCAGGTTGATGAGGTCAATCACGCGGCCGGCCATGTCTTCGATCACCTGCTGGGCCAAGTCAGGCTGATGACGCAACAGGCGAATCATCACCTCACGCCGTAACAGCCACACGCCCACCGCTTCGAGGGCGATGGCCGTAGCCGGGTTGGGGTGTCGGGCGAAGGCGCCGATCTCGTTGAACGTTTCGCCGGGGCCGATGAAACGCAACACCTGCTCCCGACCTTCGGGTGAGGACTTTACCGCTTTCAGCCAACCAAATTGAAGATAGTAAAGGCCCGGCGAGGCCTCACCTTGGAGTGCGCCACATGAAAGTTGTAGTAGGTGGGAAGAAATTCCTCCCCGGACTGCGGCCGACCTGCTCGGTTTTCCGGCTTAAATCAGCTGGTTTTTTTCTTCTGATCGGCTCGGTGAGAGCCCCTAAATTGGGAAGAACGGGACGGCAGTCCAGGCGGGTTGGCGGGCGAGTAGCGGGAGCCCGGGCTATACTTCCGAACTAATGAGCGACTCCGACGTCATTGCTTATGGAGTCACGGGAACTCCAGTTGCAGCTGGTATGGCAGTTTCCTCCACTGAGCCAGGATACCCACCCGGCGTTGGCACTACCGGCGTCACAGGCGAGGATGTAGAGGTGAACGTTGGAGGGGGCTGCAAGGACCCGACAACCTGGCTCAAATCAGCGACAAACGATTCGGATGGCACATCAAAGTAGAACGTGGTTCCATCGGTTGACTGAAGCGTGAGCCGATGGCGCTTCACTCGGCCCGCAATCAACTGGCTTTGGGCACCCTCAACCTGGCGGGCACGCCCGCGGCCGTGAGCCCGGAGCAGGCGGCCGCGCTCCTGCCGCTCTGGCAGGCGGTGCGGGCCACGAGCCAGAGCGGCGGCGGTTCGCAGACCGAAGTCAACGCGCTCCTGACGCAGATCGAAGCCGCCCTGACCGAAGCCCAGCTGACGGCCATCCGCGACCAGGGCCTGACGCAGACCGATCTTCAGGATTGGGCGACCGCCAACGGTGTCACCCTCGGCACGGGCGGCGGCGAACCCGGCTCGGGTCAGGGGCTTTCACCGGAGGCCCGTGCGACCCGCCAGGCCGAGCAAGGCCGCACGCCCAACAGCTCGGGCGGCGGCGCCTCGACGGCCCTGGTCGATGCGGTGGCAACGTACTTGGCATTGCTCAACTCTTGAGCCATTCGACCCTGTCTTAGTCGGAGCGAACGGCGAATACCGCGATGACGGGGTCGGCTTTCGCCATCCATTCCCGACGTGGGACATCGTCCCCAACGGAGACCGTTTCATGCTTGCTAAGAGACTCGCGATCACCATCCTCGCAACCGCCATGCTCCTGGCCGCGTGCGCGGCCCCGGCCCAAGCGCCGACACCGACAGCGACCGGCCCGCTGACCAGCGACTACGCCGATGCCGCCAGCGTGCGCAATCAGCTGGCCTTCGGCACTCTCGAGCTCGAAGGCACGGCCCAGGCCGTGACACCCGCGCAGGCTCAGGCGCTGGTTCCGCTCTGGCAGGCGCTGGCCGGCCTGAGCGGCAGCGAGACCACGGCGCCCGAGGAGTTGACCGCCGTGCAGGATCAGATCACGGCGGCCATGACGGCCGAGCAGCTTCAGGCGATCGCGGCCCAGCGGATCACGAGCGCCACGCTAAGCGCGTTCTACGCCGAGCGCGGGATCGTGCTGGCCACGCCCGTGCCGGGGGTGACCAAGGTCCCCGGCTCGGGCAGCGGCGTCTCACCGGAAGACAAAGAAGCCACTCGCACCGCAGCGGCCGCGCTCGGGACGCCGACCGGATCCGGGGCGGGGCAGGCGGCCAAGACCTTGCTTTTTGACACCGTGATCGCGCTGCTGACCGACCGGGCCGACTCCTGACGCCCGGAACGGCTGCGGGATACGGCCAAAATCGGCCGTATCCCGCAGCCGTTCCGGGCGTCTTAACAGACAGATGCAGATGTACGCCGAACCACAGCTTGCCGGGGGTCCGATTCTCGCCACGGATGAACGCACCCTGGCCGAGATCTACACGACGTTCAGCCCGCGCCTGTATCGCTACGCCTATCGGTTGCTTGGTGAAGCCGCCGAGGCCGAGGAGTTGGTGGCCGAGACCTTCCATCGTTTCCTGGTGGCCGTGCGTTTCGAGCGGGGTCCCCAGCTGCATCTCTCCGGCTACCTGTTTCGGATCCTGCACAACCTCATCACCGACCGCTTTCGTCGTCGGCCACCGACCATGCTGGCACTTGACGACGATCTCCCGGGAGACTCGGACCCGGCCCGGTTGGGGGACCTGCACCTGCAGCAGGCCCGGGCCCGAGCGTTGCTGCTCCGCCTGACGCCTGAACAACGCTTCGTCATCACGCTGAAGTATTTCGAAGGGCTGTCGAATGACGAGATCGCGGCCGCCCTCGGCAAGAACACCGGCACCGTCAAGTCCCTGCAGCATCGCGGGCTCGAGGCGCTGCGACGAGCACTGATTCGCGAAGGCTGGGCGCCGGAAGGAGCACGGGTATGACCGATATCATGGATCGCCTCGACAAAAGCCTCCAAAGCGGCCGGCCGACCGACCCGGAGATGGACGTCTGGCTGGTGACATTGGCGACCCTGGATCCGTTGCGGAATGTCCCGGAGCGGACGACGGCCTCGGCCGAGGCCGGACTGGCGGCCTTCTTGAGCGAGGCACGCAGCCTGCCCGTATCCGAACCGTCACCGGCGCGTCATCAGGGGTGGAAGGTCTTTCCCTTCCGCAAGGAGCATCCAACCATGAACGTCCTGGCATCCCTGGCCCTGGTGATGAGCCTGGTCTTCGGCGGCGCCGGCGCAACGGCGTTTGCCGCCCAGAACAGTCAACCCGATGAGGCGCTTTACGGCGTCAAGCTGACGACCGAAGATCTGCGTCTTGGGTTGAGCGCCGATCCGCAGGAGCGCCTGGTGTTGACGCTCAGCCTGATTCAAGTGCGTACGCAGGAGATGATCGGCCTCGTTGAGCGCGGCCGCCCCGTCCCGGAGGCGCTTGAGCTCAGGCTCGAAAGCCACATCGCGTCTGCACTTCAGGCAGCGGCACAGCTTGGTGACGCATCCCTGGCGAGCGCACTGGACCAAATACAGGAGCGCAGCCGGGCTCAGTTGCAGGCCATCGCGGAGTTGCGTGAACAGGCGCCAAGTGACCAAGGCCTGCGGAACACCGAGACGGCCCTGATCCGAATGCAGGCGATGGCTCAACTCGGGCAAGACGACCCGACCCAGTTCCGACAGCGCGCGCGGACCGGCCAATCCGTGCCGGCGCCGTCCACGACACCGGCCCGGAGCGATGACGAACGGGTACCCGCCACGGCGACGCCGGTATCGGCCGAGCACGGGTATGGTCCGGGCACGGGGACGTGTCAGGATGACCTGACCCCGTGCACGCCCGAGCAGGACGGCAACAGCTATGGCCCCGGCCCGGGCAACCCGTCGGTGACACCCGGTGCCCGGCCGATCTCGACCCAACCGGTTGGCACGCCCGACGGCAACGGCCCCGGACTGGTTGGCGGTAACGGCGGCGCGAACGGCAACGGGCAGAATGGCCAACCGGCAAGCACGCCAATCCCGACTTCCTCGAGCGGTGGAGGTTTCGGACCCGGTCCGGTCCAAACGCCGGTACCCAACGTGACCTGTACACCCGAGCAAGACGGAAACAACTATGGGCCAGGCCCAGGCAATCCCTCCGTGACCCCGGCGGAAGGGAACGGCGACGGTGGTGGTGCGGTCGTTACGCAATCTTCTGGTGCCAATCATGGACCGATTGGAACACCTCAGCCCGGGAATGGGCGTCCGTAGCAGCCGCCGACCCCAAACGGCGACAGGTCTTCAGACGTCGAGCCTCCTCCGAGGCTCGGCGTCTGTTTTCCTTATAGATATCCGGACGCAGGGTGCCGCTCTCGGTCGGTACATCGCGGGTGGGGCGACACACAGGCAAATCGATTGGCCGAGATCTGATTCGCCCTGACATCGTCCGATGCTTAACTGCCAACTCAGCTTGTATGGGAGCGAATGGAGAGAGATTTGTCTAATTGCCGCGAGACCTCGGTGAACAGATCGGCCGAAGCCGAAATGTCCAGCGCCGGGGCCTGACGGAGCTGCGCGCGGCATTGAGGCCGACACCCGATTGGCTTTCTGGCCGCGCGAGCGGGTTCAGCTTCCACGTGATCGAGCTGGGCCAGAAGGAACAGTTGTCGGCCACTCCCCAAGAACAGATGACCCAGCTCACCGCGAGGCATGGGCTGGGCTTCGGTAAGGAGCGTGCATGACCTCAGGACCGTTCGAAGATATCGAACAGTGGCGTCGGGCTATGACTGATGGTCGCGTTCATGTTCTACGGTTTTGTCTTGAATAACCTGCGTGACTTCCCGCCCGAAAAAGAGGCCTAGATTGCGGCGGACAACGTGAGCCCCGATTTTGAGGCTCGGCTGGCTCATATACACGGCAGTCTGATGTCCTTGTTGAATAGCGTCTTCGGATTTCTGCTGGTCAAACCGCCCGTGCCGGCCAATCGGGCCAAATGGGTTTCGCGGCGGCTTCGGCTGGACCACTGATTCCGCTTGGAGAAGCGGGCGAGGTGTACTTCGGCTTGCCTTTCTACCTTGTCCTGGTCGGAGATCTATCGATTGTTTGATCGACAATCCCGGAAGGATTGTCGATTGTGCGAATCAGGTTCAATCCGAGCTGTCCATACAGCCTGCCTCGATGTTGCCCTGCCGATGGACCCGGTCATCACCTCCACTGGAAGGCTCTGGTTGGTCCTTCCTGGAGCCACTGAGGCAGATCCGGGTGACACCTGTCGATCGAAAGAACGCGGTTTGTCTTGATGGTTGTCTGGCAGCCGCTCGCCAGCCGTGGCGGGTGGTGGAGTGATCAAGCAAGAGGCTGGAGACGTCTCGCCTCAACCGTCACGGGATCATGGCGGCGAGATGAATCCGCCTACACGGCACGGTTCTTCTCGACCGGCAAAGGATGCGCCGCAGACGATTTGACGTCATTGTGATGGGGTTGACCTCCATGAACCGAGGTCTCAGAACAAGGTCCTGGCCAAGCCGATCGAAACGATCGAAACCGAGAATCAACCGCCCACGGTTTGTAAGCGCAAAGAGGTTCGAGTCAAAAGCAGTCAATGAACAAAGTTCTCAACAAATGGTTCCGAAAAACGCACCGCTGGTTAGCGGTGCCTACGGCACTCCTGATTCCGATGGCCGTGGTAATCCGCTTCTCCGGCAATCCGACATGGCAGACGTTCTTGAAGTCCTTTGAGATGGCCCAATCTCTTCTGATGTTGATCCTGGCGATCACGGGTGCCTATCTCTTTCTCCTCCCATATTTCGCCAGGTGGCAACGCCAGAAGACCCGCTCAGATTGAACTCAGCCTTCCAGGCGATGGGCTGCACCCACGAGTCGCGATCGGGTTGCCGATTGTGACGTGTGGGTGCCCAGACAACCCTTTGATTTGCGATCCAAAGACCGCTAAAGACCGCTCTGTGGCATTGGGAGAAGCGCAACGCAAGAAACGGCGCCTTCAGGCCGCCAGCGCCTCAAGCCCAACTCGATCCCGGATCAAGATCCTGTTCCGCTCGACCGTGATCAACCCGTCAACGGCCAGGCTGCTCAAGGCCCGCTGGACCACATCGGCCACCGTGCCGAGCTGCGCGGCCAATTCGGCTTGCGTGTACCACCGGGGTCGATACAGAACATCCCCCTCGGCTTGAGACAGGATCAATCGGGCCAGGCGCCCAGTCACGGGCCGGAGCGAGAGATCCTCAACCAGCTTCACCAACGAGACCAGGTGCTCGGCCATGGCTGTGAGCAAGCGCTCGGCGAAGTCCGGCTGCTGACGCAGCTGGCCCAGCACCGACTCGCGCCGAAGATGCCAGACACCGGCCGGCTCGAGAGCTATGGCGGTAGCGGTGTTCGGCCGGTCAGAGAGCAGGGCCAGCGCATTGAAGGCCTCGCCCGGCTCGAGAAATCGCAGGACTTGCTCACGCCCGTCCGGCGCGATCTTCACGATCTTGAGCCAGCCCGAGTGCAGCACCGAAAGACCGATCGAGGCCTCACCTTCCAGGAAGACCATTTCCCCGGTGTCATACTCCCGCCAGGTGGCGCGCTCTGCCAGCGTCTGGAGCAAGCCTTCGTCCAGACCCACAAAGAAGCTGTTGGCGCGCAAGAGCGGGATGAGCACAGCGGGCGTTGGGGGAGCGGGCATACCGGGATTATAGCGAGTGGATCGCCTTCGGCATGGAGAGGCGACGGTCGCAATCCGACCTAAGTCGGCGACGGCTCCGGGCTTGGGTGCTAGGCTGGGTTGACGCAGAGGTCATTCCCTTCGCATCCAGTCGCCCTCCATGTCATCGGTGCCACCCACGCCAACCGCCATGCCTGGCCCAGCTCCGGAGGGCCCGACGACCCACCTGATGGTCAGCGGCCATATTCGGTTGGAGGGGCAGGCAGCTTCGGCGGTGGAAGTTCGCCGAACGATGTCCGTTATCGGAAGCGACGGTGTGCCGATGGGTCAGGTCGCCGGCGTGTTGTTCGACGCTGCCTCGCAGTGTGTGATCGCGATCGTGCTGGGCAACTACACCGCTCGGCCGGAGTACCGCCAAATCGATCCGGGCCTGGTGACACAGGTCGCCGACGGGATCCGGCTGAGCATCCCGGGTTCAGCGGCACAAACACTTCCACGCTATGAGCGGTCGCAATCCGCGTCCGCGCAATTTCGCCAAGGAGGATCTGGTCCATGAATGAATCCAAGGTCGGCAAGTGGAACATCGGTGTCGGATTGTGGCTGATGGCCGCTTTCATGATCTATGGCTTTGTGTTGATCTACCTGCGCGACTTCGCGCCGGACAAAGTCGCCTGGATCGCCGCCTACAACGTCAGCCCGCACTTCGAGGCGCGCCTGGCGCACGTGCACGGCAACCTCATGTCCTTTCTCAATATCGTCTTCGGTTTTCTGCTGCTGAAGCTCCCGATCAAGGGCCAGCAGGCCCGCTGGGTCTCCGGTCTGGCGCTGGCGGGGTTGTTGATGCCGCTCGGCATCTTGGGCGAGGTCTACCTGGGGCTGCCGTACTACTTTGTTCTGATCGGCGGCGTGTCGATCCTGGGCGCGACCGTTCTCCTGGGGTGGGCGGTCGTGCAGACGCGACTGGTTCCCGAAAGGCAATGAGCGATGGCTTTACCGTATCTGTTGATGACCTTGCTCTTCGGCGCGTTGGCGGCGCTGGCTGCCTGGGACTCGTCGTTCTCAAGCCTGGGGCTGGCGCCGTGGTTCAACGGCCTGCGGTGGATGCGGGTGCATTTCATCACGCTCGGCCTGTTAAGCGAGTTGATCTTTGGCCTGGCCCCAACCATCGTCGCGGCCAGGGCCGGCCTCGCACAGCCGCGGACGCGCTGGGAGATCTGGCTGGCGCTCAACGGTGGATTGCTGGTCCTGGTGGCGGGCATTCCGCTGGTCAACGGCTGGCTGATCTTCGTCGGCGGGCTGCTGGTCTTCAGCGCAACCGTTCTGTTGATGGCGCAACTGAGCCGCATCCAACGACCGGCACGCGCCGAGGCCGTAACGCCCAGTGGACGATGGTTCTATGTGACCGGTCTGGCGTACCTGCTCCTGGGCATCATCGTCGGCACCGGGTTGTGGCTGGGGTGGGGGCCGGCACTCGGCATTCAGGTGCCGATCGAGGTACACATCCACGCCAACAACTGGGGTTTCATGTCGCTCTCGTTCGTCGGGTTGCTGGTCGACGTGTATCCGGGCATCACGGGTCGACCGTTGGCCCGACCGCGATCCCTCGTCGCGATCTATTGGATGATGGCGATCGGCGCGTTGCTGTTGGTGCTCGGCCCGTGGTTCAAGAACGAACTCTTCTCGGTGCCCGGCATCATCCTACACCTGAGCGCTACGTTCTGGCTGTTGGCGAGCGTCATCAAACCCATCTGGAGTGATCGGCGCACCTGGGGGCCCGGTCTCTGGCACGTGATCACGTCGTATGTCTGGATCGTGGCGCCGGTGCTGGTCGCGCCGCTGATTATCCTCAAGGTGCCGGGCTTCCCGGGCGCGGGCATCGAGCAGAACGCGCCGCAGGCCCTGGTCTACGGCTGGGTCCTGCAGTTCGGTGTCGCGCTCATCCCGTATCTCTTCGCGCGCTGGTTGTTCCCCGGGCGGCCCGCGTCGCTGGGGGGCAGCTGGTTCAGCCTGGGCGCGATCCATGTCGGCGGTGTGCTGCTATGGGCCAGCATTTTCCTAAAAGACATCCAGGGGCTGGTGCATGGCGCCGCCTATCTGGCCTGGGCGGTGGCGCTCGTCCCGGTGGTCATCCAGGTGCGGCGACTAGCCCAGGAGGCGCTCGAGGATCGCATCGCCTCGAACGCACCATCAAAGGGGCTATCACAGGGCCGTGAAGGAGCATGAAAGCGCCGCTTCGTTGGCCGTGGAAGCCCATGTCGACGACTGATGATCTCGGTTGTCTGGATCCGGATCGGCTGGACGTTTGTGAACGGTACGGTGAGGCGCTCAGCGACGCCCGCCCCAGCGGCCGTTATCAGAACGGTTTTTATCCGGAAGTCATGAGTGGCCGGGTTGCCCGACTGGATTGTCATGAAGTCTTTCCGGATTTGGGTTTCCTGCGCCCGATCCTTGCCATCCGGGTCGACCGTGGTTGGCTGCCGTTGCCATTTAGCCCGGCGCGGCGACCATCCATGCGCTTATTTCCAGAGAGGTACTCCCTTTGATGTCGCCCTGGATCGGTTGGCGAGCAGTGCCATTGCTCTCATTCTCAATCCGCTCAGGCCGATGAGACTGGTGGGGTGGCCCGAGCGGCGGACCTACCCCCAATAGAGAGGCCCGCACCGGCAGTTCTCCAATGACGTTGCAAGTGCCGTGCAGGATGACCGCCGGGAGGATGGTCTCAGACAGGATGGTTACGTCAGCCAGCCACGTGCCGAGGACGACTCTGACCTTGAGCATTATCACGATGCCACGCCAGGGTGCGCCTCAGTAATCCGGGCCGTAGACCCGAGGACGATGTCAGGCGCAAATGTGCTCTCCGCATCTCACCCGCAGGATGACTGCAACTGCCTTGCCGGATGTGAGCAGGTCGAAAGCGGGTAGGCCCCGCGTCGGGCGTCGTCCCGACGCGGGGCCTACCCGCTTTCGACAGTTGCCTCTCGGCCCCGCCGAACGGCTATCCTCGGCAGCGAGAATCTCCGCCGCCATGATCACCCACTGCTGGCCGCTGCCTGATTGGCCAGATAGTTCTCCAGGCCCATCTGCTCGATCTGCGCCCGCTGTCGCTCAGCCCAGTCTACGTGTCCTTCTTCATCCTTGAGGATCTTGGTGAGCAGATCGACCGTGGCCTGATCATCCACCTCGTGCGCGAGGCGGATGGCGGAGTTGTAATCCCGCACTGCGGCCGCCTCAGCCTCCTGATCGTTGCCCACCATGTCGGCGACGGTTTGGCCGATCCGGATGGCGTTGAGGGTGGAGACGACGGGCATCCCGTCCAGGAAGATGATGCGCTGAATGAGGCCTTCGGCGTGGTGCATCTCGTCGCGCGCCTGGCCTTCGATGGCGCGGTGCAATTCACCGTAGCCCCAGTTGTCGCACATCTCCGAATGCACCATGTACTGGTTGATGGCAGTTAATTCATCGGCCAGTAACTGGTTCAGGACGGCGATGAGTTTTTCGTTGCCTTTCATGATGAACCTCCTTTGTGTGGGGTGGGCTCATTCGCCCACCCGACGGTGACAGCTTGCGGACCCCGGTGAGCGGCGGGCAGGGTTTGGATCGCGTTCTCGGTGGCCGCCTCTCCGGGCGAAAAGAGGCCAGGCGCGACGAGCCCCTGGCCTCTTCGGTCTATATGCGGGTTACTTGTTCCAGCGGCCACGCGGGCCGCGAGGTTGCTGCGTACCCAGGTTATCGCACACGCCGTCGCCGTCGGCATCCACGAAGGCGGTCCCCGTCCCGGTGCCGCGCGGCGTTACCGCGTGGGGCGCGCTCAACTGCGCAGTGAGGTTCGTTTTCATCGTCGCCAACATCGCGTCGGCCTGGGCCTGCGTGAAGCGCCCATCGGCCACGGCCTGTTTGAGCGAATCTGCGCGAGGGGCGACGGCCGCATCCACGATCCGGTCGAGCGCGACGTCGTGTGCCTGTGCCACGTCGGCGATGGTCTTGCCAGCGTTCAATTCCGCAACCAGGGTGGTGCGATCCAGGCCCAGGACATTGGCCGCGGCGGCGACGAGCGAGTTGTCCGGTCCGCCCCAAACACCACCCCTTCCGCCTCCCAATCCGTAGCCGGTCCCGGCGCCACCGGACTGATTGCCGCCTGGCCCCTGGGCCAGGGCTGTTGCGCTGGTGGCCAGCACGCCGATCATTGCCGCAAACAGGGCGAATGAGCCGAGTTTCAACCACTTGCTGATCATCATGACCTCCTTGGTGGTCTTGTACCTTCGGGCAATTTCCCGTTGGTGGGTCCTCAGTCATCGCTCAACCCCGGGGGCTGAGCAGTCACGACTGGTCTCAGGATAGCGCGCGGGTGTGGAGGCCTTGTGGAGGTTGGATGCTGGACACCTCTGATCTGACGCGAAAACCGACTTGAGTCAGGGACAGATCGAGTTCGACCTGATATCGCCGAGGCACACACCATCACCGGATCGATCCGGGGCAGGTGATTCCACTCCACCCCGTGGACTATGTCACATGAAAGTTGTAACTTGTGGGAAGAAATTCCTCCCCGGCCGGCGCCAGTACATTGGAAGGCCGATTATCTCGGCAGAATCGAGGCGGTGTTCGCGGGTCTCAACCAATGGCACGCGCGTCTTCTGGGAAGAATTTCGATGGCGGTGGGCGGGACCCGGCCACACGAAATGCTGCTGCTGGCGAAATCTGATTCGGCCGTTTCATGCGGCCATCAAGACCGTGAAAGAGGATCGGCGCGCCTGGACGATGGGTAGACCCGCCAACCAATCCGCCACGAGCTGCACGTTGATCGCCGCTGCTGTGAACAGATGTTGACGATGGGTTTTGTCCAGGCCGATGTACTTGGAGCGTCGTCGAACTGCGGTGCGCACACCGTGTGAAAGTGTGCCCTCAATGCCAGAGCGAGCGGCATCGGTTTTGCGGTAGGCCTCGGTCTTCTGGTGACGTCGCGCTGCCAACAAGGCTTCAAAGGACTTTCGCAGTCTGAAGGTCAACGTGAGTGGCGTGGTTTCGGAGCGCGTACATCGTTCACGGACAGGGCACGGATCACATTCGCTTACCTCCAGTCCTTGGGCTCATTGCACGCGTACCAGTTCACTCTGGCAACTCACTGGCCGCCCACTCTACCCCTTAAGGGGCGGCAGGGCCGTCAGGATTTGCGAGCCGTGGGCAAACGCGGCGCGCGGCGCGACCTGAGCGGTTCGAGTTGCCCGGCGCGAGAACCACCGCCTGATCTCCCCGCGGTCAGGCCATCGATGACGTGGCGGGCGACATCCGCCAGGCTGACGGCCGGATTGTTGGCTGAAGCGCCATACATGCGCGCGGCGGTGTATGCGCCATCCATAAGCATCAACAGGGCATTCGCCAGCGCCCCAGGCTCCAGAGCTCCGGTCTGTTTCGCCAACGCCTCGAAGCGAGCCCGGACGGCTTGCTTGTGCTCGATGGCGATCCGGTGGCCAGGGTCGCTCGGCTCAGGGAATTCCGCCACGACATTGTTGAAAGGGCAGCCCAGGCAAGCCGGCGAGGTCACATAGGCTTGGAGGGCCTCGAAGTACGCCATCAACTTGTCGCGTGCGGTGGGCGCGGCTCTTGTGCTCTGCTCGAAGTATCTCCAGAATTCGTCATCACTGTCATGCAGAAAGGCCAGGATCAGGTCTTCCTTTGAGGGGAAATGGCGATAGAGCGTCATCTTCCCGACCCCGGATTCGGCCGCGATGGTGTCCACACCCACCGCCCGATAGCCGTGGCGGAAAAAGAGCCGAGCCGCGGTCTGAAAGAGCTTGTCTTTTGGAGCGGTGCCCGTGTTCATCCCGATAGACCCCTTGACACGATACAGATCTGTATTGTACGATGCGGCCTGGCGATACAGATTTGTATCGTAGCACAGCCTGTCCGGCAACGCAATCGCAAGGAGCTACAGATGAACATCGGAGTCCTCGGCACCAGCATGGTCGGCCAGACCCTGAGCGGCAAACTGGCTGAGTTGGGTCACGACGTGATGGTCGGCACCCGAGACGTCGCCCAGACCCTGGCGCGCACTGAAACCCATCCGTACGGTTTTCCGGCCTTCAACGTCTGGCGCAAGGACCATCCGGCGGTGAAGCTCGGGACCTATGCCGAGGCCGCCAAGCATGGCGCGGTCGTGCTCAACGCCACCAACGGCAACGGCTCCTTGGCGGCGCTGCAACAGGCCGGGGCGGCCAATCTCACCGGCAAGATCCTGGTGGACATCGCCAACCCGTTGGACTTCTCCCAGGGGATGCCGCCGGCGCTGAGCGTTTGCAACACCGACTCGCTCGGCGAGCAGATCCAGCGCGCTTACCCAGAAGTCAAGGTGGTCAAGGCCCTCAACACCGTCACGGCTTTCCTGATGATCGACCCCGGCCAGGTCGGCGGCGGCGACCACACCCTGTTCATCTGCGGGGACGACCCCGGCGCCAAGGCGCAGGTGACCGGCTGGTTGCAGACCTGGTTTGGCTGGCGCGATGTGCTCGACCTGGGCGGCATCTCGAACGCGCGCGGCACCGAGATGTACCTGGCGCTCTGGGCGCGGGCCTTTGGCGCGCTCGGCACCGGCCTGTTCAACGTCAAGATCGTCCGGTGACCCTACGCGCCGCGTTGACGCAAAGCGGCAACATACAGAGTTAACCGCGAAGACGCGAAGAGCGCGAAGTTAGCCCTGAACTTTGCGTCCTTCGCGTCTTCGCGGTTCGACCCGACCCCCTCCAATGGTTGATGGGTATCCTGAGGGAGGCGTAGAGCCATGGATCCACGAACTCAACTCGGACGAAGCGAATTGCAGGTGCCCCGCCTCGGCGTCGGCGTGATGACCTGGGGCGAGGCGCGTGGGCTGGCGCGCCTGCACCCGGCCAAGGCCGCGTACGGTGGGGCGGAGGGCGCGGACGAGGAGCGCCGCGCCTTCGAGGCCAGCGTCGCCGCCGGCGTGAACCTGTTCGACACGGCTGCGATGTACAGCGGCGGGGCGTCCGAGGTTCGGCTGGGCGAGCTGGCCCGCGCCAGCGACGTCTTGATCGCCTCGAAGTTCCCGGGCAGTTTCTTCTTCCGCGCGGATGACCTTCCGCGCGAGCTCGCGGCCAGCCTGGCGCGCCTGGGGCGCAGCACGATCGACCTCTACCAGCATCACTTCCCGGGCCCGGGCGTCTCGATCCCACGCTTGATGGGGCGGCTGGCCGATGCCGTCGCGGCCGGCACGATCCGGGCCGTGGGCGTGAGCAACTACTCGGCCGAGCAGATGCGGGCCGCGCACGCCGCGCTGGCCGATCGCGGGATCCCGCTGGCGTCGAACCAGGTCGAATACTCGCTCCTGCACCGCCAGCCCGAAACGAATGGCGTCCTCGATGCCTGTCGCGAGCTGGGCGTCACCCTGATCGCCTACTCGCCCCTGGCGGGCGGCCGGCTGACGGGCAAGTACTCTGCCACGAAGCGCGCCGGGGGCTTCTTTCGGCGCCTGCTGCCGCAATACGGTCAGAGCGCCATGGCGGCCGCCGAGCCCGTCCTCCAGCTCCTGCGCGAGATCGGCGAGCGCCACGGCAAGACGCCGGGCCAAGTGGCTCTGCGCTGGCTGGTCGAGGACCCGTTCGTGCTTCCGATCCCGGGCGCCAAGAATGGCCGCCAGGCTGCGGCTAACGTCGGCGCGCTAGCCTTTTCGCTTGAGGTCGAGGAGGTTGCGGCGCTTGACCAGGAAACCCGGGCCTGGCGGCGCTAGAGTGGATTCTGCGGCCAGCGAGTGATCGCCTGGGTGGATCCTGCGGAGGCGTTTCGCCCCTGGCCCCTACAAGATCAACTTCTGGCCTACGCCACCACCGGGGGCTGGCCCGCCTTCGTGAGCCGGCTTCAGCCGGAGCAACCGGCCCAGGAGACCCTGGCCAGGCTGTTGGCCTCAGATGAATACGGGCACAGCGCGCGAGCCCTGCTGACCGATTTCGATCTGGCTGCCCGGCCGGACATCTTGAAGGTGCTGCGGGCTCTGGCCCACAGCGCAGCCCATCAGCACACGCTGGGCCGCCAGACCCGGCTCTC
>WBZS01000655.1_pt1 | contig 38054 bp, 34 predicted proteins | sample 5204201 | NCBI WGS metagenome assembly WBZS01 (sample SAMN12344357, study PRJNA552823) | activated sludge metagenome | biome: Activated sludge suspended growth; feature: Nitrification reactor; material: Wastewater; isolation source: activated sludge from nitrification reactor of wastewater...
CACCAGCGACAGCGAGATCGCGGTGTGCAACCTGGGCTCGATCAACCTGGCCCAGCACCTGACCGAGGCCAGCGACGGCCAGCCCGGCAAGGTCATCGACCAGGCCAAGCTCAAGCGCACCGCCGCCACCGCGATGCGCATGCTCGACAACGTCATCGACATCAACTACTACGCGGTGAAGAAGGCGCGCGACGCCAACCTGCGCCACCGCCCGGTCGGCCTGGGCATCATGGGCTTCCAGGACGCGCTGTACCAGTTGCGCCTGCCCTACGCCTCGGACGCCGCGGTCGAGTTTGCCGACCGCTCGATGGAGGCCGTCTGCTACCACGCCTACTGGGCCAGCACCGAACTGGCCGAGGAGCGCGGGCGTTATTCCAGCTGGCGCGGCAGCCTGTGGCAGCGCGGCATCCTGCCGCACGACTCGCTTGACCTGCTGGCGCAATCGCGCGGCGGCCATGTCGAGGTCGACCGCTCGACGAGCATGGACTGGGACGCACTGCGCGCGCGCATCGCCCAGCACGGCATGCGCAACAGCAACTGCGTGGCCATTGCGCCGACCGCCACCATCAGCAACATCATCGGCGTCGACGCGTCGATCGAGCCCTGCTTCGGCAACCTGTCGGTCAAGAGCAACCTGTCGGGCGAGTTCACCATCGTCAACGAGTACCTGGTGCGCGACCTGAAGCGGCTCGGACTGTGGGATGACGTGATGGTGATGGACCTGAAGCACTTCGACGGCAGCCTGCGCCGCATCGACCGTGTGCCCGACGAGTTGAAGCAGCTCTACGCCACCGCCTTCGAGGTCGAGCCGCAGTGGCTGATCGAGGCCGCCGCGCGGCGCCAGAAGTGGATAGACCAGGCGCAGAGCCTGAACATCTACATCGCCGGCGCGTCGGGCAAGAAGCTTGACGACACCTACAAGCTGGCCTGGCTGCGCGGGCTGAAGACCACCTACTACCTGCGCACGATGGGCGCCACGCACGCCGAGAAGTCGACCATCGGCGCCGGGGCGCTGAACGCGGTCAGCTCAGGCAGCGGCATGGCCACCTTCGGTGCCGCCGCGGCGCATGCGCAGGCGCTGCCGGGCGACCACGCACCGGCCAGCGACATCAGGTTCTGCGCCATCGACAACCCCGACTGCGAGGCCTGCCAATGAGTGGCCCTGGCGACTGACCAATGGGCGCGACATGACTGTTAGGACCACGTCGCGCCCACCGCGCCCCGGCGTGGCGCAGCAGCCCAAGCAAGGCGGCTGCGCTGCAAATGGCGCCAACCGATGCAATGCGGCCACAGCAAGGTCATCAAGCCATCAATAACGCTTGGTGTTTTGCGTCGGTCGCTCCGATAATTCCGCGCGATAGGAAAGCACATCCATGCTGGTCTGGGAAGACGACATCTGCCTCCCTCCGACGACACCGCCGAGCGCCCCTGCGGCCTCGCCTGCCGAGTCGTCCCCACCCGCCGCCGCCAGGAGCGCCAGGCCCGCAGCGGCCACCGCACCGGCGCCGGGCAGCGCCGCCAGCGTCACCCCAACATTGCAATTGAGGCTTGTTGAAGCCAGCGCGGCAACCGCCGCCGAACCGATCCCGCCCGCCGCAGCCGCCGCGCCGGCAGCCGCCAAGGCCGCCGCCACGCGCCGCGTCAACGCCGCCGAAAAGCGCATCATCAACGGCCAGACCGACGTCAACCAACTGGTGCCGTTCAAGTACAAGTGGGCCTGGGAAAAATACCTGGCCACCTGCGCCAACCACTGGATGCCGCAGGAGGTCAACATGTCGCGCGACATCGCGACCTGGAAGGATCCCAACGGCCTGACTGAGGATGAACGGCGCATCGTCAAGCGCAACCTCGGCTTCTTCGTCACCGCCGACTCGCTGGCCGCCAACAACATCACGCTGGGCACCTACCGCCACATCACCGCGCCCGAGTGCCGCCAGTTCCTGCTGCGCCAGGCCTTTGAAGAGGCGATCCACACCCACGCCTACCAGTACATCGTCGAATCGTTGGGGCTCGACGAAGGCGAGATCTTCAACGCCTACCACGAGGTGGCGTCGATCCGCGAGAAGGACGAGTTCCTGATCCCGTACATCGACGCGATCATGGACCCGCACTTCCACACCGGCACGCCCGAGGCCGACCGCACGCTGCTGCGCTCGATCATCGTTTTCGCCTGCCTGATGGAGGGCCTGTTCTTCTACGTCGGCTTCACGCAAATTCTTGCGCTGGGCCGGCAGAACAAGATGACCGGCGCCGCCGAGCAGTACCAGTACATCCTGCGCGACGAGTCGATGCACTGCAACTTCGGCATCGACCTGATCAACCAGATCAAGCTGGAGAACCCGCAGCTGTGGACGCCGGAGTTCAAGGCCGAGATCACCGCGCTGTTCCACCACGCGGTTGAGCTGGAGTACCGCTACGCCGAGGACACCATGCCGCGCGGCGTGCTGGGCATGAACGCCTCGATGTTCAAAGGTTATCTGCGCTACATCGCCAACCGGCGCGCGACGCAGATCGGGCTGGAAGCGCTGTTCCCGAACGAAGAAAACCCGTTCCCGTGGATGAGCGAAATGATTGACCTGAAGAAGGAGCGCAACTTCTTTGAGACCCGCGTCCTTGAGTACCAAAGCGGAGGTGCGCTGAGCTGGGACTGACACCCGGCGCCCCGTCGCCTCGGTCGACGCCGCCGGCAGCCAGAAGCCCCACCCTCCATCCAGATTCGCGTCCAGCGACCAAGGCGGCCCTTGAGAGCCACCCGCGCAAAGACGCAGCCCCGTTCATCGGTGACCAGCGGTCAGGCTTCCAAAGACCCGCAAAGCCCCGATGAACTGCCCACCGGCGCCAGACCGCCCGGGCATGTTCTGCAACGTAATCCAGGAGATCAACATGGCAACTGCGAAAAAGGCTCCGGCTAAGAAGGCGATGGCTAAGCCGGCAATAAAAAGCGTCACCGCAAAAAAGGCTCCTCCCGCGAAAAAGGCGGTTGTAGCTAAGAAGGCGCCTGCAAAGAAGGCGGCACCGGCAAAGAAGGCGGCTCCCGCGAAGAAAGCGGCGGCACCTGCCAAGAAGGCGGCGCCGGCCAAGAAGGCTGCACCAGCGAAAAAGGCGGCAGCAAAGAAGGTCGCTGCGCCGGCTAAGAAGGCAGCGGTGAAGCGTCCTCCTGCCAAGAAGGCAGGGGCAAAGAAGTCACCTAGCTCGCCGGCCGCGCCCGCGTCTCCATCTGCGAAGACTGCTTTGAGCCCTGCAGCTGCATGGCCGTTTCCTACATCGAACAAACCATAAAGAAGTATTTGAAATTTTTTAGGGCCCGATTCTCGGGCCTTTTTCAATTGTGCGTGACGCTGGGATCTTATTTAACAATTCCGCTAAATTGCTCTTAAATTTGACATGCCGCGCCAATGCTTCCGCCGCGCGGTGACTAGCGTCTTCAAATCGTGCGCTATCCCCTGTGGCATTCGCGATACTAGAAATTCTTCCCAATATGTAGGCTTTGTCATCGGTATCGCGAACAGTTTCCAGCTTTTCCTCAGCATCAACCATAAGCTTAGCCGCAAGTCCAAAGTTGCCCAACTTAAGTTGGCACCAAGCCATATCAATTTTAATAACTGGTTCCATCTTTCCATCGAGTAGCGCTTTAGAGTCGATTTTTTCCAGAAACTCAAGTGCCACATCGTATTCCTCCTTAACAATGGCAAGCTGGCCTTGAAGTACATGCCGAAGAGGAATTTGGTTTGAATTCGACGTTAAGTAATCAAAGGCTAGCGAACCGCCCGCCTCCAAGACCAGCCTATCCACCTCAGACTGATTGTGGTGGCCGAAAGCATGGGCAAGTCGAATGTTTACCAATCTGAATAAACCTACGTTGTAAAGCATCGCTCCCAACATAGCTTCATCCCCTTCTTTTGTTATGTGCTGTCTAGCCTCTTCATACCATGGCTGGGCTTGACCGTATCCCGACGAAAAGTGGTAGGCATCCGCCAAAACCAACGCTGCTCTCGCGCGAGCTTGATGGTCATCGTCTGCCGCGAGCGTAAACGCTTCGGTGAGATATTCCGCCATCTTTTCATACTCCCCTTTCAGCGAAGACAGTACAGCCATCCAAGCGGCACAGCTTGCCGCAACGGGGGACTTCAACGCGACAGCCAACGCTCGCGCACGAATAATTCGCTCGTGCGCCTGCCGAATCTCAAACTTACACCAATGCAAAACCCCCTCCGCCAGCATCAGCCAGGAGGCGACTTCGGGGTGCAGGCCGGGGCCGAACTGGGTGCGGACGTTGGCGATGAATTGCAGCGCGCGGTCGGCCTGGCCGGCGCGGGCCTGGTGGCCGGCGGCGCGGCAGACCGCGCGCGCCCAGGCGACGCGGTCAGGCGCGGTTTGCGCCTCCTTCATCAGCGACTCAAAGAGCCGCGAGGTCTGCGACGGCCGCACGACGCCCGGCTTGGCTGCTGTCGCGCGTTTGCCAGCCGCGGGCGCGGCACCGGGCGCCGGCCGGGTCGGCGCCGGGCTCATGGCGCCAGCAGCGCACGCAGCGCCGCCTGGTAGCGTTCGGCGGTGGCGGCGGCCACCTCGGCGGGCACCGGCGGTGGCGGGGGCTGCTTGTTCCAGGACGCGCCGTTGATGCGCACCGCCTCCAGCCAGTCGCGCAGGTATTGCTTGTCGAAGCTCGGTGGGTTGCGGCCTTCGGCCCAGCTTTGCACCGGCCAGAAGCGCGATGAATCGGGCGTCAGCACCTCGTCCATCAGTGTCAGCGTACCGTCGGCGGACAGCCCGAACTCGAACTTGGTGTCGGCGATGATGATGCCGCGCTGCAGCGCGTAGGCCGCCGCTTCGGTGTACAGCCGCAGCGCGGTGTCGCGTACCTGCTGTGCCAGGGGTTGACCGATCAGGTCGGCCATGCGCGCGAAGCTGATGTTCTCGTCGTGCGCGCCGGCTTCGGCCTTGGTCGCCGGGGTGAAGATCGGTTCGGGCAGGCGGCCGGCGTTGCGCAGCCCGGGCGGCAACTGGACGCCGCAGACCGCGCCGCTTTGCTGGTATTCCTGCCAGCCCGAGCCGGCCAGCCAGCCGCGCACCACCGCCTCGACCGGAATCGGCTGCAGCCGCTTGACCAGCATCGCGCGGCCGCTGACCTGCGCCACTTCGTCGGCGGCGACCACGCTTTCGGGAGCCGCGCCGGTCAGGTGGTTGGGAACGACGTGGACCAGCCGTTCAAACCACATCAGCGCCATTTGCGTCAGCAGCCGGCCCTTGCCTGGAATGGGTTCACCCATCACCACATCGAAGGCCGAGATGCGGTCCGACGCCACCATCAGCAGCCGGTCGCTGCCCACCGCGTAGTTGTCGCGCACCTTGCCGCGCGACAGCAACGGCAGCGAGTGCAGGCGGGACTCAAGCAAGGCGGTGGTCATGGTCAACGGGGGCCGTACGGCCAGGCAGCGAGTGGGGCCTGATTCTGCCCGCCGGGGCAGCGCACACCTGCCGTCGCCGACCCACGCCAGGCCGGGCGCGGGGCAATGAAAAAGGGCCCCGCAGGGCCCTGGCAGTGTTTGCATCGGCAGCGCCGCGGGCTATGCACCCAAAGCGTGCCGCGTGCGCCGCGTCTTCAGTTGACGGTTTGCGCCAGTTCGCCCTTGGCGTAGCGCTGGGCGACCACGGTCAGCGGCATCGGCTTGATCTTGCTGCCCTGGCCGGCGCAGCCAAACTGCTGGTAGCGCTGCTTGGCAATCTTGTTGGCCGCTTCACGCGCGGGCTTGAGCCATTCGCGGGCGTCGAACTTGTCCGGGTACTCGGCGAAGAACTTGCGCACCGCGCCGGTCATCGCCATCCGGATGTCGGTGTCGATGTTGATCTTGCGCACGCCGTGCTTGATGGCTTCCTGGATTTCCTCGACCGGCACGCCGAAGGTCTGCTTCATCTTGCCGCCGTACTGGTTGATGATGTCCAGCAAGTCCTGCGGCACCGACGACGAGCCGTGCATCACCAGGTGGGTGTTGGGGATGCGCTTGTGGATTTCCTTGACGCGGCTGATGGCCAGGATGTCGCCGGTGGGCTTGCGGCTGAACTTGTAGGCGCCGTGGCTGGTGCCGATGGCAATCGCCAGCGCGTCGAGTTGGGTCGCCTTGACGAACACCGCGGCTTCCTCGGGGTCGGTCAGCATCTGGCTGTGGTCGAGCTTGCCGGACGCGCCGATGCCGTCTTCCTCGCCGGCGTCGCCGGTTTCCAGGTTGCCCAGGCAGCCCAGTTCGCCTTCGACCGTGACGCCCACCTTGTGCGCCATGTCGACCACCTTGCGCGTGACTTCGACGTTGTAGTCGAACGAGGCCGGGGTCTTGCCGTCCTCGCGCAGCGAGCCGTCCATCATCACCGAGCCAAAGCCCAGGTCGATGGCGCCGGCGCAGATTTGCGGACTCTGGCCGTGGTCCTGGTGCATGACCAGCGGGATGTGCGGGTAGGCCTCGGTGGCGGCCTGGATCAGGTACTTGATGAAGTGCTCACCGGCGTACTTGCGGGCGCCGGCGCTGGCCTGCAGGATGACCGGCGTGTCAAGCTCGTGGGCGGCCGACATCACCGCCTGCACCTGCTCCAGGTTGTTGACGTTGAACGCAGGGATGCCGTAGTTGTTTTCCGCGGCATGGTCGAGCAGCTGACGCATCGAGACGAGTGGCATGGCAGTGTCCTCAAAAAGTTGTTGTCGGCAAACGCATACCGGGTCAGTCTGGCACCCAATGGCCGCAACCGCTCGGTAACCGCGAATGATTGTATAGATCGACCCCGCGCGCCGCGCAGCCCAGCCGGTAGTGTGGGTGGCGTCGGCGGCGAGGCGCCGCCAGCCAGCGCCGGATCAGCCGACGCGGCAGACCTTGAGCATGTTGGTGCCGCCGGGAAAACCCATGGGCTCGCCGCAGGTAATGGCGTAGGTGTCGCCCGGGCGCAGCACTTCCAGCTCGATCAGCAGCCGTTCGGCCTCACCCAGCGCGGTGTCGCGGTCGGTTTGCGGCGGCATCAGCAGCGGGCGCACGTTGCGGTACAGCGCCATGCGCGCCTGCGTGCCGGGCTTGGCGGTCATGCCGAAGATCGGCACATGGATGTTGTAGCGGCTCATCCACAACGCGGTCGAGCCCGATTCGGTCAGCGCAATGATGGCCTTGCAGCCCAGGTGGTGGGCGGTGAACAGCGCGCCCATCGCAATCGACTGGTCGATGCGCACAAACGCCCGGTCGGTGAAGTCGGCATCCAGCCGCACGTCCTCGGCGCGCTCGGCCTCCAGCGCGATGGTGGCCATTTGCTCGACGGTCTCGACCGGGTACTTGCCGGCCGCGGTTTCGGCGCTGAGCATCACCGCGTCGGTGCCGTCAAGCACCGCGTTGGCCACGTCGCTGACCTCGGCGCGGGTGGGCACCGGGTTGGTGATCATGCTTTCCATCATCTGCGTGGCGGTGATCGCGATGCGGTCCATCTCGCGCGCCATGCGGATCATTTTCTTTTGCAGCGCCGGCACCGCGGCGTTGCCGACCTCGACCGCCAGGTCGCCGCGCGCGACCATGATGCCGTCGCTGACACGCAGGATGGCCTCCAGCTGCGGAATCGCCTCGCTGCGCTCGATCTTGGCGATCAGCGCCGGCTTGTGCCGGTATTGCTCGCCGGCGACGTTGGCCAGCGTGCGCGCCATTTCCATGTCGGTGGCGGTCTTCGGGAAGCTCACCGCCAGGTAGTCGCACTGGAACGCCATCGCGGTCTTGATGTCGTCCATGTCCTTGGCGGTCAGCGCCGGCGCGGTCAGGCCGCCGCCCAGCTTGTTGATGCCTTTGTTGTTGCTCAGCTCACCGCCGACCTTGACCCGCGTGTGCACCGCCTCGCCGCGCACCGCTTCGACCGTCAGTACCAGCAGGCCGTCGTTGAGCAGCAGCACATCGCCGGCCTTGACGTCGCGCGGCAGCTCCTTGTAGTCCAGCCCGACGGCGTTTGCGTCACCGAGTTCGGTGCGCGCGGCGTCGAGCACGAAGGCGTCGCCGGGCGCGAGCACCACCTTGCCGTCGGCAAACTTGCCGACGCGTATCTTCGGCCCCTGCAGGTCGGCCATCAGTGCCACCGGCTTGCCGACGCGGGCGGCGCATTCGCGCACCATCTTGGCGCGGCTGATGTGGTCTTCGGCGGTGCCGTGGCTGAAGTTCAGCCGAACCACGTCGACGCCGGCAAACAGCAGCCGTTCGACGATCGCCGGCTCACTGCTCGACGGGCCCAGGGTGGCGACGATCTTGGTAGCGCGGGGCATGGCTAGTCCCTTCAAAGAGTTGGGCATCAGGGGTTCCGACGTTTAAGGCACTGGCCGCGCGAACCGCGCGCCGATTATTGGCGAAGTTCCAATACGCTTTGGAAAAGGCCATGCTGAACGCATCCCTCGCCGCGTGCGCATCCCCGATCTCCGGCGCGCCCCGGCGCTGCAATGGCTCGCCATTTCAGCCGGCAGCGCTGCCTTGCGGCGCCTCACGATTCGCCGGGCGCGCCCTCGCAGGGACTTATTCAGCATGGCCTCAGCGCGTTCCCTGGGTGCCGATTTGCGCCGCGGCGAGCGCGGTCATGTTGATCAGGCGCCGGGTGGTCGCCGACTGGGTCAGGATGTGTACCGGCTGCGCCGCGCCGAGCAGCATCGGGCCGATTGTCACGCCATCGCTGCCGGTGATCTTCAAGACGTTGAACAGGATGTTGGCCGACTCCTGGTTCGGCATCATCAGCAGGTTGGCCGCGCCCGACAGCGTGGTCTGCGGCAGGTAGCCGCGGCGGATGGTCTCCGACAGCGCCGCGTCGCCGCGCATTTCGCCGTCGCACTCGATGTGCGGCGCCATGTGCACAAACAGGTCGCGCGCCGCGCGCATGCGCTGCGACGACTTGCTCGGCGACGAGCCAAAGGTCGAGTGCGAGATGAACGCCACCTTGGGCGGCAGGCCGAAGCGCTGGATTTCGGCCGCCGCCATCAGCGCGATTTCGGCCAACTGCTCGGCGCTGGGCTCGTCGTTGACAAAGGTGTCGGCGATGAACAGCGTGTGCGCTTCGAGCATCAGCGCGTTCATCGCCGCATAGGTCTTGACACCCGGGCGCAGGCCGATGACTTCGGTCACATGCTCGAAGTGGCGCTCGAAGCGGCCGACCATGCCGCACAGCAGCGCGTCGGCCTCGCCGCGGCGCAGCATCAGGTTGGCGATCAGCGAGTTGCTGCGCCGCACCGCCACCTTGGCAAATTCGGGCGTGACGCCCGAGCGCCCGTTCAGGCTGTGGTACAGCTCGGCATAGCTGCGAAAACGCTCGTCGTTTTGCGGGTCGCAGATTTCGAAGTCACTGTCCGGCCGCAGGCGCAGTCCGGCACGCTCGATGCGCGAGGCAATCACCGCCGGCCGGCCGACCAGGATGGGCCGCGCAATGCCTTCGTCAAGCACCTCCTGCACCGCGCGCAGCACGCGCTCGTCCTCGCCCTCGGCATATACCACCCGCACCGGCTGCCGCGCGTGGGCCTCCTTGGCCGCGGTGAATACCGGCCGCATCACCATGCCGGTTTGGTAGACAAAGCGGGTCAGTTGGTGGCGGTAGGCGTCCAAGTCGGCGATCGGCCGCTGCGCAACGCCGCTCTCGGCGGCCGCCTGCGCCACCGCCGGCGCAATGCGCAGGATCAGCCGCGCGTCAAACGGCTTGGGAATGATGTATTCGGGCCCGAAGCGCAGCTCCTGGCCGGCATAGGCCGCGGCCACGCTGTCGCTGGTTTCGGCCTTGGCCAGCGCGGCGATCTCGTACACGCAGGCCAGCTTCATCGCCTCGTTGATGCGTGTCGCGCCACAGTCCAGGGCACCGCGGAAGATGTACGGAAAGCACAGCACGTTGTTGACCTGGTTCGGATAGTCCGACCGGCCGGTGGCGACGATGGCGTCGGGCCGTGCCTGCCTGGCCAGCTCGGGGCGGATTTCGGGCTCCGGGTTGGCCAGCGCCAGGATGATCGGCCGCTCGGCCATGGTGGTCACCATTTCGGGCGTCAGCACCCCGGGTGCCGAGCAGCCGAGAAACACGTCGGCGCCGCGCACCGCGTCGGCCAGCGTGCGGGCATCGGTGCGTTGGCAATAGCGCATCTTCGACGCGTCGAGCTTGTCGCCGCGGCCTTCGTAGATCACGCCTTTGGAATCGCAGGCGAAGATGTTTTCCACCCGCACGCCCAGACTGACCATCAGGTCGAGGCAGGCGATTGCCGCGGCGCCGGCGCCCGAGGCCACCAGCTTGACCTCGCCAATGCGCTTGTCGACCAGCTCCAGCGCATTGAGCAGCGCCGCCGACGAAATGATCGCCGTGCCGTGCTGGTCGTCGTGGAAGACAGGAATGTTCAGCCGCTCGCGCAGCTTGCGCTCGACAAAGAAGCACTCCGGCGCCTTGATGTCTTCCAGGTTGATGCCGCCCAGCGTCGGCTCCAGCGCGGCAATGATGTCGACCAGCTTGTCCGGGTCGCGCTCGGCCAGCTCGATGTCGAAGACGTCGATGCCGGCAAACTTCTTGAACAGGCAGCCCTTGCCCTCCATCACCGGCTTGCCGGCCAGCGGCCCGATGTCGCCCAGGCCCAGCACCGCGGTGCCGTTGGTAACCACGCCAACCAGGTTGCCGCGGCTGGTGTAGTCGGCGGCCAGCCCGGGGTCTTTTTCTATCGCCAGGCAGGCATAGGCCACGCCGGGCGAATAGGCCAGGCTCAGGTCGCGCTGGTTGGACAGCGGCTTGGTCGGGGTGACCGAAATCTTGCCGCGCGTCGGCGAGCGGTGGTACTCAAGCGCGGCGTCGCGCAGCGCCTCCTCGGCAGGCGTCAGGGATTCGGACAAGGTCGGGCTCCTGGGAACGTGGGATAAAGGCCGCGCAGGTTACGCCGATTGCGCGGCCGCGATGGCATCGTTTGCACGCCCGCGCCGGCGGCCGGGCAAGGCAGTCGTCAGCGCGCGGGCTCGGGCAGGCTGCCGACCACGCCGTCGACAAACCAGTCCATGCGCGCGATGTCGGCGTCGGGCAGCGTGCCGGCGGCCTGGCGCACGCGGCCGGCCTGGTCGACCAGCCGGCCGCCAAACGGCTGCAGGCGGCCGCTGGCGATCGCGCGTCGCTTGGCCTCCAGCTCGGCCTTCAGCGCTGGAGGCAGGCTGGCGCGCAGCCCGGTCAGCCGCACCACGTCGTCGGCCATGCCGGCCCACACCGGCTTGGGCTGCCAGTTGCCGGCCAGCACCGCACGCGCCATCGCGCTGTACAGCCCGCCCCAGTGGTGGGTGACCGCGGCCAGTTGCGCGGTTGGCGCAAACGCCGACATGTCGCTGGTATAGGACACCAGCGCCACGCCTTTTTCCTCGGCCACCTGCGGCACCGCCGGCGACGCGGTGTGGTGGGTCAGCACGTCGGCGCCCTGGGCCACCAGCGCCAGCGCGGCCTCGCGTTCACGCGTCGGGTCAAACCAGGTGTTCAGCCAGACCACGCGCACCTGGGCGCGCGGGTTGGCCGCGCGCATGCCAAGCATGAAGGCGTTGATGCCCTGCACCACTTCGGGCACCGCAAAGCTGCCGACGTAGCCGGCAACGCCGCGCGCGCTGGTCTTGCCGGCCAGCCAGCCGGCCAGCCAGCGGCCCTCGTAGAAGCGGGCGTTGTAGGTGCCCAGGTTGGCGGCACTCTTCCAGCCGCCGGCGTGTTCGAACTTCACCGCCGGAAACTCGGCAGCCACCTTCAGCGCCGGCTCCAGGTAGCCAAAGCTGGTGGCAAACACCAGGCCGCAGCCGCTGCCGGCCAGCTCGCGCAGCACGCGCTCGCTGTCGGCGCCTTCGGCCACGTCGGCCACCGCGCGGGTATGCACGCGCTCACCCAGCGCGCGCTGCAGTTCCCGGCGGCCCAGGTCGTGCTGGTAGGTCCAGCCGGCCTGGCCGACCGGGGTGACATAGACGAAGCAGGCTTGCAGCGGCGGCGCCGCCTGCGCGCCGAATGCGGCGCCGAGCACAGCCGCCGCGATGGCGCTGTGCACGAGGTTTTTCGACATGGTTGTCCTCGACATGGCCCGTTTAAAAAAACAAAGACGCCGGCTTCGGGGGCACGCAGCCGGCGTCTGGGCGCGAATTGTCGCTGACGGGGAAATCCCCGGCCCGGCGCCACCCGGCCTGGCCTGGGCCCGACGTAGCATTCCGCCACAACCAAGGAGATCCCCCGCATGCGCAGCTTCACCCCCCGTCCCTGCAGCGTCGCAGCCGCCTTGCTGGCCGCTGGCCTGAGCCTGTCGGCCGCCCACGCCAAGACGCTGGTTTATTGCTCCGAAGGCTCGCCTGAGAACTTCACCCCGGCGTTGAACACCACCGGCACCAGCTTCGACGCGTCGCGGCCGGTGTACGACAAGCTGACCCAGTTCGTGCGCGGCTCAACCCAGGTCGAGCCCGGCCTGGCCGAGAGCTGGACCGTGTCGCCCGACGGCAAGGTGTTCACCTTCAAGCTGCGCCGCGGCGTGAAGTTCCACGCCGGCATCAACGGCTTCAAGCCCAGCCGCGACTTCAACGCCGACGACGTACTGTTCAGCTTCGACCGCCAATGGAAGGCCGACCACCCCTACGCCAAGGTCTCCGGCGGCAAATACGACTACTTTGCCGACATGGGGCTGAAGGACGACCTGGTGGCGGTTGAAAAGCTCGACCCCTACTCGGTGCGCATCACCCTCAAGCGCGCCAATGTCACCATGCTGGCCAACCTGGCGATGGACTTCGCCGCCATCCATTCGGCCGAGTACGCCGACCAATTGGCCAAGGCCAACAAGAAGGAGCAGTTCGACCAGCAGCCGGTCGGCACCGGGCCGTTTGCCTTCGTCACCTACCAGAAGGACGCGGTGATCCGCTACAAGGCCAACCGCGAGTTCTGGGGCGCCAAGAGCGAGCAGCCGATGGTCGACGACCTGGTGTTCGCGATCACCCCCGACGCCACCGCGCGCTACAGCAAGTTGAAGGCCGGCGAGTGCCACTTCGCCACCTACCCGCGCCCGGCCGACCTGCCCGAAATGCAGAAAGACCCGGCACTGCGGGTGATCAGCCAAAGCGGGCTGAACATCGCCTACTGGTCGTTCAACACGCAAAAGCCGCCGCTGGACAAGAAGGAAGTGCGGCAGGCGCTGAGCATGGCGATTGACAAGGCGGCGATCATCCGCGACGTCTACCTCGGCGCCGGCCAGCCGGCGAAGAACCTGATTCCGCCGACGATGTGGAGCTGGAACGACGCGGTCAAGGACTACCCGTTCGACCCCACCAAGGCCAAGGACATGCTGGCCAAGGCCGGCGTCAAGACGCCGCTGGACATCGACGTCTGGTACATGCCGGTGCAGCGGCCGTACAACCCGAACGCCAAGCGCATCGCCGAAATGATGCAGGCCGACCTGGCCAAGGTCGGCGTCAACGCCAAGCTGGTGACCTACGAGTGGGGCGAGTACCGCAAGCGCATGCAGCAGGGCGAACACATCACCGGCATGCTTGGCTGGACCGGCGACAACGGCGACCCCGACAACTTCTTCTTCCTGCGCGGCTGCGACGCGGCGCGTCCGGGCGGGCAAAACCTGTCGAAGTGGTGCAACAAGGCCTTCGACGAACGGCTGGAAAAGGCACGCACCATCGCCGACACCAAGGAACGCACCCGGCTGTACCAGGAGATGCAGCAAATCGAGCACGACGACGCCCCCGACATGAAGATCGCCCACTCGGTGGTCTACGAGGTGATGCGCAAGGAGGTGGCCGGCTACAAGCAAAGCCCCTTTGGGTCGCACCAGTTCAACGGGGTGGATCTGACCGGCAAGTAATTCGGCTGCGGTCGCCGCGGCGCGCGGCCGTGCCGCAAGCCGCGCGCGCGCCGCGAACGACTGGGCGCTCTACGCTTCGCCCGCAGTGCCCCGCTCGTCGGCCAGTTGCGCGGCGATTTGCCGCAGCGCCTGCTCGAACACTTCCGGTGGCTGGCCGCCCGAGATCAGCCAGCGCTTTTCGACTACCACCGCCGGCACCGAGTGGATGCCGTTGGCGTGTGCCTGCGCCTCGTCGGCGCGCACCGCGTCGGCGTAGTCGTCGCTGGCCAGAATGGCCGCGGCGCGCGCGCCGTCCAGCCCGGCGTCGACCGCCAGCCGCTGCAGCAGCGCGTGCTCGCCCGGGTTTTCGCCGTCGGTGAAATAGGCGGCAAAGAGGGCGCGCTTGAGCCGCAACTGCGCGTCGCCGCCCTGCAGACCAGCCCAGTGCAGCAGGCGGTGGGCGTCAAAGGTGTTGTAGATCCGGCTGCGCTTGCCCAGGCCGAAGTCAACGCCGACCGATGCGCCGCGCGTGCGGATGGCGGCGGTGTTGGCCGCCACCTGCTCGGCGCTGATGCCGTATTTGCGGCTCAAGTGGCCGACGATTTCCTCGCCCTCGGGCGGCATTTGCGGGTTCAGCTCAAAGGGCTGGAATTGCAGCGTGGCGTGAATGCCGTCGGGCCGCACCCGGTCCAGTGCCTGTTCCAGCCCGGCCAGGCCAATCGCGCACCAAGGGCACGACACGTCGGAAACGAAATCGATGTGCATCGCCGGATGTTCGCCCGATTCAGGCGCAATGGCCCGGCACGCCGCCAATGCCCCCCGTTCATGCCGGGCCTATCGCGGATGAATGGCGGATGTGGCGGACACGGGACCGAAGACCGCCGAGCCCTCGGGCGGGAATTTCAGTCGACGAACCTCAGGTCAAGGTCGCCGTGGGCGTAGATCACCACACCGGTATCGGTTTCGGTGACGCGGTGCCCGGTGCCGGCCGGCGCGAGCTGGTAGTCGCCCTGCTGCAGCAGCACGTCGTCCAGGAACAGCTCGCCCTGCAGCATCAGGCATTCCTCGTCGTGGCCGTGCGCATGCTGCGGCACCGCGGCACCCGGCTCGGCGTGGTACAGCAGCGCCGCCTGGCCGTCGCGTTGCCAGAGCACGCGGCGCCGGATGCCGGGGGCGTAGTCGGGCCAGCCGGCGGCGGCGTCACGCACGGTGGTTGGCGCGTCGCCCGGCGCGGCGGCCAGCGCCGATTCGCGCAGGAACAGCCAGGCGCCCTGCGCCGACGCCACCACGGCGGCTGGCGCGCTGCCGGCCGGCTGGGCGTGGTAGTCACGCAGCGTCAACACTTCGCCGCCGAGGTGGGCCGCGCCGCGCAACACCAGCCATTCCCGGTGGTATTCGGCTTCCGGGCCCGACCAGCGGCTGCCGGGCTGCAGCGCGATCAGCCGGGCGCGCAGGGGTTCGCCCGGGCGCAGCGCGCGCTCATGCGGCGCCGCGTACAGCGTGCGCGCGGCCACGCCCGGCGCCAGCGTGGTGGCAGCCAGCCGTTTGTGCCTGGCGGTGACCATGGCGGCCGAGGCGGCGCGCGATGCGTCCAGGCGTTCGAGCAAGCGGCTGCGCAGCGCGCCCGCGGGCGCCTCGGCGTCGGCCGCCCAGGCGCTGGCGAACGGCTCGGTCAGCAGGGGCTCCAGGTCGGGGTCGACCGGATCGGGCGCAGGCTCGATGCGCAGCGGCGCGGGCTCGGCGGGCATGGCGGAATTGTTGTTGAAGCCACGCAGGGGGTGGCGGTCGGTACGGTGGCTCATGACACCAGCGCCGTCGTTGCGCCGTTGGCCAGAATGTGGCGCAGCGCCAGCAGCGCACGGCGGATTTGAGATTTGACGGTGCCGAGTGGCAACTGGGTTTGCTCGGCGATTTCCTCGTGCGACAGGCCGCGGAAAAACGCCAGAGACACCAACTGGCGCGGCTGCGCGCCAAGCAGCATCAGCGCCTGGTGCAGGTCCGACCGGTGCCGCGCCAGGTCAAGCAATTCGTCGGCCGGCGCCGCCGGGCTCGCGGCTTCCGGGCATTCGTCACCGGAAAGGGCCTCGTGCGCAAAGCGGGCCTCGCGGCGCAGCGCGTCTATCGCCCGCGACCGGGCCATCGCCAGCAGCCAGGTCAATGGCTTGCCGCGCGCGCTGTCGAAGCGAACGGCCTGCCGCCAGACCTGAAAGTAGGCGTCCTCGACCACTTCTTCGGCGGTGGCGGTGTTGCGCACGATGCGCTGCACCAGGCCGAAGACGCGGCTGAAGGTGGCGTCATACAGCGCGGCCAGTGCGCGCTCGTCGTGTTCGACGATGGCTTCCAGCCAGGCCACCAACTGCACGTCGGACGCGGTTCGGCGGCCGGCGCGGGCCTGATGGGGCTCGGCTTCGACCGGCGGCAGGTCGAACTCGCCCGCCAGCGCCAGGTCCGCCCCGCAGTCGGCGTCGGCGTCGGATGGCCAGTCTTGGTGATCCGGCGGTGGCGCCGGCTCACCGGCGTCGTCGGTCTTCCTCATGGCAGCGTTCATGCGCAACCCTCATTGACTGGCCGGCGGCACGGTGGGCTTGCGGTTGGCGGCCGGAGTCGGGGCGTTGATGCCGATCGGCCAATCCATTGCCGCGGTGGTTGGCATGCCCCGCTGCGCTGCATTTTCGTGCCCACGCGGATCACTCCAGCACCTGGCTCGCCTCGGGCACCGCGCCGCGCAGAAACAGCGTCGCGCCGGTGGCGCTGCTGATCGTGGCGTGCAGCGCGCCGCCGTGCGCCAGGTGGTAGCCGCCGGGGCCGATCTCGCGCCGCGACCCCACCCGCAGCCAGCCGGCCAGCACGACGCATTCCTCGTCGTACGGATGGCGGTGCGGCGGCAAGGTGGCGCCGGGCGCCAGACGCAGCAGGTACGACAGCACGCCGTTGTGCTCGCGCAGCCGCTTGATCGTCACGCCGTCCAGCCAGGGCTGCCAGTCGCCTTCGTCGCGGTCTATCGTCAGGTGAGACTCTTCAGCGTCGGCCACGCGCTCCATCAGCCGGCGGCGGATGGCACGCGCCTGGCCGTGGCAACCGGCGGTCAGCGGCCGCAGCGGCCGAAGGTCAAGTTGATCCATGCCGTGGTTTACGGACCCGCTGGCCAGCCGGATTCAAGACCTTGGCCTGCCCGGGGTCAATCCCGCGCCAGGCGCACCACCGGCGCGTGCGCCGGGCCTGCATCCGGACGCAGCGGGCCAGCGTAGGAACAGGCACCCGCCGTTGTCTCGAAAGACCCGCCATGCCACGCTTTGCCCAGGTGACCCACCGCGAATGGATTGCCGCGCCGGTGGACACCGTTCGCGCCCAGGTCGCCGACCTCGACCGCCACGCCGCGGCGCGGGCTGCGGCTTGATTGGCTGGCCGCGCGCCCATGCCGTCGACCTACTTTGATCTGGTCAGCCAGTGGCGCATCCGCGCGCCGGTGGACCGCGTCTGGGCCACGCTCGCCGACCCAGCCTCCTGGCCACGCTGGTGGCCCCATGTGCAGGCGGTGTGCACGCTGCGCGAGGGCGGGCCCGACGGCGTGGGCACGCTGCGCCGCATCGACTGGACCACGCGGCTGCCGTACCGCATCGTGATCGAGGTCGAAGGCATCGAGGCGGTGCGCCATGAGCGGCTGCGCGGCCGCTCGCGCGGCCAGCTCGACGGCGAAGGCCTGTGGCTGCTGCGCCCTGGGCCGGGCTACACCGACGTGACCTACGTCTGGCGCGTGACGCTGCAACGGCGCTGGATGCGCTGGCTGGCGCCACTGCTGGCGCCGCTGTTCCGCTGGAACCATGACGGCGTGATGCGCGCCGGCGAGGCTGGGTTGCGGCGCCTGCTGGAGGACGCGTCGGCGAGCGCCGGCTGAGCGGCAGGGTGTCGAACACCGATCAGGCCGCACCGTACACGGCACGCATAATCGCCGCCAGCCTGTCGCCGTTCAGCCGGCCGTCGACACGTACGCTTGAGCACAGGTCGACGCCGAAAGGTTGCACCGCAGCGATGGCCTGGCGAACGTTGGACGTGCTCAGGCCACCGGCCAGGAACACCGGCACGCGCGACCGCTCCCTGATCTGACGGCTGATCCGCCAGTCATGGACGCGCCCGGTGCCACCCAGCTCCTTGACCCGCAGCGATGGATTGCCCGAGTCGAGCAGCAGCGCATCGACAAAGCGCGAGGCCGCCAGTGCGGCGGCGAGCGACTCGTCGGCCTGCACATGGATGACCTGCACCAGCTTGACATGCGGCAGCGCGCGCCGCAGGCGCGTCAACTCAGCCGGTTCGACCGCGTCGACCAGTTGGATCGTGGAGGTGCGGCACACCGCATGCTGGCCGACGATGGCATCGGCGCTGCACAGCGCGGTCAGCAGAAAAGTCGCCACGGGCGGCGGCACCGACGCCGCAATCTCGGCGATCAGCGCGTCGGCAATCACCCCCGGGCCGCTGGGCATCTGCGACACCAGGCCAAGCGCCGACGCGCCATGGCCAATGGCCAGCGTCGCTTCGTCGAGGCTGGAGATGCAGCAGATCTTGACGCGCGGCGGACAGTGCATGGGCGGGTCACCTCGGTCTGCGCGAGTGTCGCCGACCCCGCGGGCAGGCCATGGCCCGATGCCCGCCGCGCCAGGGCAACGCAACAACCCGGCGTCCTGTCCGGTTGGCGCAAAAGCGCTTGCGGCGGGCTGTCGATAATCGGCCAATGACCCACCCGCTCCGCTTCTAAGCCACCAATCGGACGCGGACGATGGTCACCACCCTCGAGGTCGCGCTGCTGTACCTGATTGCCGCGGTGCTTGGCGTGGTGCTGTGCCGCAGCCTGAAGCTGCCGCCGATGCTGGGCTACCTGGTGGTCGGCGTGGTGATCGGGCCGAACGCGCTGGCGCTGGCGCGCGACTCGTCCGGCGTGCAATACCTGGCCGAGTTCGGCGTGGTGTTCCTGATGTTCGTGATCGGGCTGGAATTCAACCTGCCCAAGCTGCGCAGCATGCGCACGCTGGTGTTCGGGCTCGGGCTGTCACAGGTGGTGTTGACGATGGTCGGCGCGGCGCTCGGCAACCTGATGCTGACGCTGCTGTTCGGCTGGCTGGCGCGGCCCTGGGAGCTGGACTGGCGCGGCGCGCTGGCGCTGGGCGCGGCGATGGCGATGTCGTCGACCGCCATCGTCGTCAAGCTGATGGCCGAGCGCATGGAGCTGGAAAGCGACCACGGCCGGCGCGTGCTCGGCATTCTGCTGTTCCAGGACCTGGCGGTGGTGCCGCTGCTGGTGCTGATTCCGGCGCTCGGCGACAGCGCGCGCGACATGGCCACCGCGCTGGGCTTTGCGCTGATCAAGGCGGTGGTGCTGCTGGGCGTGCTGCTGGTTGGCGGGCAGAAAGTGATGCGCTGGTGGCTGACGCTGGTGGCGCGGCGGCGCAGCGAGGAACTGTTCGTTCTCAACCTGCTGCTGGTCACGCTTGGCCTGGCCTGGCTGACCGAGCAGGTCGGGCTGTCGCTGGCGCTGGGCGCCTTCGTCGCCGGCATGCTGATCGCCGAGACCGAATACAAGCACCAGGTGGAGACCGACATCCGGCCGTTCCACGACGTGCTGCTGGGGCTGTTCTTCATCACCATTGGTATGAAGCTGGACTGGCACGCGGTGCTGCGCCACTGGCCGCTGGTGCTGACGCTGCTGGTGCTGCCGGTGCTGGCCAAGGTGTTGCTGGTGGCGGCGCTGGCGCGCGCCTTCCGCGCCCCGGCCGGCGTGGCGATTCGCACCGGGCTGTACCTGGGGCAGGCCGGCGAGTTCGGCTTTGTGCTGCTGACGCTGGGCATAGACCAGGAACTGCTCAACCCCGACTGGACCAGCCCGGTGCTGGCCAGCATGGTGTTGTCGATGCTGGCGGCGCCCTTCATGGTGATGGCCAGCGACCGCGTGGTGATGAAGTTGGCCGGCAGCGAGTGGCTGCTGCAGTCGGTGGCCTTGACCAGCATTGCCAAGAAGGCAATCCGCAGCAAGGGCCACGTGATCATCGCCGGCTACGGCCGCAGCGGACAAAACCTGGCGCGCTTCATGGCGCAGGAGAACATTCCGTACATGGCGCTGGACCTCGACCCCGACCGCGTGCGCCAGGCCGCCGCGGCCGGCCAAAGCGTGGTCTTTGGCGACGCGGCGCGGCTGCCCAGCCTGATTGCCGCCGGGCTGTCGCGCGCGGCCGCGGTGGCCGTCACCTACCACGACACGCCGTCGGCGCTGCGCGTGCTGGCGCTGGTGCGCGAGAACGCGCCGCGGGTGCCGGTGATCGTGCGCACGCTCGACGACAGCAACCTGGAGCGGCTGCGCGAGGCCGGCGCCACCGAGGTGGTGCCCGAGGCGCTGGAAGGCTCGCTGATGCTGGCCACGCAGGCGATGGCGCTGGTTGGCGTGCCGATGCGCCGCGTCATCCGCATCGCGCGCGACGCGCGCGAACGCCGCTACCACCTGCTGCGCGGCTACTTCCACGGCGCCGACGACGACGGCCTGGAAGAACGCGAACAGGCCCGCTTGGCCAGCGTCGTGCTGCCGGCGGGCGCGACCGGCGTCGGCCGGCTGGTTGGCGAACTGGCGCTTGATGCCATCGGCGCGCAAGTGGTTTCAGTGCGCCAGTCCTCGGGCCGGGTGGTCGACGGCGACGACAGCCTGGCCTTGGCCGCCGGTGACACCCTGGTGCTGTCGGGCCTGCCCGAGGCCTTGTCGCTGGCCGAGGCGAAGCTGCTGCGGGGTTGAGCGCGCGGCGCGGCGGCCGCCGCGGCGGTCGATGCGCCTCAACGGCGCAACAGGTCGATCAGCGCGGAGTAGTCGGCGGCCTGAAACGGGCACAGCGGGTTTCCCGGCGTGCGCTCGTTGGCCGCGTCCAGGCCAAACATCAGCACGGCGGCAGACAGCAGCGACACGATGGCGGTGGCAACGGTGGCGGCGCGACGCATGGTGACGTCTCCTGATGGCGTGGTGCATTGCGGCGGCGGGCTCGCCCGGCCGGCGAGTCGCTGCAATGGCCATCAGTGTGTGCGCCGTTGGCCGACGCGGTTTGTGCGGCGTTTACCTTGGTGTGGAAATTTGCAACCGCGGCGCCAGGGTCACTGCTCCAGGCGCAGGATTTCCAGTTGCTCGGGCACGGTCTCGAAGGTGCCGGCGCCGGCGGGCATTTGCATCAACGGCTTGCCCTGGTTGTCGAGCACCCAGACTGTTGGGTAGACCAGCAGGCGCGCGCGCTCGTCGCCAATGCTGCGCTGGAAATCGGCGTAGGGCAGCGCGCGGTCGCCGGTGCGCAGCAGCAGTTTCTCGGCCGAGTTGCCGAGCTGGCTGCGCAGGTCGGCGACCAGCCAGTCCTTGGCGAAATGGGCCTTCAGCTCACCGGCGTTGCTGGCCAGAAAGGCCTCGTAGCGGCGGCAATACTTGCAATCGGACGCGCCCATGTAGACGTACAGCCGCTTGCCGGCCTTGCGCGCCTGGGCCAGCGCCGGGCGCAGGTCGAACTCGACGCGGCCGGCGTCGGCCGGCGTCGGCTGCACGACGATGGGCGCGTAATCGGCCGGCATGCCGGCCTGCGCGGCGCCGCTGGCCACAAGCAGCGCGCCGCCCCAGCCGAGTACGGTGCGGCGGCGCAAGCCGCGCCTGCGGCGAGCTGCGGCCTCGGCGCGGGCGAGGGCCGCCGTGGGCGCGCCGTCGCCGGCCTCAGTTGGATGCGGGCAATGCAAGCCGGCCTTCATAACGGAACTCCTTGGTGTCCTCGACTTCGGCGCGCAACGCGCCATTGCCCTGCGGCACGAAGTGGAAACGCAGCGTCGGGTTCTCGGACATCGAGAAGTCCAGCTCGGCGTCGAACAAGGGCGTGCCACCCTGGCTGACGCGCAGGCTGCGCACGAAGTGCGGCGGTATGAACATCACCGTCTGGTTGTTCAGCTCGAAACCGGTGTCGTTGGGGTGCAGCACGGTGACGTCGGCGGTGTTCAGCCCGGCCGGCTGGAACGGCGCGACCAGCCGCAGCGTGGTGCGGCCGATCAGCTCGGGCGACTCGCGGTTGGGCGGCGCCGAACAGCCGCCCGAGGTTTTGACGAAGCGCGAGTCGGTGTGCAGCGTGCCGTCGGACCATTCGCTGACCACGCGCACGTGGCTGTATTCGTCCACCCGCAGCCGGGTCTCGAAGTCGGCCTGGCCGAGCGCGGGCTGCAGCGCCAGCACCGCGGCCACCGGCGACGGGTTTTTGTCGACCACCAGCGTCAGCCGCCGCATGTACAGCGCCGGGGTTTGCGGCAGCCGGGCGACGACGGTGACCGGCACCGACGCGCCATAGGCCGCGCGCAGCGGCGCCTTGAGTTGCACCCGGCTGCCGTCGGCAACCAGCGGCCGGTCGCCGAACAGGCGCGGGCGCAGCATGTCCCACTCGGCCGAGCTGTCGCCATGCGCCGCGCTGACCAGTCCGCCGACCACCGCCAGCGCCGGCCCGGGCACCGCCAGCGCCGACGCCGCCAACGCGCCGAGCGCGCCGAAGTGGCGGCGGTTGATTTGCGCCGGCGGTAAAGGATGGGCGCCGTGCGCTGCGCGCCCGGCATCAACGATGACAAGGCCCGGACTGCGCAGGTCGGGCGCCAATTCATCGTTCATGCGCGCGCAGCGCGCGCCAGCGTTCATGTCCGCGCTGCGCGCGTCGTCGTTCATTTCCGCGCTGCGCGCGTCGTCGTTCATCCCGACGCCGCGGGTATCAGCGTCCATAAAGCAGGCGTTGTTCATGGCGCAGGTAAAGGATGGAGGCATTGCGGCGGTGGATGGTGTCGGCCTGGTCCCAGGCGGCGAAATACGGCAGCGCGGCGGCGTCGGGCACGTCGCTGAGCGCGGCGCCTTCGCTGGCCAGGCGGCGCGTCACCGCGTCCAGCTCGCTCAGGTAGCGCGCCACGTCGGCCAGCGCGGCCGGCGGCGCAACGGCGCCGTGGCCGGGCGCCAGCCGGCGCAGCGGCAGCGCTTGCAGCGCGGCAAGCGCGCGCTGCCAGCCGGCGAAGTCGGCGTCCTGGATGTCGGGGATGCGGCCGACGTCGGCCAGGCCGCCAGCAAACAGCACACCGCTGTCGTTGTCCAGCAGCGCCAGGTCGCCCGGGCCGCTGCTGTGGCCGAAACCGTGCAGCGTGATGCGGCGGCCGATGGCCTGCGCCAACTCGGTGGCATCGGGCTGCTCGCCGTCGAGCAGCCGGTCGGGCGTGACGCGTCGGGTGCCACGCATCGCCGCCTCGCCGAGCACGCGCTGCAGCGTCTTCAGGCAGCCATCGCAGCGCTGCGCCATCAGCTTGGCGCTGGGGCCCGACATCAGCACCGGCACGCCGGCGTCCTGGAACGCGGCGGCGCCAAAGATGAATTCCTGCCGCGCGTGGGTCAGCAGAAGCGCGCGCACCGGCAGCGCGGTGATGCGTTGGATCTGGCCGAGCAAGGCCTGGCCGGCGCTGAACGACGGGCCCGAATCGACCACCAGCACGCCTCGCTCGCCAACGATGACGCCGGCGTTGCCGACGCGGCCGCCGTTGGCCGGGTCGATCTCGCCCGGCACACCCTGGCGCAGCCAGACACCGGGCGCCAGCGGCTGCAGTTCACCGTCGGCAGAAATACCCGGTACCGCGGCGCAGCCGGCCAACAGCGCCGCCGCCGGCACGGCCGATGGCCGCAGCGCCGCCAACGCCAGCGCCGAGGCACGGCGGCCGAGCGCGCGCCGCGTGACCACAGGGCTCATTGGCCCTCGGCCAGCTTCTTCAGGTTGGCCAGGCCGCTTTGGTAGACGCCGGTGACCGCGCGGACCGCGGCCTCGTCGTTCTGGTCGGGCGGCGGGTCGTTGTTCGGGAAGCCGCGGTAGAACGCGCCGCGCCACTCGACGATGGCCTTGGCATCACCGTCGGGCTTGACGCTGATCGTCGAGGTGTAGTTGGTTACCGGCAGCGCGCCGCCATCCTTGGCGCGGTAGCTGTAGCGCATCTTGGCGTCGTCGTGGCCTTCCAGCGTTTCGACCAGCGCGCCGCCGCCCTTGAGCTTGAGCGAGCGCACCGAGCCTTCGGCGTTGCCGTTGCTGGCCGGGCTTTCGGCCACCGCCGGGTGCCAGTCCTTCAGCGCGTCAAAGTTGCGCAGCCGCGCCCAGACCTTGGCCGCCGGCGCGTTGATGGTGATTTGCTCGGTCACCTTCTGCCGCGTCGGGCCGTGGGCTTGGGCGGCCAGCGGCAGCGCGGCGGCCAGCGTGGCCAGCAGCAGCCAGCCACGGCGCGTCGGGGAAAACTCAGTCATTGCTGAAATCTCCTGCAAAAACAAGAACATAGATACTTGCATCGATGGCGCACGAAGCCAAGCGGTGTACCGCGCGCAGGCCGCCTGCCGTCACGGCGGGCTGCCAATGAAGGCGCCGAAACCGCGGCTGTTGCGGCCGGTGTCGATCTGCGTCAGCGCGCGCCCACTGGCCGCGTCGAGCACGCTCAGGCGCTCGTCCATCCAGTTCACCACATACACCCGGCTGCCGTGGGCGGCAATGCCCTCGGGGTAGCCAAACCCGGTCAGCGTGCGTTCGACCTTCAGGCGCTCGGCGTCAATCACGCTGACGCTGTCGTCGTGCTGGTTGGTGACGTACAGCAGCCGCCCGCCGTCGGCCAGCGCGGCGCCATACGGCGCCTTGCCGACCGGCACCGTGGCCAGCAACGTGCCGGCCGCGGTGTCGACCACACTGACGTCGTTGCTCTGCACGTTCAGCGCATAAAGCCGCTGACGCGCGGCGTCGAACAGCAGTGCGAACGGGTGGCTGCCGACACGCACGCGCTTGAGCACGGTGCGCCGGTCGGTGTCGACCAGCGCCACGCTGTCGTCGTCGCGCTCGGCGACCCAGGCCCGCGTGGCATCGACCGCGGCCACCCCGGCCGGCGCCTGGCCCACCGCGGTGGCCTGCGGAGGCTGGTCGGGCCGGGTGCGGTCGTAGGCCAGCAACTGGCGTGCATACCAATCGGCCACATACAGCCGCCGGCCGTCGGTCGAGGCGTCGATGCCGACCGGCCCCTGGCCCGCCGGCAGCGTGGCGCTGACGCGCTGGCGGCGCATGTCGATGACCGAGATCGTTCGGCTGTCGGGGTTGGAGACGTAGACCTCGCCGCTGGCGCTGACCGCCACCACGCCGGCCGGTGAACGCCCGACCGGCACGGTGGCGATGACGCGGTCTTCGGCCAGATCGACCACCGAGACATCGTGGCTGCCCTGGTTGGTGATGTAGGCGAACGGCGCGGCCTGGGCGGCTGCGGCACCGAGCAGCGCGGCGGCGATCAACGCGGCGCGCCGCGCCGGCGCCGCGGCGTTGCCCGTCCAGCCGGCCGCCGACGGCATTTCAATTCGCCGCCGGCTGCACCGCCAGCGTGGCCTGGAAGCGCTTTCCTTCGGTGTCCTCGACCTCGGCGCGCAGCGTGTCGGCCTGCGTCGGAACGAACTGAAAGCGCAGGCTGGGGTTTTCGCTCAAAGCGAAATCCAGTTCGGCGCGCAGCACCGGTTCGGCGCCGTAGAACACGTCGAGCCGGCGCACGAAATGCGCCGGCGTGTACAAGCGGCTGACCTGGTCCAGCGCCAGCCCGGAGTGGTTCGGGTGGCTGATGTTGACCTGCGCCTGCGCCGGCTGGCCGAGGCGCGGCGCGTCGACACGCAACTGCATGCGGCCCAGGTTGGCCAGCGCCAGTTGGGCGTCGGCGCCGGCCGGCGCAGAACAGCCGCCCGAGGCCTTGACGAAGCGGGTGGCCATCACCAGCCGGCCGTCGGGCAACTCGGCAATCGCCCGCACCATGCTGTAGGCGTCCACGCGCAGCCGGGTTTCCAGGTCGGCGCGGGCGGCGCGCGGGCCAAAGTCGACCACCGCGGCCACCGGCCCCGGGTTGGCGTCAACCACCAGCGTCAGCCGCTTGACCGGCTGGCCGGCGGTGCGCACGGTGATCGGCACGAATGCGCCGTCGGCGGCGCGCAGCGGCGCTTGCAGCGTCAGCTCGGCCGGGTTGGCGTCGGCGATCGCGCGGTTGTCAAACACCGAACGCACGATCTTTGGCCAGATGTCGGGTGCGCCGGCACTGGCGGCAGGGTCTGACCGCTCGGCGGCAAGCACCAACCGCACGGACCCCGGTGCCAGGGCGGTGCCGGCAATGGCCGCGGCGAGCAGTTGGCGTCGGGTGCTGTCCATGGCTTTTTCAGCGTGCGGCTGCCGCGTCGGGGTTGATGAAGCAACTGCGCTTGGCCTTGGCGGTCAGTTCGCGCAGCTTGCGTGCCAGCGGCGGCAAGGCCTCGTTGTCACGCATTACGCCACCACGCTCGCCGCCTATGGTCAAGGCGTTGGTCACCGTGGTCAGCGTCTCGTAGTCGTCAAACGGCAGGTCGCGCGCCAGGGTATCGAGCGCGCACGAGCACTTGTTGACCATTTCGTAATAGTTGCCCGGGTGGGCGCGCATGCATTCCTGCACGAACAGCACGCGCTCGACGGTCGGGTAGCCGGCGGGTGCTTGTGCCCACGCCGGGCCGACCGCGGCCAGCGCCAGCAGCGCCAGGCAACGGCGCAGCGCAGCAACATCAAGGGTGGTTGGCAAGGTGTTCCCCATGCAAAAAGGCATGCAACAAAGCCGGCGTCACGGCAGCACCGGTTGCGCACCGGCCAGCCACAGTTCCTGGGTGACCAGCGGCGCGGCCTGTCCGGCGGCCGGCACCACGCTGCGCGCACCAAACAGCCTGCCCGGCACCGCGGCGGAGCGCCAGAAGACATAGCGCTTGTCGGCGAACTTGTCGTAACGCGCACGCATCGGGTCATTGCGGTACGGCGTGATGCTGATCTCGACGCCGGCCACGTCGCGCCCCTGCCAGCGCAGCGTGCGCGGCGTCAGCGGCGGGCCTTCGGCCAGCGCCATGCGGATGCGTTTGCGAAAGTAGTTTGCCTTGCCGCCGGTCAGACGTTCCATCTCGCGGATGTCCTGCTCCAGAAAGCCCAGCAGCACCGGGTTGGCGTCGGCCAGGTCAAGCTCGGGCAGTTTGACCGTGTTGCTGCCGGTCAGAAAGTCAACCGTCGCGGCGCAGCAGCCGCCGCCCGGCTGCGCCGCCAGCTTCAGGGTGACCTTGTCGTCGAACGGCGCTTCCAGCGTGCCAGTGCGGGCAAAGCGGTAGTCGAGCACCCGCGGTGGCTTGATCTCCTTCAGCGACGGTTCAAGAAACAGCGCGCGCTCGGCGGCGGTGACGTCGTCGCCGGCGGCGGTGACGTCGTCGCCGGCGGCGGCGCTCGGTGGCGTGGCTGGCGCAGGCGGCGTTTGGCCGGCGGCAGCCACCGGCGTCAGATGCGCGGCAAGCAGCGCGCAAATCCAGGCGGTGGCACGCCGCGCGGCGCGCAAGTTCAATGACATGGCGAAATGCTTACGGGTTGCAGTCATTCTTCAATGGGCCAGGCACACCGCGGCGGGGCCGTCGGCTGCGTCAGGTCGCGGGCCTGGCGGCGTGGCGCCAGGCGCCGGCAACGGCGTTGGCGCGACAACGCGGCGCAGAAAGTCGGGCTGTCTGTCCGGCGGTTGTTGCCAGAACGCCAGCCGATCGCCGGGCAGCGGGGCGATGGCGGCCATGGGCTGGCGACGCAGCGCCTCCAGCCATTCCGCCGGCGCGGCAAAGTAGTGCGCGGCGCCGCCGGGCAGTCGAAAAGTCAACACGCCGACCAGGCGCTGTTGCGCGTCGAACAACCCGCCGCCGCTGGCGCCGCCGACAAACCAGTTGCTGCTTTGCACCACCTGGCCACCGTCGAACGGATGCAGCGCCAGCACCTGACCGGCGGTGGCCTGCAGCCGCATGCCGCCGCTGTAGCCGATCGCGTCGACACGCTGGTTGACCTGCAGCCCGGCGCTGCTGCCGACCTCCACCGGTGCCGCCGGCAGGCTGGGCACTTTGAGCAGGCACAGGTCGTGGCCGATGTCTGCGGCCTGCGCCACCGCCGTCCAGCGCAGACCGATGTAGAGCACGTTGACGCGCCAGGCTTCGCGGGTGACGTGGCAGTTGGTCAGCACCTCGCCGGGGGCGACGACCACCGCCGAGCCGAGTGCGTAGCCGCCGGCGTCACGCAGTACTTCGATCTTGAGTACGCTCAGTCCGAGCCGAATCGGCACCGGCGTGTCAGCCGACTCGGCGCCGGTCTGCGCCACGGCCAAGGTCGGCAACAACCACCACAGCAGCGCGGTCCTGGCGTTGTTGCTGGCGCGCTGCTGCGGCGAGCCAGCACCCGCCTTCGCCCGCACGCGTGGCCAGCGGCAACGCACAGGACTTCAGCGCGCGGCCGCGCTGTAGGAGGCGTCGACCACCGGCACGCCGAAGTCGGCCAGGATGGCCTGGATCTCGGGCCGGCGCGACTCGATCAGCGCCTCGACCTGGTCCTTCCAGGCCTTTTCGCCGTAGCGCACGCCCATCGCCATCTCGAAATCGAGCTTGACGCCGGGCTCGGAACGCATCGGCACCACGCGCAAGGCCACCGACTTCACGCGCTGGGCAAAGTAGCCGGCGATCGGTCCCCAGACCATGGCCACGTCGATCTTGCCGCCGACCAGGTCGCGCTCAATGATTTCGCCCGGGTATTGCTCGGGGTCGGGGCTCATCATCGGGTACGGCACGCCGCGGTCGATCAGCCGGTGCCGGTCCAGCCACTGCGAAATCGGCGAACGGTCATACAGCCCGATGCGCAGCTTGCCCAGGGTCTCGGGCGGCAATGCCAGCAAGTCTTCGACCGTGCGCACGTTTTGCAGCCCGCCGGTCGGGGCGAAGGCCATTGCATAGGTCGAGCGGTAATACGGCTTGGTCACCGACACCTGATCAAAGCCGACCGGCACGCCCATCACGATGTCGCAGGGATAGTCCTGACCCGGCAGCTTGTAGCGCAACGTGTTGCGGATGAAAGCCATCCGGTTCGGGAAGGTGTAGTAAATCACCGGCAGGCCGAGCGACTTGCCAAAGACCTCGGCGATGCGGTTTTCAATGCCCTGCCCGTTGGTGCTGGAAAAGGGCAGGTTGTTCGGATCCAGGCACACGCGCAGCGCCTGCCGCGCCGGGGCGTCGGTGCCGGCAGCGCCCGCCACGGGCGCAGTTTGCGCCGTAGCCGCGCCAACCCACGCCATGGCCACACCTGCCGCGCCGGCCAGCGCCAGCGCGCGGCGCGCGGTCCACGCGGCGACGCGGCCAATCATGGCGCCGGTTCCACCTTGGCGCGGGTGATGGCGCCGTCCGAGCGTCCCTTCAGGTAGGCGTACAGCGCGTCGATGTTGTTCATCACCTGCTCGCTGGTGCCAAAGCTTTGCATGCCTTTGTCGAGTCGGCCGTCACGCACCGTCTTGACGAAATCTTCCTTGCTCATGACCTTCAGGCTGGCGATCAGCGACGGGCCGACCATGCCTTCCTGGTTGGCACCGTGGCAGCGGTCACAGGCGGCCGAGCGCCAGGTGCGGAATCCGGTCATCGTCTTGGCGTCGACCTTGTAGCCATCGACCACCTTGTATAGCGGCGCATCCTGCGCCATCGCGACCGTGGGTGCGGCCATTGCCAAAGCCAGCAGGGGGGCCATCGACCAGGCCATCCGGGCGGGCGTCATCCAAGCGAGAGGCTTCTTCATGATGTCAAAGCGTCATGGGTGAATGAAAAGGGTGGCCAACGCCAGCACATGCAAGCATTGCCACCCCTGTGGGCGTCCGGTGCACGGGCAGCACCCGTGCACCGGTACGCGCAGGCTTGGAGCCCGAACGGTGCGATCAGTTCGGCAGTGCAAACACTGTCAACGAACCGCCCAGCTCGGTGTACTTGCCGAGTTCACGGTAGCCACCGACCGCGCCCAGACCGTCGGTGTCCTTCTCCAGGCCAGCCGCCATGCCGATGCCGGCCCAGCCGCCAATGCCCGAGAACACGCCGATGTACTGCTTGCCCTTGTGCTCATACGAGAACACGTTGCCGATGATCCCAGACGGCGTCTTGAACTTGAACAGTTCCTTGTTGATATTGCGCTTGTCGACGCACTTCAGGTAACCCTCGAGCGTGCCGTAGCAGCTCAGGCCACCGGCGGTGTTGAGCGAGCCGCTCCACACCGAGAACTTCTCGGGGTGGCTCTGCACGATCTTGCCGGTACCGGCGTCCCAGGTGATGAAGTTGCCCATGCCGCCATGGCTGTTCGGCGCCGGGAACATCGACAGCGTGGCGCCGACGTACGGCTGGCCGGCGGTGTACTCGACCTTGAACGGCTCGTAATCCATGCAGACGTGGTTGGTCGGCACGTAGAACAGCTTGGTCTCGGGGTCGAACGACGCCGGCTGCTGGTCCTTGCTGCCCAGCGCGGCCGGGCACACGCCCTTGGTGTTGACGTCGGGACCGTTTTGCGCCGTCGAGTACTTGGCCACGACCTGCGGGCGACCACTCTTCATGTCGACGTGGGTTGCCCAGTTCACCTGCGGGTCATACTTCTCGGCCACCAGCAGCGCGCCGTTGGTGCGGTCCAGCGTGTAGCCGAAGCCGTTGCGGTCAAAGTGGACCAGCGCCTTGGTCGGCTTGCCCTTGACGTTGATGTCGGCCAGGATCATCTCGTTGATGCCATCGAAGTCCCACTCGTCGAACGGCGTCATCTGGTAGACCCAGTTGACCCGGCCGGTATCGACGTCGCGCGACCAGATCGACATCGTCCACTTGTTGTCGCCCGGGCGCTGCGAGGGGTTCCAGGTCGACGGGTTGCCGGTGCCGTAGAACAACGCGTTCAGACCCTTGTCATAGCTGAACCAGCCCCAGGTGGTGCCGCCGCCGATCTTCCACTGGTCGCCCTTCCAGGTCTTGAGCGAGGAATCGGGGCCCACCGGGGTGACCTTGCCGTCGGCCCAGGTGGTGGTCTTGGCCGGGTCGATCAGCATTTCGTTGTCGGGGCCGACCGAGTAGCCCTTCCAGACCGGCTTGCCGGTGTTCAGGTCGTAGGCGGCCAGGAAACCACGCACGCCCCATTCGCCGCCGGAGATACCGGTGACAACCTTGTCCTTGAAGACGTGCGGCGCGTTGGTATTGACCGCACCGAGCTTGGGGTCGCCGTTCTTCACTGACCAGATCAGCTTGCCGCTCTTCGCGTCAAGGGCGATCAGGTTGGAGTCGGCCTGCTGCAGGATGACCTTGCCTTCGGCATAGGCCAGACCGCGGTTGACGGTGTCGCAGCACATTTGCGGGATGACCGACGGATCCTGCTTCGGCTCGTACTTCCACTTGATGGTCTGGGTATCGAGGTCGATCGCGAACACTTTGTTCGGGAACGGCGAGTGCAGATACATCGTGCCGTCGATGACCAGCGGCGAGCCTTCGTGACCACGCAGCACGCCGGTGGAGAAGGTCCACGCCACCTGCATCTTGCCGACGTTGCCGGTGTTGATCTGTTTGAGGTGGCTGTAGCGCTGGTTGTACATGTCGCCGGCCTGCATCGCCCAGTTCTTGGGGTTGGCCGTCAGCCGTTCAACGTCGGCATTGGCACTGGCCAGGACAGGAAGCGTGGCCAGCAGCGCGGCTGCCAGACGCGGGGTGCGTCCGAAGTCGGTCATTGATGTCTCCTTGCTTTGCGTGAGCGGGTCACCACCGAGCCGCGCGAGGAACCGCCCTCGCTGCCCGAATGACCGACATGAAACCGCAACATCCGTGCCGACTTGTCAGGCGCTTGCGCCGCTCGCGCATTCCGGCACGCGGCTCAGCGGCCCGCTTGCCATGCCGGGCGAGTGAAGCTTGCCAACGCGGACACGTCAAAGCCCGACGTGGCCTAGGGAAAGCACGGAGCGCCGCCCGCCTGGCGCATCTGTGCCACGTCCGCCGGTTGCCTTGCGGCGGCCATCAGTTATGGCGCAAAGTGTGCCAACCGGCATACAGCAGCGGCTGCCACAGCCGAAGGAATTGATCATCGTCAGCATTGATGAACGGGGGCGCGCGGCACTTGGCCTGGGCTTTGCGTTCGGCCGCAGCGGCCCACTCCCGGTGTGCAGGGGAATCGATGTCCAGCGACGACAAGCAGCTCAGCGACGCGCGCGATCAGGCGCTGGCCATGGCCGAGGCCGCCGGCCGGGTGGTGATCGGCCAGCAGGGGGTCATCCGCCAACTGGTGGTGGCGGTGTTCGCGCGCGGCCATGTGCTGCTGCAAGGTGATGTCGGCGTGGGCAAGACCACGTTGCTGCGTGCGATGGCGCGGCTGATCGGCGGGGCGTTCGAACGCATCGAGGGCAGCATCGACCTGGGGCCCAACGACTTGCTGTACCACGCCTACCTGGATGCCGACGGCCGCCCGGCGGTGGCACCCGGACCGCTGGTGGCACATGGTGATGGGCTGGCGATCTTTTTCTTCAACGAGATCAACCGCGCACGGCCGCAGGTGCATGCGCTGTTGCTGCGGGCGATGGCCGAGCGCGCGGTCGGCGCCTTCAACCGCACGCAGGCGTTGCCGCACTTGCAGGTGTTCGCCGACCGCAACCGGCTGGAGCGCGAAGAAACCTTCGAAATCGCCCAGGCGGCGCGCGACCGCTTCATGTTCGAGTTGACGATGCCCACGCCGCAGCACGACATCGAGCGCCGCGCGCTGGCCTTCGAACCGCGCTTTCACGACACCGACGGGCTGATTGAATCGCTGCCGCAGGCACTGGTCGAGCACCGGCGGCTCAACGACATCGCCGCGCTGATTCAGCAGCGCGTGCAAAGCCACGACGCCTTGGCGCAGTACGCGCTGGCGCTGTGGCGCGCCACCGAGGCGCCGGCCACGCTGGGCCCCGCGCTTGGCAACGCGCTGGACAACGTGGACATCGGCACGCTGGTGCAGGCCGGCGCCAGTCCGCGCGGCATGGCCATGCTGTTGCGCGCGGCACGCGTCTCGGCGTGGTTGGACGGCCGGCTGCATGTCACGCCGGCCGACTTGCAGTCGGTGTTCGCCGACACCATCGGCCACCGGCTGGCGCTGGCACCGGTGTACGAGTTGCGCAGGCAAACGATCGTCCCGGCGCTGATCGACACCATCCTGGCCCGCGTGCCGGCACCATGATGGCCGTCCACCACCTCGCCAGCTCGGCACGCCGCGCCGCCCGACAACGGCCCGTGCCGGGTGCAGGCGGAATGCCGCCATTCGTTGGTGGCCTGCGCGCAGCACGGGCCGGTCATCATTCAACGCCTCGCAGGTCGCGGCGATCTTGCGTCACGCATGGCCACCCCGCTGCGTGACATCGCCTATCGGCTCGACGCCACGGCGCGCGGTGCGTGGCCCGGGCGCCACCCTGGCGCCAGCGGCCACGGCGGCCAGTTGCTGCGCCGCCATGTGCCGCTGATCGACGCCGCGGACAGCCGTCGACTCGACCTGCTGGCCAGCCTGCGTGACCCGTATTGCGCGCAGACCGGCAGTTGGCTGGCGCGCGAGCACAGCCAGCGTCTGGCAGTCACGGTGGCGGTGCTGGCGGACCTTTCGGCGTCGATGGCCTACGTCGGGCCGCTGGTTGACGATGAGAACCCGGACCAACGCGGTGACAGTACGCCGCCCAAGATCGCCTTGTTGGCCGAGCTGACCGAATCACTGGCCTGGTCGGCATGGAAGAGCGGCGACCGCTTTGGCTTCTTCGGCGCTGCCGACCGATTGCTGCCCGACTTCACCGCGCTGCCCGCGCGCGTGCGCAGCGCCGGGCAGGCACTGGCCGAGCGCGTGCGCGGCCACCAACCGGCCGGCGCCAGCGCGCGGGGGCTGCTCGATGCATTGCCATTGCTTGGCCGCCGCCGCGCGCTTGTCTTCATCGTCTCCGACCTGCATTGGCCTGATGCGGCGCTGGAGCACTTGCTGCAGGCGCTGTCGCCGCACCAGGTCGTGCCGGTGCGACTGGCCTGGGCCGATGAGGCCGATCTCGGTCCGCGGGCGGGTCTGGCACCGCTGGTCGACGCCGAAAGCGGGCTGCGGCGCTGGCGCTGGTGGCGGCCGGCGCTGCGCGCGCGTTGGCGCGCCGACTGGGCCGCGCAGCGCGCGCGGCAGGACGCGCTGCTGCGCCGCCACTGCGTGGCCGCGGTCGACCTGGGCCCACGCTTGGACGCCGACCGGCTGAGCAGGCATTTCCAGTCGACGCCATGAACCGCGCCGCCGGGCCAAAGGCACGCGCCAGGTTGACCGCGACTGTGCAGAAGTTGCGCCACTGCAGTGCAGGGACATGGCTTGTGGCATTGGGCCGGCCACATGTATTGGCGTGTGCGCTGGTGCTGGCCGGGCTGGTCCAGCTCGCCTTCGCCGAATCAGCGTTGCCTGAGCTGCGCGCCGAGGAACCGCGCGCGTTTGGCTGGCAACTGGGCGACACCGTCGAGCGCCGCATCGAGCTGCGCATACCCGCCGGCTGGCAGTTGGTGCCCGACAGCCTGCCGCTGCCGCGGCTGGACGGCCGCGCGGTCGAGTTGCAACAAGTGCTGCGCGAAGACAGCGCCGACGGCGTCGTGCTGCGGTTGCGCTGGCAGGTGATGCGCTCGCCTGCAGAGCCGCAGGTGCTTGAAATCGCGCCGCTGACGCTGCGCGTGCAGGGGCCGACGCGGGTCGAGGCGCTGCGCGTGGAGGCCTGGCCGCTGATGGTGTCACCGCTGCTGCCGTCCGAAGCGCCGGCACGCCGCGGCCTGGGCCCGTTGCGTCCCGACCGCCTGCCAGCGGCCGAGCAAGACAGATTGCGGCCCTGGCGCGTCGGAGCCGAGGCGGCGTTTTCGGTAGGCGCGCTGCTCGCATTGGCATACGCGCACTGGGGCGCGTTCTGGCGCCGTGACCGCGGTCGGCCATTGGCCGACGCCTGGCGCGTGGTGCGGCGCACGTTGGCCGTGCCCAGCAATGCCAAGGGGCACACTCCAACCGAGCCGCCCGCCGTCGCGCTGGCCGACGCGCTGCGCACGCTGCACCATGCGCTGAACCAGTACGCCGGTCGGGTGCTGCAGCCGGCGGGCATTGCGGCGTTCTGCACCGATCACCCGACCTTTGTGCCGCTGGCCGACGCGTTGCAGCGCCTGTTCGCGCTGTCCGACCGCGTGTTCTATGAAGGCGCCGACGCACCACCCGGCAGCGCCGCCGAACTGCACACATTGGCACGGCGGCTGCGTGACGCCGAACGCGACGCGGCGGCTCGCACCGCCACCGCCCGACCCGACGCCGCCGCGCCTGCGGCGGGCGACAAGTGATGCCTTGGCCGCTGCTGCTCGACCAGCCGCTGTGGCTGTTGCTGCTGCCGCTGGCACTGCTGCCGCTGCGCGCGGAGCCGGGGCGTTGGCACACCAATACCTGGGCCGCGACGCAGCCGGTCGACCGCGCGTCGCAGGCGCTGCACACGGCGTTGCGGGCGGCCGCGGTGCTGGCGATTGCCGCGTCGGTGGTCGGACTGGCCGGACCCTACCGCGCCGAGCAGACGGTTGAGCGCATCGGCCGCGGCGCCGAGATCGTGCTGCTGCTCGACCGCAGCCGCAGCATGGACCAAAGTTTCGGCCGCGGTGGCGCCGGCGCGGCGGCGCCAAAAGGCACCGGCCCCGAGGCGCTGACCTATTACATGCAGATGCGCAATGGCGCACCGAAGGGCCAGGTCGCACGCCAATTGCTGGCACGCTTTGCCGCCGGGCGGCCCGAGGACAGCTTTGCGATGGTGGTGTTCAGCAATGTGCCGCTGCCCGTGCTCGAATTCACCCACAAGCCGGCGGCGGTACAGGCGGCGATTGCCGCAGGCGACATCGGTCGCGGGCTGGGCGAGACCCATATCGGGCTGGCTTTGGAGCGCGCGCTGGCGCTGTTTGAAGGCCGACCGTATGCCGGCTCGCGCATCGTGATGCTGGTCTCCGACGGCGGCGATCGGCTCGACCCGGACGAGCGCGAGCGCATCGTGCAGTTACTGCAGCGCCACCGCGTCAGCGTCTACTGGCTGTACCTGCGTTCGACCAACAGCCCGGGGCTGATCCAGGGCGAGAACGCCGCCACCGGCGGTGCCGACAACGAACCGGAAGCCTTTCTGCACCGCTTCTTCAGCACCATGGGCACGCCTTACAAAGCCTACGAGGCCGACCATCCGCAGGCACTGCAGGACGCGATGGCCGATGTCGCCCGGCTTGAGAACCTGCCTCGTCTCTGGCAGGACCAACTGCCCCGGCGTGACGACACACGCTGGGCGGTGGCACTGGCGCTGGGCGCGGTGCTGCTGCTGCTGGCCGCCGAACGGCTGAGGCTGCGATGAAGCCGGGTCGGCGACGCGCGGCCGCAGTTGCGTTGGCCATTGGCGCCTTGGCGTTAAGCGTCGAGGCATGGCTCGCGTTCGACGCGGCGCAACTGCAGGCGGTGGTGGCCGCACGACCACTGCCGCCTGTCAAGGGCAGCGCCAACGCCGAGCCGCGCGCGCTGCGTCTGGCACGCGCCGTTGTCCTGGCCGAGGCCGACGACGAACGCGCGCTGCCGCTCTACCATGCGTTGCACGAAGACAGTGACGGCCATGACCGCCACGACGCGATCGCGCAGGCTGCCAGGCTGAATGCGGCCAACTTGCTGCTGCGCCGCGCCGAGCGGTTGCGCGACGGCCCTCAGCCGGGGCAGGCGATCGCGCTGGTCGAGTTGGCCAAGCAACTCTTGCGTGCGCTGCTGCGCGTCGATCCCAATGACTGGGACGCGCGCTATAACCTGGAGCGCGCGCAACGTCTGCAGCCCGACACCGATGTCGAGGATGAAGCCGCGGCCGACGGCGCACGACGCGCCGAGCGTGCCGCGACGACGATGCGCGGCTATTCGGCCGGCTTACCGTGAGCGCGCGGCGGCGAGATTTCCATTTGCTGACCACTGCAGCGCTGGCGCTGTTGGTCGCGCTCACCGCGCCGGACGTCGGCGTTGTTGCGCTGCGGCCGTCATTCGTGGTGACCCTGGACATCACGCAGAGCATGGACGTTGTCGACGCGTTAGACACCGACGCAACAGATCAATCAAGCGCGCGAATGATCAGCCGGCTCGAGCTGGCGCGCCGTGTGCTTCACCGCACGTTGGCTGGGCTGCCATGTGGCAGCCGAGTCGGGCTGGCGGTATTTACCGACAACCGCAGCTATTTGCTATTGGCTCCGCTGGAGGTTTGCACCCACCTCGGCGAACTCCGGACCTCACTGGCAGCCTTGGACAACCGCATGGCATGGACCGGCAACAGCGAGGTTGCCAAGGCCTTGCACAGCGCGTGGGCGACGGCTCAGGCGCTGCCCGAGCATCCGGCGATTGTCTTCATCACCGACGGCAACGAGGCGCCGCCGCTGAACCCAAGGTTTCGGCCGCGCTTTGACGGCCGCCCCGAAGAGGTGGCGGGGCTGCTGCTCGGTGTTGGTGGCGCGACGCCTCAGCCGATCCCAAAACACGATCCGGCCGGGCGGCCAATCGGCCATTGGCAACGCGATGAGGTTGCACAGACCGACCTGCGCAGTCAAATGCGTCGCGATGCCGGTGGCACAGAAATTACCCCCCCCGCTGCCGCAGCCACCGTAGGCGCAACACCGGGGCAGGAACACCTATCCGCGCTGCGCGAAACCTACCTGCGGCGACTGGCCGCGGAACACGGCCTGGGCTGGCAGCGTCTGACCGGAAGCGCCACGCTGCTTCGCCTGTTGGCTGCGCCGGCCTACGCCAAACCTGTTCCTGTGCGCCTGCCGTTGACCCCCGCGGCGCTGCTTGTGTCGTTCGCGGCGCTGGTGCTGCGGTACTTGCCAAAAAAACTATAGGCGTTCGTACCCGCCACTCGCTGGGAATCAACGGATTTCGCCAGCAAATATCCGAAGCTCGTCTCCGGAATGAGAAAACCCCCATGCCATCGGCATGGGGGTTCCAATTAATAGCCTGACAATGTCCTACTTTCACACGGGAACCCGCACTATCATCGGCGCAGAGGCGTTTCACGGTCCTGTTCGGGATGGGAAGGAGTGGGACCACCTCGCTATGGTCATCAGGCTTAACTTGCAGCCGCGTTGAAATCTGTCAACGCGGCAAAATTATCGAGTCAGATCAAGCAGCCAGTGACTTACAAACTGATTATCGTCAGAATTATAGGGTCAAGCCGCACGAGCAATTAGTACTGGTTAGCTTAACGCATTACTGCGCTTCCACACCCAGCCTATCAACGTCCTGGTCTAGAACGACTCTTCAGGGGGCTCAAGGCCCCGGCAAGAATAATCTTGAGACGAGTTTCCCGCTTAGATGCTTTCAGCGGTTATCTCTTCCGCACT
>WBZS01000656.1_pt1 | contig 38045 bp, 34 predicted proteins | sample 5204201 | NCBI WGS metagenome assembly WBZS01 (sample SAMN12344357, study PRJNA552823) | activated sludge metagenome | biome: Activated sludge suspended growth; feature: Nitrification reactor; material: Wastewater; isolation source: activated sludge from nitrification reactor of wastewater...
ACCGAGAGAGCAACCCCCGAGAGAGCAACCACTGTATCGAAGGCCAGACTCCTGAATCAACAAAAAAAGCCAACCGGACAGTTGGCTTCTTGTCATTTTCAAATAAGGCGTCGGGCGGAATCGAACCGCCATAGACGGATTTGCAATCCGCTGCCTAACCATTCGGCCACAACGCCAGTTGCAGGACCTAAACTATCGGAATCGACTTTGACGGTCAAGTAGACCGGGCAAAAGGCTCGAAACTAATGGTTGTCGGTCATGCATGCCGCACGTCCCTTACAATCGGTCGTTTCTTCCGCAAACTTTATGACAGTCAGATTTGCTCCAAGGCTCGCACGAACAAGACGGAATCTCAACGAAAATACTCACATTAGCGGTTTTTCACAACCTATGCTTTAACGAAATAGACCCTTTTGTTGTTTTCTGAATACTCGAGAAAATCCATGCTCGACGCCGTTGATCGCCTGCACAACTGCCTGAACACTTTGTCTTGTGCAAATCAAGAAGTGAATGATGCTTTGGCGCAAATGCTCGACCGTGCATTTTACGAACATCAAGAAAGTGGTCGTTCGGACTTCAAACAAATTCAAAAAACAATCGATCAATTCCTGTTGGCGGAGTTGACACTTGATCCGATGTGCGTCGGCCAATCAAGTCCGCGCAATGTTCCATTAGACGATTTTATGTTGTAACCGATTCGGCCAATTGCCCTTGCCAGGTGTTACGCCTTTGAAATTCTTCATCTACAGCCCGTAACATTGCGGGTTTATCCAAGCACCACGTGGGTCCGATAAAGTAGTTGTCTGGTGCGTCGCCACTGATTCGTTCGACAATCACATGGTTTGGAATTCGTTCCAAGAACTCAATCAGTGTGTGAATGTAATCAGCGCGGCTCATGAGTTGTACTTCTCCTGCCCGAACTTGATCCGCCAAGGGTGTATTTTCGACCGCGTAAAGGTTGTGAATTTTGACGGCATTCACGCCTAAACGGGCGGCTTCACGGGCCGTCGCCAACATGTCTGCGTGGCTTTCGCCAGGCAACCCCAACATGATATGAGCACAGATTTCAAAACCCCGGCCAAGGCTGCGCTCCATCGCTTCGACCATTGCCTCGTGGTGATGCCCTCGGTTCATCCAATCGAGTGATTTGTCATGCATGGTCTGCATTCCATATTCCACGGTCAAATCTGTTTTCTCCGCGAACTCTTGAAGTAAATCCAAGACGTCGTCGGGAACGCAGTCAGGGCGTGTGCCAATCGAGAGGGCTACAACTTGCGGATGCGACAGCGCCTCACTGTACATGGCCCGCAGTTTTTCAACCGGTGCATAGGTATTGGTGGCGGGCTGAAAATAGGCCGTGAAGTGATCGCAGTCATACCGTTTCTTCAGCCGCTGGATTCCATCGTTAAGTTGCTCAGTGATCGAGAATCGCGGCTGACGGCGACTCGGGCTGAAACTGCGGTTGTCACAAAACGTGCATCCGCCAAAAGCGACAGTGCCGTCGACATTTGGACAGGTAAATCCGGCATCAATGCTGACCCGTTGGACGCGAAAGCCATAGCGACGTTTCAGGAAGTAGCGATAACTATAGTAGCGCAAACCATCGCTTCGCCAGTCAAATACGGGGAATTTTTCGGGATTGAGTGCGTTCTGTCGGCTCATTTTTGTTGACTTGGATCGTCTTGGCTAATAGATTTGAAGGAGAAGATTTTTCGAACTGGCGCAATATTCGAAAATTTCGACCGTTGTTTCGCCGATAACGAAATTCCCGTCTCGATTCTCTTTCCATTGGATTTTAGGCATGTTTGGCGAACTTGTTCCAGTCGGCGGTGGCGACCCAATCCCTTTGCTGAAAAAGCGAGTTCGCATTGGCCGTCGAGAAGGTTGTGACATTGTACTCAATTTGGCCAACATTTCGGGGCATCATTGCCTGATGGAAATCGAAGAAGGCTATTGGTTCATTCGTGATCTAAAATCAAAAAACGGAATTAAGATCAACGACAAGAAAATTCTCCCGGGCGTTCGCCGACGCGTTGACCCCGGAGCCGTTCTTTCAATTGCCAAGAACAATTTCGAGGTACAGTACGATCCGACAGCGTTGGGCGCCTACGGAACTCCACCACAAGACGAAATGCTTGACAATCTGTTTGGAACTTCGCTACTCGACCGCGCTGGATTAACACGCCGTCGAGAACTCAAAGAGGAATCCAACGAATAACGGCAATTTGCTTTCTGATGCAAATGCGTTATTTGGCCGGGCCTGGTTCTATCCCGCTTGGCTTAAGCGTGCGCCCAAGCCAATCAAAGAAGACTCGTTGCCACAACACAGCATCCTGAGGCTTCGTTACCCAGTGGCCGGCTTCGGGCAAATAAAGGAATCGCGAGGGCACTCCCAGCAGTTGTGCCGCCGTGAATGCCTCCATTCCCTGGCCGACCGGCACACGAAAGTCTTTCTCACCATGAATTACCAGCAAGGGAGTCTTCCATTTGCCAACGAAACGATGTGGTGAAAATCTCTGGTAGTCCTTACTGACTTGATCGCTTTTCCAATATGGTCCCCCGAGATCCCAGTTGACGAAGAAGAGCTCTTCGGTAGTGCCGTACATTGATTCAAGGTTAAACACGCCACAGTGTGCGATCATCGTCGCAAACCGATCCGCATGATTTCCCATCAACCAATAAACGGTGTAGCCACCGAAACTAGCGCCTACCGCGCCGAGTCGTTTTCGATCAATATACGGTTCCTTCGACAGGTCGTCAGTAGCGGTGAGCAAGTCCTGCATTGCTTGGCCCCCCCAATCACGACTGATTTGATCATTCCATTCCTGACCGAAACCGGGAAGGCCGCGGCGGTTCGGAGCCAAGACAACATAATCATTGGCAGCCATCAAGTGGAAGTTCCAACGAAACGAGAACGATTGGCTCACGGGACTTTGGGGGCCCCCTTGGCAAAACGTTAACAACGGCCACTTCTTCTCTTGTTTCGGATCGAAATGCGGCGGATGGACAACCCAGCAGTGAATCTTCTTGCCGTCCGTCGCTTCCACGTAGCGTTCTTCAATCGACGGCAATTCCAATTCCGCATAGATCGCGTCGTTGACGTGCGATAACGGAATCACTGAACCGTCTAGCAGTGACAGTTGCATCAGTTCTGGCGGGCGCAACATGCTTTGTTGCATCACCAACGCCGACTTGCCATCCCCGAACAGTTGCACGATATCCCAGTTGTAGCGTCCCTTCGAAACCTGGCGAACTTTGGCGTCTGGCAGTGAGATTTCGAAGATTTGCACGGTTCCGCGAAAATCGCTGGTGAAATACACTTTTTTGGAATCGGCAGTCCAAAAGCCGTTATGGGCTGTCTGGTCCAAATCCTTGGTCAACTCGCTCGTGGTTTTGTTTTGCCGGTCATAAATCATAATCCGATTCTTGTCGGCCTCGAATCCGGGACGCGCCATCGAATGATACATCAGGAACCGGCCATCGGGCGAATAGGCCGGATCGTTGTCGTATCCCGGCATGTTTGGCGTGATCAATTCCGCTGATTGTGCCTGGGCAACTGACTTCACGTAAACGGCCGAATCAGTCGATTCGGCGGGGCGATCGGAAATTTTTGTCGTGTACGCGATTTCTTGATTGTCTGGAGACCAAGCGAATTGTTCTGTTCCGCCAAATGGAGGCACCGGGCAGTCGGCCTTCAGTCCATCCATTAGATCGCGAGGAGGCCCGGCCACACCATCGCGAATCTCGGCAACATGCAAATGTGAATACGCGTAGTCGTGCCAGGAATCCCAATGTCGGTACATCAGGCTATCGATTACTCGCCCCTTGGTGAGTGGAAGGTCGGGGTATAGGTCATTGACGTTTTGGTCGAGCTTTATATCGATCGTGAACGCCATCCTCTGAGCATCCGACGATACTTTCAAATTAGACACGCCATCTCTATAGTCGGAAACTTTTTCCAGCTTGGGTTTGGCAATCGAAAGCGCCCAGACTTGCGGTTTGTCCTTATCGTCCTTTGTCATCTGAGCAAAAAGGAACAATCGTTCTCGGTCGCCCGTTCCCGCCCATTGCAAACCGTCGATCGACACCAACTTCTGAGCGATCAGGGTATCGGTTCCGCTAGTCAAATCGATCAGGTGCAGATCGCTGGAGCCTTCGTTAGTCGCAAGTTCGAAATTGCGAACGGCGTAGGCAACATGCGTGCTCGGCGAGTTGATTGTCGCGCCGGTGAGTCGCCCCAATTTCCAAAGCAACTCTGGCGTCATTCGCTTGGCTTGTTGTGCCGAAGTCTGGTGAACAACGCAAAAAAACAACAATAGGACAGCCAAAATCCGTCGCATGATTCCCTCATCCAAATCAAAATCGTTCCGAAAAGTAGACCGCCATTATAACTACTGCAGACCCGGCAGTGGGCTGCTTTGTCGGGTTGGCATCTCATTAAACGCCATGTTAATTTTGCCTTCTGCCCTGACTGGGGAAGGATGTCCTTTGCGATCAATCGCAGCAACCGCCCACGAATTCGCACGACGCGTCATGAATCAAATTTGATGCCCTGAGCTAGTGGCAAATCGGTTGAGTAATTGATGGTGTTGGTTGCCCGTCTCATGTAATTCCGCCAACTGTCGGAACCGGACTCACGTCCGCCACCCGTATCCTTTTCGCCACCAAAGGCACCACCGATTTCTGCTCCGCTCGTGCCAATGTTCACGTTGGCGATTCCGCAGTCGGAACCGGCAGTCGAACAAAAGAGTTCTGCCTCGCGCATGTCGTTCGTGAAGATTGAGCTCGAAAGTCCTTGATGAACAGAGTTCTGAATTTGGATCGCTTCGTCAAAATTCTTGTACGCCATCACGTACAAGATTGGAGCAAAGGTCTCGTGTTGGCAAACTTCTGCGTGGCTTTCGATTTCTACCAAAGCGGGTCGGACATAGTGTCCCTCAGTCGGGACGTTTTCCAAGATCCGTTCGCCACCCCAAACGTGTCCGCCCTGAGCACGTGCTTGTTCCAGTCGTGTTTGCATTCCTTCAAAGGCATTCTGATCGATGAGTGGACCGACCAGAACGTGCGGGGTGAACGGGTCACCGATTGCGAGTTCACTGAAAGCCTTGCGAATTCTCGGAATCAGTGTCGGCATTAACGATTCGTGTACAATTAGGCGACGGAGGCTGGTACAACGTTGCCCGCAAGTGCCCGCTGCAGCAAACACGATGCCTTTCATCGCTAGATCCAGATCGGCTGACGGCGTCACAATGGCTGCGTTGTTTCCCCCGAGTTCCAGCAAGGCACGGCCAAGTCTCGCGCCAACGACTCCTCCCACAGCCTTACCCATCGCGGTTGAACCGGTGGCGCTCACCAGCGGAATGCGTTCGTCGTTGGCAAGCCAAGAGCCTTGTTCCCGGTTGCCTTGAATCAATTGAAAGAGATCGACGGGGGCACCGACCTCGCGTGCACAACTCTGCGCTAATGAATGGCAAGCAACCGCGGTCAACGGTGTCTTTTCCGAAGGCTTCCAAACTATTGGATTACCGCAGACCAGGGCGAGCATTGCATTCCAACTCCAAACGGCGACGGGGAAGTTGAAGGCACTGATGACGCCCACATTACCGAGCGGATGCCACTGTTCCATGAGACGATGCAAGGGCCGCTCGCTGGCGATCGTCAAACCGTAAAGTTGACGGCTTAGTCCGATAGCAAAGTCGCAAATATCGATCATTTCCTGGACTTCACCCAAAGCCTCTTGGTAGATTTTGCCGCATTCGGCAGTTACGAGCCACGCAAGCTCGGCCTTGTGTTCGCGCAGGCGATTGCCGATGGCCCGCACCAGATCGCCGCGAATTGGCGCAGGAGTCACGCGCCATTTTTCGAATGCCCGGCCGGCAGCCACAATCGCGGAGTCGTATTCAGCTCGTGACGTGATCGGGACCGTACCCAATCGGGAACGATCAATCGGGCTCCGAACCGTCAGAAATTCCCAGTGGTTGGGCGCATCGTCTTGGGGAGCCGAACCGCCCAGCCGACGCATTTTTGCCGCGAATGTCTCGGAATATTTATTAGATGTCATTGTCATTGTTCGATCTGCCATCATGGGTTGTAAGCGATTGTTCCGACAGTTTAAGCTGTACACGACGATCAGAAAACGACCTGCAAAAATGTACGGAAGGGAATCGTGTACCAAATTGGCATCGACGAGGCCGGCTATGGCCCAAATCTAGGTCCGTTGGTGATTGGCGGTTGCCTATGGCGCGGGCCGAAACGCGATGATTGCCTGTACCGGCTTTTGCGTCGATCGGTTTGCACCGAACCGGGGACTCCCGACAAGATCACCGTTTGTGATTCAAAAATTTTGCATCAGGCAACCAACGACCTGGCGCGCCTCGAGACAAACCTGTTTCCATTTCTGTTCGGCACCGATCAAAAAGACTGCGAACCGTGGCCAGAACTCTTGCGATGCCTGCCTGATGTACAATTCCCATTAGCCAGTGAATTCGAAGCCCAACAATCCTTCTTCGCCAGTTCGTCGCGAATCCGTATCGGCCGCCGAGCTGTGACCGAGGCGTTTTTCGTCCAAGATGGCCGGCGTGCTCATTCGCCGGACTTGGATCTGCACAAAGTTGCGGGTTTGCGTAGTCGATTGCTAAACGACTGTGAGCGACAGGGTGTGGCCTGTGAGGCAGTGCAGGGCTTGTGCATCATGCCTGCGGAATTTAACGCCCTCGTGGAGACCTTCGGAAATAAGTCAACGGTCCTAACGATCGGTTCGCTACTGTTGGTGGAAACTTTTTTGCAACGAATCACGGGAACGGCACCGATTCGGATTTTGTGTGATAAACATGGCGGGCGCAACCACTACCGGACCTTTTTGGAAAAGCTCTTGCAAGCGCACGACGTCGAGATCCTTTGCGAGTCGACGGAAGAAAGTACGTACCGATTTGGGTACCGAGGCAGTCCGGTCGAAATTAGCTTTACGGCGAAAGGCGAAAACCACTTCCCCACAGCACTTTCTTCGATGTTTGCCAAATACATCCGCGAGATTCTAATGGGGTTGTGGAATGATTACTGGGTGAAGGCGGTGGACGGCTTGGAGCCGACCAAAGGATACCCCGTCGACGCGGCACGCTTCTACGCTCAGATTAAGCCTCACCTGCGAGCAAGGAAAATCGACGACGAGCTTGTTTGGCGGAGTCGATAAGCGAAAATGACAAAACGAATCTCGCGAAATAGAAAGCAAGTCGACCGATTATTATGAAAACCATGATTGTAATTCCGGCGCGGTTGGCTTCGACGAGACTTCCGAACAAGATGCTGTTGGCCGAGACAGGTCATCCGCTCATTGAGCACACCTATCGCGCCGCCTGCCGCAGTCTGCTGGCCGAAAAAGTATTGGTGGCAGCCGACGACCAGAAAATTGTCGATGCCGTGCGGGGTTTCGGCGGAGAAGTTTGTCTGACCAGCGTAGACCACGTTAGCGGAACGGATCGTATTGCAGAGATCGCATCCGCCAATCCAGACTACGAACTCTTCGTCAATGTCCAAGGCGACGAACCGGAAATTGAAGGCAAAACCATTGACGCGGCAATCGAATTGTTGCGAAGTTCACCGACTGCGGTCATGTCCACGGTAGCGGTTCCGATTCAGGACCCCAGGTTGTTGTCGGATCCGGCGTGCGTGAAGGTTGTGGTTGATTGCAATTCCATCGCGATTTTCTTTAGCCGAAGCCAGATTCCGTTCCCCCGAAATATGCACGACTTTTCAATGGGGGCCGTCTATCTTCAACATGTGGGACTTTATGTTTACCGCCGCGAATTTTTATGTCACTTCGCAAAACTGGCGCCATCAAAACTGGAACTCGTGGAATCGCTGGAACAACTGCGAGCAATTGAAAACGGACACCAAATCGCGGTAACGATCGCGGACAAGGCGGCCAAGGGAATCGATACTCCGGACGATTACCAGGCGTTTGTCAGACGGCAAATGAGTTGTTAGAATCGAATGTCCCCTCCAAAAACCGGGACATTGTCGAATTCATTTTCGATATTTTAGAGACTTCGGGTCCCGCTCAGGCTCTGCCGATTCGGTGCCGTGCGAACCAAAAAACTCGTTGCTCTGATTGATCCAAATCTGCGATTGGAATCCAGGCGAATTTTCAAAAAAGGAATGATCATGACCAAGCATATTTTCGTAACAGGAGGTGTCGTCAGTTCGTTGGGGAAGGGACTGACCAGTGCGTCGGTGGGAATGTTGCTCGAGCGCCGCGGTCTGCGCGTGCGCATGCAAAAGTTGGATCCGTACATCAACGTGGACCCCGGAACGATGAGCCCGTTTCAACACGGCGAGGTTTACGTGCTCGACGATGGCAGCGAAACTGATCTCGACTTGGGCCATTACGAACGCTTCACCGATGGACCACTGACTCGCCAGTCAAACTACACGACCGGACAGATTTACCTGCGAGTCATTGAGAAGGAGCGTCGCGGTGAATTTTTAGGGCAGACGGTACAGGTTATTCCTCACATTACCAACGAAATCAAACGTTGCATTGCCAACCTGGCCAGCGATGACGTCGATGTGATCATCACTGAAATCGGTGGCACCGTAGGCGATATCGAAAGCCAACCGTTTCTAGAGGCCATTCGACAGTTTTCATTGGACGTCGGCAAAGAAAATTGCTTGTACATTCACTTGACGCTGGTTCCCTATTTGAAGGCCGCCGCGGAGTTGAAAACCAAGCCGACCCAACATTCGGTTGGTTTGCTCCGCCAAATCGGGATTCAACCGGATATTCTCATCTGCCGAACCGAACGGGAATTGCCGCAGAGCGACAAGGACAAAATTGCGTTGTTCTGCAATGTGCCAGCCAAAGCCGTGATCGAGGAACGCGACAAAGACTTTTCAATCTACGAAGTCCCGCTTAGCCTTGTCGACAACGGCTTGGATGAACTCATTGTCAAGCAATTGGGGCTTGGGTCAAAAACCCTGAAGAACCTCGATATCGAAGAGTGGCGGGACATGATCCATCGCATGCGCAATCCCGTGACCGAAATCAACATCGCTGTTGTCGGCAAATATGCCAGCCACAAAGATGCCTACAAATCAATTTATGAAGCGATCGATCATGCCGGAATCTCTCATAATGCACAGGTTCGCGTCGCCAGTATTCAAAGCGAGGATATCGAACGCGAGGGACCGGAACGTCTGCTCTCCGGCTACCACGGAATTCTCGTTCCCGGAGGCTTTGGCGAGCGTGGAATCGAGGGCAAGATCGACGCGATTCGTTACGCCCGTGAACGAAACACTCCCTTCCTCGGGATCTGTCTGGGAATGCAATGTGCAGCCATTGAATTCGCACGAAACGTCGTTGGGTTGGAGGGTGCGAATTCCACCGAATTCGATCGCAACACAAAATATCCGATCGTTTGTCTGCTCGACGAACAGCAAAACATCACCGACAAGGGCGGCACGATGCGCCTAGGTGCTCAAGAGGGCGATCTTGCCCCCGATTCGCGTTCTTTTGAGTGCTATCAATCGGAGCGAATTAGCGAACGGCACCGCCATCGCTACGAATTCAACAACGTCTTCCGCAGTCAATTTGAAGCCAACGGAATGCTCTTCGCCGGCACCAGCCAGAACAACTCGTTGGTTGAGATCATTGAAATCCCAGATCATCCCTGGTTTGTGGCCGTGCAGTACCATCCGGAATTCAAGTCAAAACCCATTGCCGCACATCCGCTCTTTGCAGGATTCGTCGGGGCAGCGATTGCGACCAAGGAAACGTCTGGCGAACATCGCGCCGCACGTTAAGAAAAGCTGACGACGAAGCATGTTTTATCGTTGAGTTCCAAATTTTTTGAGCAAGAGAATTCCATGAGTGAGAAACCTAACGAACCCAAAATCGTCGTGGATGAGGATTGGAAAGCGCAAGTCGCGAAGGAACGTGAGCAATCAAAACAGCAAACCCGAAACGAGGAGCCAACGGATGGTGAAAGACTTCCTCCGGCTTCCTTGCAAATACTAATTACAACTTACGCCACCCAGGCTCTTGTCTCGATGGGGTACATTCCCGATCCGATGACTAAAGAGCCGGCCGTCAATCGAACGTTGGCCAAGCACTTTATCGACATGCTGTCAGTGATCGAAGTAAAGACCAAAGGCAATCTTGATCCAGACGAGATCACGCTGCTGACGGAAACCCTGCATCAATTGCGGATGGCTTTCGTCGCGTCTCGGTCGAATTCGCCAGTCGATGGCCCGGCCAAGCCCAAAGCGACGATCGAATTGCCGTAAGAATGTCGGCTTCATTGCACGTGACGTAGTCGACATTGAAACGCTTTTAGGAAACGTGTTTTCGCCCGACGATCGAATGCAAGAGCGAGAGAAATCGTTCCGCCAAATCATCGCGCGAATACTCGCGGAGCACGAATTGGCGGCCATTCGCGCACAGCGAACGGTAGAGCTGCCGGTCGTCGGCCAATCGTTCGACCGCCGTGACCAGCTCCACGTCGTTTTCCGGTTCGATCGGTAGTCCAGCGTGAGCTCTAGCGACGATTTCCGCCGATTCGCCCCGAACGCCCATAATCAGCGGCCTTTCCATCGCCATCGCTTCGAATATTTTCGAGGGGATGACGGTTTCAAAGAGTTCGGACTTGCGGAGATGGATTAGCTGGGCGTCGCAGGTGGCGATGACGTCCGGAATTTTTTCTTTCGCGATCCGACCGATGAATCGCACGAGCTGCTCCACACCGGCGGTCCCCACCATTTCTTGCAGCTCTAGACGCCGCGCCCCGTCACCGACCAACAAGAACACAATGTCCTCGCGACCTTGGCCCTGCAATCGTTTGGCAGCCCGAATGGTGATTTCCAAATGATGAGCCATGCCAATGGTGCCCACATAGGCGCAGAGGAACCGATTCTGCAGACCCCATTCCGCCAACAATTTGGATGATTTTTCCCGTGGCGAGAATAGGTTCGCGTCAACGCCGTTAGTGATTACGGTAATCGGCTTGGTATCGCCGATTTTCCCGTGAATGTTGTCTCGATAGCCATGCCCGACGGTGACGATGTGGCGTGCCGAGCGGTACATCCACCGTTCGAGTAGCTCCAGGAATCGCACCGCCAGTCCCTTGCGCATCGCGCCGACGGTCACGATCGATTCTGGCCAAATATCGCGAATTTCCAAGACGAAGGGGCACCATTTCAACCACGAGGCCAGAACTCCCGCCCAGCCACAAAAAAATTGTGGGCTGGTGGCAATCACAATGTCGGGTCTCCGGCAAAAGAAAACAAAGGCGAAAACCGCGCTCAACATGTAGGAAACGTAATTGGCGATCCGTCGCGTGTTGCCAGCGTTGGGTGACAGAAACGTCCAAACGCGAACTACGTCGATGCCATCCATTGTCTCGCGCTGAGGCCACAGGCGGTTGCGATAGCCTTCGTACACGACGCCGTCCGGCACGTTGGGGGCGCAGGTGATTACGGTTACCTGGTGGCCTGCCTGAGCCCAACGTACGCAATGTTCATACGTTCGGGAGGCAGGCGCATTGCCCTCAGGTGCAAAATAATGGCTGAAGAACACGATTCGCATGGGCGAATTATGCCAGATGAACGAAACCACGGAAAGCTCGCCTGACGTACTTTTCGCAGTTTCGAAATGTCATTCGCTTTCGAGACAAATGGGAATCGGCTGGCGAAATTGTTTTAAAAGCAACGGCGTCGAATGCACCCGACGAGATTCAATCCAATCAGTCCAATCAAGGTTAATGAGGAAGGCTCGGGTACATTCGCGATGAAACGAAAGTTATCGACGGCGAGGCCGTGGTCGCTCCCGGCGTGGTCGATTTCGGTCCAGCGCAACACTAATTGTTCGCCCGGTAGCCAAGTAATATTGGTCACGGTGAAGGTAATGTTTGACGTTCGGTTGGCTACAAGGTTTCCATCGAGAGCTCCCGCGGACGCCGTGGCAATGGGGCCGGTAAAATTGAGTTGCGAAACTCCCGTGTAGCCCGCAGACCCCAAATTGACTCCAGCGCCGGCGAGATAATCAAACGTGAGCGAATGCGGCGTTGTATTTCCGCCGTTACGCCATTGTTCCCCGTCATACGTGACGGTGAACTGCTTAAGTGTAGTACCCGTGCTGTTGGTGAAGCGAATGCCCGTCAAAATCGTCCCTGTGCCGCCGGAGGCCAAGCTGCCCAAAGCGCGATCTGAAGGAACCAAGGCGTTTCCATAACTATAGAGTGCGCCGGTGGCTGAACTTCCAGTCGAGGCGTTGTAGGTGGTTCGATTCGAAAACCAACCGGAAATCGTCGAGTCGTTGGTCCAGGTGTTTCCAGTGCCAGAACTGGACAAACCATCAAAATTTTCGGAGTGCTGTGCTCCGATGGAGCTGTAAGAAATATCGGCGAAGCTCAATGAGGTTGGCAACATAATGGCTACGGCAATCAAAAACCATTTCAGCATGCAGGAGACCTGGGGATTGAATTATGGGAACAAGAGGAGCGCAAAAGTACTAACGCGACCCAAAACGTTTGGAAGGAAAAACGAGCTTCTCCAACCGATGTTTGATCGACACAATGAGCGACGTCCATCGCGAATGTTGAAAATTTGCAGGTGGCTCCCGGAGTTTTGAAGATCCGGATAACCGCAGCCGCAGCTATTCGCACTCAAACTACCGGTCATAACCGATATTCTTTTTGGAACGGAGGGAGCAGTCAGGTTAGGCGATAGACCAATCAAATAAACGCTGCCCGAATGGTCCACGCTTTGCTAACCATTGGGATTCGTTGGTTCCGATTGGAGACCGAAATTGTCTTTGCGCAGAAAAAAAGCTTGGCAAACGAGTGTTGCCAAGCTTCTGAAACTATCAATTTAAGGCGCCGCACTATTTTCGGCGACGCGCGAAAGCCATCAAGCTAACCATGCCAACGAAAAGCGATGCCGCTGAGGCAGGTTCGGGAACGGAACTAATGGCCGAAAAAGAAAATCGGTCGATGGCCAAGCCATGGTCATTTCCGACGTCGTTGCGCTCAATCCAGCGAATCCACAGCGATTGCCCATTCGCCCATGGCACACTCGTCAAAACTCCTCCACGACCTGCAACCAAACCGGCTGCGTTTCCATTAACTGCAGCAGCCGTCGCCGTGTTGACCACAGACGTCCAATTGAAATTACCACCTGGAGCGATCCAAGTTCCCACTCCGGTAAAAGAACTCCCAAAACCGTATTCGAGCACCATCGTTTGAGCAGAGGTATTGCCACCATTGCGCCACTGTTCACCATCGAATCCTATTGAAAGTTGATCGAGAGTTACACCAGTGGCGTTAGTAAACTTAACCGCAATGTAACCGGCAACGGCACCGCTTGCGGGAGATCCGAAATAAGCACCCGATGATCCTAATCCACCCAAAGCACGTTCTGAGGTTGTGCCATAACTCCAAAAATTGCCGGTGGCGCTAGAGCCTGTCCCGCCAGAATACGTAGTAATCCCGGCGCCAACATTGTTGAATAAATGCCATCCCTGATACGGGGAAAAGTCATTGGTCCAAGAATTTGGGCCAGCTGACGTTGCCAAGCCGTCGAACGTATTGCCATAGAGACTTCCTGGAGTGGAGTAAGTAATATCCGCCCGAGAAACCGATGCAAAAAAACCAACCAACAGCAAAACCAAAACAGAACGCAACATGTGCCCACCTAATCCAAAAATTTAAAAGTTCTTGATTTACCTAATATGACAATCGGACTAATTGAATGCAATTGGTCGTCCCGACCGAAATTGTTTTTTTTTGACAAGTCCACCAAAAAATAGCGTACGGAAAACTGGACCGAACTTAATCCTAAAACGTGTCTTTCGACGAAGTCAGAGATTCCTAAAAAGTGATTAGCAAAATGGTCTCGTACTTGTCATAAAAAACTCTCGTCAGCGACGTTGCGTCTATCCAAGAGAGTTGCCTTCAAGCCAAAAAAATTGAAATACGAGGTCCCAATTTTTGAGTCTTCATTAGCAATTATTTGGTCCGCTGACTATCGGCGGCGACGGAATGCCAAAGCTGCCAAACCGATCAACGAACCGAGGCCAAAAGTTGTCGGTTCTGGAATCGCCGTGAACGAGAAATTGTCGATTCCTAATCCGTGTTCGGCACCGGCATCGTTCACATCGGTCCAACGAAGTTTCAACTGTTGGCCAGGCAACCAGTTGACTCCGTTAACCCAAAAAGAAATTCCGGCAACACGATTCGCTGCCAGATTGCCGTTTATCAATCCGTTTGGTGGAGCCGCGACTGGACCAGTAAAATCGAGTTGCGAAACGCCGGTGTATCCTGGGCTATTGATTGTCAATCCATTGCCGATGTTGTAATCGAAGGTCAATGCTTGCTGGACTGGATTAACACTCTTGCGCCATTGTTCGCCATCAAAGGTCACTTGGAAACGAGTCATCGTCACACCGGTGTTGTTGACGAATCCAACGCCAATCAAATTCGTTCCGGCGGCTGCAATACTGCCGAAAGCTCGGTCAGCTTGGTTAGCCAACCCAAAACTGTAGATGGCAGCTGCTGTACTTGATCCTGTGGAAACGTTGTAGGTTGCTTGGTTCGTATACCAGCCCGGAATAGTCGCGTCATCCGTAAAAACGTGAACCGAATTGTTGATGGGGTTTAGCGTGTCGAAGTTCTGGTTGTAAACCGAACCGTTGGTGTTAAATGCAACGTCCCCGCGAGATTCCGAAGTCATACCGAAAACGGCTACTGCCAAAAGGAAAAGAGTTCTTTTCATGTCGCATCCCTCAATATCAATTTTTTCGGAATAAACCTTAGACGCCCAAATCTTACACCCAAATGTTTCGCGAACAACTAGGCAAACTGGGAAAAATTTGCCTTTTTGCAATTTTTGTCCAATAAACACCCGAAACAGGCTGTTTTGGGATTCAAATAAAGCGGCGGTTTTCGCCGGGATCATGATTTCCAGATCTTTTCCCGACATTTGACCACATTTTTCGTGGCGTTTCGTGTATCCACCACGATTTTCGAATGTTCGACGACCGCGTCGTAATCAAATGCTGTATGGTCCGTTGCGATCAGCGTGCAATCGAGGCTGGCCAAATAGCTAGGGGTAGGTTCTGAACTATTTAGTTGTGGCACATCGTAATGCCGCATGGAAGGCAGTTTTGGGACATGTGGATCCGAATAGCTGAGAACAGCTCCCAATCGTTGAAGCAATTCCATCAACTTGAACGAAGGGCTTTCGCGCGGATCGTCGACGTCTTTTTTATAGGCCACACCGAGGATGCCAATCTTGCTGCCGCTGATTGGTTTGCCTGCAGCGTTGAGGGCTTCGAACACGCGGTTTACGACGTACTTTGGCATGCTCGTATTGATTTCACCCGAGAGCTCGATGAACTTTGTTGGGACTTCATATTTCCGCGCCAGCCAGCTCAAATAGAATGGGTCAATCGGAATGCAGTGCCCGCCCAGACCAGGGCCGGGATAGAAGGCCTGGAAGCCAAACGGCTTCGTCTTGGCCGCATCAATTACTTCCCAGATGTCGATTCCCAAGCGTTGAAAGAGGACCTTCAGTTCATTGACCATCGCGATGTTGACTCCGCGGTAGGTATTCTCCAGGATCTTGCAGGCCTCGGCGACTTCAAGAGTAGAAACGGGGACAGTTTTAGTGACGGCCTTGGAGTAAAGGGCATCCGCGAGCGCGAGGCTGACCGGGTCATAGCCACCGACGACTTTGGGAATAGAGTTGGCTGAGAATTGTGGATTTCCTGGGTCCTCGCGTTCCGGACTGTAAGCGAGGAAATAGTCTTTGCCAGCGACCAATCCGCTTTTCGTTAGAATTGGCAACATCACATCTCGAGTCGTGCCCGGATAAGTTGTACTTTCGAGGACAACAAGTTGGCCCTTGCGCAGCGAATCGGCAATAAATCGCGTGGAGCCTTCGACAAATTGCAGGTCGGGGTCGCGCGAGTCATTGAGCGGAGTAGGAACGCAAATCAGAATGGCGTCGGCCTCACTGAGTCGGGACATGTCAGCCGTCGCTTCGAATTTCTTTTCGTTACGCCATTTCTGGATTTTCTCAGCCGGGATATGGGCGATGTAGCTTTGTCCGGCGTTCAATGCCGAAATCTTGCGTGGGTCGACGTCAAAGCCGAGGCAAGCAAAGCCGGCCTTGTTAAACGCGTCAATCAAGGGCAACCCCACGTAACCCAATCCGATCACGCCGATCGTGGCGGTCCTCAACTCAATACGTTCGCTCAAGGCTTTGGCGGATGCTTCAACTACCGTGCTCATCAAATAGATCCTGCGAAAATTGTGAAATTTCTTCCTGCCAACGGCGTGCGTCTTGGCCGAAACCAGGTGAAAAAGCGATAGGGGAAAAATGCTTGGTGGCTTCAGATGGAAGTCAAAAAACCAGTTTGGTTTGGTTTCGCCAATAAATCAAGCCGAACACGGGAATTACCGTTGGCAAAAACAGATCCACATCGCCAGAATACGCGGGCTGATGGACCTGAAGTCTGGCGACATGAACTTTTTTAGGCAATCGGCGATGGGGTTTCCAATTGGGAGAATCAACTCCCGATCGTTCTTGGTTTTGCCTGTGAATCACCATGATCTCTGTGTTCGAAAAATCGGAACCTGATGAAAGGCGTCAGGTTGACGAGTTGATTCCCTTTGAAAACACGCTAGCTGGGCTGATCTTGTCGAATATGTGCAGGTTTTCTATCTTCACGCTTGACGAAAATGGCTTGCCGTTTCAAGTCAGCTCCGCACAAGATGGACCTTTGCAAAGCGAGCGTTCCTTGATCTCAAAATCCAGCTCCCGCCGAATCGACATTGTTATACCTTTGTTCAATGAAGAAGAAGTTGTACGGCAACTTCACCGGCGGGTCGTTGAGACTGTTCACAAACTTCCTTTCGCATGGCGGATCGTCTATGTCGACGACGGCAGTACTGATCAAACCATTTCCCGCCTACTGGCCATCCTGGGTGAAGACGAAAATGTTGAGCTGATCCAGCTTTCACGAAACTTTGGCCAAGCAGCGGCGATTCATGCCGGATTGCGAGCTGCCAATGGGGACGCCGTTGTCTTGATGGACGGCGACTTGCAAGATCCGCCGGAACTGATTGCCGAACTGGTGGACTATTGGACGATGGGTTACGAAGTTGTGATTGCAAGACGATCAGAACGTGAAGAAGAAACTTGGTTCCGCAAGTTTTCGTTCGTTTTGTTTCATCGATTGTTCAAGCGGCTGACCGATTTGAAAATTCCAGAAAATTGTGGCACCTATTGTCTGCTTGACGGTCGCGCCGCAAAGGCGATTGCGGCGATGCCGGAGACGCATCGATTCTTTCCCGGGTTACGCGCTTGGATTGGCTTCGATCAGGGTTTTGTCGATTACTCGAGACCGAAGCGTGCGGCAGGAACTCCGAAGCAATCCTTCTGGCGGCTCGTTGAATATGCAACCGATGGAATCCTTGGATACTCGCGGAAACCCGCGAAATGGCTGACGATGTGCGGCGGTTTGCAGGTCTGTTCGGGATTGCTTCTCACACTCCTGGCGGTATCGTTCTGGATGGCCGGTACTTTTTCGGCGACGATTCCATGGGTACTGATCATGGGCGTCATAACGCTGTTGAGTGGTATTCAAATGATGGGGATGGGAATACTCGGCGAATTGGCGTTCCGCATTTACGATCAAAGCAAAGATCGCCCAAATTACTTTATTTCGCGGCAAATAACGCTCAAACAGTCCCCTGAAATAAAACCGTTGCGGGGTCCAGCCCCCAAGGCCGAACCCCAACTCAAAGTGGGCTAGTTCCTATACAAAGTGTGGTGCACGAGAAACCATTCAGCATTGTCGAGATTTGGCACCCACGAGATCCAAAAGAGCGAAGGATAGAACTCGACGACTTCAACTTGCCACGCAAACGACTGACGCAAGATAAATCCGCAGTGTGACAGCGGCAAGCGCAAGCGAGGTGTAAGCCTAAAGCCAAAGCAAACCACCAAACTCAAATCCGCGCCGCGCAGTGAGTCCGACAAAAGCGGTAACGGCTATTGCCATGGAAGCATCCCAATGGTCGTTGAAATCTGCTTTTTCTTCGTGGTGAAATAGTCGATGGACACAGCAGGCATTTTGCGCGAATTGCAGTTTGTGAAACGTAGGCGACGGTAAGAGTGTGCTGGCGGTGTCTTTCCCGCCATTGTCGTTCGCCCGCCCAGTTCGCTTACATTCTTTCGCTTTCGATCATAAAATCGGGGCTTGAATAACGACCTTGGAATTCGACAAAGGAATTGCAGCCTTGAGTAACAGTCTTTCATCCCCGAAACGTCCCGAAATTCTTTTTGAACGCGTCGCGATCTTGTTTGCGGGCGGTCCCGCTCCGGCGGCGAACGCTGTGATTTCCGCCGCCGCTACATCGTTTCTCCGAGCCGGCGTCCAAGTGGTGGGAATTCGCCACGGTTACTCAGGCTTGGTCGAGTTTTCAGAAGATCGCCCACTGGTCGAAGGTCGAGACTACCTCCATTTGACGCCTAGAATTCTGTCTCGCACACGAAATTCCCAAGGCATCCTCATTGGCACCGCGCGAACCAATCCCGGCAAGCACGTCAATTCTCCAGCGGACTTGCACGATCCAGAAAAAAGCAAACCCCTGCGCACCGTCTACAACGCCTTGCGATCGATCAACGTCGACGCACTTATTTCGATCGGCGGCGACGACACATTGAAGACTGCAAACAAATTCAAACTCTTTCAGCAGCAATTCGGAGCCAACGACAAAACCATTCCGGTCGTCCACCTCCCGAAGACGATCGACAACGATTACCACGGAATCGATTTTACATTCGGATTCTTCACCGCCGTCGATTTTCTGGCTACCGAAATCCGAAACTTGATCTACGACGCGGAGGTCACGCGCTCGTATTTCGTTGCCGAGACGATGGGACGCAGTGCTGGTTGGCTGGCTTACGGAGCGGCAATTGCGGGCGAGGCGAGCTTTGTCGTCAGCGTGGAAGACATCGCGGGCGAATTCCGCAGCGAGGAAATCGCAAAGAACCCGGACGGCACGGAATCTCGACGCCCCGTCATGGACATCAATCTCATCGTCGAGCGGATCGTCAAAACGATGTTGGCCCGAGAACGAGACGGGAAGGAATACGGCGTGATTGTCCTCGCCGAAGGGCTGGCCGAATACTTGCCCAACAGTTACCTCGAAGGCGTTCGACGTGATGACCACGGACACATTTCGATTTCCGAAATCAACTTGTGTGATGTATTCACTTCGTTAATTGCCAGAGTCTTTCAGGAGAAATCCGGGAAAAAACGACGAATAAAGGGCCTGCAACTCGGTTACGAGGCCCGTTGCGCCAAACCCCATGCATTTGACGTGATGCTCGGCAGCCAACTTGGCGTCGGCGCCTATCGTGCTCTTGCTGAAAAGAAATTGAACGGTGTTATGGTTTCGGTTTCCGGACAACTCGATTTGCATTACGAGCCGTTTGAGAACTTGGTGAATCCGGAAACGCTGGTTACTGTTGTTCGCTACATTCGAGAAAGCAGTGACTTTCACCGATTGGCTCGTTTTCTCGAGACGCAAGTTTCAGACTAACCGAATCGTGATCTCCGAATCAAAACGGAATCAAGGAGTCGGCTGCCAGCCTTGATTCAAACTATAGTTCGAAGATTTCTGGCGCGCCATACCGGGCGTGAATTTGGTTGCAAACCTGCGGGGCAATGCGCAAACCTTGCGCCAATTCGGCCAAATAGTCGGCTTCGGCGCGGGAATCCAATTTCATTCCCATCAACGACATCGTGTAAACCTGGCTTTCCAGTCCGAGGGGGACGGACCAGGCGAATTCCCGAACATCAACAGGGCGGCTGAATTCTTGACGCAAAAAGTGCATTGTATCCGGCGAGCTATCGCCGACCTGTTGCACAATGGTCCGTTGTTCCTCTTCGCTAATATTTCCGTCGGCTTTGGATGCGTTGATCATCGCACGAATGAGCACGACGGCATGCTCATTTTGGTCCTTCGGTTGCTTCGTCGGCGCGGATGGAAACTGACCTGGCTTCGGCTGGTAGGCGGGCGGCGGGGCGTTTTCTCTTGGGAAATTGGGAGTCGCCTGAGTTGGCGGGACGCTACCGGGGCTCGTTGACTTTTGTGAATTCCGACGACCGTTGGCGACATTGAGCAGCTCCTCGAGCTCGCGGGCTTGCGCGTCGAGGTCTGGTGAAGAAAAACCTCCGCGCTGTGGAGCAGGATTCGGCCGTGAAGCTGGAGGTTGTTGTTGCGGTTGGGGTGCAGAACGGCCTGATCCCAAAGCTCCGCCCAAGATATCCTTCAAAATTTTGGTGCCGATTCCCCCTCCGCCACTAGACGCTTTACCACCCAATAATCCGCCCAAAATGTCGATTGCGTCCATCTTTTTTTTCCTGACAAAAACCTGAAGAGAAAATAAATAGTGCGTTTTGGTGTCTGTCGGTTGTACCCATCCGCTGGAATTGAAAGGTTGTCTTTCTGAAGTTTTTTTAGATCGGCAAGACAACGGATTATTGTAGCAGCCAGCGGAAAAAGCAAATACCGGCGCTAAATGACTTCGGATACATTTATTTTAAGTTCGGCGGCTTGAAACACGGCATTCATTTTTGTTTTCAGCAGGTTCACCAAGGCGACATCGTCGAGATCGGAAAATTCTTCGAAAGGGATTGCCCGGCCGATCACGATGCGTATTTTTGGGCCTGGCACTGGAAACTTTCTCGACTTGGGCCAGGCGCGAAAGGCACCCGAGACTCCGACCGGAACGATCGGGGCCCGGCTGCGTCTGGCCAGTGCGGTAAAGCCAGGCAAAACGGGTTGCAATGTACCGTCCGGTGTTCGCGTGCCCTCAGGAAACATCAACACCAATTCACCGCGCCGGAGTCGGGTCAATGTTTCCTTAATTCCACTTAAGGACGAGATGCCCTCACGGTCGATCGGGATCGCATCGAGAAAATGAATCAATCCGCCCAGAAAAGGTACTCGAAACAAATCTTTTTTGGCCACGAAATTCATTCGTTTCGTGCAAGTAGTTCCGACAAGCATCGGATCGAGATGGCTTTGGTGATTCGCACAAACCAGGCCAGCCCCCGATTCTGGAAAATTTTTGCGCCCATAAATCTCATACCGGTAGATGATCTTGAATAGGAGCCAGAGAAGGATTCGGAAGGTCTGGTATACAAAACGTTGATACCAAGAGCGTTCGTGCGTTGATTTGGACATGGAAACTGGCAATTTCTTGAAGATCTACAAATTTCGGCACCTCCCTGCCAAAACCAGCAGTGCACCCCAGTCTAGTACAGTCTTGTCATCAAAAAAATCCCCTCGAAAGGACTGCAGCCGTAGATTAGTGGCAACTGTTCAAGCAACACGCGGCTGTTATTCTGTACGTTCTTCAGGCATTTGAGATGACGGTGAAACGCGCCAATTAGCGGGCGAAACCGACTGGAGTTTAAGACGATCGAAAATGAAAATCGACGAAACGTTAATTGAAGACTCGTTTGCAGAGGCCTTTCGCATGGTCTACGCACGATTGGTGGTGACCGCATACGACGAGCATTGGTTGAACGCCGCCGTCAAAAGCGTTTGCGGTTACGGAACCAGCGTCATTGGCTGCGATGCTGAGGCTGGCTTGGAACGCCGCGTGCGCGAATCGGAAACGCTAGACGCTCGGATTGGAGCAGAGATTATGCTCTTTGGTTTTTCCCCGGAGTCGTTGGAAAAAGCAATTGTGAACCGTGTCGGACAATGCATCATGACGTGTCCGACGACAGCGGTGTTTGATGGCAGCCCGACCGCTGAACGTCGCGCAGCGATGGGAAGTCAATTGCGTTTTTTCGGCGATGGTTTTCAGCAAAGCAAGTTGATTGGCGAGCGGAGGATTTGGCGGGTCCCGGTCATGGACGGCGAGTTTTTAGTGGAGGATCAAGTGGGCATTTGCAAAGGAGTTGCCGGCGGAAATTTCTTGATTCATGCCGTTGACCAAGTGTCCGGTTTGGAATCCCTCAAGCGCGGAATCGCAGCAATTGAAGAACTCCCTAACGTCATTGCCCCGTTTCCAGGTGGGGCTGTCCGCAGCGGCAGCAAAGTTGGCTCGAAATACGCTGGGCTGCGAGCCTCGACCAATCACGTCTATTGTCCCAGCTTGCGCGGCCAGGTTGACTCGCAGATTGCGGAAAAAGCTAACGTGGTTTACGAAATCGTCATCGATGGGGTGGACGAGTCGAGTGTGAGCGAGGCAATTGCCGCTGGAATCCGCGCGGCGATTGGGCCAGGCGTGGTGGCCATCGGAGCAGGAAACTACGGGGGAACTCTGGGTAAATTCCATTTCCGGTTACATGACGTATTGAGCCGGCATTGACTTGCTGCGATTCATCATTGCTCAACGGCGCGTCGCTAGTGTGCAAGAAAGCCGCGATCATGTTTTCGCTGACTGTTGAGCCAGCAATTTTTCAAGTTCCTTAAGGTTTCGCTCGAGTTCCAGGCGGACTTGCTCTTCCAGGGGCTTGCCGCCAAAACGAACTTGGTGGAATCGTTCCGTGATTTCCGTCACGATGGTGTTGGAGCGAGGCCCCAGTCCACGTTCTGCAAAATCCTCCAAGATGACCTGACCAAAGTCGCGATGTGACATCGTCGGCTCCCGTTCCAAATCCCATCGCCGCATCAAAGCCACGAATCGTTCATAAAACGGAACGACAATGATGCTCTTGCGCTCTGTCAACAGCCAACGTCCTAGATCCGGGGAAATCAACGACAGTGCTTTAGCGGCAAGTCGCCGAATCAACCCTGCTTTGGGATTGCGAACGACGACCGACTTCCGCTGCGGGGAACGCAACGAAAGGACCGAAAATCCAATTAAAAGTGCGATGCTGGTCAAGATCACCACGGTTTGCCAGAACGGATTGTTTTGTACGTTGCCTACGGCGCTTTGCAATGACGTTGACCATTGGCTGATGTCGAGAAAGCCTGCGAGACGCGAACTTGGCACGTCGAGCAAGTCCAGGTTTTGAGCATCGTCCAATCCCAGAACGTAGTCTTGCCACAAGGAACGTGCCAACTGAAAAGAACTGCCGCCTGATGCGTTGTTTGCAAAGATGCCAGAGGCCGGCGTCGGCTCAAACCGCATCCAAGCTCCGCCTGATCCAGCTTCTTTGCTGTCGAGCATTTGCTGGGTGCAATATTCCGGTGCGATGTAGGCCTCCACCCAGGCGTGGGCAAAGGTGTTCGTGACACAATAGAATTCGTTCATCCAGTCTCCCCCGCAATATCCGACGACCAATCGCGCGGGAATTCCCTGACTGCGGAGCATCAAAACCATCGCTGCGGCATACACTTCACAGTGTCCCATGTGATGATTGGCGACAAAGTCCTCGACGGCATCAACTCCAGCTTTCCGTGGGACGTTGGTGTAATCCAACGTGTATTTGTAAACGGAACCGTTCAAGAAATGGGATTCGATTTGTTTGCAAATATCAATCGTGCTTTTTGATTGAACTTGTCCGGCCAACCGATTCGCGGTTTCCACCAACACCGGATAACGCTCTTTCGGAATTTCAGTCAAAGCTTGAAATTCACCAAGCTCGGAATTCAAAGTCATCGTGGAGCGAATGCGGGATGGAGAAATGTACGGAAAAGCGCGCGGCAATGCGTTTTGAGCATTTATCCGAGTGACAAGACGATATTGAAACGGTGCCAATTCGATGAACTCGGCCATCCGGGCGCGAGTAAGCGCGGACAGGGGACGGCACACCTCGACTGGGGTCGTCGTTTCGGAAGGGGCCAAGACCGGAATCGTTGCGAAGAGCAGCGGATCCGTTGTCGCCTCCAACGTGTAGTCCACATTGACATAGGGTGCGGGCAAACGCGAGTTGCGATAGGAAATTTGCGGAATCAACTCGAAGTCGTCAAAGAAAACCCGATCGTAGGGGGCCTCGAAATGGGTCACATTATTGCGAATAACGAGGCGGGACAGCGCCATTCCACGAAAATAAGGATTGTCCGCGATTTGAATCGGCTCACCCGAAACCATGTTCGTAAACTTGACGCGCATAACCGCTTTGGGACTGAATTTGATTTCGCCGCGCTCGTCCAAGCTGACGGATTTCGAAATGCCGGTCGTGGCGACCGGAGCCACCCGTGCCGCCAACCAAGCGTCTTGGGTTCGGGGAATAAGGACAAACAGAATCAAGGCAAAAGCCAAACTTGCTGAAATGGCCGGCACGAGATGGCCAATTGACGATCGGAAAAATGCTCGAGACAAAGGCAGTGGCGTGTAATTAAACATCACACCTGATGGCCGCGTTTCCTTCCGTCCAAAGAAAACTTCGACGGTTTGGCCGCGCTCCGTACCTGCGGAATTAACTGATTGAGTTCGAAACGACTCGTCGTAATTGGTCAACAAATACAGGAAGAAAGCGGCGACCACCATGTACAACATAAACAATAGGCCGCCCTCCAATTGAATACTGAACACCGAGGCGACAACCAATTGCAAAAGGTTCAAGATGATCAACTGCCAATACTGCCGTGGCGTCTTGGATTGCAACAGCAACAGCGATTGAAGGTAGATCAACAGATTGGCGACCGCAATGAGTTGAGATCCTGCCTCTGAACCAAAGAAACGTCTCATCGAATACAGCAGCACGGCGATGGACAAAACATTGGCGACCCATCGCGGCAGGCTCATGATTTTCAGCAAATCTACAAGAATCCATGCGATAATCGCCAAACCAATTGCCGTGGCGCTCAGGGCAATGTTTCCTTGACCCATCCCCAGCAAGGCCGCGCTAAGGATGACCATCAGCAAAAACGCAATTTCGATCCAGCGGTTATTGCCTCGCATCAGCTTGCGCCCCTATTCGCGCCTGTTGGCTCGTTCGATACCTGTTCAATCACGTCTCTGGATCTTTTGAAGTCAGCATTTGCAGGCGAGTCGAGGGGTTGAAAAATCTCACGAAACTCCGCACTGGACACCTCGACCCAGCGAATCCACTGTTCCAGGGATCTATAGCGAACTCGCTCCGCCGAGGTCAAACAATCAAGCAAGGAATCAGCAAACGGGCGTGAACTAAAGACATAAATGGGAGTGCCTTGTGAGGCTCGATTGCCAACCTCAAGCATCGCCTTCAATGTCTGCGGATTGGACGAGCCCGATGCGGTCGCAAGCGATTTGAAGACTTCGAAAGCAATTCGCGAATATACATTGTCGCTCAGGATCGGAGTTTCAGCACCGCAGACTGCGATCGACATCTGTCCAAACACGTGCCCTTGAATTCTTGAGAACAAAGTTGAGCCAAAACTCAACATTCGTTCGATTCGCTCGTGATGCAATCCCGTGGTAGTCAACAAATCCGGCGAGAAAAGGTCAAGAATCAGGACAAAGTCTTTGTCTGTCCGCGTATCAAATTGCTTGACCATCGGATGGGCGTATTTCGCAGTGGTTCGCCAGTGAATTTGCTTGAGGCTGTCGCCGCTGCGCCAGCTTCGCAGAGCGAAAAATTCATCGTCTACGAGCCCTCTCTTCCGTTTCACGGCACTGGTCCCGGAGGCTTTGGAGAGCAGGCGGCGGTCCCACGACGTTGTCAAATTCCCCAACGCAGGCGCGACGAACACCGTTTCCTTTGCCGAAACTTCAAGAACGGCCTGTAGTAAGCCAAACGGAAAGCGAGTGCGGATGACAACCGGACCGAATTCATATTCACCGCGGGTGTCGACACAAGCTTTGTACGTTTGAAAGACACTTTCGCTCGGACGAATTACCGGGAACTGAATGCGGACCATTTCTGGGCGTTGTGCCGATGGCGTCGAAATGACGCGCGTGCATTGATCGCGCAGGACCAGTTGCCAGGTGCTCAACGTGGGCCGTTCGTTCTTCGCCTCCCAATTGACCTCGAAAGGTTGTTGGGCAAAGCAAATTTTGGGCAATGTTCGTTTGAGCCGCAGTCGTTTCAACATCGCGAGACTAATCCGCCAGCCAATCAGCATCGGGGCGACCATGATGCCCGTCATCAGGATGAGCAAGTTGATGTTTCGCAACAACGCACCAGCGGCGATGAACATCAGAACGACAAGGTAAATCGCCCCCTCGCGAGTGAGCATGATGCGAATGCGATTAGACGCAAGTTGGGTTGATTCCAATACTTTTGACATCGCTCGAGTTTTCGTCCGTTAGCTGGGCAATTCGACCTGGCCGACAATGCGGCGAACAATCTCTTCGGTTTCGTTTCGCTGGTTGCCTTGGAGAAATCCCCGACTTTGAACACGATGACCGCAGACAGAAACCGCCAAAGCCCGAGCATCGTCGGGGATCGCGTAATCCCGTCCATCAACGAATGCAGCTGCTTGCGTGGCTCGGTACCAAAGCAAAGCACCCCGGGTAGAAACGCCAAACGCTAAATCACTTGATCGCCGCGTTTCGTGGACAATTTTCAAAATGTAGTCAGAAATAGAGTTGTCAACTTTTACATCCCGGACTAGTGCTTGCATCCGGACAACCTGGCTGGCGTCGGAAACGGATTGCAAAGTATCCACGGGCTCTCCTCGACGGTGCGAGGTCAAAATGGCTTCCTCATATTCGCGATCGGGATAACCCATCGAAATCCGCAAGAGAAAACGGTCGAGTTGGCTCTCTGGCAGGACGTAGGTTCCCTCAAATTCAAAGGGGTTCTGCGTCGCAATAACCATAAAGGGTGGAGGCAATGGGTGAGTGACACCATCCACGCTGACCTGGCAATCACTCATAGCCTCGAGCAGCGCGCTCTGTGTTCGCGGTGGCGCTCGGTTGACCTCGTCGGCCAATACGAAGTTGCTAAAGATTGGGCCTTGTTTGAATTCAAACTCGTTGGTCGCCGACTTAAAAATTGAACTGCCGACGATATCGCTGGGAAGCAGGTCAGGCGTGAATTGAATTCGTCGAAAGTCGCCCGCAACGCTCCGCGCCAACGCTTTCCCCATCAGGGTTTTGCCGACTCCCGGCAAGTCTTCGAGTAAAACGTGTTCGCCCGCTAACAGCGCGATCACACAGTTTCGGGCAACGTCTTCCTTCCCGAGAACCACCGAGGCGATGTTCTGTACCAAAAGCTTGGCGACCCTGAACCAGTCTGTACTTTGACTTTCATCGACGCGTAAGCTTTTGACGGTTTCCCCACGTCGTGTGGCATTTTCCAAATTCAAGACCTGATCTCCCGATTCCCACTTGATGACTGCCAGCTCCGACAAGACGTCGTTTGCCGCTGGGTCAGTCAGGCAATTTTCTTGGTGACATTCTAGACAATCGCACGGGCCGTTGCCGAGGGTCTAAGTCGATGGCAGCGAGATTTTCAGCGCAAAAAAAAACTTGACACATCAGCGTCAAGACAGGTCGCATAGAAAAGCGAAAGACATACTTCTGAACGGGCAGCGATTCGCCAAAAGAAGTGGGTGCCCAATCCTATTCAGCAGGAATTTCGATTTTGGCCTGGGTGGTTTTCCAAGGCATACCTGGAAACGGTCCCCATTTTCGCAACTCCAAAACCAACAGAACCGAAGCCAAAGTAATGAAAATAGCAGAAATCGCCAGCAACGAGTGGTAAAAGTTGAAACCTGTTGTGAACTTAGGTCGCACGATCTTGCCGTCGCGAACGACGATTTCAGAAGAAGTCTTGCCGGCTTGGCTCATGACACGTGCTCTTAGTATTTGCCTGAATTGATAAACAACAAAATCGCGGCAGCGACAAACAGTACAAACGATAGGATTAGAGAAAACGAGTATACATCAAACGATCGTTTGCCAACGGGGCCTGGGGAACGATTGACGGCGCCAGATTGATTATTCGCCGGAGCGGCAGCTTGGGGCGGGATTGCAGGCAATCCACTTGTTTCACCCGGACCGAACAAATCCAAATCAGAATTTTGTCGTGACATGATCGCCCTCACGCACTGCAGTTTGTCGATATTCTGGTGCTACCCGCAAAACGGAGCGATCGTTATCGCTTTTGACGACGATGGCCTTGCCGATGAATCGGTCGCCCCGGAAGATGTCGAGCGTGTGGCCTTCGCGAATTCCGTCGTCCGAGCCGAGGCTAACGACGACGTTTTCAAAATCGCGGTTGCGGGAGACTTCGACAACAACACCGTCAACCTTGGAAGGAATGTGATCGGTGAGTGATTCAGGGTTGAGGCCATTGCTACGCATTACCTTCTCAGCCTTGGCAATTTGCGAGGTCATGTCTTTGGCTTGGGCTTCAAGGCCTTCCAACGTTTGTTTCGTTTGATTGAACGAGTTGGTCAAGTCGATGACTTCGGTTCGTTTGGCGGTAATCTCGGTCACCAGATTTTTGTTTGAGAGTCGAAGGGATTCGACTTCCTTGTCTTGTTGGCTCAACCGGGCTTCGACCGAGCTCAAATTCTGTTGCAGTTTCTCGTTCTCGACGATCTTTTCGGTCAGCTGCTTGATGGCTGCATCGCGGTTATTCTTTTCGATTTGATACTGCGAATTAAGCTGTTGAATTTGCTGTTGACGAGAAACTTTTTCGCTTTCGATTTGAGCGGCCAACGTTGTCGACTCGGCCTTTGCCTCTTGGAGGAACTTTTGGTACTGCAGCGCGTCGTCGCGATTCTTCATCGCTTGTTCTTTCCAAGCCCGCTGCGAGGCACCCACCATCACGGCCAGGGTCAAGAAGCAAATACTCATCACGAGGATGAAGATGACCAGTATCTTACCAAGTAAGTTCATTGACAATTTTCCTCAATCACAAGTCCTAGGCATCCGGCAGATTTTGTCCCGTTTGCCCGTTTTAACAAATTGGTAAAACGAAAAGCACGCACAGTGTCAAATAGTAGTTCGTCTCGATGAATCCGCTCCCACAGATGAGCCCCGTTCAGCTAGTATAGTTGCGGGCCAAAAACTGTGTCAACGATTTTGCATTTTTTGGCCGGTTTTTGCCGCCGCAGGTGGGTAATCAAACCACCCGTTACCGGGATCGTGCGAGGACGGACCCACTATTGTTCAATCGGCTGCGCAACCCGAATAACGCGTACATTCAACCAATAAAGCAGCGTTTTTTTGACAAGTCCCCGGTCAACCGTCATATTCGGAAGACTTTACCAGAGCCGCAAACGTCTCGACCTAGTCACCAAAAGGATGCCACGTGGCCAAGACACGTTTTTCAATCCGTTCGCTGTTCGTTTTGCTGACCGTCGCCGCTTTCTTCTTCAGCGCCTTGGTTGCCTTTCTTCGTGGATCTGAATGGGGGGGTGCAGTTTGGACGGCTTCAATAGTTCTGATTTTTGCTCATCTGCTTGGGACAGGTATTTATTGGACGGCGGCGGCAATTGGTTCTGCGGGACAGAATCGAAGTCAATTCCCCGACAATCCCCGCGACTTGGTCTAAATCCGAAAGGTTTCAAACGTGTCAGCACATGCTCTCCCACGGTTGGCAAAGGTCAATACATTCGGCAGCGACCAGGCAAACAGGTTTTTCGCAAGTCGTTGTTGGCTGGTGTTGGTCGTGTGGTTGATGGCCTCCTCGTTGAGCTTCTCGCAAACCCCAGACGTTTCTTTTGAAACACAGTTTTTTGAATCCATTGGAAATAGCCCTCACCGCTTTGTGGTTGAAGTCACATTTTTGGATCCGAAATTGGTTTCAGCGACGGAACAAACCTATTTCTTTCAAATTGCGAACTCTTACCAAAGTAAGAATTCCCTTTCCGTACCGATTATGTTTCCAGCGGGAGCAAAGTCCGCCAAGGTCGACATTGAGATAAATGCGACGTTGATTTTTCCCTTCCCGGAATTGACGCTGACGCTTGGCCCGAGTCCCAATTCAGGTGTTATTGCGGAAACAGCGTCCAATTTCGTTTTTATGGGACAAAGCGTTTCCCTCCCGAGTAATTCCTATTTGTTCATTTGGGAAGATCCGCCGTTCCGGACAGCGATTTCCAAATTAGACATGCTCCACAGCAAGGCTAGTGGCTATCGGAATGGTATCGGAGTCGCGTCCAACGTCAGTTTTGCGAAACGGAATACTCAATCAAAGTCACGGTTGCCAACGCTTTCTTTTTTGCGAAACGAATTCAACGTACAGTCCCCTGCAAAAGCGCAGATGTCCGCCGCTCTCACCGGCCCATGGGCAATCGGCAACGCGCAAATGAACTCGGTGAAAAACGACTTTCAGATGCTGGAAATGGCAGGGCTTAATACGGCCTCGTTTGACGATTTGCCAAAACATTGGCCATCCTTGGACATGATGGATGTCCTGTTCATTCCCGCAGCAGACATGGCAGCTTTAGGGACCAAGGAACCTCAGAGGGCACAGGCGATTCGCGACCGCATCGCGGTGGGTGGCCAATTGATTGTCTACTCCTGCGGTTCAAACGTTGGGCGTCGCAAGGAGATCCTTCCGGCGTTGAACTCTGCGTCTCCAATGTCAGATCGCGCTGCCGAAACATGGACTGCGTGGCAGTTGAAGAAGTTGGATTTGGAAAACCCAACAAATGGACAGTTGCTCAAAACTCTGGACACCATTCAGGCGGAAATTGTTGCGGCAGAATCTGAGGTTCAGCAACAAGGCCTGAACATGTTTTCGGAAATTCGCAACTCGATTCCCCAAGATAAATTAGAGCACCTGAAAACACTCCGAGGGGAAATGGACCAGCTTATTCCTCCGACTCCCAGCGATTCCGAAAACGCCAATTGTTTTGCAATGGATTTGGGCAAGGGAAATATCATTGCGATCGATAGGGATCTGGCCGACTTTGATGGATCGGATTGGATCGTTTTACAACACTTTTTGAACAGTCAGCAAAAACAAAAATTTTTGGAAGTCGTTGGCAATTCCGTGAACTCTCATACGGTGCGCGGTGTCGGCGAACCTCCCAAGCTCCTGTTTCTGTTTTTGGTTTCGGCCTTTGCAATTTTTGTCGGTCCAGTCTGCTTTTTGATTCTGCTTCGAATCCGTCGACAAAACTGGATTCTACTTCTGGTTCCAGCCGTTTCGTTCCTATCATCAATCCTGTTGCTGACTTACGGATTAATCGTCGACGGATTGGATTATCGAATCAATCAAGTCTCGAGTTCCTATTTGGACGCCCAAAACAATTGTGTTGTGACTCATGCCGAGAATGCGATCTTTGCGGGGCGTACGCCCCAGCCGATCGAAGTCGATTTGAATACTTTTCTGAAATCGAACGAAGAAGACAACGGTTATCGATATCGCGGAAATGTTTCGAGCCATCTAGAAATTGGTTCTGAGCGAAACGAGTTTTCTGGTGGCGACAGCCGAGCGCGAACCAAACACGTGATGACCACTATGTCCGTGCGAGAGACGGCCAGTCGCTTTAAGGTTCAATCCAAATCTGGCGGATTGGGGATCGATTCCAAGTTGATCGCTGAAAACAATTTGGGTCTCGATGTCGAGTTTGTGATCGCGCGGAATGGCAGCACATTCTATTATGGCGAAAATATTCGAGCGGGAGAAACAACTGAATTGAAAGCCTGCGAATCCGCCGAGTCCGAACCGCAACTCATCCAAAAGCTGCAAAGCTATAACCAGGAAATCGCCGTCGAATGTTTGGCTTCTCCACCCGACGCCCGCGGCATCAGGTCGCGCGTTTATTCGAATTATGGCGGGCTAACGACTACAGACCAAGCCGGTCAAACCTGGAGCCAACGAGCGCTCTTGTCCGGCGACTTCAAAGAAATCGGAGATGGTCAATTTTGGCTGATTACCCGCGAAAATCCTTGGGCGCCTGACTTAAATCCAAACCCTTTCTTTCAATATCGAATTCATTTTATCTATGGCAACTGGTAACGGTTCAGCAGCGACAGCCATTGAAGTCGACCGTCTGACACGGTGGTTCGGTTCAACGTGCGCGGTCAATGAATTGAGCTTTTCCGTTCGGAGGGGCGAAGCCATGGGTTTTATCGGGCCCAATGGCGCAGGCAAAACCACGACCATGCGGATTCTGGCCACGCTCGACGAGCCGGATTTGGGCGACGCCTTCGTCGATGGATTCTCTTGCACGAATGACCCAGATCGAGTTCGCAAGCGATTGGGCTTCATGCCTGATGCCTACGGGGCTTATCACAACGTCTCGTGCATCGAGTATCTCGATTTTTTTGCGAGAAGTTACGGGCTCATGGGCCGGGAACGAATTCGGGCAGTACATCGGGTACTCGACTTTACGCACATGCACCACATGATGGATAAACCCACGACCGGATTGAGCAAGGGGATGAAGCAACGCTTGTGCCTGGGCCGAACGTTGATTCACGATCCCCAAGTGCTGATCTTGGACGAACCGGCAGCCGGCCTTGATCCGCGCGCACGAATCGAGCTGAAAGAAATGATCGGGCGACTGCTCGCTGATGGCAAGTCGTTGTTGATCAGTAGTCATATCCTGACGGAACTGGCCGAGATGTGTGGTCGAGTGGCCATTATTGAACACGGCAATCTTTTGGCAGTTGGCTCAGTCCGGGAAATTCTCAATAAATTTACGGGTGAGGTCGCGGGTGAGTCGGAGGAAAGGCTGATTACCGTAATCATTCGATTTATCGGAGACGGCCAACCGCTCCTGGATTTCTTGGCTAACAAACAGCTTGCGAACTTGCGTTTGAACGACGAGTTGATTGAGTTCGCGGGCGTCGATGATGCAAATTGGAGAGCTGACTTGCTCGCAGAACTCGTTTGCAATGGATTTAGAATTTCATCCTTCACAGCTAAGGAACGATCTCTCGAAGAAGCCTTTTTGCGAGTTACCAAGGGACGGGTACAATGAGTGAAATCGTGACACAAAACGACGAAGCTATTGCGCAACATGATTTTTTGCGCGAGCCCAAAGGAAAGTTCGATCGTTTTTCAGCTTGGTTGGCCGATCGGTCCAGTCCATTGTTGGTGAAGGAAACTCGGCAAGCTATCAAAAGCCGTCAGTTTTTTTACACTTTTCTGGCATTACTCTTGGCCATGGTTATCTGGTCGTATCTGGGAGTTTCCAATTCAATCGTTACGGGAAACTCCGCGAGCGGCATGGAGCAGTTGATTGGCTATTTGTGGATTCTGGCGTTTCCGTTGCACATCATCATTCCGTTTTCTGCTTTTCGCTCGATCATGCGGGAGTTCGAGGACGACACACTACAATTGGTTTCCATCACTTCCTTGAGCTCCCGGGGAATCGTCTATGGCAAACTAGGCAGTGCACTATTGCAGATGATTGTCTATTTGGCGGCACTTGTGCCCGGCATTGCCTTTTCCTATTTGTTGCGTGGCGTCGACCTGATCCAGATCGTTTCGATGATCATGCTCCTGGTCACAAGCTCGTTTGGACTGACAACGATCGGGTTGTTAATTGGAAGTATTGGCCGGCAGTTCTTTCTGCGAATTTTCGCCCATTTGGTTTTGTTGGCTATTCTGGCGGGAAGCTATTTAGGTTTTTGTACAGCCGTTACTGAATATTTTTCTTTTATGAATGAAGAAATTCCCTGGCAGGTATTGTACTTCATGGTGTCGGTAACATTGACCGCGGCATTGTTGTCCTTGGAAACGTCGGTTTCTGCCATTTCGTTTTATGCAGAAAATCGCAGCACCAACGTCAGGCTCGCTATTATCTTAGTCACGTTTGCTTTGGTAAGCGGGCTCATGGTGCTTAGTGGAGTGGATGGCGGTGGCGCGCGACGCGAGTTTTTTTTCGTCTTTAGCGCATTCGTTGCCCACCTTTATGTCGTGTTCGGGGCGATGATGGCCTCGGAATACCCGATTATTTCGCAACGCGTTCGAAGGGGAATTCCGAGTACCTTTGGCGGGCAATCGATTTGGGGTCTGTTGCTGCCCGGGCCGGGGCGCGGTTATCTGTTTGCGATCTCAATGATTTGGGGTTGGATTGGGGGCCTGCTGTTGATTGAACCTGTCTTCAATTGGCTGTCGGGGACGCCAGCCAATGGCGGAACCCCGGCCGATTGGCAGATGAAGATCCTGTTTGGATTGACAAATGCGGTCTTCGCGACGCTGTTCGTGTCGATTGCTTATCTTGTGGGTCGGGCTCTCAACACACGGATACCTAAGCCGGCTCCGTTTTTCGGTCTGCTTTTGGTGGTGGTTTTATATGTCTTGGTCTGGGCCTTTTCTGCCATTTTGACGACGATGGCCAACGAGTATTTGTGGGATTACAGTAACCCGAATCAATGGGAAGCAAATTGGACGAACTTTTATTGTTGGCCCTTGATGCTCAATGCCGTTATGTATCGGACGCCCTCAATCGAAACCTACGTCTATCTCGGTTTTGACGTGGGGGTGATGCTGATCTTAGGCGCAATCTCTCTCATGCTCGCTTCGCGAGAAATCGCTCTGCCACAGGCGATGGTTCCCAAACGAGTCCTTGAGGAGCGAAAAAATCGTCGGCGAGTCGTTGCCACGCACGTCGAAGAAACTGTAGAGGACTTGTTCCAAAAAAGGGCAGAGTCGATTGCCGGTGCTTCAACGCTGGGCAACAGACGGTCGAATTAACTAGCCCGAAATTGCAACGCATCGGCCGAACGCTGTGTTGCCCCCGCCTCGCCCACGCGTTGCTCGAGTATGGCAAAGTCCCGCAGAAAAGCCGCCGACTATTTGTATTTGGATTCCACGCCAGAGCCAAACCATTTATTGGCGCTACGCGGCGGCGGTTGAAGCTTTTCGGCTTCTTCCTTTTTGCCCTTCATCCAACCGGGCGCGCCCTTGGTGATTGAGTCCCAGGTTTGCGAGGTGTTTTCTCGAAGATTCGAGTTAGCGCCGCGGATCGTAGAATCGGTTTTAGACTTCCAGCCGCTGACGGACTGTTTGCCGTTTTGAAAAAATGCTTTCGTATTTTGATTCATTTTTTCCAGCATGGTCGGTTCGCTTGGGTCGCGTTCCTTCATCCAGGCCGGTCGACCCCAGTTGAGCATGCCGCCGTCGCCGTTATCGTCACTCAGCGTGAACGGTTTGGCGAAGGTTTTTTTCTTCTCACCAAATAAGCTTTTGCCGCCCAACCAGCCTTTGGGTGAACTACCATTGCTTTCTTCCGCATTTTCTTTCTTGCCCCACGCCCATTTGCTCGCATCTGGGTCTCCATCCTTGGAGGAAAACAACCCTTGTGCATGAGAAATATTGACGCCAAAGACAACCAAAACAATCGCCCAGCAAATCGGTTTGATGTTCATGTTCATTCTCGTTTCACCTTTAATTCCTGAAATATACGCTGGGGAAAATTCCAAAAGTCGGCTCTTCTGTCTAGATCAATTCACAGAATTTTTCAGAAAGCAAATGGTCTTTCATCCCGAGTCTGCTAGCGATTGACTACAATTTTGCAAAGAACGCGAAATGCGTCCTGTTTTTTGGAAATACAACGAGAGATGTTCTTCAATGAAAATCGGATTTATCGGAAGCGGCCGAATGGCGCAAGCACTTGCGGGTGGGATCGCCGAGGCCAATCCAGCAGTTGAACTCGTTGTCTTCGACCCGGATCTAAAAGCGCGGGCGGCATTCCTGACAGCCATTCCTCGAGCCAAATTCTTGTCATCGAATCGCCATGTTTGCGAGCAAGCAGACTTGGTTTTTCTTGCGGTGAAGCCCCCAATGGTTGCTCAAGCTCTGAGCGGGATTTCTTTGCGGCAATCCCAAACGATCCTCATCTCGATCGTAGCCGGAGTTTCGACGAAACGCCTCGCAGAGCTTCTGGAGACCGACCAGATCATTCGAGTCATGCCAAATACGCCGGCACTGGTTCGTCATGGTGCCATCGCAGTTGCGCACGCTCGGCACATCCTGGATTCGACTTGGGACGTGATCCATTCAATCTTGGCCACCGTGGGTTCCGTGGTCGAGGTTGATGAGTCACATTTAGATGCGGTCACCGGACTCTCGGGATCTGGTCCGGCGTATGTGATCGAGTTCATTGAGGCGTTAATCGATGGTGGCGTAAAGTGTGGCCTGCCCCGCGACGTTGCCCATTCGTTGGCCGTTCAAACGGTGCTCGGCACGGCGCAAATGGTCAAACAGTTCCCAGGACATCCTTCCGCGCTCAAGGATCAAGTGACTAGCCCGGGAGGTACTACAATTCACGGCCTGCATGAACTCAGTTTGCGGCAGTTCAAGGGGGCGGTGATGGCTGCCGTCGAAGCCGCGAAGAATCGTGCGACCGAGTTGGGCAATGTTCATTAACAATTTCCGCCGCAACTCCTTTCACCTTCGCCATGTCGATCGAGCCAGAATTATCCCTTACAATAACGACTACTCGCATTTCAAATTCTCGTCCCGTAGCGAAAGGCAATTCCATGAGTCTATTTGAAGACGACAAATACAGTTACCGGGACACGTTTTTTGTTCTCTTTGAAAAAACCAATCGGCCTTCCGCAGAACGAATTCGTAAATCACTCGCCCAATTGGGAAACCGTTACGAAATCTCGAATATCAGCGAAAGTCCTGAAGGTGTTGATTCTTTGACGGTCAAATCGCCGTACGATTTTTCTGCCATGGACATTGTTTACTTGGAGGGAGAAGAAGTCACAGGCCAAGTCAAAGATTGGCTGGAAGAGTTCCGGACCATTACGCTGATTGGCGACGAAGCCCAGAAGATCAAGCATTTGAAAAAATGTGATGCTCGTTTTGATATTTACCATTTCGAGCAGAACGATGGAATTGGCAAGGGGGGGGAAGAGGATCAACTCGACCCGGGAGCACTTCTATTGGTAATTGAAAAACTGACCGAGTTGTCCCAAGGCACGGGCCTTGATCCGCAAAGCATGAGTTTGATTTAGGTTCTTTAAACGATGTTGGCAAAAGAAATAAAAAACGGTTCGATTGTCGAATCGAACAAAGAACCAGTCATCATTGAATCGGTTTCTGTGCAATCCCCATCGGCCCGCGGCGCGGCGACGCTGTACAAATTCCGAGGCCGCAATCTCGTATCGCGGCAAAAGGTAGACTTCGTTCTCAAAGGGACTGACTCGTTGAATGAAGCGAATTTCCAACGGCGGGCTGTCAAGTTGATGTTTCGCGACCCAACCCATATGCACTTCCTCGACCAAATCGATTTCAACCAATATTCCTTATCGCTTGAAGAAATTGAAAATGATTTGCCATACATCACCGATTCGCTCGATGGAATGATGGCTTTGATCTATAACGACGCGTGTGTGGGCGTGCAATTGCCGACGGCCGTCGAATTGATGGTGACGAAATGCGATCCAGGTGTGCGTGGCAACTCCGCGACAGGGAGAACCAAACCAGCGACTTTGGAAACCGGTCTGGTTGTCCAGGTTCCGGAGTATTTGAAAGAGGGAGAGCGGGTTAAGATTGATACCCGCTCGGGCGAGTTTTTGTCCCGCGCCTGATGAACAATGAACTTTTTTCGAGGATTGGTTGCCGATGTATTTGCCGTTATTGATTTCAGTTGCTTTTGGCTTTGCACTTTCAGCAATTCCGCAGCTTAATGCTCAGACTCCGGCGCAAGAGGCTTCTGAAAAACCTAAGGCTGCCGATTTGAGACTGGCTGAATGGACTCCGTTGTTTAATGGAAAAGATCTCAGCGGCTGGACGCCAAAAATTCGCGGCTATGATTTGGGCGATAACTTTGGCGATACTTTTCGAGTTCGTGAGGGGCTTCTTCAAGTTCGTTACGATGCGTACGACCAATACAATGAACGCTTCGGCCATTTGTTCTATGAGCAAGAATTCTCCAGTTACGATTTGCGGATCGAGTATCGGTTCGTGGGTGAACAAGTCGCAGGCGGTCCCGGTTGGGCTTGGCGAAATAGCGGCGTCATGATTCACGGCCAACCCTCCAAAACGCTGACAAAGGATCAAGATTTTCCTTGTTCGATCGAAGTCCAATTTTTGGGTGGTGATGGCAAGTCGCCACGCCCAACCGCAAATCTCTGCACGCCGGGGACTCATGTCGAGATGAATGGCAAACTATTCACGCCACATTGCACGAACTCGAAATCGGCGACCTTTCACGGTGATCAATGGGTAACCGTCGAAATCGCAGTTCGTGGCAACCGAGTGATCCAACACAAAATCAATG